>Ga0209253_10002300_pt1 | contig 16920 bp, 17 predicted proteins | sample FrelakmetBRP12BR_FD_187145 | JGI IMG/M metagenome (GOLD analysis project Ga0209253, IMG submission 187145) | Freshwater lake sediment microbial communities from the University of Notre Dame, USA, for methane emissions studies - BRP12 BR (SPAdes)... | ecosystem: Environmental > Aquatic >...
ACCGCGCCGACCTCCTTCAGCGGCGCGGCCTCTACCCGCCGCCGCCCGGATTCCGCGAGGACGTGCCGGGGCTCGAGTTCGCAGGCGAGGTGGCCGAGGTGGGCGAGGGCGTGGCCGCCTGGAAGGCCGGCGACCGGGTCATGGCCATCACCTCGGGCGAGGCCCAGGCCGAGTTCGTGCTGGCCGATCCGTACATGCTCATGCGGATCCCCGACGGCATGCCCTTCCCCCTGGCCGCCGCCCTCCCCGAGGCCGGCATCACCGCGCACGACGCCATGGTCACGCTGGGTGGAATGCGCTCGGGGTGGACCGTGCTGCTCCACGCCATCGGTTCGGGCGTGGGCACGATGGGCCTCCAGATCGCCAAGGCCATGGGCGGAACGGTCATCGGCACGGCGCGCACGCCGGACAAGATCGAGAAGGCGAGAGGGCTCGGCCTCGACCACGGGATCCTCGTGGGCAAGGAGGATCCGAGGTTCGCCGACGAGGTGAAGCGCATCACCGGGCGGAAGGGCGTGCCGGTCGTCGTCGACTTCGTGGGCGCGCCGTACCTGGCCGAGAACCTGGCCTCCCTCGCGCCGCAGGGTCACCTGGTGGTGGTCGGGACCCTGGGCGGACCGAAGGGCACCGTGGACCTGGGAACGCTCATGCGCGCACGCGGCCGGATCGTCGGCACCGTCCTGCGGCCGCGCCCGCTCTTCGAGAAGATCCAGGCCACCCAGGCCTTCGCGCGCGACGTGCTCCCGCTCATCGCCGCCGGCAGGGTGAAGCCAGTGCTCGACCGGGCCTGGCCAGCCGACCAGGTCCGCGAGGCGCACGAGCAGCTCGAGAAGAACGACTCCTTCGGCAAGGTGGTCCTGGAGTTCTGAACCGCCGTCGTCTGCCGGTCACCTTCTCGGAGGCAGCGCCTTCACCCACCTCGCGATCAGGTCCACCACCTGGCCCGCGACGTTGCCCGATTTCTTGTCGTCGGCCGGGAGCGACTTCCCCGCGCCGAAGACGAAGAGGTGGTTGGCCTTCGGGAAGGTGTGGAACGTGGCGAACGAGCTCCCGGCGAGCCCCTTCTTCCATCCGTCCAGGTCCTTCCCGGTCACCTGGTAGTCGCGACCGGCCTGGAGAACGAGGATGGGGATCCCGTTCCCTCGCGCGGTGGCGCCGGGGTCGTAGGCGCGGAGGTCGAGCCAGTAGCCCGGCGGCGCCCCCATGATGCGCTCGCCCGGTGGCGTCTTGGCCGGGTCCAGGCTGCGAATCCTCTGGGCCTCCGCCCGCAACGGCGCCACGTCGGCCTCGATCGCCGCGCCGTTCGCCACCAGGTAGTCGAGCTGGTCCTCCACGAGATCGGGGATGGGGCGCGTCGATCCGGCCAGCGAGACGACGCCGGCGAGCTTCCCGTCGGCAGCGGCGATGCGCGGCACCATCCTGCCGCCCTGGCTGTGGCCGAGGACCACGATGCGCCTCGGATCCACGCCCTTCCGGCCCCGGAGCAACGCGACGGCCGCCACCGCGTCGTCCACGATCTCGTCCTTCACCGTGACCGGCGCCGATCCCACCTTGTCGCCGTGGGCCCTGCTGCGCTTCTCGTACCGGATCACCGCGATGCCCTGCGAGGCGAGCCCCCAGGCCAGGTCGCGGAAGACCTTGGTGCCACCCACGGTCTCGTCGCGGTCCTGCGGCCCCGACCCGTGCACGAGCACGACGCCGGGGAACGGCCCCTTTCCCGCAGGCATGGACAGCGTGCCCGGGAGGACCCACGGCGCCTCGCCGATCTTCACGTCCGAGTCGCTGAACTTGCCGGGTGCGGCGTAGGGCGGCGCCCGGAACTCGGGCGGAGGAGGGGCGGCCGCCGCCGCTCCACCCCCCAGGCTCGCCGGCGCGAACCGGAGCGAGGTGATCTTTCCGTCCCCGTCGAAGGCCAGCGTGAGGATCCAGTCGGCCTTCTCGAACTTCACCGGGAGGACCGCGGAGTCCGTGCTGCCGGTCTTGCGAACCGAGGGCGCGCCAAAGGACCGGAGCTTTCCTACCCGCTGCTCGATACCGGCCCAGCCGTCCCGAAAGGCCTCCGGCGAGAGCAGGGACGCGAGATTGGGGGCGAAGCGGGACGAGATGCCGTCGAGGTTGCCAGCCTGGAACATCCCGGCCACCTCGTTCGCCCACGGTACGACCGACGCGGTCGGGGCGTTCGACTCCGCGGCCAGCGCAAGGGACGCGGCGAGTGCTGCGATCGTGGCGAGCATGCTGTCGATCCTCCGGGAAGACCGGAACTGTCCGTCATCCCCTGGCCTGGCGCAAGAAGTCGGGGGGCTTCCCTCCCCTGGCGCCCGGACCGCAGATCGGTTTCAATCCGCGCGTCATGGTCGACGGCTGGGAACACGTCCGGCGGGAACTGCAGCGCGCGCGGGGAGCGCGACGTCTCGTGCCCTGGGCGTTTCTCTCGGCGCTGCTGGGATGGGCGTTCCTGTCCGTCGCCGCCAGGAGCTGGCGCGCCGGGATCCCGCTCCTCGCCGGCGGGCTCCTGTTCGCGCTCGTGATCCGCGTGCTCGCAGTCCCTCATTGCCCGTCGTGCGGAAAGAACCTCTGGCTCCGCGGTGAGCGGCCGGGGCCGCCCACCGCACCGGTGCCGACCCAGGCCGAACGCGAACGGCGCTGCCCGCGCTGCGGGGTCGGGCTCGACGGCTGACCGGTGCGAGCGCCCGGGCCGCCCGGGTGCTAGATTCCCCCCCGCCATGTCCACCAAGCCGTCCCGCGCCCTCGAGACCTTTCCCAATCCAAACCCTCGCCGTCCCTACGAAATCGCGATGGAGGCGCCCGAGTTCACCTGCCTCTGTCCGCTGACGGGGCAGCCCGACTTCGCGACCATCCGCATCCGCTACATCCCGGCCAGGCGCTGCGTGGAGCTGAAGAGCCTGAAGCTCTACCTCTGGAGCTACCGAAACGAAGGGGCCTTCCACGAGAAGGTCACGAACGACATCTGCGACGACCTGGTGCGCGCGCTCAAGCCCCGCTTCCTGGAGGTGCAGGGGGACTTCATGGTCCGCGGCGGCATCGCGACCGTGATCACCGCCACCCACGGCCGGCGTCCCCCGGCCGAGTAGGCCCCGAAGTGTGGGCCCTTCCCCTCACCGGGAGTGGTAGGTTTCACTCCTCATGCCCGACGGCGCCGCGTTCCAGCCCGACTCGCTCCTCGGCACGGTGATCTCCGGGCGTTACCGGCTCTCCGCCCACCTGGCGTCAGGCGGCATGGCAGCGGTCTACGCAGCCGAGGACACCCGGGAGCGGAGCGAGGTGGCGGTCAAGGTGCTCCGCCCCGACCTGGCCATCTCGCCCGATGTGGTCCGCCGGTTCCTCTGCGAGGGGGCCATCGCCGGCATGATCGAGCACGAGAACGTGGTGCGGGTTCTCGACCACGGCGGCGACGACGAGGGCCCGTACTTCATCGTCATGGAGCTGCTCGAGGGCGAGGGGCTCTTCGACCGGCTGCTGCGGCAGGGTGCCCTGCCGCCCTCGGAAACGGTCGCCATCCTCGTCCAGGTCTGCGCAGGCCTGGAGGCCGCCCACCGCGAAGGCGTGATCCACCGGGACCTGAAGCCCGAGAACGTCTTCCTGCACGGGAGGCGCGGCGCTCCACCCGTGGTGAAGATCCTGGATTTCGGCGTCGCCAGCTCCGCCAACGCCGAGACCGGCGACGCCGGTTTCGTGGTCGGGACACCGGAGTACCTCTCGCCCGAGCAGGCCATGGGCCAGGCCGTGGACGCCCGCGCCGACATCTACTCGGTCGGGGTCATGGCCTGGCGGATGCTCATCGGGCGAACCCCGTTCACCGCGGAATCCCGCGACTCCATGATCCTGAAGCAGGCGCGGGAGCCGGTGCCGCCGCTCACCGAGGCGCGACCCGACCTCGCCGCCCACCCGGACCTCGTCGCCGCGGTGGCCCGTGCGTGCGCCAAGAACCCAGACCACCGTCCCGCCTCCGCCGAGGGGCTGGCGGAGGAGCTGGCTCGAACCATGGGACGCCGGACCCATCTCCCCACGCCAGCGCCCTCGCCCATCTTCCGCTCGTCACTACCAGTGAATCAACCGGCCTCCCTTCCCGCGCCGCTCCCCGCCTCGCCTGCGCCTCCTGCCGCGGCCGACCGGGGCCGTGGCGTGCGCCTCGCCGCGCTGGTGGTGCTCGGGCTCGTCGGCGCCGGCGCCGGCGCGGCGCTCTACTTCCTTCAGGGGGCGGCACCCGGCCGCTGACCCTATGATCCGCTTCGCCCTTTCCGCCGCTCCCGCGGCGGCGCAACCTGGGAGGTCTGCATGAAGATCGAAGTGACGGGCGCAAGCCCGCTGGAGCTGGAAGCATCGGTCCTCGCCGTCCCGGTGTTCGAGGAGGACCTGGTCGACGCCAAGGGCCTCCTCGCCGAGCTCGATCGGCGGCTCGGCGGTCACGTGGCCGCGGCAGCAGCGGAGGAGGACTTCCAGGGCAAGGCCGGACAGTCGCTCGGGCTGCGCACGCTCGGGAAGCTCCGGGCCGCCCGGATCCTCCTCGTCGGACTCGGCAAGCGGGAGGGTGCCGAGGCGGAGTTGCCTCGGACGGGCTTCGAGTCGCTCCGGACCGCCGCTGGGGAAGCGGCCCGGCAGGCCCAGAAGAACGGCGCGACTCGCCTCGCCTTCGCCGCCCCGCGCCTGCCCGGCCAGACCGCCCACGAGGCCCGGGCCATCGTCGAGGGGGCGCTGCTCGGCGCCTACCGCTTCGACCGGTACAAGACCGACGACAAGAAGAAGAAGTCCCGCAGGATCGAGACGCTGGTCGTCGTCGTCCCGCAGGGCCTGGAGCGGTCCAAGGAGGTGAAGGAGTCGGTGGCGCTGGCCCGCTCGGTGGCCGGGGCCGTGTCCTGGGCCCGCGACCGCGTGAACGAGCCTCCGCTCCACCTGACCCCGTCGCGCCTGGCCGATGCGGCGCGGGAACTCGCGAAGGAGTCGGGCCTGCACGCCGAGGTGATGGGGCCGAGAGAGATCGCCGGGCTGCGCATGGGCATGTTCCTGGGCGTCACCCGCGGCTCGGCCGAGGAGCCGCGCCTCGTGAAGATCTCCTACGTTCCCCGGGGAGCGGCGGCCAGGAAGCCCCCGGTGGTGTTCGTCGGCAAGGCCGTCACCTTCGACTCCGGAGGCCTGTCCCTGAAGCCCACCGAGAGCATGGTGGACATGAAGACCGACATGGCCGGCGCTGCCGCCGCCATCGCCGCCATGAAGGTCGTGGCGGAGCTCGCGCCGCCCTTCCCGGTACATGCGCTGGTCGGCGCCTGCGAGAACATGCCCGGCGGCCGGGCCTACAAGCCCTCCGACATCCTCATCGCGCGCAACGGCAAGACGGTGGAGATCACCAACACCGACGCCGAGGGGAGACTGGTCCTGGGCGACGTGCTGGCCTGGGGCGTCGAGACGCTCAAGCCGGCCGTGCTGGTCGACCTGGCCACGCTCACCGGCGCCTGCATCGTGGCCCTGGGGATGACCACGGTCGGCGCCTTCGGCCCCGACGGCCCTGCCATGGAGGCGGTGCTCGGCGCGGCGCGCGCCGCCGGCGAGGACACCTGGCGGCTGCCGCTCACCGAGTCGGTCAAGGAAGAGCTGAAGAGCGACGTGGCCGACCTCAAGAACGCCGGCACGCGCCACGGCGGATCCATCAGCGCCGCCCTCTTCCTGAAGGAGTTCGTGGGCGACGCCCCGTGGGTCCACCTGGACATCGCCGGCCCCTCCAGCACCACCAAGGAGCGGGGGTACGTCGCCAAGGGGGGCACCGGCGTGGGCGTCCGCACGCTGGTGGAGCTCGTCCGGGCCCGCATCGGCGAGGAGTCGCGGCCGCCGCGGCGTTAGTGCTCCGACCCAGGGTATGACCGCGATCGAAGAGCTGGCGCTCCTGCTCCGCCCCGCGGGCGGCGGGATTCACCTCGTCTCGGCGGGGCGCGACGATCAGCTGGCGGCCCAGCGGAGACTCTACGGCGTCTCCTCCGACGAGGCTGTCCAGGCCTGCTTCCGCGACCGGCTCTCCCGGATCGGCTCGGCGCGGGCCGTGCTTCTCGGCGTGCCGTCCGACGTGGGCGCAGGACACCTTCGCGGCGCCAACCAGGGACCGCTGGCCATCCGCACGCGCCTTCTCGAGGAGGACCCTTCCTGGCTCTCCCGCGCCCAGGGTTCCGGCCTCCTCGACCTCGGGGACGTCTTCGTGGTGCCCCAGCTCCTCCACGACGACATGCTGTCCGGGTCGCAGAAGGAATCCTCGCGCCGGGCGCTCTATCCCGGGATCGCGCCCGAGGCGGCGGCGCGCCTTCCCGTGTCGCCGCTGTCCATCGCCGAGCGGGCCCTCGACCTCGTCCTCTCGCTGAATCCGCGGGCGGCGCCCGTCCTCCTCGGCGGCGACCACTCGACCGCCTGGCCGGCGGTGGCGGCGCTCTCCCGGGTCCGGCCCGGGATGGGCCTGGTCCAGGTCGACGCCCACACCGACCTCCTCGAGGAACGACTGGGCGTGAAGTACTGCTTCGGCACCTGGTCCTTCCACGCCAACGACCTCCTCGGGCGTGGCGGCCGGCTGGTCCAGCTCGGGATCCGGGTCTCCAGGCACGGCCGGGACCACTGGGAGGCGACGCTGGGCGTCCGTCAGCTCTGGGCGAAGGAGATCCTGGCCGATCCGGGTGGCTCGCTCGACGAGGCGATCCGGGCGGTGCGCGCTTCCGGCGCCAGCGGCGTGTACCTCTCGAACGACGTGGATGGCACCGATGCCGCCTGGGCCGACGCCACCGGAACTCCGGAGCCGGGCGGCCTCGAGCCCGACTTCGTCGTCGAGCTCATCCGCAGGCTGGGAAGGGAGGTCGGGCTCCTGGGAGGCGACGTCATGGAGGTCGCGCCGCTGCTCGCGCGCACCCCGGGCGGTGCCGACCGCACGCTCGGGGTGGCGGCGCGCTACCTCCGCGAGACCGTGGACGCCGTGCTCGGCGTCCGGTCCCGGGATTAAGTCTCCGACTACGCCTTGCCGCCGTGCTTGGCTTCTTCCTTCGTCGCCGGCACGCCGGTGAGCGCCGCCACCGCCGCCCCGACCACCGCGCCGCCCACCGCGAAGAGGGCGCCCACGCCGGTCACGCCGAGGACCATGCCGAACACGATCAGGGCGCGGACGAGGAAGGTGGCCTGCACCGGGGTCCCGGCGATGCCGCCGGCGAGCATCACGCCCGCGTAGCCGCCGTACAGCAGTGCGGGGAGGAGGCCGAGTGCGAGAAAGAGAGCCAGTCCGACTGCGGCGCCGATGATGGTGGGGGTCTTGCGGGTCATGACATCCTCCTTGGTTGTCTGGAGGTTGTGCAGGCGGCTTGCCATCTTTCAACCTGAGCTATTTTGGTAGGTTATACCACCTGCCTGTCGGAAATTCCGGACGGCCAGGCGGGGCGGCCGACAGGTCAGCGCCCCAGGCGGGTAGGCCCCCGCGGAATGGCATCGAGGCTGAAGCCCCGGACCAGCTCCGCCGGCCGGACCCGGGCCTCGGGAGGCGCGAGCCCGGAGATGGCGGCGAGCATCCCCACCACGGCCTCCGGGTCCGCGCCGCGCTCGCGCAGCTCCCCGAGCGAGAGCGCGCCGTGCCGCTTGGCGAGCCGCTCGCCGTCCTCGCCGACCACCAGCGGGACGTGGGCGAACCGCGGCACCGGGAGCCCCAGTGCCTGGTAGAGCAGGATCTGGCGCGACGTCGACGGAAGCAGGTCGTCGCCCCGAACCACGTCGGAGATCCCCATGGCCGCGTCGTCGATCGCAACGGCGAGCTGGTAGGAGGCCACGCCGTCGGCCCGGGCCACCACGAAATCCCCCACGGTCGCCGCGACGTCGAACGAGCACGGACCGTGAACTCCGTCCTGAAAGGAGACCGGCCCCTCCGGAACCCGGAACCGCCAGGCCGGCGGTCGGCGCACGGCCCGGGCGGCGCGCTCCTCCGGCGGGAGGTCGCGGCAGGTGCCCGGATAGCGAGGCCCCTCGTCGGATGCGTGGGGCGCCTGCGCCGCCTGGGCGATCTCGGCGCGCGAGCAGAAGCACGGATAGGCGAGCCCGGCGGCGCGAAGGCGATCGAGCGCCACCGTGTACCGCCCGCTCCGCTCCGACTGGCGATAGGGGCCGAACGGGCCATCCACGTCTGGCCCCTCGTCCCAGTCCAGGCCGAGCCAGCGCAGCTCGTCCAGGATCCGGGTCTCGAGCCCCGGACGGACCCTGGGCCCGTCCAGGTCCTCGACGCGCATGACGAGCGCGCCGGCACTGGATCGGGCCGCGAGCCAGGCCAGCAGCGCCGTGCGGGCATTCCCCAGATGGAGGGGGCCGGTGGGGCTCGGCGCGAACCTTCCGCGGATTGGGGGGGTGTGCGACAACGATCCCCTGGATAACCCGCAGGCGATCCGGCTACAAGACCACGTTCCGATGCGCGAGTCCGGCGTCCTCATCCCCCTCTCGTCGATCCGCTCCCCCTCGAGCTGGGGACTGGGCGAGATCCCGGACCTGGCCCCCTTCGCGCGCTGGGCGGTCTCGGCGGGCTTCTCCCTCGTCCAGGTACTTCCCGTGAACGAGGTGGCCCGCGGGCAGGACAGCCCGTACACGGCCATCTCCGCCTTTGCCATCGACCCGGTCTACCTGGCCCTCGACGCCGCCGAGGACTTCCTCGCCGCGGGAGGACGGGACGCTCTCTCCGCCGCAGACCGCGCGCTCCTCGCCGAGCTTCGCGTCGCCGACCGGGTTCGCTGGCAGGTCATCCGACCCCTCAAGGAACGGGCCTGCGAGATCGCCTTCCAATCCTTCCTCGAGAAGGAATGGCACGCCAACACGGCGCGCGCAGCGGCGTTCCGGGAGTACCGGCGCGGGCACGCCTCCTGGCTCGCCGACTACGCCCTCTTCGTCTCGATCCACGACGACCTCCAGGGCGGGAAGAGCTGGCAGGAATGGCCGGCACAGCTCGCCTCGCGGGATCCCGATGCCCTGGCCGGCGCCCGGGCGTCGCTCTCCGAGCGAATCCTCTTCCGCTCCTGGCTGCAGTGGCAGCTCGACGAGCAGTGGCACGAGGCCCGCCGCGCGGTGGTCACGGCGGGTGCGGACATCATGGGCGATCTCCCCTTCATGGTGGCCACCGACTCGGCCGACGTCTGGGCCCGCCCCTTCGACTTCCGGCTCGACGCCCGCGCCGGCGTCCCGCCCGACGCCTTCAGCGCCGTGGGGCAGGACTGGGGACTCCCGGTCTACCGCTGGGAGGAGATGGCGAAGAACGGCTACGCCTGGATCGCCGCCCGTGCGCGCCGCTCGGCCGAGCTCTACGGCGCCTACCGGGTGGACCACGTGGTGGGTTTCTACCGGAGCTATTTCCGCCCCGACGACGGAGGCCCACCCGCATTCGTCCCCGCCGAGGAGCCCGCGCAGATCGCCAATGGCGAACGGGTCATGGCGGCCTTCTCCCAGGGGGCTCGCGTCATCGCCGAGGACCTGGGAACGGTGCCCGACTTCGTCCGCACGTCCCTGGCCCGTCAGGGCATTCCCGGGTACCGGGTGCTTCGCTGGGAGAAGGACGGCGACGTGTACCGCGACCCGGCTCTCTGGCCAGCCACCTCGCTCGCCACCACCGGCACCCACGACACCGACTCGCTCGCCGACTGGTACGAGTCGCTTCCGGCAGCCGAGCGGACCGCGCTGCTCGCCCTGCCCGGCCTGGAACATCTGGCGAAGCGGGCACCGGCGACCTTCGACGACGGCGTGCGGGACGCGCTGCTCCAGCTCGTCTCCGCGTCCCGCTCCGACCTCCTGCTCCTGCCGTTCCAGGACGCTGTCGGCGCCCGCGAACGGGTGAACGTGCCCGGAACCGTCAACGACGGAAACTGGTCGTACCGGATGCCCCTCCTCGTCTCCGCGCTGCTCGCCGACCAGGGGACGGCGGAGCGGCTCGCCGCCCTGGCCCGCGCCACGGGAAGAGCCGGGGCGAGCGGCGCGTGAACTCGGCGGTCTACCTGGTTCGCCATGCGGAGGCGGGTGCCGGTGCGGACGGCAGGGATTCCGACCGGAAGCTCACCGAGCGCGGTCGTGCCGGATTCGAGCGGCTCCTCGCCTCGCTGGGCCCGACACTCCACGTGAAACGGGTCCTCTCGAGCCCGTTCCTCCGGGCCCGGGAGACCGCCCAGATGCTCGGACGTGTGGCCGGCGCCCCGGCGGAGCCGCTCGACGACCTCGCCTCCGGGCACGCGTCGGGGCGCGAGATGCTCGCGCTCGCCCGGCAGGCTGGCCCCGGCGCAGCGCTGGTGGGGCACAACCCGGAGATCGCCGAGGCGATCGCCCTGGCATCGGGCAGCCCGGCGCCGGTCCCGCCCGGGACCATCGCGGCGCTCGACCTCTCCCAGCAGAGGCCCCGGCTGCTGTGGCTCCGCTCCCCCTGATATGCTCCCCGGGATGGCCGATGGACCGTCCCCCGCCCCCGGCGCAGGAACCCCTCATCCTCCTGAAACGGCGGAGCAACCCCGCTTCGTCCGCGAGCTCGACACGCTCATCCGGGCCCGCTACCCGCTCATCTACCTGGTCTCCTGGGAAGAGCAGCGGGTCGACGCCATCCTCGACGAGCTGGCCAGGCGGCACGGCAAGGGGCTGCTCTCCTGGTCTGCGACCCGCGGCCTGCGCCGCGTGGGCGGGGCTCGCACCGGCGGGGCCGAGGGCGCCCGCGAGCCCATGGAGGCGCTCGCCGCCATCGAGAAGCTCGCCGAGCCTTCCCTCGTGGTCCTGAAGGATTTTCATCCGTACCTGAACGACCCGACGGTGATCCGCGGTCTTCGAGAGCTCTCCCAGTCGCTCAAGACCACCTACACCACGGTCATCCTCCTCTCTCCGGTGCTGCAGATTCCCGTCGAGCTGGAGAAGGAGCTGACGGTCCTCGACGTGCCCCTGCCCACCCACGACGAGCTCTTCGCGCTGCTGAAGGAGATCGCCGAGGTGGTGGTGCGCGGCAAGCGCGCCTCGGTGAGCCTGAAGCGCGAGGACGCCGACCTCATCGCCAAGGCGGCCCAGGGGCTAACGCTCTCCGAGGCCGAGAACGCCTTCGCGAAGGCCATCGCGTCCGACTCCCGCCTCGGCAAGGAGGACATCGGTCTCATCCTCGACGAGAAGCGGCAGGTCATCCGCAAGAGCGGGCTCCTCGAGTACTACTCGACCGAGGAGCAGTTCGAGAACGTCGGCGGCCTGGAGAACTTGAAGACCTGGCTGGCCCGGCGGGGAAACGCCTTCAGCGATCCGGCGCGCCGATTCGGGCTGCCCGAACCCAAGGGGCTTCTCCTGCTGGGCGTGCAGGGATGCGGCAAGAGCCTGACCGCCAAGGCCATCGCCTCGTCCTGGAAGATGCCGCTCCTTCGGCTCGACATGGGACGGATCTTCAGCGGGCTGGTGGGCTCCTCGGAGGAGAACCTGCGCCGCGCCATCCGCGTCGCCGAGAGCGTGGCCCCGGCCGTGCTGTGGACGGACGAGATCGAGAAGGGGCTCTCCGGCTCGGGCTCCTCCGGCTTCTCCGACGGAGGGGTCACCGCGCGAGTCTTCGGCGCCATGCTCACCTGGCTGCAGGAGAAGACCGCTCCGGTCTTCGTGGTGGCCACCGCGAACCGCATCGACCTGCTCCCGCCCGAACTGCTCCGCAAGGGGCGGTTCGACGAGATCTTCTTCATCGACCTCCCGGCGGCTCCCGAGCGGCGGGAGATCTTCCGGATCCACGTGGGGCGGCGCGGCCGAAAGCCGGAGCACTACGACCTGCCGGCGCTGGCGGCGGCGGCCGAGGGTTTCAGCGGCGCCGAGATCGAGCAGGTGGTGGTGGCGGCGCTCTACGACGCCTTCGCCGAGGGCAAGGAGCTGGAGCAGCGCCACCTCGAGCGCGCCGTCGCGGAGACCTTCCCACTCGCCACCACCATGCGGGAGGACATCCAGAAGCTTCGCGACTGGGCCAAGACCCGCACCCGCCCCGCCTCCACCGTGCCTCCCGAGGAAGTCCCCCGGCCCATCGCCTCGCGCTTCGGCTGACCCGTGTCCTCCGAGCGACGCGACCGCTTCCTGAAGCTCGAGCGCCCACGCCAGGCCGGCGGGGACGCGCCCGAGCGGGTCCCCGACGACGAGCGCTTCGAGCGCATCGGGGCGCCGTCGGCGCAGCCGTCGCCCGCTCCCGGCGTCCCCTCCACGTCCACCGATCGCTTCCGCCCCCCTGCCGAGCGTGGGCTCGAGATCGCGGATCCGCGCAAGGACGTCCAGCCATTCACTCGTTGTGCGTCCTGCCAGATGGACAACACGGTCTACGCCCCGGCGTGCCAGAACTGCGGGGCCGCGCTCGACACGCCGGCCCAGCGCGACTTCAACGAGCGGCTCTGGGCCAGCCGGAAGGACGAGGCGGAAGCGGAACGGCGAGCGGCGAGCGATCGCGAGCAGGAGCGACAGCGCGATGCCGCCGCCCGGGCCCGCCAGCGTCGCGAGCTGGCCGAGGAGCTGGCCCGCCAGGAGAAGGATCGCATCGACGAGCAGTACGGCGACGGACCCATCGCGGGTCCGGGGAGCGCCTCCGGCAGCGCCGGGATGCGGCTCTTGCGCCTCGTCCCCGGCGCCGGCTGGCGAATCGTCCTCGCCGTCGTCGCCATCGGCGTTCCCCTGCTCCTCCTGCTCTTCGGGCGCGGCCGGCTCCAGTTCGCCGGGATGGCGCTGCTCGGCATCCTGATCGCGCTCTTCTCGCCGGGCCGGCGCCGCCCCCGGAGGTGGTGATGTCCCAGCACGCGGGCCTGGTGGTGGCGGTGCAGGGGTTGGCGCTCCTCTTCCAGGTTCTTGCCGATCTGGGCGCGCAGTACCGCACCGAGAAGAGGATGCGAACCTCGGACGGCGCCTCCCACGAGGTGGACTACGTGGTGAAGGACGGGGAGGCCGAGGTGGGCGTCCAGGTCGACAGGAAGACCGAGAAGGTGACGCTCATCCCGAAGGATTGCGACGCCGGTCCGGGGAAGGCGCTGGCCGGACGGATCGCCCAGCGCTGGGCCTACTCGAAGGCCGTGGGGGAGCTGAAGCGGAAGGGGTACGCCGTCGCCAAGGAGGAGAAGCAGGCCGACGGCTCGGTGCGGGTGGTCATGCAGCGCTGGAGGTGAACCGTGGCGGACCGGATCGAGATCGAGCTCGTCTTCACCCCCGACGGCCAGGTCCGGCTCGAGACCCGCGGGCTCAAGGGCAAGACCTGTCTCACCGAGACCGAGGCGCTCGAGAAGGCGATCGGAACGGTGGAGAGCCGGACCCGGACCTCCGAGTTCTACCAGCAGCCGGCGACGGCCAAGGGGAAGACCCGGCAGGGGTGAGCGGCGCCAGGGCTCCAGCGCGCCGCTACCGCTCTGGCCAGCCGCTCCGCTCGAGCCGGCCGTCGGCGCCGAGCCGGAGCTCGACCGTCCGCTCCGGCTCGCCCGCCGTGACGACTTCGACCCCCGGTGAATAGCGGCCGGTGAGGAAGTGGAACTCCTGGTTGTCCGAGCCCGCCCAGCGGCGGCCCGACCCGGGAAGGCTGGCCAGGAATGGCCCGTCGACGAGCAGGTCCACCTCGCCGAGCAGTTCCCGCGCGCCGGGCGGCCGATCCCTCCGGAGCGCCCCGATCTGGTACCCGCTGAAGGCCACCACCGACAGGCCCCGCTCGCGTGCACCGCGGACGAACGGGACCAGCGCCACCGCCTGCTCGAAGGGTTCGCCGCCGAGCAGCGTGACCCCCTCGACCCGGCCTCGCACCTCGTCGAGACGGGCCAGCAGGTCCTCGGGCTCGATCGCCTCCCCGCCCTCGGCGTCGAACATGTGGGGGTTGCAGCAACCCGGGCAGCGGATCGCGCAGCCCTGCACCCAGACGGCGAATCGCGCCCCTGGCCCCTCCGCCTCGGTGACCGGCACGACGGCGGCGATCCGGATCGGGGCCATTTCCAGGCATGTTAGCGCCCTGGCGAGCGGAGCGCGCAGCGGCCTCCGTGCCGGCCTGACGCTGGCCCGAGAGTCGGCCTTGATCTCCCCTTCCCGGTGCGCGATCTTGCGTCGCCGCTCCGCCCCGCCGCTCCGCCCCCCGCCGGAGGAACCCTTGCCCCAGATCCCGAGCACCGCCCTCGTAGAGAAGGCCGTCAACACCATTCGCATGCTCTCCGCCGACGCCGTGCAGAAGGCGAACAGCGGCCACCCGGGCATGCCCATGGGCGCCGCCGACATGGCCTTCGTGCTCTGGACGCGCCACATGCGATTCGACCCGGCCGAGCCTCGATGGATCGACCGGGATCGCTTCGTGCTGTCGGCCGGCCATGGGTCGATGCTCGTCTACTCGCTCCTCCACCTGGCCGGCTTCGACCTCTCCCTCGACGACTTGAAGAGCTTCCGGCAGCTGGGCTCTCGCACCCCCGGCCACCCCGAGTTCGGCCACACCCCGGGAGTCGAGGTCACGAGCGGCCCGCTCGGCCAGGGATTCGCGAACGGAATCGGCATGGCGCTCGGCCAGGCGATGCTGTCGGCGCAGCTGGGCCCGGGCAACCCCGTCGAGGACCACTGGGTCTACGCCATCGTCTCCGACGGCGACCTCATGGAGGGCGTCACCGCCGAGGCCGCCAGCTTCGCTGGCCACAACCGGCTCGGGCGACTCGTCTACCTCTACGACGACAACCAGATCACCATCGACGGCAACACCAGCCTGGCCTTCTCCGGCGAGGACGTGACCCGGCGCTTCGAGGCATACGGCTGGCAGGTCCAGTCGGTCGACGGGCGCGACCACGACGGGATCTCGAAGGCCATCGACGCCGCCAAGGCCGACCTCGCTCGCCCCAGCCTGATCCGCGTCCGCACCGTCATCGGCTACGGCGCCCCGAACAAGCAGGGCAAGTCCAGCGCCCATGGCGCGCCGCTCGGAGAGGACGAGCTGAAGGCTGCCAAGGAGTTCCTGGGCTGGCCGCTGGAGCCCCGCTTCCTCGTTCCCGACGACGTGCGCGCCCTCTGGGGCGACGTGGTCCGCGGCAAGGTGGCCGAGCACGAGGCCTGGAAGCGGCGCGCCGCGGCCTGGCGTGGAGCGAATCCGGAGAAGGCGAAGCTCCTCGACGCCCATGTGAACAGAACCGTCCCCGCCGACATCGCGGCCCGGTTGCTCGAAGGGGCCGACGCATCCGACGCCACGCGCAAGCTCTCCCAGGCCATGATCCAGAGGGCCGCGGCGCTCGTGCCGGCGCTGGTGGGCGGCTCGGCCGACCTTGCCGAGTCGAACCTCACCGAGATCAAGGGCGGGGGCGGCGTGGGCCCCGGCCATTACGCGGGACGCAACATCCACTTCGGCATCCGCGAGCACGCCATGGGCTCGATCGCGAACGGGCTCGCCTACGACGGCGCCCACATCCCGTTCGTGGGAACCTTCCTCGTCTTCGCGGACTACATGCGGCCACCGGTGCGCATCGCAGCGCTGGCCGGGATCCAGGCCATCTACGTCTGGACCCATGACTCGATCTTCCTCGGCGAGGACGGACCCACCCACCAGCCCATCGAGCACCTGACCACGCTCCGGGCCATCCCCAACCTGCACGTGGTGCGCCCCGCCGACGGCGTGGAGGTGGCGCTCGGCTGGGCCCACGCCATCACGCGTCGTGAAGGGCCCACCGCGCTCATCCTGAGCCGGCAGAAGATCGCGAGGATCGAGCGGACGGCCGGCTTCGACGCGGCGAAGGTCCTGAGGGGAGGTTACGTCGTCGCCGACCAGCCCGGCGCCCGGGTGACCCTCGTCGCGACCGGCAGTGAACTGGCCACCGCGCAGGGAGCGGCGGCGTTGCTCTCGCAGAAGGGGATTGCCACGCGGCTCGTGTCGGTTCCCTGCCTGGCCTGCTTCGAGGCCCAGCCAGAGGCCTGGCGGCGCGAGGTCATCCCGGCCGGCCAGCGCGTCGCCGTGGTCGAGGCAGGACGCGGCATCGAGTGGTGGAAGCTGGCCGGCTCGGGCGGTCTCGTCATCGGCATCGACCGGTTCGGGACGAGCGCGCCGGAGAAGGCGCTGGCCGACGAGTACGGGTTCACGCCCTCCAAGGTGGCGGCGCGCGTCGAGGGCTGGCTCTCCGCCTGACGCGAAGACACCCCGCCTTCGAGGAGAAGGACGGGGCGTCGCGGGCTGGCAGGCCAGCCGCCGGTGTCGATTGGACTGCTTACCGCATGGCCGGCTGGACCTGCGCCGGGATCTGCATGGGCATGGCGACGGTCACCGGACGGGCCTCGAGCCGCTCTCCCTTCGAGAGCATCTTGAGCGAGAGGGCGAGCAGCTTGGAAAGCAGCTCGGCCGATCCGGGAACGTTGAGCTTCCGGTAGATGCGCTTGCGGCGGGCGCGGATCGTCTCGGGCGAGACGCCAGCGGCGGACGCGGAGTCCTTGCAGGCGAAGCCTTGTCCGATGCGCAGGACCTCGGCGCGCTCGGCCGGGGTCAGGTTGGTTCCCTCGAGGAAGCGTGCAGCGAAGGGTTGAAGAATTTCGATATCGATCTGGGCCATGGGTTCGTCCATTTCCTTTCGGGAGGATGGCTCCCTACCCGGCCGACCGCGGATTTTTTCTGCCCCCCCGCTAACCCGGTCGGGTTTCCGGATAGGAGGATAGCAACGACCCGTCCGGTTAGCACCCACAAGGGGCCAAAATCATGAACCATGAGGTGGGTACATGTAGATGATTCAGTCTGTCGATGTTTCCTGGCCGTATACGCCGCGTTGCGCCCCCAAGGGGCTGTAAGCACAAGTATTCCTACGCTCCCTTCGGGACGCCCCGACGTGGTGAGCCGGGTCCTCGATCAGGGAACGGGCCAGCGTCCCAGGTGGGTCGAAAGGCGCCGGTCCACCTCTGCGATCCGATTCCAGTCGAGATTCGGCGACCGGAGGTCGCGCGCGGACTTGACGCCAGGCGGCA
>Ga0209253_10002301_pt1 | contig 16920 bp, 16 predicted proteins | sample FrelakmetBRP12BR_FD_187145 | JGI IMG/M metagenome (GOLD analysis project Ga0209253, IMG submission 187145) | Freshwater lake sediment microbial communities from the University of Notre Dame, USA, for methane emissions studies - BRP12 BR (SPAdes)... | ecosystem: Environmental > Aquatic >...
GAGCTTTGGCGAGGAACAGTTGCTGGCGCTCGTCAACGACGAGTTGCAGCGGGCTTATTGACGGCGAGTCAACTGAACACATGACATACCCGACCCATCGACTCGACCACGTCGCCGCAACGGCCGCCGACTGGGGCCTCTCCCAGCCGAAAGAGCGCGGTGAAGACGAGCGCAAGCGCCCCCTCGCTGCGGTCGCCACGGACCTGAACGGGCGGCTGAAGCAATGCTGCAAGAGCGCCGATTCCCCGTCTGGAGCTGCGCTCGAGATGCGTCGCCATTTGACCCTTTTTGCTCGCTATGGGCTACCCAACCCGAAGGCGACGCAACTGGTCAGGGACTTGACGATGAAGGCGTTTACCTCGCACAAACGATGAAGTCGCTCGTGCTGCAGCCTTGACCGCTTGAACTGCGGGCGCATGCCGCCAAATTACCGGCCAACGCCCTCGCGCAGGATCTTCCGGTCGATGCGTCGGTCGACGCCATTCAGAAAGCCCATGAGACCTCGAACGGCAAGCCATCGAAGCGGCCTCGGCGGCAGATAGGCCGGCTTGCGGCAGATGATTTCGGCCCAGGGATTGGCTCGCCCCAGCATGCGATCCGCCAGCACCTCGCCCACGCCGCAGGCCTGGGCGACGCCATGACCGTTGTAGCCGACGGCGTAGTACAGCGCCGACTGGTTGCCGGATTGGCCGACGATGGGCAGGAAATTCATCGTCATCCCGATCCAGCCTGCCCAGGAATGGGCGATCCTGACCTGTGCCAGCGGCGGGAAGCGCTGCCGGAATGCGTTGATGACGCTCATCTTGGCAGCATCCTTCTCGCCGCCATGCCCGCTGGCCCGGCAATCGTAGAAGTACTGCACGTCCTTCGATCCACCAATGATGGTGCGCCGGGCCGTCAGACGGTAACTCTCCATGCTCTCGTGAGCGGTGTAGATCCCTTCACGGCTCTTCCATCCACCGATCGCCGCCAGTTGCTGGTCACTGAGAGGCTCCGTCTCGAACAGTGTGACCAGCAGGGGAAACAGGCGGTCGCCCGGCTCGCCGATCTCGGGGGTATGCGCATTGCTGGCCATCACCACCTTGTCGGCGGTCACGATCCCGCGCGGCGTGATTGCGCGCGGACGCGGGTCGCGCGTCACGTGTGCAACCCTGGTCTGTTCGTAGATGCGGACCCCTGCCGCCAACGCGGCCCTGCGCAGGCCGAGTACCAGCCTGCCGGGGTGCAAGGTGCCACCCGCCTCTTCCATCGCACCGCACAGGAACGCCTTCGGGATCCCCCGCTCACGCATCTCTCCGGGCTCGACGAAGTGCATCCTGGCGCCCAGCGCAACCGCCGCTTCAGTGGCCTTGCGCAGGCGCTTTTCCTGCGACGGGTGGACGACCGCCATGATGTTGCCGCTCGGGTTGTAGTCGCAGCCGATGCCGTAGTTGCGGATCATGTGTTCGGCGGTCTCGACGCAGTGATCGGCAAATCGCGCCAGCTTCGCGCCCGTTTCCTTGCCGAACAGCATCACTGCGGTCGGCAGGTCCTTGCAGATCGTCGGCGTCAGGTGGCCGGCATTGCGCCCGCTCGCAGCGAAACCGCAAAAATCCCGCTCGAGGATCACGGTGGAAACGCCGGCCTGGTTCAGGGCCAGTGCCGTGGACAGGCCCGTGAGCCCGCCACCGACGATGGCGACGTCCACGCGAACGTCGCCTGTGAGCGGCGCCTGCAGGTCCGCCGGCACGTCGAGGTAAGGGCTGATCTCCAGAAAGCGCGTGGTCGCGTCGTGGGTGCTCATCTAATACTCCACATGTCGACCCCTCCTCATTCCGCGACCGGCGATTCGCACCTCAGGCACCGATCCGCCGCTCCCGTACCGTGCCGGTGAGCGTGTCCTCGCCGATCGACAGATAGATTGTCCCATCGGAGACGGCCAGGTCGAAGTCCATGCGTCGGTCGAGCCGCGCCACGAGCGACGTGAGCAGCTCCCGGTCCACCGCGCGGATGCGCAGCGCCTCGGCACGGTGAATGCGCTCCCCGGCAAGGCGCGACAGCAGGGCGTCCACGTCCCGGTGCGCATACACGGCCACGTTCGGCGCTGCCTTCGCCGCCTTATGCAGCCGACTTGCGTCCGGTGCGCCGACCTCGATCCAGGCCTGCAGCACGCCCGTCAGGTCGCGCACGCTGATCGCCGGCTCATTCGGATCGGACAGCCCTTTCGAAAACGCGATGCCTTCGGTGTACTCGAGGCAGTAGGCGAGCAGGCGAGTCACCAGGTACTCGGCAGTCTCCGACGGATGCCGTGCAGCCCGGATCGTCAGCGTCTCGTAGACCCCGCGATCGGCATCGGCGAGGCGCACCTCGAACACGTACATCGTTGCACCCAGCGCCACCGGCCACTCCAGGACGAATCACGGGACGGGACACATTACCGCGTTCCGGGGCGCGAGCGGTCCAGGACTCGTGCGCGCGGGTGAACACGCCGTCGACGATGATTACGGAATCGATGCCGGACTCGCCTGGCGCCTGCCCGCTGCAACGACATATGCGCGGCGCAGGATCATGGTTTGGCTCCCCGCTCTGGTCAGGCAGGAACGAATCAGGCTGGAACGAAGGTCCGGCCACCATCCCAGCGCAGTTCGCGGACGGCCACGCCGTAGAGCGCGCCGATCGATTCCTCGCCGAGCACCTCGGCCGTGGGTCCCTTCACCCATCGCCCGTCGCCGAAGAGCAGCAGCGACTCGTCGGCGTAGAAGGCCGCAATGCCCGGGTCGTGCAGGCTCATGACGACGCAGTCGCCGGCGTCGGCACGCGCGCGGAACAGGCGCAGGACCTCGAGCTGGTGCAATGGGTCGAGCTGCTGGACGGGCTCGTCGAGGATGTAGACGCGGGGCTGCTGCGTGAGCGCCGTTGCGATGGCGAGCCTGCGGCGCTCGCCGCCCGACAGCGTCTCGACCTCCCGCGCCTCGAAGCCCGCGAGATCCACGGCTTCGAGGCAGCTGCGCGCGACGGCTCGATCGGCCTCGCTTTCCCACTGCCAGAAGCCGACGTGCGGGTGGCGGCCCACGAGCGCGGTCTCGAGCACCGACCCGGGGAACGGATCCTCGCTCGCCTGCGCGAGGAAGCCGACGTGGCGCGCCAGTTCGCGCCGCGGCCATTGCTGCAGCTCGCGTCCTCGCCACTCGACGGTTCCGTCCGCGGGCGACCTGAGCCCGGCGAGCACGTGCAGCAGTGAGCTCTTGCCCGCGCCGTTGCGGCCGAGCACGGCGGTCATGTGGCCGGGGCGGAATGCCGCGTCGAGGCCGGCGACGAGCACGCGACCGGGCACGCTCACCGTGACGTCCCGGCAGGTCAATGCGTCGCCCGGCGCCGCGGTGTTCATCGCCGCCACCCGATCTCGCGTGCCGTCGCCGGGCCGACGTTCATCTGCACGAGGCTGCCCGGGATCGCCGCATCCTGCGCACTCGTGGCGATGCGGCCGGCCATGATTTCGCCGGACAGCTGCGGGTAGAGCGGCGACTGCTCCGGGTCGCCGAGTCCCTGCGGAGCCAGCGGCTGGCCCGTCGCGCGGTCGTACTTGTCGGTCGCGCCGAGCGTGTGCAGCAGCTCGTGCGTCACGACCATGGCGTTGCCCGCGACGGCGTCCTTCCCGCAGAAGAGGTGCGCGACGGCGACCAGGCCCTTCTGCAGCCCGGAGGAGTCGGGCGCGGCGTGCTCGCCGTCGTTCGCGTGGTAGAGCGCGAACACCTGTACGTCCGGGTTCGGCAGCGGGTCGTTGGCGGCCACGCGCCACGCCCAGTAGCGCAGGCGCAGGCTCCAGAGCGCGACGCTGAGCCGGCCGGGGTGTGCCGGGAGCGCGGGCGGCGGCTCCTGCGCGGCGTGGGACACGCGGAAGCGAACGGGCTCGTCGAGACTCACGCCGTAGGCCTGCGCCTGCTGCGAGAGGAAGTCCGCGGCGTCGTCGAATGCGGATGCGTCGGTCGCTGCGGCGCAGGGTGCGGCCGCGGTACTTGCGTCACCGGCCACGGGGTAGACCGTCACCCGCAACGTGCCGTCCCAGTCGGTGCTGCGGCGCTGGTCGAGCCACGCGCCCAGGGCGACGAAGACCAGCACCGCGAGCAGCAGCACGAGGCGCACCGTGCCGAGGAACGTCCGGGTGGCCACGGCTTACGGGTAGAGCCGCGTCGCGGCCCAGGGACCGGCGACGAACCCGGTGTCGCCGTCGGCGTCGAGGCTGCGTGTCCAGCGCGCGCGATCGTGCACGCGGAACGCGCCTTCGTTCCAGAGTTCGACCGACTCGGGCCACAGGCGGTAGCCTCCCCAGTGCGGGGGGCGCGGCACCCGGGCGCCGAATCGTGCCGCCTCCGCGGCCACCCGTTTCAGGAGCACGGTGCGCGAGGCGAGCGGCTGGCTCTGCAGGCTGGCCCACGCGCCGATGCGACTGTCGAGCGCGCGGCTCGCGAAGTATTCGTCGCTCTCGCCGGCGGGCGAAGCGACGACGCGACCCTCGAGCCGCACCTGCCGTCCCTGCGCGTCCCAGTGGACCACGGCCGCCACCCGCGGATTCACGGCCATCTCGAGGCCCTTGCGGCTCTCGTAGTTCGTGTAGAAGACCACGTAGCCGGGATCCGCGACCAGGCGCTTCAGCAGCACGACGCGCGCCGAGGGCTGCCCGTCGGGCGTCGCAGTCGCGACCACCATGGCATCGGGGTTGCGTTGCGACGCCTCCTTGCGCGCGTGCGCGAACCACTCCTCGAAGAGCGGCATCGGGTCCGCGGGCAGGGTCGCTGGCAGGGAGCCTTTGCGGAGCATCGGCGGTTCTCGGGCCGGAAGAGTCCTGATTATGCCCGAGCGTCGCGTGCACGGTGCGGACGCCACGCTTGCGGGAGCGGATGCGGCCCGGTAAAAGAAGGTGAAACCTGCTCCCGATGGGCCTCATGAAATCACTCGAAGACCTGCGCGCGCGGCTCGACGTCCTGGACCGGCAACTCCTCGAGATCGTCGCGGAGCGCCAGGCGCTCGGCACCGAGATCGCGGCGGTCAAGCGCGCCACCGGGCAATCCACCCGGGACTTCCGCCGGGAACGCGAGGTGCTGCTCAAGGCGCGGCGCGACGCGGAGGCGCTCGGCATTTCGCCGGCGCTCGCGGAGTCGATCCTGCATGCGCTGATCCGCGGATCGCTCACGACGCAGGAGCGCTCGCGCGTCGCGGCGCAGGGCAGGGGCTCCGGCCACTCGGCGCTCGTGATCGGCGGTCGCGGCAAGATGGGCCACTGGACCGCGGACTTCCTGGCCTCGCAGGGGTTCCGCGTCACCATTGCCGATCCCTCGGGCGAGGTGCCGGGCTACGAGTGGACCGCCGACTGGGAGGCGACCGACCTCGGCCACGACCTCATCGTCGTCGCCACACCGCTCAAGGTCGCGAACGACGTGCTGCTTGCGATCGCGCGGCGCCGCCCGAAGGGCGTCGTGTTCGACGTGGGCTCGCTCAAGACGCCGCTCAGGACCGGCCTCGGCGCCCTGCGCGCCGCCGGCGTGAGGGCGACGTCCGTGCATCCGATGTTCGGCCCCGACACCGAACTCCTGTCGGGACGTCACGTGATCTTCATCGACCTCGGTGATGCCGGGGCGCTGGCGGAGGTGCGCGCGCTGTTCGAGTCGACCATGGCCGACCTCGTGGTCATGGAACTCGACGAGCACGACCGGCTCATCGCCTTCGTGCTGGGCCTTTCGCACGCGCTCAATATCGCGTTCTTCACGGCGCTTGCAGAGAGTGGCGAGGCCGCGCCCCGACTCGCGCGGATGTCCAGCACGACCTTCGACGCACAGCTCGACGTCGCGACGCGCGTCGCCGCCGAGAACCCGGAGCTCTATTACGAGATCCAGAGCCTGAACGCGTATGGCGAGGATTCGCTCGGTGCGTTGAAAGCCGCGGTGGATCGCCTGGTGCGCGCGGTGCACGAACACGACCAGCCCGGCTTCGTGGACATGATGCTGCGCGGCCGCGAGTACCTGATGGTGCGCCAGGCGGCGCGAGGGCAGGAGCCTTGAGCCTGCCGGGCCTGCTGCGGTCGGTGCTGGACTGGGAGCGTGCGCTGCTCGCGGCGGACTCCTTCGTCGCATGGCTCGAGGCGGCCGCGAGCCCGCCGGGCGTACCGCACAACGCCGGTGTCGTGTCCCTCATCCTCGCGGATCCAGCCTACGAACTGCGACACCTGACCGAAGGTGAAGGAGCCGCTCCGGAGCGCGCCCTGCCGGTGACCTTCGTGGACAGTCTCGAGGGCCGTGCGCCGCAGCTTGGCGCGCTGCACGCTCCCTGGATCGGCGCCTACCGGGTGGCGGATCACGGTCTGCTGTATCCCGCATCGCCCGGACTCACGCACCTGCTCATGCTGCCGCTCAGGCGGGGCGGACGACTCGTTGGAACCTACAGCCTCGGCGGCCGCGGCGCGCCACCCGAACTGGCGCTGGTCGAGGCGGAAATCCTCGAACACGTGGCAGCCGTGCTCTCGGCGAGCGTGGAGCGGCTCATGGATCGTGCCCGTCTCCTGCGGGGGAGTTTTGCCGACCCGCTCACGGGCTGGAATTCGGTGCGCTACCTCCAGGCGCGGCTGCGCGAGGAGGTTGCGCATTGCCAGCGTTACGGCGGCAGCGTCACCTGTCTCGTCCTGGACGTGGATCGCCTCCAGCAGGTGAACGACCGGCACGGGCAGCTGGCCGGCGACCTCGCGCTGCGCGAAGTCGCGGGGCGGATCGAGTCGCAGGTCCGAGCGAGCGATGCGGCGGCGCGCATCGGCAGCGACGAGTTCGGCGTCGTGCTGCCGTCGACCGGGGCGGACGGCGCCGTTCCGCTCGCGGAGCGCATGCTCGCCGCCGTGTCCCGCGGCCCGCTCGAGCTGGGCGGCGGCCTGCAGTGCGTCCTGACGGTCTCGATCGGCATCGCCGCGATCGCCCCCGCGAGCAGCGCGGACCGCAAGGCGCAGGCGGATCACGTGGTCGCGAACGCGATCGCCGCGCTGCACCGGGTGAAGCAGCGGGGTGGCGGAGGATACGAGATCGCTCCCTGAGCCGCTTCGCTCAGGAGGGGCGCTGCCGCGACATCAGCGCCAGAAAGATCGGGACCCCGACCAGCGCAGTCAGCGCGCCCACCGGCAGCTGGCGTGGCGCGAGCAGCACTCGCGAGGCGAGATCGGCGGCCATGAGCAGGATGCCACCGAGCAGGGCCGAGACCGGAAGCACTACCCGGTTGTCGCTGCCGAGCAGCAGTCGCACCAGGTGCGGCGTCACGAGCCCGACGAATCCGATGCTGCCAGCCGTGCTCACCGCGACGCCGGTGAGGATGGAACTCAGCACAAAGAGCAGCACCTGGAAGCGGCGCACGTCGAGACCGACGCTCGCGGCCTGGGTGACGCCGCGGGCCAGCACGTTCAGGTGGCGGCCGAGCGCGGCGCCTCCGGCCGTCGCCGCGCAGAGCAGCGCCAGCAGCCACGGCCAGTCCTGCGTACGCGACAGGTCCCCGAGCAGCCAGAACACCATTCCACGCAGGCCGGCATCGTCGCTGGTGGCGAGCAGCAGGCTCACGATCGACCCCGCGCCCGCCGCGACCACGATGCCGGTGAGCAGGAGCCTCGTCGGCGTCCATCCGCCCCGGCCCTGGGCGAGCGCGAACACCAGCAGGCAGGTGGCGAACGCTCCCAGTGCCGCCGCGCCGTTCACCCCCGCGACCGGCAGGCCGATCATGATTGCGAGCAGTGCGAACACCGATGCGCCGCCCGAAATCCCGAGCACGTACGGATCCGCGAGCGGGTTGCGCAGCAGCACCTGCAGCAGCGCGCCCGACAGCGCCAGCAGCCCGCCGACCGCCATCGCGGACAGTGCGCGCGGCAGTCGGAGTTCGAGCACGACGTCGCGGGCGAGCGAGGGTGTGCTGGAGCTGAGCGCGTCCAGTATTTCAGCCGGCGACAGCCGGAAGCTGCCGGCCGCCAGCGACAGGCCGAAGAGGCCTGCGGCGAGCAGGGCGAGGAGCAGGAGGGCGGTGGGCGCGGAAAGGCGTTGGTTCATTCGTGTCTGTCCCGGGCCCGGCAAGGGTAGGTGCCGCCACCCCCGGCCACAAGACGCCAGGGTGCCGGGGCACGGCAATTCACACATTCACGATATGAAAAGCTCAGCAAAGTCTGTAGCTTACGGGCCAATGACCGATTTCATCGACGCGCAGGGATTTCGCGCAAACGTGGGAATAGTGCTGATCCGCGACGGCGGCGAGGTCTTCCTCGGCAGCCGCAGCGACGGCCGTGGGTGGCAGTTTCCCCAGGGCGGTGTCCGGCGGGACGAGTCGCCTGAAGATGCACTGTTCCGCGAACTGCACGAGGAGGTCGGGCTCGAGCCGCACGACGTCGAGGTGCTGGCCGGCACGCAGCAGTGGTTGCGCTATCGCCTGCCGCGGCAGTTCGTGCGCCGCCGGTCGCGGCCGCTCTGCATCGGCCAGAAGCAGCGGTGGTTCCTGCTGCGCATGGTTGGCGGCGAGGACCGACTGCGGTTCGACGTCACGCCGAAGCCGGAGTTCGACGCCTGGCGCTGGGTGGACTACTGGACGCCGGTCCGCGAAGTCATCTACTTCAAGCGGCTCGTGTACGCGCGGGCGCTCGGCGAACTCGCGGGCACGGCGTTTGCGGGCGAGCCGCCGCCGTACCCCGAATGGTGGTCGGACGACCTGCTGCGCTGGCCGACCGAGCCCGACCCGGGGACTACCGCAGGCGACACGCGTCGGCCCGCGCAGCGGGTTCCGGAAGAGGCCGCCGAGTAGTGGCAGGCACGACCACCGAAGCACCATCGCCGGCGACGCTCCTGCAGAAGCTTCCACGCTGGCTCTGGATTGCGGGCGTGGTCGTTCTCGCCGCAGGGATCTTCTGGCTCGGTCACCGGCAGGGGCAGCGTGCCGCCGGCTACGATGCGGCGGCCGGCGCGCGCGAGCGACGCACCCTGGCGGCGGACGTCGCGCGCCTCGAGTCCGCGAACACCGCGCTGAACGCAAGCGTCGCCGAACTCGAGATGGCGCGGCGGCTCGACCGCGAAGCCTACGGCCAGGTCGAGCGCACGCTCGGAGACCTGCAGTCCAGGCTCGCGCGGCAGACCGACGACCTGGCGTTCTATCGCAGCATCGTTTCGCCGGCCGACGGCGTGCAGGGCCTGCGCATCCAGCGCTTCGCCGTGCGGCCGGGTACGCGGCCGCGCGAGTTCGTGATCGAGGTGACGCTCATCCAGGCCATGCGGCAGGACAGCACCGTCGCGGGCCTCGTGCAGGTCATCGTCCAGGGCATGGAGGGTGATCGGCCGGTGCGCTACTCCGTGGGCCAGCTGCTCGGCCATCCGCAGGCGCAGTTGCCGTTCTCGTTCCGCTATTTCCAGACCATCGAGAGCGCAGTGACCCTGCCCGACGGATTCCAGCCATTCGACGTCGAAGTCAGCGTGAAGTCGGGACGTACGCGATCTCCCGTGCACCAGTCGTTTCCATGGAAGGTCACGGAGGCCGCGAGCGGCGAGGAGGCGGCGCCCGCGGACCCGCCGCGCGGAAGCTCTCGGTGAGTCGGGGGCGCGGATGGTAGAATCCACGCTCCGCGCAACCGACGGAGCGCCGCAGCCGATGACCCACATGCACGAGACCAGCGAGACCCCGGCCGAATCAGCGCTGGTCTTCACGGATTCCGCCGCCGTCAAGGTGAGCGAGCTCATCCGCGAGGAGGGCAATCCGAACCTCAAGCTGCGGGTCTTCGTGTCCGGGGGCGGATGCTCCGGCTTCCAGTACGGCTTCACCTTCGACGAGAACGAGGAAGAAGGCGACACCTGCGTCGAGAACCAGGGCGTCAAGCTGCTCATCGACCCGATGAGCTTCCAGTACCTCGCCGGCGCCGAGATCGACTACAAGGAAGATCTGGAAGGCGCGCAGTTCGTGATCCGCAACCCCAACGCGACGACGACCTGCGGCTGCGGGTCGTCCTTCTCGGCCTGACGCAGGATTGGCCCGCCCCGATAGCACCCTGCCGGACGTCCTCGCGGCTGTGGACCTCGGGTCCAACAGCTTCCACATGGTCGTCGCGCGCTACTCGCACGGCCAGCTCACCATCGTCGACCGCCTGCGCGAGACCGTGCGCCTCGCGACTGGAATCGACGAGCAGGGCCGGCTGAACCGGGAGGCGACGACCCGCGCGCTCGGGTGCCTGGAGCGCTTCGGCCAGCGGCTGCACGACGTCAAGGCCGGGCGCGTGCGCGTGGTCGGCACCAACACGCTGCGCAAGGCGAAGCGCAAGGGCGCGTTCCTCGACCGTGCGCGCGAGGCACTCGGCCACCCGATCGAGATCATCTCCGGCGTGGAGGAAGCGCGACTCATCTATCACGGCGTGGCACGCACGACGCCGAGCGAAGGCGGTCACCGGCTGGTCGTGGACATCGGCGGTGGCAGCACCGAACTCATCGTCGGAGAGGGGTTGTCGGCACGGCGGCTCGAGAGCCTGTACATCGGCTGCGTGAGCATGATGGACACTCACTTCGCCGACGGCGAGATCACCGAGAAGCGCATGAAGCGGGCGCGTACGTCGGCGCAGCTCGAGTTCGAGCCGGTCATGGCGCGGTTCGGCCGCTCGGAGTGGGACACGGCCTTCGGTTCGTCCGGAACCATGCGCGCCGTAGCGGACGTGCTCGCCGAGCGCGGCGCGCCGAACGGCGAGATCACTCGCGAGGGCGTCGACTGGATGGTCGGCGAATGCCTGCGCGCCGGCCGCGTGGACCGGATCAAGCTCCCCGGACTCACCTCCGACCGCCAGGAGATCCTGCCGGGCGGCCTCGCGATCATGGTCGAGGCCTTCGAAATGCTCGGCATCGAGTCGCTACGCGTGGCGGATGGCGCGCTGCGCGAAGGCCTGCTCTATGACCTGCTCGGCCGGCTGACCTCCGAGGACGCGCGTGTACGCAGCGTCCGTTCGATGGAGGGGCGCTTCCACGTGGATCCGGTACAGGCGGATCGAGTCGAGGCGACCGCGCTCGGATTCCTCCGGCAGGTGCGCGAGCCCTGGGGGCTCGAGGAACCGCTCGCGGAGCTCGTGCTGCGCTGGGCGGCGCGACTGCACGAGATCGGGCTCGACATCGCCCACGCGCAGTACCACAGGCACGGCGCGTACCTGCTCGAGCACGCCGACATGCCGGGTTTCCCGCGCGAGGAGCAGCGCCTGCTCTCGGCCCTCGTCGGCAGCCACCGGCGCACGCTCAACCTCGATCCCTGCGAGTCGCTCGTGCCGCCCTGGCACCTGAAGTCTGCGTTCCTGATCGTGCTGCTGCGTCTGGCGGTGCTGCTCAACCGCGGCCGCGGCCCGAGTGCGTTGCCGAGGATGGACCTGGCCGTGCGCGGCCGGACGCTGGAGCTGGGCTTCCCGAAGGGCTGGCTCGCCGAGCACCCGTTGACCGAGGCCGATCTGGAGCAGGAGGTCGGATACCTGCGCGCGGCCGGATTTCGACTGCGCGCGCGCTGACCGGCAGCGTCAGTCGGCCAGCGTCTCGAGCAGCGCGAGCTGGGCCACGACGGGCCGCGCCTCGCCGGGCGAGCAACGGCGATAGCTGCCGTCCGCACCCAGTTCCCAGGCGTCGCAGTTGTCCGCGAGGTAGAGCTCGAGGTCGGCGAGCACCCGGGCACGGTGACTGTCGCGCCTGATGGGGAAGCAGACTTCGATGCGGCGGAAGAAGTTCCTGTCCATCCAGTCGGCGCTGGCGCAGAAGGTCTCCGGGTCCCCGCCGTTATCGAAGTAGTAGACGCGCGTGTGCTCGAGGAACCGGCCGACGATCGATCGGACGCGGATGTTGTCCGAGATTCCCGGGACGCCGGGCCTGAGCGAGCAGATGCCGCGCACGATCAGGTCCACGCGCACCCCCGCCTGCGACGCCTCGTAGAGTGCGCGCACGATCTGCGGCTCGATCAGCGAGTTCATCTTGGCGATGATCCGCGCCGGCCGCCCCGCGCGCGCGTGAGCGATCTCGCGCCGGGTCTTCTCGAGCATGGCCTCGTGCAGCGTGAACGGCGACTGCAGGATCCTGCGCATCTGCGCGATGCGCGTCGGGCTCGTGAGCTGCAGGAACAGCTCGTGCAGGTCCTCGCCGATCGCCTCGTCGCAGGTGAACAGACCGTAGTCCGTGTACTGGCGCGTGGTCTTCGGGTGGTAGTTGCCGGTGCCGAGGTGGCAGTAGCGTCGCAGCCGGTCGGCTTCGCGGCGCACGACCATGATGAGCTTGGCGTGGGTCTTGAACCCGACGACGCCGTACATGACGTGCGCACCGGCCTCCTGAAGGAGGTTCGCGAGCTCGATGTTGGCGGCTTCCTCGAACCGGGCAAGCAGCTCGATGACGACCGTCACTTCCTTGCCGGCGCGCGCCGCGGCAACCAGCGCATCGACGACCGGGGACCCGGCGCCTGCGCGATACAGCGTCTGCTTGATGGCGAGCACCTGCGGATCTGCTGCGGCCTGCCGCAGGAAGTCGATGACCGGCGCAAAGCTGTGGAACGGGTGGTGCAGCAGGACGTCCTTCTCGCGGATCGCCTCGAACAGGTCCGGGCGCCCTGCCAGCCGCCGGGGCACGGCCGGCACGAACGGCGCGTACTTGAGGTCCCTGCGGTCGACGAGGTCGTGGATGGACATCAGGCGATGGAGGTTCACCGGGCCGTCCACCGCGTAGTGGTCGCCCGGGCCGAGTTCGAAGCGATCGAGCAGCAAGTCGCGCAACTGCGGCGGGCAGTCGCTGCGGGTCTCCAGTCGGACGGCGTCGCCGTAGCGCCGCGAGGCGAGCTCGCCCTCGACCGCGCGCAGCAGGTCCTCCGTATCCTCGTCGTCCACCCAGAGTTCGGCGTTGCGCGTAACGCGGAACTGGTGGCAACCCGTGACCTGCATGCCGGCGAACAGCCGGGCGACGAAATGCTGGATCACCTGCGAAAGGTACGTGAGCTCCACGCGCCCCGGGTCGCCCGGCGGCAGCTGCAGGATGCGCGGCAGCGAGCGCGGCACCTGGACGATTGCGAGCGGCACGTCGCGCCCGAAGGCGTCGCTGCCCTCGAGCTCGACCGCGAAGTTCAGGCTCTTGTTCTGGATGCGCGGGAAGGGGCGCGCCGGGTCGAGGCCGAGCGGCGTGAGCACCGGCTCGATCTCGTGGTCGAAGTAAGCGCCGAGCCACTCGACCTGTGCGGGGCTCCAGTCCGCCGCGCGCAGCATGTGGATGCCCTGGGCCTGCAGCTCTGGCTGCAGCCCGGAGTTGAGCAGGGCGTACTGCGCCTCGACCATCCGCAGCGACTCCTCGCGGATCGTTGCAAGCTGCGCGTCCACGTCCATGCCGTCCGGCCCGCCGCCGCGCGCGCCGAGTTCGCGGCGCTGCTGGAGTCCCGCCACGCGGATCTCGAAGAACTCGTCGAGGTTGTTGCAGGAGATCGCGAGGAAGCGGAGCCGCTCGAGGAGCGGCACGGCGGGATCCCCGGCCTGCGCGAGAACGCGGCGGTTGAACTCCAGGAACGAGAGTTCCCGGTTGATGTAGAGCTCAGGCGAGGTGAGCGGGGTCTCGGTCATGTCCTAGCGCCCGCAGGGTGGCGGCACCAAGCATCGCACGGAAATGTGACGGACCGGAGACACGCACCGGCCGATGCCTCTGCACGGCCGGGTGCCGCGGCAATCAGCGGCTGGCGAGCCGTCGATCGGGCATGGCGCCGCTCGTCAGGTCGAGCTTCGCGAACGAAACCTCGGCCTGTGAGCGGAATTCGGCGAGGTAACGCGACGGGATCTCCGTGCGCGGCAGCGGAAGGGTCGCCGGATTTCTCTGCGCGCCGTTGACGCGGTACTCGTAGTGCAGGTGCGGGCCGGTCGCCATGCCGGTCATGCCGACGTAGCCGATGGTGTCGCCCTGGCCGACCGGCCGCCCGACGCGCAGCGACCGGGCAAAACGCGACATATGCCCGTACACGGTCGAGATGCCCTTGCCGTGGTCGATGATCACGACGTTGCCGTAGCCGCCCTTGCGGCCGACGAACTGGACACGGCCGCTGCCGGCGGCCCAGATCGGCGTGCCGGTGGGCGCGGCGTAGTCGGTGCCCTTGTGCGCGCGCACGATGCCCAGGACCGGGTGCAGCCGGCGGCTGTTGAACCTGGAGCTGATGCGCGTGAAGTCGAGCGGTGCGCGCAGGAAAGCCTTGCGCATGCCGTGGCCGTCCGGGGTGAAGTATCCCTCCACCTCTCCGTCCCTGGACTGGAACCACACTGCCCGGTGCATCTTGCCCTGGTTCACGAACTCCGCCGCGAGCACCCGGCCGTCGCTCACGTAGTGGCCGTCCTGGTAGCGCTGCTCGTAGAGCACGCTGAATTCGTCCCCCTGGCGGATGTCGAGCGCGAAGTCGATGTCGAAGCCGAAGATCTGGTTCGCGAGCGTCATGATCGTGCGCGACGACATGCCGGCCTTTTCGCCGGCCTCGAACAGCGACGATTCGATGCGCGCCCGGTGCCCGACGATCTCGGTCTCGAGCGGATTCTCGATGTAGTTCACCGCGAAGTCGTCGCCGGCGCGCGAGACCTGCAGCGTGAGCGTGTCGCTGATCTGCCGGTTCAACGACTGGAGCACGCCGTCGGCGTGCGTGAGCGTGATGGTGTCGCCGGGACGCAGGACGTCGAGCGCCTTGCGCACCTCGGGCCGCGAGCGCAGTTCCGCGAGGGTGGCGATGTCGATGCCGACCGAGCGGAAAATCTGGTCGAGCGTGTCGTCGCGCTGGACCGTGACCTCGACGCTGTCGGGTCCGTCGTCCACCGTGTCGGCCGGCGCCGCGGTCGTCGCAGCCGCAATCGCCGTGAGGTCTACCGGAGCCGGAACGTCGGTGGCCGGCGCGCGCAGCAGCGCAAGCGCGACCGCGGCCAGCAGTGGCAGGCTCATGCCCACGACGAGCCGGCGGCGGCGGCCGGAGGCGTCGGCGGTGGCGGCGGCGTGGCCGCGGTTCTCGAGATCGGCAAGTCGCAAGTGACAGTCCCCGCGAAGAAAGTGGGCGTACGGTAGTTGCGCTGGCGCCACCCGTCAACCTTCCATGGGCATTTTTTTCGAGTGTGAACAGCCGCTTGCGCGGATCTTGACAGGATTGTGACGGGCCTCTCGCGGCGGCCTCCCGATTGCCTGCCCGGGCCTAACCCCCTACAGTCCGCCGGCCCGCCCCAAGCCGAGTGACCGAACCCGATGCTGCCCGCCAAGGAACAACTCGCGGAACTGCGCCGCGGAACCGCGGAAATCCTTCTCGAATCCGACCTCGAGAAGAAGCTCGGCGTCGGCCGCCCGCTGCGCATCAAGGCGGGATTCGATCCCACGGCGCCGGACCTGCACCTCGGGCACACGGTGCTCATCAACAAGATGGCGCTGTTCCAGAGGCTCGGCCACGAGGTGACCTTCCTGATCGGTGACTTCACGGGGCTGATCGGCGACCCGACCGGCCGCAACGCGACGCGCCCGCCGCTCACGCCCGAGGACATCAAGGCGAACGCGGCGACCTACGAGGCGCAGATCTTCAAGATCCTCGACCGGAAGCTCACCAGGGTGGACTTCAACTCGCGCTGGATGGAGAAGCTGGGCGCGGCGGGCATGATCCAGCTCGCTTCGCGCCACACCGTCGCACGCATGCTCGAGCGCGACGACTTCTCGAAGCGCTACCGCGCAGGCCAGCCGATCGCCATCCACGAGTTCCTCTATCCGCTGGTGCAGGGCTACGACTCGGTCGCCATGCGGACCGACGTGGAGCTCGGCGGCACCGACCAGAAGTTCAACCTGCTGGTCGGGCGGCAGCTGCAGGAGTCTTACGGCCAGGAGCCGCAGGTCGTCATGACCATGCCACTGCTCGAGGGCCTCGACGGCGTCAACAAGATGTCGAAGTCGCTCGGCAACTACGTCGGCATCGCCGAGCCGGCGGACGAGATGTTCGGCAAGCTGATGTCCATTTCCGACGACCTCATGTGGCGCTACTTCGACCTGCTCTCGTTCCGTCCCCTGGCCGACGTCGAGCGGCTCAAGGTGGAGGTTGCCGCGGGCCGCAACCCGCGCGACGTGAAGTTCGAGCTCGGCACGGAGATCGTGGACCGTTTCCACGGGGCCGGCTGCGGCGCGCGTGCCCGGGACGCCTTCATCGCGCGGTTCCAGCAGGGCGGGCTGCCCGAGGACGTCGCCGAGGTCACCCTGCACGCCGGGGCGGACGGGATCGGCATCGCGAACGTACTCAAGGCCGCGGGGCTCGTGCCGAGCACCAGCGATGCCTTCCGGCAGCTGAAGCAGGGCGCGGTGAAGGTGGACGGCGCGCGGGTCGAGGATGGCTCGCTCAAGTTCACGGCCGGCGCGGTGCACGTCTTCCAGGTCGGAAAGCGCCGGGTCGCCCGCGTCACGGTCGTTGCGGAATGAAAAGGGGACATTCTCCTTTTCCGCGGCGGAAAAGGAGAATGTCCCCTTTTTCCGCGGGCTTTCTGCTTGTCAAGTTTTCCGCGGAAAAGAGCGTATTCGCGCCGCTGTTGACGCGCTGCAATGCGCCGCTATACTGCGCGCCCTTCCACGGCACCCGGGCTTCCCGGAGGCGCGACGGAAACCCCGCCAGGGCAGAAATATCTCCGCGGCGGAGTTGACAGTCGTGTGGAATGCCGCATAATTCGCGGTCTGCCCCGGCAGAAGCCCGGGGCTGCTCTTTAAAAATCGAAACAGGTAATTTGTGTGGGGACTCGCGTCGGTCGTTTGCAAGCGCAAACACGGACCGAGTACCAATTAGCCAGTTAATACTGAAAACTAGTTGGGATTCTCTCCGAAACTAAAGTCGCAAGACTTCAAGTGAAGAGTTTGATCCTGGCTCAGATTGAACGCTGGCGGCGTGCTTAACACATGCAAGTCGATCGGTAACGCGGGGGCA
>Ga0209253_10002303_pt1 | contig 16916 bp, 15 predicted proteins | sample FrelakmetBRP12BR_FD_187145 | JGI IMG/M metagenome (GOLD analysis project Ga0209253, IMG submission 187145) | Freshwater lake sediment microbial communities from the University of Notre Dame, USA, for methane emissions studies - BRP12 BR (SPAdes)... | ecosystem: Environmental > Aquatic >...
CGCCAGCTCACGCGGGTCGGCCGCATAACGCCCGGCCACGTTGAAGTAACGGAGGTTCGCGGCGGCCAGCAAACGCGCGTCCGTCACGATCGTCCGCGCCTGCTCTGGGGCTGTACGTGGTACCACCGCGAGCGTCTCCTCGGCTTGCCCGGCACCACACCACGCCGCCAAGGCCATGGCTGTGGACACGATCCGCGCACGAACATGCTTCATGAAGGGCACTCCTGGCCGGGCACCACCGCCCACGCACAGTGTGTGGGCGTGGCGTGCGCCGCGTCCTTGATGACCGTCACGAGTTGAGCTGTTGCCCGGCTAGAAGAACTTCGTCGTGCCGATGAAGGCGATGGTGCCGATGCCGACCCAGTAGATGTAGGCCATGATCCGCGCGAGGCCGATCTCGCGCGTGAGCTTGGCCTCGAGCTCGGCCTGCGGGCCGCCCGCGGCCAGCGCGCGGAACGTGGCCGTCCAGTTGCGCATGACCACGCGCAGCACCAGCCCGATCACCAGCATCCACGAGTACAGGAACACCTTGGCTGCGTACCACTTGGCCGTGAACGGGCCGCCGGTCGCCAGCGACCAGGCGCCCACGCCCATCAGCACCGGGATCAGCACGTAGCGGATCTTGTCGTCGAACATCGTCAGCTTCAGGCCCTTGTCGGTGCCGCGATGCACGAAGGCTGCCAGCGCCAGCGCGACCCAGGCCGCGGCGAGGATCCACATGCCGACGAGCCACGGCCCGCCGAGCGGTTGCACGCCGAAGTTGTGCCCCATGTGCAGGCCGATGGGCAGCAGCAGGATGATGCCGAGCCGCGCGAGGATGTCGATACGGTACGCCGTTTCCATGTGGCGCCGCCGTTCCTCGAGCGAGAGCTTCGGGTTCGTGACGTGGTACGAGGTCTGGAACACGCCCCATTCGCCGCCCAGCCAATAGACCATGGCGATGATGTGGGCCCACTTGAGGACGAGATGGCTGGCGATCATCGGCAGGCTCCGTGGACGTTGATACTGGGGTTCAGGTCGTGACGAGTCGCCGACGCACGCCCGATGGGGCTCGCGTCCTGTCCGGCTTTTCATCTTTCTCGCGAGCGGTGGCCCGCTCGACGCGTGACGTCAGCTCGCCGAGCGAGCCGGCCACCTGCTCGAGCTCGCTGCGCGTGAGACCGCGCATGCAGCGAGCCAGCCACGCCTGCTGGTGCTGCTCGAGCGCCGTGAGCACGCGCCGGCCCTCGTCCGAGAGGGCGATGAGGCCCGCGCGCACGTGATCCATGTTGGGACGCACCTCGACCAGCCCTTGCTGGCGGATGCTGTCGACCGTGCGCTGCACGGACTGGCGCTGCAGGCCGAGGCGCCGCGCGATCTGCGACGCCGTCATCGGCTGGCGGGCCACCACCTTCATCACCTGCCAGCGCGCGCCCGTCAGTTCGAACTCGCCGGACATCGTGTCGGCCGCGTGCAGGACCTGGCCATGCAGCTGGAACAGGGCCAGCAGCACGTCCTGGAAAACGTCTTCGGTGGTCCGCAGGTTGGCGTTCATGGATCCGGGCCCTGGAACTGATTTTTTTATAGGCTGTCATCATGACAGTGCGCTGTCAAGAAGGGTCCGCGCAAGCCTTTGTTGGCGACAATGAGCCGTTCATTCCCAGCCCGCCCCCTCACCGGGAGCCCCGCATGACCGCCGAACGCCGCCTGGAAATTGCCCGCCGCCTGCACGCTCTGGCCCGGACCGGGCTCCACTTCTGCGCCGAGGAGTACGACCGGCAGCGGTACGAGGAGATCGAGGCACTCACCATCGAGTTGCTCGCCGGTCCCTCGGAGTCCGAACAATCGCACCTGGCCGCGCTCTGGGCCGGCGAGACCGGCTACGTCACGCCGAAGGTCGAGGTGCGGGCCGCCACGTTCGACGACGAGGGGCGTGTGCTGCTCGTGCGGGAACGGCTGGACGGACTGTGGACGCTGCCCGGCGGCTGGGCGGACGTGAACGAGTCGCCGTCGCAGTCCGTCGAGAAGGAGATCGAGCAGGAGTCCGGCTACGTCGCCCGCGCCGTGAAGCTCGCCGCGCTTTACGACCGCAACAGGCACGCGCACGGTCTCACGTTGTTCCACTCGTGGAAGGCGTTCTTCCTGTGCGAGATCCTGGGCGGCCACGCGCGCACGAGCTACGAGACCGACGCGGTGGACTGGTTCGTGCTCGATGCCCTGCCGGCCATGTCGACCGGCCGCAGTACGCCGCAGCAGGTGCGGCGCATGCACGAGCACTGGCTGGCGCGCGAGCTGCCGACGGATTTCGACTGAGCGCTCAGCGCTCGATCTTGTATTCGATGTCGGCCCCCTGCTCGAGACCGGCCTCGGCCTTCAGCGACCAGCGCTCATTCAGCGTGTAGCGCAGCTTGATGGTGTTGATGGCCTCGGCGATCGAGACGCCGTAGCTCACGAACAGCTTGGGCGAGAGGAACTTGCCGAGCGTGACCGAGGTGTCCTCGGTGTCCGTCCGCTCGAGGGAGACCTCGTCGAGCCCGAGCTTGGTGCCGATGCCGCCGAGCAGCAACCCGCCACCGCTCATCGCGAGGCTTTCGGCGGCCTTGTTCACGCTGGTCGCCTGGCCGGTCTGCAGCGAATCGAGCGAGCGGCCGGTCAGCAGGTACGAGAGGGCCTCGTTGTTCGGCATGGCCGGCGTCGAGGTCAGCGTGATGAACGGCCTGGCGAGGCTGCCGCGCACGTTCACCGTCACCGTGATGTCCTCGTCCTTGATCACCCGCTCGGCCGTGAGTTCGAGCAGCGGCTCGCTGAGCGGCGTGTTGTCGTAGCTCAGCTTGCCCTTGGTGATCTTCACGTCCTGGCCGAACGCCTTGTACTGGCCCTCGATCACGTTGATCGCGCCGAGGCCGCGCGCGACGTCGTCGGGCTTCGTCAATACGATGACTTCGCCGCCGAGGCGCGCCCTGAGGCCGAAGCTCTCGACGCGCACGTTGTCGCCGAGCACGACGCGGATGCGGCTCCGGATGCGCTGCACGGTCGACGGGCCGGTGTCCTCCACCTCGACATCGATCACCTTTTCGTCCGGGGACGTGCTCACGGAGGTGCTGAGGTCCTTCGGCGAGATCTTCGCCGTCGGCACGACGATGTCGCCTTCGACGTCGTAGCCTGCGCCGCCCGCGCGAAAAACCAGGTCCGGCGACGCGATCACACGGTATTCCGGCGTGTCCGCGACCAGCAGGTTCTCGCCCTTCAGGTGCATCGAGCCCGTCATCACGCCCTCGGGCCAGTTGAAGCGGCCGTCGAGCGTCACCGGTCCCTTGGCCGTCTCGCCGCGACCCACGAACGTCAGCTCGTCGCCGATGAAGTTGCCGTCGAGGTCGACCTTGCTCAGGGTGAAATTCGTGCGATAGAACTCGAAGCGCCCGTCGCGGATGCGGAACGCGCCGTTGAAGCGCGGCTCGCCGAGCGTGCCGGAGATCGTGAGATCGGCGTCAAGCTTGCCGGACGAGCGGTCGATCTCCGGAATTAGCACCGGCAGCGACGTGAGGGCGGCGGATTCGCCGTGCAGGTTGCCTCGCAGCGGCGACGCGAGGATATCCGTACCGGGCCGGCGGTCGGCGAACGCCTCGCCCTTCAGCTGGGTGCCGTCCACGACATCGAGGTTCACGCTGGCGCGGAGGCTGGCCGGCTCCGCGTACAGGTCGAGCCGCCCGCCGCCGAGTTCGATGCGTTCGGTGCGGAACTTGTTGCGCGGCACGTCGAGCGTCGGGTGATCGAGGATCATCGTGGTGTTGCCGATCCACTCCTGGCCCGGGAGCTTTTCGGCCCAGCCGCTCGCCTGCAGTTCGCCGTCGAACTCCTGCCACCCGAGCAGCGTGCGCAGGATGCGGCGCAGCGGCCAGTCCTGCGCGCTGTAGAGGAACCGCCACGATTCCGGCTGCGACTTGCGCTCGCCTTCCACGCACAGCCGCGACTCGCCTGCCGCGATGCAGAGCGGCGCCACGCGCAGGAGATCCGGCCCGGCCTCCAGCGCGGCCGGTTGCAGGAGCCGCGCCTCGCCGTCGGGGAACTTCACGCGCGCTTCGGTGAGGTTGCCGCTCCAGGCGTGCGTTGCCGCGTCGTAACTGCCGCTTGCGGATGCTCGGCCGCGGAACTCCGCCAGGTGATGGTCGGGGCTGCCGGGCGAGACGACCTCGATGTCCAGGCCGTGTTCGCGCGTGAGTCCGCTGAGTCTCAACGTCACCTCGTCGAAGCGGACTTCGCCGGCCAGCGCGTCGGTCGCGCGAATCTCGACGCGCGAGGCGCGGCGGTCGCTCACGTCGACGTCGATCGTCGCGTCCGCCTTGTCGATGGCGAAGTCGCCGTAATGGACGTCGCGGATGCGCGCCTCGCCGGTCACCTCCGGCTTCGCCGCCGTGCCCTTCGCGTACCCACTCGAGACGAGCCGACCCGACAGGCCCGGTGCGATGATTGCCAGCGACTGCAGGTTCGCTTCCCAGCGCAGGTCCATCGTCTCGCCGTAGCGGCCGTTGATGTCGACGTTCGACGCGCCGTTGCTGATGCGCACCTGCTTCAGGTCATAGATCGCATCGCGATGCGCGATCTCGCCGCGCCCGGTCAGTGCCCGGCCGAAAAGCGTGCCCGAGAGCGACGTGATGCGGGCGGTCCACGGTGAACTCGCCTCGAATCCCTTGCCGTCGATCGATCCCGCCACGTTGACGCGCCCCTGCACCTCGGGACGGACCTGCGACACGTCGAGGCCGGTGCCCTCGATCCTGAATTGCCACGGTTGCTCGCCGACCCACGCGAGTTGCCCCGAGCCCTGCAATCGGCCCTTCATCACGTTGCCGTCGACGCGCTTCAGCACGACCTTCTGAGTGTCGAAGACGCCGGAAGCACTGAAATCCGCGGCCGGGATCGACGGCCCGAAGACGTCGGCCCTGGCGGTGAAGGCATACGGCAGCGAGCCGCGCAGCGTATACGTACCCTGCCTGCTCTCGACGACCGGCTCGCCGCCGAGCGGCCAGCGCAAGGCGGTCCAGTCGCCTTCGAGCGCGAGCAGAGGCGCCTCGCCCCGGAAGTCCACCGTGCCCTTCGTCGTCAACGCAAACTGCGAGCGCGGCAACCACAGACGCAGCGCTTTCACGTCGAGCTGCCGTTCGTGCCATGAGCCGCCTCCGCGCACGCGGACCTGGCCGCCTTCGATCGCCGGGGAGACGAGCGTGCCGCCAAGCCCGATCGACGCGGCGCTCGCGACGAGTGCGACGGATCCGCTCAGTGGCGGCAGCGTGCCGCCGGCAATCCAGGGCGAGCCGTCGAAGTCTGCCATGCGCAGGACGCCCGAGGCCTTCGCTTCTTCCGCCAGGTCGAGCAGGTTGCCGGAGAAGGTCAGTTGCGCGGGTTGTTGTAACGCGAGCTCGGTGCCGAGCCGGTCGAGGTCGCCGCGCACCTCGGCGGTGAACCGGTACGTCCGTTCGTCGGGCAGTGTCCATTGCCCGCCCACCTTGCCGCGCAGCCCGAGAGGATTCCCGGCACGCACGGACACGTCGCCCGCGATCCGTCCGAGCGGGTCGTCGATCGCGACCGGCTCGAGGTCGATGCGCCAGCGCGAGATCCTGGCCGTGCCGCCGATCCGTCGCACATGGAAACGGCTGCCGCTCGCCAGCGTCAGATCGATATCGTTCGCGACGAACTCCGGCAGGGACAGCCGCAGCCACGCCGGCAGGAAGTGCGTCTCGGACGGTGGTTGTTCCTCGCGCTGCTTCAGCGTGATCTCGATCTTGCCGACCGAAACTTCGTCGAGCGAAACGTGGCCGGTCAGCGCGCCGTACCACCCGGGGTGAACGCGCAGGTGTCGCGCCTCGATGCGCACGGCTTCGTGATCGACCACTACCCTGTCTGCCGAAATCGCGCCGGCCAGCACTCCGTGCGCGCCTGTCACGTCGATCTTCACCGTCTGCAGCCGGCCGAGCTGGCGCAACAGGAGATCGAGTCCCTCCGGCGTGTACAGCAGGCGATGCACGAACAACGCGCCCGTCCCGGCGGCGAGCACCAGTGCGCCGAGGACGATCGACAGGATCCAGCGGCGCTTCGTCACCTACAGCACCTGCGTGATGTTGAGGTGGATGCGCGGGTTCTGGCCCTTCTCGGAGAGGGCCTGCGCGAGGTCGAGGCCGATCATCACCATCGGCAGCTTCCAGCGGATGCCGATGCCGATGGAGTACTCGAGCGGCGTATTCCAGTCGTTGAACGCGTTGCCGGTGTCGAAGAACACCGCGCCGCGGAGGTTGTCGCGTATGTCGCGCTCCAGCTCGACGCTGCCCACCAGCTTGTGCTCGCCGCCGCCGCTCGTGTTGCCGTTCGGGTTGTCCGGCGTCGGCGGGATCGGCGGGCTCAGCGAGTTGATCGCGAAGCCGCGCACGCTGCGGTCGCCGCCGGCGAAGAAGCGCTGCGAGGCCGGCAGCTCGGAGAACTTGTCCACCCAGCTCGCGCCGATTTCGCCGCGCAGGCGCAGGTGCCACGGGCCGCCGATGGGCCACACGCGTTCGCCGCGACCGTAGAAGCGCAAGTACGAGGCGTCCGAGCCGAGCGAGCTCGGGCTGCCGCTGAGCTCGAGGTAATACGCCGCGTCGCGCACCCAGCCGGTGAGGAAATTCGGCGGCAGGCTCGCGTAGCTGATGCCCGGGATCAGCAGCAGGTCGTCGGTGTCCGGGCCGCCCGGGACGATGGTGCGTTCCTGGTTCAGCTTGAGGAAGAGCACGCGCTGCCAGTGGCCGAACACCTGCGTCAGCCCCGCCCCCAGTTCGTAGCGTTCGCTGCGCAGGTCGCCGATGTCCTCGTTCACGTAGCCGGCGGAGAATTCGAGCTTCTCGAGGCTCGGGTCGCCGATGGGGATGAGATACCGCGCGACGGCCTCCTGCTTGATCTGAGAGGCGGTCAGTTCCACCCGCATGCGGTGGCCGCGCGTGTTGGCGCGGCGGTTGTCCCAGGTGAACTGGCCGCGCAAACCGGTGTCCGTGCCGTAACCCGCGCTGACGGCATAGCGGTCGCGCTTGATCTTCTCGCCGTGGATCGTCACCGGCACGGTGAGCGTCGCGGGATCGCGATCGCCCGCGGAGACGGAGACCGACGAGAAGTAGTTGCTGTCCTCGAGCGCGTACTGCGTCGCGTGCAGCTTCTCGGTGGAGAACGGCTGCCCCTGCGCGATGCGGATGTAACCCGTGAGGATTTTCTCGTCGAGCACGTCCTGCTCGATCGTGATCGCACCGAATTCATACCGGCCGCCGGTGTCGAGCTCGAGGTGCACTTCGCCCGACCGCTCCCGGGTGTTCACGAGCAGTTCGCGCCTCGTGAACTGGGCATCGAGGTAGCCTCGCTCCTGCGCCGTGCGCAGCAACTCGGCCTTGAAACCGTCGTAGGTCGGGTGAACGAGACGGTTGCCCGCCTTGAGCGGTGCTCCCGCGACCAGCGCCTTCAGGTCCGCGTCGTCACGTCCCGCGCCGGCCAGTTTCAGGTCGACCGTCGTCAGCCTGACCGGGTCGCCCGGCTGGATCTTCAGGCGCACGATCCAGTTTGGCGCGTCGCGGCTGGTGCGGCTGCGGATCGTCGGCGAGTAGTAGCCGAAAGGCCGCATCGCGTCGGCGGCCTCGTCCACCGCCTTGTCGGCGAGGCGCCGCACCTGGCCGTCGGTGAGATCCTCGCGCGTCACGTAGCGCGTGAGCGTCAGGTAGGACCGGATGTTGTCGGCGACGTCCTTCTCGACGCCGTCGATCTTGATCTCGATGTGCTCGGCGGGCCCGCCCACCAGCGCGCCCCACGCGACCGTGCTCCACGCCAGTGCGGCGCACGCCAGCGTGCGGGCGAACGACGAAGCAGGGCGGCGGCGCATGCGAATCATTCGGGCGAGGTGTCGAACGACAGGTCGGCGGGCAGGGCGTCGGCGGGGTTCTCGTTCTCGAACCAGCGCTCCGGCGTGTCGGAGCTCGCGAACTCGATCCGGGACGTGCCGGTCTGCTGGGCCGCGCCGTCGAACCGGCGCTCGTGCACCACGGTGCGGCCGCCGCGCTCGACGAGCAACAGCGTCGAGCATCTCGTGCCGTAGCGCTCGTGCACGACGAACGGAGCGGACAACGCCTTCTCCCATTCCGGCGGCAATCCCGTGTCCGGCACTTCGTCCGGGTCGGCCGGCTCGCGGTTGCCCAGCATGTCGAACAGCGCTTCGGGCTCGAGATCGGGCGCCGCGACGATTTCCGCGAAACGCTTTTTCGTGTTCAGTAGTTTCGGCCAGGGCGAGTCGAGCCACGAATTGCTGAGGCCGTAGAGCCCCGGGCCGAGCGCTCGCGCGGAAGCACCGTCTCGATTGGAGAAGTAATAGAGCGTCCGCGGTCCGCCGACGAGCAGATTGAACCCCGCGTAGCGCTGTGCCGAGCCGCGCAGGTCGTCGAGGGATTCCTTCGCCGAGGTGGCGCCGGTCAGGAAGCGCGTCACCAGCATCCCGCGCGACGGCGCATCCGGCGACGGCGGGCTCTCGAGGTCACGGAAGTTGGTAACGATGCCAAGGCGCCCGGAGCGCGCCACGCCCATCCAGGTGCCCGATGCCTGGAGGTCGCGCCCCGCGAGGATGCGCGGATCGTCCTGCCACCACCCGAGCGCAGCCGACGGGCGCGCGTGGAACTCGTCGCGATTGGCGGCGACGATCAGCCGGTAGCGGGGATGGGATCTCCAGGCAGCGACGAGCAGGCACATAGACCGGGAATTGTACGATTCCCGGGCCGCCCTCAGGTCGCGCGACGGCCGAAAAGCACCTTGCCGGCCTTGCGGATTGCCCAGGCCAGCACCGCGATCACGGCGACGAGGCACAGGACCGGCACCAGGATGGCGAAGATCGACAGGCCCGTGGCGCCGACGGTTTCCACCGTGGAGACCACCGGATTGGCGAGGCCTCCGGTCATCAGCCCGGACTTGGCGCGCAACAATGCGGTGCTGCCCTTGGTGAGTCCCGCGACGCCGCCGCCCGCGATGATCGCGACCGGCCACATCACCGCCGGCGGAACGTCCGTCATCACGGCCGCGCTGGCGACGGCGCCTGCCGCCACCGTCGCGGGGCTCGCCACGACGTCGAGCAGGTGGTCCACGCCGGGGATGTAATAGGCGAGGGTTTCGATCACCGCCGCCGTGCCCAGCATGAGCAGCGCCGGAGTGCTCGCGAGCCAAGCGAAGGTGTCGTTCAGCGGGAGGTAACCCGCGTGCGCGGCCAGTCCCGCGACGAGCAGCGGCACGAACACGCGAAAGCCGGTGGCCGCGGCCAATCCGATGCCGAGCGCCACGCTGATCAGGGAGGTCATCGTTCCGTCCATGTCAGCAATTTACCAGAGGTGGAGGAGGTGCGCGTCCCAGGCGGTCTTGGCGATGAGGCAGGAGACGACGACGAGGAACACCTTGCGCACGAATGCGCTGCCGCCGCGGATCGCGAGATGACTGCCCACCTGCGCACCGACGACGTTGGCGATGGCCATGCCGAGCCCGAGCAGCCACATCAGCTTCACGGTGAGCCCGAACAGCAGCAGCGCCGCGATGTTGGCCGCGGCATTGACGACCTTGGCCGACGCCGAGGCGTGCAGGAAGTCGAGGCCGAACACGCGAATGAACAGGAACACGAGAAAGCTGCCGGTGCCCGGGCCGAAGAAACCGTCGTACAGGCCGATCACGCCGGCGCAGGCTGCCGCGAGCACGAGGCCGCCGCGGGGTGCGTGAGTCTGACCGAGGTTCTTGTGCGCGAGCGTGTAGAAGAGCACGACCGTGAGCAGCGCCGGCACCAGCGCGCGGAACTGCGCGGGTGGAACGCGCGTGGCGATCCAGGCGCCGACGAGCGCTGCACCGAATGCTCCGGCGGATGCGGCGCCGACCAGCCTCCAGTCGAGGCGCACGTGCCGGATGTAGCGGAAGATCGCGCTCGTGGTGCCGGCGAGGCCGGCGAACTTGCCGGTGCCGAGCAGGGTCGTGTGCGGCGTGGCCGGAAACGCCGCGAAGAGTGCCGGCACCTGGATGAGACCGCCGCCGCCCGCCATCGCGTCGATGAGCCCCGCGCCGAACGCGGCGACGAGCACCAGGCTGATCTCGATCGTCACGATCCGGCGGCCAGGGTCAGCGGCGCTCCGCGCCCCAGAGTTGCACGCCCGGGGTCCGGCGCAGCGGCGTCGGCGAGCCCGCGTCGTACCAGTCCTCGATCAGGCGGAACGACACGGACTGCGGCGGCGGCAAGCCGGCCTCGCCCGCCGCGATCTGCGCACGCGTGAACCAGCGCACGTCCTCGAGTTCTTCGTCCGCGCGAGGTTGCGATTGCGCCGAGGCACGCGCCGTGTAGCCGATCATCAGCGAGGCCGGGAACGGCCACGGCTGCGACGAGTGGTAGTCGGACTCGAGCACCGTCACGCCGGTTTCCTCGAGCACCTCGCGTGCGACGGCGTCCTCGAGGCTCTCCCCCGGCTCGACGAATCCCGCGATGGTCGAATAACGGCCCGCGGGCCAGGTCGCCTGCCGCCCGAGCAGCGCTCGCTCGCCGTCCGTCACGAGCACGATGATCGCCGGGTCGATGCGCGGAAAATGGTCGGTGGCGCAGTCTGCGTTGCTGCACTTCATCACGTGGCCCGCGCTCGTGCTCACGTTGGGCGCGCCGCACACGCCGCAGAACCTGTGGCGGTGACGCCAGTAGAGGATCCCGCGCGCGTACGCGAGCACGCCGGCTTCCTGCTCCGGCAGCTGCGCGCCGATCATGCGCAGGTCCTCGAATTTCGCGTCGTCGAGGATCGCCGGCGGCTCGTCGCCCGCCACGTCGGCCGCGAAATACACGCGCCCGTCGAACTGGCCGAGCATCACGAGTTCGGCGGGCAGCACACGGGCCGCGTGCGCGTGCGAGACCTCGAGATAGGCCGCGCACCAGCCGTTCGCCGTCCGCCGCACGAGGCTGCGCGAGCGCCATACGGGCACGACGACGGTCGAGGCGCTCGCCAGTGCCTGCGCGACGAAGGCTTCGTCCTTGCGCAGGTGCGCCGCGCGATCGAGATACGGTCCGGAGAAAGCGTTGGGTCGGCGCACGCCAGGGCCTCGCAATCGGAGGCCGGCAGTCTAGCAACGCTGCCGGCGCTCAGTGCGGATACAGGCCCATGCGGCACGCGGCGCAGTTGTCCGGCAGGATGTCGAGCGTGTCGCGGATCCACAGCGACTGGCAGTCCTGGCACGCGTCGAGGACGAATTCGTTCTCCCGGCTCAGGGTCTGCAGCAGGAACCACGCGTGCTCGAACGTGATCGCGGGTTGCGGGCACAGGCCGGCGAAGGTCTCGAACACGTCGCAGAAGCGCGCCACCTCCTCGAGGCTCGGGCGTTGCGGCGGCGACGAACGGTTGAGCAGGCCGCAGCAGCGAAGCAGGGAGCCGAGCGTCGCGGCCTGCAGTTCGTGCTGCGGGGTGCGCCGGAAATAGGACATCTGGCGGGGCGACTTGCCGCGACGGCGGCGCACCGGGGTGTGGGGCTGGTCGCGGACGTAATCCCGGAACAGCTTGCGGATGCGGTCATCCGACAGCTGCGTGGCCTGCCGGATCGTGTGGGTCCGGGCTTCGTGCCCGATCATGCGAAACGCGATCGTCAGCCGGAGCCGATCCCGGTCGTAGCGGCTGTCCGTGATCCTCATGGCCTGCCCCCCAATTGTGTCGTTTTGGCCATATATGGTCTAAACGGACCATATTTGGCAGTCTATAACTAAATATGGTCTTTTTGGACCATATATGGAGTTCGTGCCATGGACGACCAACTGCCAATCGCCTGCGGTCCTGGAACCGACCTGGTGCCGCGGGGCAACCTCCTGGGTCCCGTCATCCGGCGTGACATCGCCGATCTCAACCGACTGTTCCTCCGCCTGAGCCTGGACCCGGGCCTCGAGGAGGACCCGCGGTTCGCCATCGGCGACCCGGTCCGCGCTGCGCTGGCAGCCTGCGACCACGATGCCCTCGAACGGCTGGCGCTGTCCCCGTTCTGCCTGTTCAAGATCCGGTTGCCGCCGGCGGCGCGGGCGGAGGCTGCGAGCCGGGATCGGGTGGCGGATGCACGCCAACCGGCGCCCGTCGATCCCTCTGCGGTCGCTCTTTGCCACTCGTTCGTGCTGCTGAGCCTCGGCGTCGCGCGCTCTCTGGCGGGCGGATCGCCGCTGTCGCCCCGCATCGCGCTCGGGGTCTCCGGGGAGGGCGAAGCGCGGCTCGCGGCGATGAGGCCGTCCGAGCTTGCCCTGCTGGCGGCCTGGCCAGACCTCGTCCGGCCGCGCTGGCCGCGCCACGAACGCTTCTGGGGGATGCTCATCGCGGCGGCGGGCCGGGCGGACGGCGACCTGCAGCGCTGGGCACATTGCGCCGGCCTGTGCCTGCTCGCGGCAGGCTCGGATGCGGAGGAAGGCCCAAGGCCGCAGGGCGCAAGAGCCCGCGGGCGGACGCCGCGCGGCTGGCCTGGGCAGGGCCTTTCTTGCTGAGGACCGGCGGGGGCATTACGCTTCGCACCCCCTCTGGCGCCGCCCGATCTCCATGCAGGCCCTGTCGCTCCGCAAACTGACGAAGACCTACAAGAACGGCGTGCAGGCGCTGAAGGGCATCGACCTCGACGTCGCCGAGGGCGATTTCTTCGCGCTGCTCGGCCCGAACGGTGCCGGCAAGACGACCGCGATCGGCATCATCTCCTCGCTCGTCAGCAAGACCTCGGGCACCGCGCAGGTGTTCGGCCACGACGTCGACACGGACCTCGAGGCGGCCAAGTCGTGCCTCGGCCTCGTGCCGCAGGAAATCAACTTCAACCAGTTCGAGAAGGTGTCGACGATCCTCGTCAACCAGGCGGGGTTCTACGGCATCCGGCGTGAGACCGCGAAGGAGCGCGTCGAGTACTGGCTCAAGCAGCTGCAGCTCTGGGACAAGCGCGACGCGATTTCGCGCACGCTGTCGGGCGGCATGAAGCGCCGCCTGATGATCGCCCGCGCGCTGATCCACGCGCCGCGCCTGCTGATCCTCGACGAGCCCACCGCCGGCGTCGACATCGAAGTGCGCCGCTCGATGTGGGAGTTCCTGCGCCGGATCAACGAGGAAGGCACGACCATCATCCTTACGACGCACTACCTCGAGGAGGCGGAGAGCCTGTGCCGCCACATCGCGATCATCGACGAGGGCCGCATCATCGAGAACGACCGCATGTCGACGGTGCTGCGCAAGCTCCACACCGAGACGTTCGTGCTGAACCTGCGCCAGCCGCTCGCCGCCGTGCCCGCGCTGCCCGGCTACCGGCTCGCGCGCACCGACGACCAGACGCTCGAGGTCGAGATCACCAAGGAACAGAACCTCAACGAGGTCTTCGCCGCGCTGTCCGCGTCCGGTCTCGAGGTCATCAGCATGCGCAACAAGGCCAACCGGCTCGAGGAGCTGTTCATGCGGCTCGTTGAGGGGCGCGATCTCGGCACCGGCCAGGCGAAGGCGGCGGGAGCGGGCGAATGAACGACGCGACGCGAGCGGCGAGCGCCGCCACGCCGCCTTCCAACCTCGCGGGCGGTGGTCATCGGCTCGTCGGTTTCTACACGATCGTCATCCGCGAGTTCAGCCGGATCATCCGCATCTGGGGACAGACGATCGTCCCGCCCGTGATCACCGCGACGCTGTACTTCATCATCTTCGGCAGCCTGATCGGCCGGCGCATCGGCGACATGGGCGGCTTCTCGTACATGCAGTACATCGCGCCGGGCCTGATCATGATGTCGGTGATCACCAGCAGCTACGGCAACGTGGTGTCGTCGTTCTTCGGCGCCAAGTTCGGCCGGCACATCGAAGAACTGCTGGTCTCGCCGCTGCCGAACTGGCTGATCGTGCTTGGCTACGTCACCGGCGGCCTGATGCGCGGGTTGCTGGTGGGCCTCGTGGTGACGCTGGTCTCGCTGTTCTTCACCCACCTGCACGTCGAGCATCCTCTCATCGTGATCGCCGCGGTGCTGCTCACGTCGGTGGTCTTCTCGCTCGGCGGCTTCGTCAACGCCGTGTTCGCAAAGAACTTCGACCAGATATCCTTCGTGCCGACCTTCATCCTCACGCCGATGACCTACCTCGGCGGCGTGTTCTACTCGATCGCCATGCTGCCCGGCTGGGCCCAGGCGGTGTCGAAGGCCAACCCCATCCTCTACATGGTCAACGCGTTCCGCTACGGTTTCCTCGGCCACTCCGACGTGCACGTGGGTTTCTCGTTCCTGTTCATGGTCGTCGCGGTGGTCGTGCTGTTCGCGGCGTGCGTGTGGCTGATGGAGAAGGGGACGGGGATTAGAGACTAGGCAGGCTATGGGCTATGGGCTATAGGCTATAGGCTATAGCCAGAATTCGCAGGCGCTACCGCGCCGCTCTGCCTTCTTCCCATAGCCTATAGCCCATCGCCTTTAGCCTTTAGCCCATCGCCCTCTTATGTGCGGTCGCTTCGCTTTCTACTCGCCCCACGAAGCCGTAGTCCGGCTGTTCGGCGTGTCGGGTGATTGGCCCGGCATGGAACCGCGCTACAACATCGCACCCACTACGTTCATCCCGACGGTGCGCGTTCTGCCGGACGATCCGCAGACGCGGCGGATCGCGATGCTCTACTGGGGCCTCGTGCCGTCGTGGGCGAAGGACCGCGCGCTGGGTGCGAAGATGAACAACGCGCGCGGCGAGACGCTGCGCGAGAAGCCGTCGTTCCGCAACGCGTACAAGAGCCGACGTTGCCTCGTGCTGGCGGACGGTTACTACGAGTGGCAGCGTTCGGCCGCGAACAAGCAGCCGTATTTCATCCACCTGGCGAGCCTCGAGCCCTTCGCCATGGCCGGGCTCTGGGAAACCTGGCACGATCCGGCGAACGGCGAGGTCCTGGAATCGTGCACGCTCGTGACGACCTCCCCCATCCCGTCGATCGCGCACATCCACGATCGCATGCCGGTGATCCTGTCGCCCGAAACGTACGCGGAGTGGCTCGATCCCGGCAACCGGGATGTCGAGCGGCTCGACCGGCTGCTGGCGCCGAACCCGGCGATCGAACTCTCTGCGCGGCTGGTCCGCAAGTTGGTGAACAATGCGCGCAACCAAGGCCCGGCCTTGATCGAACCTGTCGTGGATGAACCCGCTGCCGCACCCGATGACCCGCCACCCGACCCGAGCCCTGCCCAAGGCACGCTGGCGCTCTAGGCTCGCTCGCTGGGTGGGGCTCGCCACGCTCGCGCTGGCCCTCGCCGGCTGCGGAGCATCGCTTATCTATGAGCGTCTCGACACGCTGGTCGGCTTCTACATCGAGGGGCTGGTCACGCTCGACGATGCGCAGTCCCGGCAGCTCTCGCAGACCCTGAGCCGCAACCTCGACTGGCACCGCAAGGCGGAGCTGGTCCGCTACGACGCCGCGCTGCGCAGCCTCGCCGACGCGGTGGCCGACGGCACCAGCGTCGACGAGCTGACCGCGGCGATGGACCGCGTCGAGGTGTACTGGCGCGACATCTGGGAGCAGGCCGCGCCCGGGTACACGAACCTGGCGCTGAGTTTCACTGAACCCCAGGTCCGCGAGCTGATGGGCAACCTGGCGCAGGCGGACGAGAAGGAGTGGCGCGAATATGCCGAGCGCACGCCGGCTGAGCGGAAGCTGCGGCGCGAGAAATCGCTGCGCAAGAACGTCGAGCGCTTCACCGGGCCGCTGACGGCTGCGCAGCTCGCGGTCGTCCACCAGTACGCGGCGCGAGACGACGCGTTCAAGCCGCAGTGGCGCGAGAATCGCCGCATCTGGCGCTACGCTCTCGACGAGGCCCTGCGTGCCCGGGCGGATACCCCGCAGTTCCGTGAGCGGATGTTTCAGCTCATCGCGCGCCCCGACGACCTGTGGACGCCCGAGTACCGGCGCACGATCGACGAGAGCCGCGGCGCGTTCATCGACCTGCTGGTCTCGCTGGACCGGACGCTCTCCGCGAGCCAGCGATCGTCGGTCCGGCAGGAACTGCTCTCGCTGGCCGACGAGGTGCGCAGCCTGGCTCGACGAGGCTGACGCCGGCCAGCCTCGCGGCTCACGCGTTCAGTTCGAGCCAGCGCGCCAGCACGAGCATCAGCCACGCGCGGTCGAAACGGTGATCCACCGGGCGGCGCAGGATCTTCGCCTCCACCAGCGTGCGCGACGCCTCGGCGACATAGTCGCGGTTCTGGGCGAGCCAACGCCGAATCGGCAGGCCGAACCCCTGCTTGGGGCGGTCGAGGTGTCCCGGGGGCAGGCGCGCGCCCATCAACTCGCGCAGCACGAGTTTGCCACGACCTGCCTGCGCATCGACCAGCAGTCGCGGGCTCAAGCTGAAGGCGAATTCCACCAGTCGATGGTCGAGGAGCGGCGGACGCACCTCGAGCGAGTGCGCCATGCTCGTGCGATCCACCTTGGTCAGCAGGCCGTCGGGAAGGGCCGTGTTGAGTTCGAGCCACCTGAGTCGGAGCGTCGCGGGCAGGTCGTCGCGCCAGTACTGGCGGTACGACCACAGCCGGTCGTAATCCGGGTCGAGGAGCGCGGGGTCGAGCAGGGCGTCGAGCGCGGGTCCGACGAGGCCGCCCCCGCGCGCTGCCGCGGCCGCCACGCCGGTCGCGGTGCGACGGTAGATCGAGCGGCCCCAGCGGCTGGTCGGCCGGATGAACCGGCCGAGGGCGGCATCCAGCGGGGAGTTTCCGCCGCGCTGCAATTTCCAGTACCGGTCGTACCCTCCGAACAGTTCGTCGCCCCCCTCGCCGCTCAACGCGACGGTCACGTGCTCGCGGGCGAGCTGCGAGACCAGGTAGCTCGACCATGCCGCGTTGTCGCCGAAGGGCTCGCCGAAGCAGCGCGCAATGGTGTCCACCGCGGTTCGCAGGTTGCCGGAGCCGGCGATGATCTCGTGGTGCGTCGTGCCG
>Ga0209253_10002304_pt1 | contig 16913 bp, 14 predicted proteins | sample FrelakmetBRP12BR_FD_187145 | JGI IMG/M metagenome (GOLD analysis project Ga0209253, IMG submission 187145) | Freshwater lake sediment microbial communities from the University of Notre Dame, USA, for methane emissions studies - BRP12 BR (SPAdes)... | ecosystem: Environmental > Aquatic >...
CATCCACTACATCGGCGACCTCGTGCAGAAGACCGAAGTCGAGCTGCTGCGCACGCCGAACCTCGGCAAGAAGTCGCTCACCGAGATCAAGGAAGTGCTCGAGAGCCACGGCCTCACGCTCGGCATGCGCCTCGACAGCTGGCCGCCGGCCGGCCTGAAGCGTGACGAGGACCGGGACGTCATCTGACTAGTGACTAATGATCAGTGACTAGGGGGTAGTGAAGAACGCCCCCCTGGTCGAGGCGGAGCAAGAGATGAGACACGGAATGACCGGGCGGCAGCTGAGCCGTAACACACCGCACCGCTGGGCGATGCTGCGCAACATGGCCGCCTCGCTGCTGCGCCACGAGACCATCCGCACGACCGTGCCGAAGGCCAAGGAACTGCGTCGCTACGTGGAGCCGCTGATCACGCTCGGCAAGACGGACAGCCAGTCGAACCGTCGCCGCGCCTTCGCCCGCCTGCGCGACGCCGCGGTGGTCGAGAAGCTGTTCGACGAGCTGGGCCCGCGCTTCAAGGCGCGCCCGGGCGGCTACACGCGCATCCTGCACATGGCGAACCGCGCCGGCGACAACGCCGACATGGCGCTGATGGCGCTGGTCGACCAGGCGCCTTCCGCCGACGAGGCCAAGCCCGCCGACGAGGCCGGGAAGAAGCCGCGCGCGCGCAAGACGAAGGCCAAGGAGCCCGCCGCTGAGGCCGCCGCGGAGACGGTCCAGAAGAAGCCGCGCGCTCCGCGCAAGAAGAAGACAGCATCCGCCTGACGCGATCGGGACGGGTCTGATCAGAGAAGAGAAGCCGGGTGATCCCCGGCTTCTTTTTTTTCGGCCGGCGGCTTATCGTCGTGCGAGGCCGGTGCCCCGGGGCACGGGCGTTTCCACCAAGGGTTAGAGGAGCAGGCGCATGGGCATGTTGCAGGAATTCAAGGACTTCGCCATGAAGGGTAACGTGCTCGACATGGCGGTCGGCGTCGTGATCGGCGGCGCATTCGGAAAGGTCGTTTCGTCGTTCGTCGGCGACGTGATCATGCCGCTGCTCGGCACGGTCGTGGGCGGGGTCGACTTCAGCAAGCTGGCCGCGACCATCGGCGCCAATGCGGCCGGCGAGCCGCTGCTGCTCAAGTACGGCGCGTTCCTGCAGGCGGCATTCGACTTCCTGATTATCGCCGCCGCGATCTTCATGGCCGTGAAGGCGATCAACCGGCTGAAGACGCCGCCCGCGCCGGCTGCGCCCGCCGCGCCGCCCGCCGACGTCGCGCTCCTGACCGAGATCCGCGACCTGCTGAAGAAGTAGGACAAAAAGGGGACATTCCCCTATTTCCCGCTTAGTGCGTAGCTCCCTCCCGTGACGGAGACGGGGGAATGTCCCCTATTTCCCGAAAAGGAGAATGTCCCCTTTTTTCATGCGAAGGCGTCGCGGGTGAGGTTCTCCGGCGCGCCCGTCGTGCAGACGACGTCATCTTCGATGCGGATGCCACCCCAGGGGCGCAGTCGCTCGATCGCGTCCCAGCGGATGCGGCCGCCGTGTCCGCCTGTCCGCGCCTGGTCCATCAGCAGGTCGATGAAGTAGAGCCCGGGCTCGATCGTGACCACGAACCCCGGCTCCAGCCGCCGTGTGAGGCGCAGAAACGGGTGGCCTTCCGGCCGCGGGATTTCCGCCCCGGACGCGTCGCGCGCCAGCCCTGCGACATCGTGTACCTGCAGGCCCAGGAGGTGCCCGACGCCGTGGGGAAAGAACACCGACGACAGCCCGGTCTCCACGGCTTCGTCGGGCCCGCAGGCGATGATGCCGGCTTCGCGCAACAGGCCGGCGATCAGGCGATGGGCGAGGAGGTGAATTTCCCGGTAGTCGGTTCCGCCCGTCACGGACGCGCACAGCCTCAGCTGGAGCGCATCCATGCCGCGCACCAAGGCCGCGAACTCGCCCTCGTCCGCGGCATAGGTCCGGGTGATGTCCGCGGCGTAACCGCGGAACTGCGCGCCCGCGTCGATGAGGAACGAGCGGCGCGCCTGGCCGCGACGCTGGTCGAGGTGCTGGTAGTGCAGCACCGCGGCGCCCTCGTTGTAGGCGATGATGTTTCCATACGGCAGTTCCTCGCCGCGCTGCCCAGCCGCCGCGCAGTAGGCCAGGTGCGTCTCGAACTCGGACGCGCCCGACTCGAAGGCGTCGCGCGCGGCCACATGCCCGCGTACGGCCATGACCGACGCGCGGCGCATGCATTCCAGTTCATAGGGCGTCTTCACGGCGCGGTCGTAGTGGAGCTGGTGGAGCAGCGGGGCGGGATTGACCGCGGCGAAGCCCCAGTCCGCGAATGCGGGCTGCAATTCGCCCACGAACGCGACGCGCCTTCCCCCGGCAAGACCGAGCAGGCCGCGCGCCTGCCCGGGATCGCGCAGGACCTCGAGCCGGAATTCGCGCACCCAGCCGCCGGTCGGCAGCGACGGTGGCAGGTGCCAGTAATCGGCAGGCTGGTGGAAGCAGAGCAGCGGCGTCGTCCCTGGCGAGTAGGCGATGAAGCTCTGCTGCAGCTCCGTGAGTGGCGCCCACTGCGCGAAGTGAGGATTGACCCGGAACGGATAGCTGCGATCGTCCAGGAAGGAACACCCGGCGGCGCCGGAGAAGATTGCGATGGCATCGAACCCGTGGGCGGCCAGGGCCAGGTCCGTGCGACGCCTCACCTCGGCCAGGTGAGCGGAAAACAGGCTGTCGATGTCTTGGTGCATGGCGCATCGCCCCTCGAGGGTGAATCCTCCACGACATCTTGCCCAAGCCGGCCAGTTGTCGCCATTCAGAGACAGTTCGGGCGCGTTACGGGCGACCTGCCGGTCCTAGAATCCCGCTTACGCAGTCGTTGGAGAGCTGGCTTACAGCCGGTTTCTGTGTGGCTGCTGAGTCAAGTCCCGTCCCATCATCAAACCCAAAGGGGTATTGCACATGAACTCGAAGATCGCCCTTGCTGCCGCCCTTGCCGCCCTGGCCCTCGCTGGCTGCGCCAAGAAGGAAGAGGCTGCCACCGACGCCGCCGTCGCGACGGACACCGCCGCTGCTGATGCCGCTGCTGCCGCCACCGACGCCGCCGTTGCCACGGACGCCGCCGCTGCTGCCACGGACGCCGCCGCTGCTGCCACGGACGCCGCCGCTGCTGCCCCGGCCGATGCTGCCGCCCCGGCTGCCGACGCTGCTGCCCCGGCTGCCGACGCCGCTGCCCCGGCCCAGCAGTAAGCTGACACTCAGCGCAAGCTGATCGGGAAGGGCGGGTCCCGGCCGGGACCCGCCCGACCCACTGACTCGACTCCCGGCCCCGGGCTCCCAGCCCGTCAACCGCCAGCGAAAGGCTGGAACGAGAGCAGTGCCCGTCACACTACGAGACGCGCGCAACTCCCCCGCCGACCGCGAATGGATTCGCACGGTCTACCGGGACTACCTGTCTGAACTCTCCGCCAGCAAGTCCGGCCTGTTCCCCGCACTGGGCGAGTGGAACGAACGCGAGGGCGAATTCCTCGCGGGCTGGTTCGGCGACCCTGCGGCCCATCCCTTCGTGATCCTGCAGGACGACGCGCGTGTCGGCTTCGCCCTGGTCGTGCGCGTCCCGTCCTTCCCGCGTCGTGTCGCGGACTTCCGCATGGCCGAATTTTTCGTGATCGGGACGGCGCGCCGTCGCGGGGCGGGCGCCGCCGCCGCCGCGCTCCTCTTCAGTCGCTTTTCCGGCGAATGGGAAGTCGTCGAGGACGAGTACAACCGGCCGGCGCTCGGGTTCTGGCGTCGCGTGATCGGGCAGCAGACACAGGGGCGCTACACGGAGTCGCGTACCGCCGGCGAGGTCTGCCACCGCTTCCGGACGCTGGCACGGCCCTCAGCCGCGCCGGCCTGACGTGCGCCTGGCCGGCGCTCCGGCCGGCTCGCTGCCACGGTTTCCCCTGGCGCCGCCGGCGAGCACCCGCGCGAGGTACCGCCCGGTGTGAGAGGCCGATTCGCGCGCCACGTCCTCGGGCGTGCCGGTCGCGACGAGCTGCCCACCACCGTCGCCGCCCTCCGGCCCGAGGTCGATCACCCAGTCCGCGGTCTTGATGACGTCGAGGTTGTGCTCGATCACGACGATGGTGTTGCCCTCGTCGCGCAGCCGCTGCAGCACGCCGAGCAGTTGCTCGATGTCGCGGAAGTGCAGCCCCGTCGTGGGCTCGTCGAGGATGTAGAGCGTGCGGCCGGTCGAGCGTTTCGCGAGTTCGCGCGACAGCTTGACCCGCTGCGCCTCGCCGCCCGAAAGCGTCGTGGCGTTCTGCCCGAGGCGCAGGTAGGAGAGGCCCGTCTCGAGGAGCGTCTGCAGGCGGGACTGCAGCGCCGGGACGCTGCGGAAGAACTGCGCGGCGTCCTCGACGGTCATCTCGAGCACGTCGCTGATGTTGCGGCCCTTGTAGCGGATCTCGAGCGTCTCGCGGTTGTAGCGCATGCCGCGGCAGGCGTCGCAGGTGACGTACGCGTCCGGCAGGAAGTGCATCTCGACCTTGATGACGCCGTCGCCCTCGCAGGCCTCGCAGCGACCGCCACGCACGTTGAAGCTGAATCGGCCCGGGTCGTAGCCGCGCGCGCGGGCCTCGGGCACCTCGGCGAAGAGTTCGCGGATGGGACCGAAGAGCCCGGTGTAGGTCGCGGGGTTGGAGCGCGGCGTGCGGCCGATCGGGCTCTGGTCGATGTCGATCACGCGGTCGACCTGGTCGAGTCCCTCGACCGCCTTGCATCCGGCACCACCGTCGCCACCGTCCTGCAGCGCCGCCGCCACGTGGCGGTACAGCGTGTCCACGACCAGCGTGGACTTGCCGGACCCCGAGACGCCCGTCACGCAGGTCATGAGCCCGAGCGGCACCTCGACCGTGACCGCGCGCAGGTTGTTCCCGCTGGCCTCGACGATGCGCAGCGCGCGGCCCGGTTGCGGGGGCGTGCGGACGGCGGGCACGGCGATGCGCCGGCGGCCGCTCAGGTACTGGCCGGTGAGCGACTCGGCCGAGGCCTCGACCTCGGCGGGCGTGCCCTGGGCGACGATACGCCCGCCGTGGACGCCCGCGCCGGGCCCGAGGTCCAGGACGTGGTCGGCCTGGCGGATCGCGTCCTCGTCGTGCTCGACGACCAGCACCGTGTTGCCGAGGTCGCGGAGCCGCGTGAGCGTGTCGAGCAGCCGCTGGTTGTCGCGCTGGTGCAGCCCGATCGAGGGCTCGTCGAGTATGTACATGACCCCGACCAGCCCCGAGCCGATCTGGCTCGCCAGGCGGATGCGCTGCGCTTCTCCGCCCGAGAGCGTTTCGGCGCTGCGGTCCAGGGACAGGTAGTCGAGCCCGACGTCGCTCAGGAAGGTGAGCCGGTCCGACACCTCGCGCACCAGGCGGCTCGCGATCTCCCCGCGCCAGCCCTCGAGCCGGAGTTCCGCGAAGAACCGGCGCGAGGCCGCGATCGGCAGCGCCGCGAGCTCCGGCAGGGTGCGGCCGGCGACGAACACGTTGCGCGCGGCGAGGCACAGTCGGCTGCCCCCGCAGTCCACGCAGGTGCGGGTGCCGCGGTACTTCGCCAGTTCCTCGCGGACCGTGGCCGATTCGGTCTCGCGGTAGCGCCGCTCGAGGTTGGGGAGGATGCCTTCCCAGGCGTGGCTGCGGCGCGTGCTGCCGCCGCGCGCGTCGAAATAGCGGAACTCGACGCGTTCCTCGCCACTGCCCCAGAGCAGCACGTGCCGCACGGACTCGGGCAGGTCGTTCCACGAGGCCTCGATGTCGAAGCGGTAGTGGCGGGCCAGCGACTGGATCAGCTGGAAATAGTACGCGTTGCGCCGGTCCCAGCCGCGCACCGCGCCGCCCGCGAGCGACAGCGCCGGATTCACCACCACGCGCGCCGGATCGAAGAATTCCTGCACGCCGAGGCCGCCGCAGGTACCGCAGGCGCCGCTCGGGTTGTTGAACGAGAAGACCCGCGGCTCGAGCTCCACGAGGCTGTAGCCGCAGGCCGTGCAGGCGTAGCGGTTCGAGAAGACGACCGGCTCACGGTCCGGCTCGTCCTGGAACGCGAGCCTGGCGACGCCCTGTGAGAGCGAGAGGGCCGTTTCGAAGGACTCCGCGAGCCGCTGGCCGGCGTCCGCGCGCACCCGCAGGCGGTCCACGACGGCATCGATGGAGTGCCGCCGCCGGGGGTCGAGCGCGGGCGCGGCATCGAGCTCGATGAGATTCCCATCTACGAACGCCCGGACGTATCCCTGTCCCCGCAGGTGCTCGAGCACCTCTGCGTGCTCACCTTTGCGGTCCTGCACGACCGGAGCGAGCAGCAGCACGGCCGTGCCCTCCGGAAGCGCCAGGACCTGGTCGACCATCTGGCTGACGGTCTGGGCGGCAAGATCCTGCCCGTGTTCCGGGCAGCGCGGAATGCCGGCGCGCGCGAAGAGCACGCGCAGGTAATCGTAGATCTCCGTGACCGTGCCGACCGTCGACCGCGGGTTGTGCGACGCCGCCTTCTGCTCGATTGCGATCGCGGGCGACAGCCCCTCGATGTGGTCGACGTCCGGTTTCTCCATGACCGAGAGGAACTGCCTGGCGTAGGCGGAGAGCGATTCGACGTAGCGCCGCTGGCCCTCGGCGTAGATCGTGTCGAAGGCAAGCGAGGACTTGCCGGAGCCCGAGAGCCCGGTGATCACGATGAGCCGGTCCCGCGGCAGGTCCAGGTCGATGTTCTGGAGGTTGTGGGTTCGCGCACCGCGAATGCGTATGACGTCCATGGCGGGATCCGGATTCCGACGGCTGGCGGACAGCCTGCTAATATAGGCCCAGCCTCCGAGGCAACGCCAATCAGTACCCAGGACGAAACCAGGAAGCCGGCGCTCTCGCCGCTCGAGCGCCGCTCGGTCGGTGCGCTCGCGGCCATCTACGCGACGCGCATGCTGGGGCTGTTCCTGCTGCTCCCGGTACTCGCGCTCTACGCGAAGCAGCTGCCCGACTATTCCCCGGAAATGCTCGGGCTCGCGATGGGAGCCTACGGGCTCACGCAGGCCCTGCTGCAGATCCAGTTCGGGCGCTGGTCTGACCGCTACGGCCGGAAGCCCATCATCACGGTCGGCCTGCTGTTCTACGCGGCGGGCTCGCTGATCGGCGTGTTCGCCCACACCGTCCTGGGGCTGTTCGTGGCCCGTTGCGTGCAGGGGGCGGGCGCGGTGTCCGCGGCGGTGACCGCACTGCTCGCCGACCTCACGCGCCCCGAGGTCCGCACACGCGCGATGGCGTTCGTGGGCATCAGCATTGGCCTGTCCTTCGTGCTCGCGCTGGTGCTTGCGCCGGTACTGGACTCGGCGATCGGCGTGCCCGGCATCTTCCTCATCATGCTGGCCATGGCGCTCGCGGGCCTCGCGCTGCTGCACCTCGCGGTGCCGGCCGAGCCGGCGCGCACGGGCGGCGCCGAATCGAGGGAGCTGTCGGCCCTCGCGGAATTGCTGACGAGGCCCGCGCTCCGGCCACTGTACGCTGGCGTATTCGCGCTTCACTTCATCATGACCGCGACGTTCCTCTCCGTGCCGCAGGTCCTGGCCGGCGACCTCCGGATGGCTGTGGCTACGCACTGGCAGGTGTACCTGGGGGTCTTCGTCGCGTCGCTCGCGGGGACCATCCCGCTGATCCTCGCAACCGAGCGCTTCGGCCGTGGCGGAGTCGTGTTCGTCGCCGCGGTGGTGCTCGTATCCGCGGCACAGGTGCTGCTCGGGCTCGACCACGCCCACCTGTGGCGGGTCCTGGCGGCTCTGACGCTCTTCTTCGCGGTGTTCAATTACCTCGAGGCGCGGCTGCCGGCCCTGCTCACCCAGGCCGCCCCGGGCACGGACCGTGGCGCGGCCCTGGGCATCTTCGCCACAGCGCAGTTCCTCGGTGCCTTCGCCGGCGGGGCGCTGGGCGGCGTGCTGCTCGGCCGCTACGGCCTGTCGGGCGTCTTCTGGGGCAGCGGGACGGTGGCCGCCGCCTGGGCCGTGATCGCCGCCACCGGTGGCACCGGCAGGTCATTTCAGCGCGGAACCGCCTGATTCTCAGTTTCCGCGGCGACGGCTCCGTGCCGTAAAATCCGAATCCTTTTCAAGCAGGTAAGCGCCATGGCACGCGGTATCAACAAAGTCATCCTGGTCGGCAACCTCGGCAAGGATCCCGAGACCCGCTATATGCCGAGCGGCAAGGCCGTCACCAACTTCAGCATCGCGACGTCCGAGAGCTGGAAGGACAAGCAGACGGGCGAGCAGCGCGAGCAGACGGAGTGGCACAACATCGTCATGTACGACCGTCTCGCCGAGATCGCCGCGGAGTACCTGCGCAAGGGCTCCCAGGTCTACGTCGAGGGCCGGATCCGCACGCGCAAGTGGCAGGACAAGGAAGGCCGCGATCGCTACACGACCGAGATCATCGCCAACGAGATGCAGATGCTCGGCAGTCGCGGCGGTGGTGGTGCCGGCACGGAGTCGCGGTCCGAGCCGCGGGCCGCGGGTGGTGGCGGCGAGCGCGCCACGCCAGCGTCAGCGCCCGCGCCGGCGCCGGCGGCGGACGAAGGGTTCGACGACGACATCCCGTTCTAAGGCCTCCCGGCCCGGCCCATGCCGCGCGTACACGTCAAGACCTACGGCTGCCAGATGAACGAGTACGACTCCGCCCGCATGGCGGACGTGCTGCGTGCGTCCGGCGCTTATGAGCCGACCGAGGATCCCCTGGAGGCGGACCTCCTGCTGCTCAACACCTGTTCCGTGCGCGAGAAGGCCCAGGAGAAGGTGTTCTCGCTGCTCGGCCAGTGGCGGCTCATCAAGCAGCAGCGCCCCGAGGTGATCATCGGCGTCGGCGGGTGCGTGGCGAGCCAGGAAGGCGAGGGCATCACGGAGCGCGCCCCGTTCGTGGACCTGGTCTTCGGACCCCAGACGCTGCACCGGCTGCCGGACATGATCGCCTCCGTGAAGCGCGGCGGGCGCTCGGTCGTGGACGTGAGCTTTCCGGAGATCGAGAAGTTCGACCGGCTGCCGGAGCCGCGCGCGACGGGCGCGACGGCCTTCGTCTCGGTGATGGAAGGCTGCAGCAAGTACTGCGCGTTCTGCGTCGTGCCATACACGCGCGGCGAGGAAGTGAGTCGCCCGCTCGAGCAGGTGATGGACGAGGTCCGCGGGCTCGCGCGCCAGGGCGTGCGCGAGGTGACGCTGCTCGGGCAGAACGTGAACGCCTATCGGGGCAAGCTCGCCGGCGGCGGGCAGGCGGACCTCGCCGCGCTCATCTACTTCGTGGCCGAGGTGCCCGGTGTCGAGCGCATTCGCTTCATGACTTCGCATCCGGTCGAGTTCCGCGACAGCCTCATCGAGGCCTACCGCGACGTGCCGCAGCTCGCGAGCTACCTGCACCTGCCGGTGCAGACCGGCTCGGACCGCGTGCTCGCGCTCATGAAGCGCGGACACACCACGCTCGAGTACCGGCAGAAGATCCGGCGGCTGCGCGAGGCGCGGCCCGGCATCAGCGTCACGTCGGACTTCATCGTCGGGTTTCCAGGCGAGACCGAGCGCGATTTCGAGGCGACGATGGACCTCATCGCCGAGGTCGGCTTCGACCAGAGCTTCAGCTTCATCTACAGCCGACGCCCGGGCACGCCGGCGGCTTCGCTGCCCGACGACGTGAGCCACGACGAAAAGCACCATCGCCTCGTGCGGCTGCAGGAGCGCGTGGACGCGCACTCGCTCGAGATCAGCCGCTCGATGGTCGGGTCGGTGCAGCGGGTGCTGGTCGAACGACCCTCGCGGCGCGACGCGCGCCAGCTCGCGGGCCGCACCGGGAACAACCGCTGGGTCAATTTCGACGGTCCGCCGTCGCTCATCAATGGCTTCACGGACGTCGTGGTCACGGAGGCGATGCCGAACTCGCTGCGCGGGCGGCTCGCTTTTCCCGAGCGGAGCATCGCTTGAGCGCCCAGGTCCTGGTGCGCGACATCTCGCTCGAGGACGCGGACAACGCCCGGCTCGCGAACTTCAGCGGCCCGATGGAGCAGAACCTGAGGCACGTCGAAGAGCGCCTCGGCGTCGAGGTGCGCAGGCGCGGGCACCAGCTGCAGGTCTTCGGCGCGGCCGGAACGGTGGACAATGCAGCCGCGGTGCTGCGGCGCATGTTCGAGCTGTCGGCGAGCGAGTCCATGTCACCTGAGCGCGTGCACCTCTGCGTGCAGGAGCTCGGCTTCCCCTCGGCCGACGAGCCGCGCGGCCCCGCCGGCGACGTCGTGGTGCAGACCCAGCGCGGCGGCATCCGCGGCCGCGGCGCGAACCAGTGCCAGTACCTCGACAACATCCACCAGAACGATCTCACGTTCGGCATCGGCCCGGCCGGCACGGGCAAGACCTACCTCGCGGTCGCGAGCGCGGTGGAGGCCCTGCAGGCGGGTTCGGTCCGGCGCATCGTGCTGGTGCGTCCCGCGGTCGAGGCGGGCGAGCGGCTCGGGTTCCTGCCCGGCGACCTCGCGCAGAAGGTGGACCCCTATCTCCGGCCCATGTACGACGCGCTCTACGAAATGATGGGATTCGACCGCACGGCGCGGCACGTCGAGCGGCAGGTGATCGAAGTGGCGCCGCTCGCGTTCATGCGCGGCCGCTCGCTGAACGACTCGTTCATCATCCTGGACGAGGCGCAGAACACGACGGTCGAGCAGATGAAGATGTTCCTGACCCGTCTCGGCTTTGGCTCCCGGGCCGTCGTCACGGGCGACATCACGCAGATCGACCTGCCACGGCAGCAGCGCTCGGGACTCAGGCACGCGATCGAGGTCCTGCGCGGCGTCGAGGGCGTGGCCTTCACGTTCTTCAACTCCCGCGACGTCGTGCGCCACCCGCTGGTGCAGCGCATCGTGCAGGCCTACGAGCGGGCGACGGGCGAGCAGGAGCCCGAGGCTTGAGCGCCGCCCGCCCGGTGCTGTCGGTCGAGGCGCAGTTTGCCGCCGTTCGCCCGTGGGTGCCGGCCAGGGCCGCGCTGCGGCGCTGGGCGGAGGCCGCGCACCGCGCCGCGCTGGCCGATCGGCGCCCCGCGCCCGCCCGCGATCCCGGCACGTCGGCCGGCAGGCTCTGCATGCGTGTCGTGGGCCCGGCCGAGAGCCGGCGGCTCAACCGCGCCTACCGCGGCAAGGACCAGCCGACCAACGTGCTGTCTTTCCCGGCCTCCAGCGAGGAGCGCGCGCTCGGCGGTGCGCTCGGCGACCTCGTCATCTGCGCGGCCGTCGTCGCGGCCGAGGCGCGCGAGCAGGGCAAGGCGCGGCCCGCGCACTGGGCGCACATGGTCGTGCACGGCGTCCTGCACCTGCACGGTTACGACCACGGGCGGCCGCGCGCCGCGCGTGCGATGGAGCGGCTCGAAGTGGAAATCCTCGGCGGATTCGGGTATCAGAATCCGTACCTTTCCGTCATCGACCCGGGCAAATGACCCAAGACCGTCCAAGGCCCGCAGGAAGCTGGCTGCGCCGCCTCGTAGAATCACTCTCCGGAGAGCCCAGGGACGTCGAACAGCTCGCAGACGTGCTGGCCGACGCCAGGGACCGCGGTCTCATCGAGGCCGACGTGCTCGCCATGATGGAGGGCGTCCTGCAGGTCTCCGAGATGCAGGTGCGCGACGTCATGGTGCCGCGCTCCCAGATGGTGGTGATCCAGCGCGACGAGCCGCCGGAGCGCATCCTGCCGATCGTCATCGAGTCCGGGCACTCGCGCTTCCCGGTCGTCGGCGAGGACCGCGACGAGATTGCCGGCATCCTGCTCGCCAAGGACCTGCTGCGCTACTTCGCGCAGGGCGGCGAGGGGCAGTTCGACATCCGCGAGTGCCTGCGTCCCGCGGTGCTCATCCCGGAGAGCAAGCGCCTGAACGTCCTGCTGAAGGAATTCCGCGTCAGCCACAACCACATGGCGATCGTGGTGGACGAGTACGGCGGCGTCTCGGGGCTGCTCACGATCGAGGACGTGCTCGAGGAAATCGTGGGCGAGATCGGCGACGAGTACGACGTGGACGAGGGCGAGGGCATCCGCAAGGAAGCCGAGCGCACCTTCACGGTCCCGGCCCTGACCCGGATCGAGGAATTCAACCGCACATTCGGCACGCGCTTCGCCGACGAGGAATTCGACACCATCGGCGGGCTGGTGCTGCACGAGCTCGGGTGCCTGCCTAGGCGCGGCGAGTCCATGGAGATCGGCGGCCTCGAGCTCGAGGTGCTGCGCGCGGACCGGCGCAGGATCGAGACGCTGCGAGTCCGCACGCCGCGCGATCTCGAACTCAAGCCGCGCGCCCTGTAGCGGTGCGCAAGTCCCCTGGAACCAGCACGCCGGACTGCGTCCGATGAATTCGATCCGCGACTTCATTGCGCGCCACGGGCACTGGCTGGCGCTGCCGGCGGGCGCGTTGCTGGCGCTCGCCTTCGCCCCGGTCGGCGCGTGGCCGCTTGCGTTCCTGTGCCCGGCAGTGCTGATGCTGATGTGGGAGGATGCGTCGCCGCGCTCGGCGGCCTGGCGCGGCTGGCTCTTCACGGCCGGAACCTTCCTCGCCGGAACCTACTGGCTCTACCACAGCGTCCACCTCATCGGGCAGGCGCCGGTGTGGATCGCGCTCTTCCTCATGCTCGGGCTCGTGGCAGTCATGGGCAGCTACACCGCGCTGCTCGGTTACGCCGTCGCGCGCTGGGGCGCGGCCGACGGGCCCCTGCGATGGCTCGTGCTGATTCCCGCGGGCTGGGTGTTTACCGAATGGCTGCGCGGCTGGTTCCTGAGCGGCTTTCCCTGGCTCGCGCTGGGCTACAGCCAGCTCGACACCGCGCTCGCCTCGTTTGCGCCGGTCGCCGGCGTGCACGCCGTGAGCCTGGCCGCCGCCGTGTCGGCCGGCGCGCTCGTGACCCTGCTCGCCGGCACGCGGCGGGCGCGTGCGATCGCCGCCGTCGTCCTGCTCCTCACCTGGGGAGGTGCGTTCGCGCTCGGCCGGGTCGAGTGGACGCGCCCGCGCGGCACCGAGGTCACGGTGGCGCTGGTGCAGGGCGCGGTGCCCCAGTCCATGAAATGGGTGCCGGGGCAGCTCGAGCGCACCATGAATCTCTACCTCGAGCTCACCAGGCCCCATCTCGGCGCGGGCATCATCGTGTGGCCCGAGTCGGCGATACCTTCGCTCGAGAGCAACATCCGGGACTATCTCGGGCACGTTTCGGCGCTGGCGCACTCGCGCGGTTCCTCGCTGGTCACGGGGCTCGTGCGCCGCGACCCGCAGTCCGGCGCCTACTACAACGCGATGGCAGCGTGGTCGCCCGGCGAGCAGTGGTACTACAAGCGGCGCCTCGTGCCGTTCGGAGAATTCTTTCCGGTCCCCGCGGCAGTCCGCGACTGGATGCGGCTCATGAACCTGCCGTATTCGGATTTCACCGCGGGCGGCGATGCGCAGCGGCCGCTGCAGGCGGGTGGCGAGGCGCTCGCGCCCACCATCTGCTACGAGGATGCCTACGGCGCCGAGCAGCTCGCGCTCGCGCGCGAGTCCACGCTGCTCGTGAACGTGACCAACGACGCGTGGTTCGGCGATTCCTCCGCGCCGCACCAGCACCTCGACATCAGCCGCATGCGCTCGCTCGAGACCGGGCGCCCGATGCTGCGCGCGACGAACGACGGCGTCACCGCGCTCATCGCCCACGACGGCGGGGTGCTGGGACAGCTTCCGCAGTTCCAGCCCGGCGTGCTGACCGGCACGGTCCAGCCTAGGATCGGGCTCACGCCGTACGTCCGTGCCGGCAACGGGCCGGTGCTCGCGCTCCTCGCAATCGGGCTCATCGCCGGCTTCCGGCGACCGCGCGCACGACGCCCGGTGACGCAGTGACCGATCGGCACGGCATCCTGACCAGCGAGGGCGAGCGCTATCCGTCGCCGCCGCGGGAGCTCGAGTACCTGTCCCTGGATCCGCCGCAGCCCGGGCACGCAGTCGCGGTCGCGGAGGGCCTCCTCTGGGCGCGCATCCCGCTGCCGATGGAGCTTGCCCACATCAACGTGTGGCTGATGGAGGATGAAGAGGGCTGGACGCTGGTCGATACCGGAATGGCGGCTGAGCCCTGCCGCGAGGCGTGGCGGTCGCTGGAGAGCGAGGTCGTGGGCCACCACGGGCTCAAGCGGATCTTCGTCACGCACGACCACCCGGACCACATGGGGCTGTCGCCCTGGCTGCAGGAGCGGCACGGCGCGAAAGTCTGGATGTCGGCCGTGTCGCACGAATCCGTCGCCACGTACGTCGCCGCCGAACCTGCTGCCATCCGCGCCCGCATGCGGACGTTCATGAGTCTGCACGGCGCGGTGCCGGACGGCGCGACGGCGAGGTCGCCGGGCCCGGCGCAGGATTCCTGGTTCGAAGGCGTCCCGACGCTCGCGGTCGCGCCGCAGGACGGCGACGCATTCCTGGCCGGCGGCCGCGAGTGGCGCATCATCGAGACCGGCGGGCACTGCCGGGGCCACCTCTGCCTGCACGACGCGCGGGGCGGACTGCTGATCAGCGGTGACCAGGTCCTGCCGGGCATCTCTCCGAACGTGAGCGTGATGACGAGCCGGCCCGAGGCCGATCCGCTCCGGGACTTCCTGGCGTCGCTGGCGCGGCTCGCGCACTGCGCCGAGGACACCGTCGTGCTGCCGTCCCACGGTCGCCCGTTCCGCGGCCTGCATCGCCGCATTGCCGACCTGCGCGCGCACCACCTCCAGCAGCTCGCCTCGCTGCGCGAGGCCTGCGTCGAGCCGCGCTCGGCGTTCGAACTGCTGCCGGTGATGTTCGGCCGGCCGCTGCGCGGCTTTCATCGGGTGCTCGCCATGGGAGAAGCCGTCGCTCACCTGAATTACCTGCTGGCCGACGGCCTCCTCGAGCGGCGGATCGACGGCGACGGGGTCGCGAGGTTCGTGGCCGCCTGAGCCGGCCGGCGGGGCCGACCCCGGGGCACGCTCTGGTATCCTTCGCGATCCGGTTTCGCCCATTTTTCGCTCCGCCGCCATGCAAGAACGCTACGAACCCGCCGTCGTCGAATCCCAGGCCCAGGCCTGCTGGGACGAGCGGCGCGCCTTCGCGGCCGTCGAGGACCCGGACCGGCCGAAGTACTACTGCCTGTGCATGTTCCCGTACCCGAGCGGGCGGCTGCACATGGGACACGTGCGCAACTACACCATCGGCGACGTGCTTTCGCGCTACATGCGCATGCAGGGGTACAACGTCCTGCAGCCCATGGGCTGGGACGCCTTCGGCCTGCCGGCCGAGAACGCCGCGATGGCGAACGGCGTGCCGCCTGCGAAGTGGACCTACGACAACATCGCCTACATGAAGCGGCAGCTGAAGTCGCTTGGCTTCGGCATCGACTGGGACCGCGAGGTCGCGACCTGCCGGCCCGACTACTACCGCTGGAACCAGTGGCTGTTCCTGCGCATGCTCGAGAAGGGCATCGCCTACCGCAAGACCGGGACGGTCAACTGGGACCCGGTGGACAAGACGGTGCTCGCCAACGAGCAGGTCATCGACGGGCGCGGCTGGCGCACGGGCGCCCTGGTCGAGAAGCGCGAGATCCCCATGTACTACCTCCGCATCACGAAATATGCGGAGGAACTGCTCGGCGCCCTCGACTCGCTGCCCGGCTGGCCGGAACGCGTCAAGCTGATGCAGTCGAACTGGATCGGACGCTCCGAGGGCATCGAGCTCGAGTTCGACGTCGAGGGGGCGGCGGAGCCCCTGCGGATCTATACGACGCGCCCGGACACGCTGTACGGCGTCACCTACATGGCCGTGGCCGCCGAGCATCCGCTCGCCGAGCGCGCGGCGGCGGGCAACCCCGACCTGCAGGCGTTCATCGCCGAGTGCCAGCGCACGGGCGTCACCGAGGCCGTGCTCGAGACGATGGAGAAGCGCGGCATGCCGACGGGCATCCACGCGATCCACCCGCTCACCGGCGAGCGCGTGCCGGTCTGGGTCGCGAACTTCGTCCTCATGGGCTACGGCACCGGCGCGGTCATGGCCGTGCCCGCGCACGACCAGCGCGACTGGGAGTTCGCGCGTCGCTTCGGGCTGCGCATCCACCAGGTGATACAGCCGGACGACGGCAGCCTCGTGGACATGGAGGCGGGCGCGTACGTTGAGCACGGGCGGCTGATCAACTCGGGGCGCTTTGACGGGCTCGACTTCGACGAGGCCTTCGATGCGCTCGCGAAGTACTTCGAGGCGAACGGCCGCGGCCAGCGGCGCGTGAACTGGCGGTTGCGCGACTGGGGAATCTCGCGCCAGCGCTACTGGGGCTGCCCGATCCCGCTGATCCACTGCGGGAGCTGTGGCGATGTCCCGGTTCCGGACGACCAGTTGCCGGTGGTGCTGCCGGAGGATTGCGTGCCGGATGGCAGCGGCAACCCGCTGAACCGCAACGAGGCCTTCCTCGCCTGCACCTGCCCGAAGTGCGGCCGGCCTGCACGGCGCGAGACGGACACGATGGACACCTTCGTGGACTCGTCGTGGTACTTCTTCCGCTACGCGAGCGCGGGCAACGAGGACGCGATGGTGGACGGGCGTGCGGCGTACTGGATGCCGGTGGACCAGTACATCGGCGGCATCGAGCACGCGATCCTGCACCTGCTGTATTCGCGCTTCTGGACGCGCGTGATGCGCGACACCGGCCTCACCGCGGTCGAGGAGCCGTTCACCAACCTGCTGACGCAGGGCATGGTGCTGAACGAGATCTACTTCCGGAAGCCCGCCTCCGGCCGCATCGTCTACTACAACCCGGCGGACGTGGACGTGCTGCTGGACGAGAAGGGCGCGCGCGTCGGCGCGGTGCTGCGCGAGGACGGCCAGCCCGTGGAGTCGGGCGGCATCGGCACGATGTCGAAGTCCAAGGGCAACGGCGTGGACCCGCAGGCGCTGGTCGAGAAATACGGA
>Ga0209253_10002305_pt1 | contig 16902 bp, 16 predicted proteins | sample FrelakmetBRP12BR_FD_187145 | JGI IMG/M metagenome (GOLD analysis project Ga0209253, IMG submission 187145) | Freshwater lake sediment microbial communities from the University of Notre Dame, USA, for methane emissions studies - BRP12 BR (SPAdes)... | ecosystem: Environmental > Aquatic >...
CCCCCTCCTCCTCCGCTTGCTCGGCGGCGTGCCGGGCGGATGGCGGCAACCGGTTGAAATGGAGGAGATCGATGACGTAGAACACGAGGAGCACAGCGACAATTCCGATTGCCCACTTGTACCACAGGTGCTCCGCAACCCAGAAAAACGGGATCCCCTTGAGATACCCGAGGAAGAGCGGCGGGTCCCCTATCGGGGTGAGCGCCCCTCCCATGTTGCTCACAATAAAGATAAAGAAAACGATGTGATACGGCTTGATACGGTACTTGTTGACACGGATGAACGGGCGGATCAGGATCACCGAAGCGCCGGTTGTACCGACGAGATTTGAAAGCACAGCGCCGATCATCAGCAGAAAGACATTGGCAAGCGGCTTGGATTTCCCTTTGATCCGGATGTGGATGCCGCCGGCCACAACGAAGAGTGACCCTATCAGCATGATGAAACTGACATAATCCATGCCCGTGTCCAGCAGCCTGACGGCGTTGCGAATTCCGAAAACATAGTACACAACGGGAATGAGACCCAAACCAAGTGCAACAAACGGGTAGTTCCGTTCCCACCACGTCTTGCTGATAAACGGGACGACGGCGATCGAGAGGAGGAGGAGAAGAAACGGAATGATCGCCAGCGGGTTGACGGGGACGAGATGGGAAGACTCTTCCGCCATCCCAAAGGAGGTACCAGCAAGGAGAGAGGACATAACCAGCAACGACCTTCGCGCCATGCGCGTCACTCAGCCGTCCGGGGAGCATCCACCGATGGCAAGCCCTGTGCGGTCCTGGCCTGCAAGCGCGCCTTATCGATCTGTTGAATGATGAGGCGCGACGATGCGGCCGATTTATCGAGAAACGTAGAAGGATAGAATCCGATCCACACGATGAACACCACAACGGGCACCAGCACCGCCCACTCCCGCGGCTTGAGATCGGTCAGCTTCTGATTGTCGGGATTGTCGACCGTACCGAAGAATATCCGTTGATAACTCCAGAGAAGATACACCGCCGCAAGGATGACCCCGGACGCGGCGACGATCGCATACCACGGCGTCGCAAGGAACTTTGATTTGAACGCACCGAGGAGAATCAGGAATTCGCCGACGAACCCGTTCAGGCCCGGCAGGCCGGCAGAAGAAAGCGCGACGATCATGAAGAACGTCGCAAACACGGGCATGACCCGTGCGAGGCCGCCGAAGTCCTTGATCAGACGCGTGTGCCGCCGGTCGTAGAGCATGCCGACCAGAAGGAAGAGCGCCCCCGTGGAGAGACCATGATTGATCATCTGGATGACACTCCCCTGCATCCCCTCCTCCGTCAGTGCGACAATGCCCAGCACCACGAACCCAAGGTGGCTGACCGAAGAATATGCTACGAGCTTCTTCAGATCGGGCTGAATCATCGACACCAGAGCCCCATAGACGACCCCGATGACGCCAAGCACAGCGAGGTATGGGAGGAACGTAAACGTCGCGTACGGGAAAAGCGGAAGGCAGAACCGCACCAGTCCATAGGTCCCCATCTTCAGCAGGACCCCGGCCAGAATCACGCTGCCGGCAGTGGGCGCCTGAACGTGCGCATCCGGAAGCCAGGTGTGGAGCGGGAAGATCGGGACTTTGATCGCGAAGCTGAGGGTAAACGCGAGGAACATCCAGGTTTGGATTCCCATGGGAATCCCGGGGGCGATTGCATACAGCTTCATCAGATCGGCGGTGAAGACGCCGCCCGTCTGCGTGGAAGCGTAGTACCCCAGCCAGATGATGGCGACCAGCATCAGCAGACTCCCCGCCATCGTGAAGAGGAAGAACTTGATCGCCGCGTAGACGCGCTCCGCACCGCCCCATATCCCGATGATGAAGTACATCGGGATAAGCATGAATTCCCAGAAGACATAGAAGAGGAACATGTCGAGCGACAGGAAAACGCCGAGCGTCCCCACTTCCAGGAGCAACATCAGCGCGACGAATCCTTTCAGCCGCGTGGCGATCGACTCCCACGATGCGAGCAGTGCGATCGGCGTCAGGAAGGTGGTCAGGACCACCAGCAGCAGCGAGATACCGTCAACGCCGAGGTGATAGGAGACGTCCAGGGTGGGAATCCAGGAATATTGTTCGACGAACTGCATGCCCGCATTGGAGCCGTCGAAGGCCAGGAAGAGCCAGACTGAGGCCAGGAACGCCGCGACCGAGAAAACGAGCCCGGTGGTCTTGATGGCCGTTGCGGATTCCTTCTTCAGCAGGGCGACTGCGGCAGCCCCGGCAAGCGGGATCACGAGAAGGAGGCTGAGGAGAAAACTCTGGGTCATGAACGTCCGGTCGGATTATTTCGCAATCAACAAGCCGAGAATGAAGAACACGCCGAGCAGGAAAATGAAGATATAGCTCTCCGTCACGCCGGTCTGGACCACACGCACCGTCCGGCTGATGACGCCAAACGACTTAGCGAGACCGTTGACGAGCCAGTCGATGACGCCGACATCAATTCCCTTCCAGAGCAGCTTCTCGGAGACCTTGACCGTCGGCGTAACCACGGCGGCGTCATAGAGCTCGTCAACATAGTACTTATTGAGGAGCAGGTTATAGAGACCTGGAGCTTTATCCCGAACACGGTCGGGAATCTCTTTTCTCCTCACGTACCACGTCCGCGCCATCAGGATCCCTGCCACGGCGATGCTCACGGAGAGTGCCATCAGAACGTACTCGGTGGCTCCGGCGTCGTGGCCAGGCAGGGCCATTTTTTCATATGCCCGCTCAAAAACGGGATCCAGGAAATGTTCGATCGCGTTGCTCCCACCAAGGCTTGCCGGCACTCCGACGAACCCGCCGGCAGAAGAAAGAGCCGCCAGAATGATGAGCGGGATCGTCATGCTCCGGGGTGCCTCATGAGGATGTTTGCCGGACTCCCAGCGTTTCTCCCCTTCGAAGGTCAGGATCACCAGCCGGAACATGTAGAACGCTGTGAGGCCGGCCCCCGCAAAACCGATGAACCAGAGAGCCCAGTGTCCCTGGGAGAATGCCTTCCAGAGAATTTCGTCTTTGCTGAAGAATCCCGAGAAGACAGGAATGCCGGCAATCGCCAGTGCCGCGATGACGAAGGTCCGGTACGTCACCGGCAGGAACTCCTTCAGGCCGCCCATCTTTTGAATGTTCTGTTCGTCGTGCATCGCATGGATGACCGCGCCCGCCCCAAGGAAGAGCAGCGCTTTGAAAAAGGCGTGGGTCAGAACGTGGAAGATGCCGGCCGCGAACGCACCCACCCCCAGTGCGAGGAACATGTACCCGAGCTGGCTCACGGTGGAATACGCGAGCACTTTCTTGATGTCGTTCTGGACCAGGCCGATGCTGGCTGCAAAAATCGCCGTTGCCGCACCGATGACGGCGACAACCGTCATGGTTACCGGCGAGAGTGCGAACAACAGCGAACAGCGTGCGACCATGTAGACACCCGCCGTGACCATTGTTGCAGCATGGATGAGAGCGCTGACGGGTGTGGGGCCGGCCATCGCGTCGGGAAGCCAGACGAAGAGTGGAATCTGGGCTGACTTTCCGGTCGCACCGACGAAGAGCGCCAGCGTCATCCAGAGAATGACCGGCGTTCCCACAGAGAACGTTGACGCCTGGGCGAAGACGCTCCGGAAGTTGAGAGTGCCGAATGTCACAAAAATGAGAAACATACCGATCAGGAATCCGAAGTCGCCGATCCGATTGACGACGAACGCCTTCTTTGCCGCATCGCCTGTTGTCCCTTTCTCGAACGTCCGGTCGTACCAGAACCCGATCAGCAGATACGAGCAGAGACCGACACCTTCCCATCCGAGGAAAAGGAGCAGGAAATTGTCCGCCATGATCAGATTGAGCATGGCAAAGATGAACAGGTTCAAATACGCGAAGAACCGCCAGAACCCGGGGTCGCCGTGCATGTAGCCGATCGCATAGACGTGAATCAGGAATCCGACACCGGTCACGATCAGCATCATGAGAATGGAAAGCTGGTCAATCTGATACGAAAAGCCCGCGCTCAGCGATCCAGCGTTGATCCACGGAAACAGGGTCACAATGTGCGTTCTCTCCTCGACGGGACTTCCAAGCATCTGCGCGAACATAGCGCAGGCAATGAGGAAGGCGATCCCGACGGTCCCGCTTCCGATAGTGCCGATCAGCGCTTCGTGTTTGAGCTTCCGGCCGAACAGCCCGTTGACGAGAAATCCGACGAGCGGAAGGAATATCGCGTAGCCGATAAGTTGATGAGCCATGGAGAGAGTGTTTACCACTTCAGAATGTTGATTTCATCGATATTGACCGTTTGTTTGTTCCGGAAGATCGCGATGACGATGGCGAGCCCAACCGCCGCCTCCGCCGCAGCGACGGCCATGACGAAAAACACCAGGGCCTGTCCGGTAATGTCGCCCAGGAACGCGGAGAACGCGACCAGGGTGAGGTTGACCGAGTTCAGCATCAGCTCGATGCACATAAAGACGACGATGGCGTTCCGTCGGGAGAGGACGCCCGCCACGCCGATGGTGAACAGCGCGGCGCTGAGAGCGAGATAGAGCGGAAGAGGGACTGACATGGTCGTGGGCACCGGTTATAAGCGTTTCTTGGCAAGGATGACCGCCCCGATGACGGCTGCTAGGAGAAGAAGCGACGTGATTTCGAACGGGAGCAGGAACTGTCCGAACAGCGCCGCACCCATGCTCTCGACCGTTCCGATGCCCGCCGTCCCTGCAGGCACCACCGCCGGGACCCAATCCTGCCCGGGCCCCAGGACAACGTACAGCAGCTCGAGCAGCAAGCCGACCACCAGCGCGACGCCGATCGTTATTTTCACGTTCAGGCGTTCGGTGAGTTTGTTCTCGGCCCCGAGATTCAGCAGCATGATCACGAAGATCACCAGGACCATGATCGCCCCGGCATAGACGACAATCTGAAGCACGGCGAGAAGCTGGGCATGAAGCAAGAGGTAGAGGGCGGCGAGACAGAAGAAGTTGGCGATCAGATAGATGGCGCTCATGAGCGGATTGCGCTGCACGACCATGAGGATTGCAGATACGATCGCACCGATGGCCAGAAGCGCGAAGATCAGGGTTTCGGCTGTCACGGAAGAATCACAGTTTGGGTGACGTCCTGCAGCAGGACATAAATAAAAAATGATACGGGAAATTTCATCCAGAATCAATAAAAGTAGTAGTGAATCCCGGCCTGCGGAAGCGGAAGAACCGAGCCGTCGGTGAAGTAGCTGAACATCAGTTCGCCGCTCACATGAAAACCGCCCCCGATGGCGATCTCCCCTCCCACACCGGCGCCGAACCGCCCGGGACCCTCAACGTCATTGTGCGAGGAGGTGCCGGAGTAATAGTATCCTGCGCCGCCCGCAACGAAGAACCGTGTCGAGGGGCTCCGCACGAGATCGAACTGCACTTCCGCACCGATCGCATACGAGAGCTTGTCCCCCGGCTTCACGATCCCGCCCGTGATCTGGTAGCTGAACACCGAGGGGAGATGATGCCGAAAACTCAGACCTATCCCTGACACCATCCCCGCAGCAAGACCCAGACCAAACACGCTCTGTCTCAGGCCGGTGGCCCCCCCCCGATCGGGAAGGACCGCCTGGGGATGCGCGGCCGGAGAAGTCAAGAGCATCAGCGCCGCTATCGCGGCACACCACACCGTTCGCATGATTGCTACCCTGTCTTGATCCACCGGAGTATCTCGGCAAGGCGGGGCGCTTTGCCGGTCATCAGAATGCCCACCCGGAAAATCCGGCCGGCCGCAACCATTCCGAAGTAGATGGACACGATCATGATGAAGATGGTGAGAACGATCTCCCATACCTGCGGCATCTGAATCGGGATCCTGAGCGCCATCATGGTCGGCGTCAGAAGCGGAATGAAGGTCAGGACCTTGATCCATGTTGCGTCCGGGTTCTTCATGGCAGGGAGGGCAAGCACAATCGGGATCACCAGAAGCATCACGAGATACGACGTCACCTGCTGTGCGGCCTGTTCAGTGGTCAGCGGTGATCCCGCGGCGATGAAGACCGCCGCGTAGAAAAGATACCCCAGCACGAAATAGACGATCAGGAGGAGTGCATTGACCGGAGCCACGATGTTCAGTCCGAACTGCGCGGTCGCAGCCACGCCGATCAGAGCCCAGAACCCGATCTGCGTGAAGCCCAGTGCGCTCAACCCGAGAACTTTCCCGGCCATCAGCTGCGTGGGTGAGCAGGACGATACAAGCACTTCCACGATTCTGTTCGATTTTTCCTCCAGAACGCTTCGGACGAGCACCTGTCCCGATGTCACAATAAGAAAGAAGAGCATCATCATGAATACGTACGCGGAGAAGAAGACCTTCAGGAAGTCGGAATCCTCCTTTTCGCCTGTCTTGGAAACCTTCACGGTTCTCAGGTCGAGTTTCACCTGAAGCTCTTTCAGGACCCGGGGGTCGATACCCAGCCCCTGTGCGCGTTTCTCGGCGATGATCCCTCTGATGGTTTCTTCGATCCGGGCTCCCAGCATGAAGTCCCCCACCGCCCTTGTGCGGTATTCGACCACCGTATCGGCGGGTCCCATCCCCCTGATGATGCAGTATCCCTCAATGTCGCCCGAAGCCACGCGACGGTCGGCCTCTCCGATCGATTCCTCCACCGGGGCCCCGGGGACTTGTTCAATCGGCATCACAACATAGTTTGGCCTGCCGTCACTCAGCATGTATCGTGTCTGCATCCGATGCGCGAATGGAACGGCGAGCTGCCCCGTACCGTCAACAACGCCGATCGACTTTGAGGTCTTGTCCTCCTGGGTCGCAAGAAGACTGGGAATCACGCCCATCCCGACCATGATGATGGGTGTCAGGAAAAGTCCAATAAGAAAGGCTTTGCTCTTGACCTTCTCCACATATTCCCACCGCGCAACCGCCAGGATCTTGTTCATGGCGTTGCCCCGGAAGCACTGGGTCCCCCGACGACCTGCATGAAGATAGAATGCAGCGACGGTTCACGCAGCTCGATCTTCCTCACTGCGACCTTCGCATTGATTCCGGCGATGAGGTCGTTCACGCCGGCGTTCTCTGTCAGATCCAGTTCCGCTGCGTTCTTGTAGAGGAAGGCACGATGAACGCCGGGGAGACCCTCCATGAATGCGCCATCCCCCTCGAACTCCACGTGGAGCGAGTTCGACCCATACCTTTTCTTCACCTCACGCACGCTCCCCCCGAGCACCATGCGTCCCTGATTGATCAGGCAGAGGCTATCGCTCAGTTTCTCGGCCTGCTCCATCTGGTGCGTCGAAAAGATCACGGCCCTGCCCTGCTGTTTCATCTCATCGAAGATGTCCTGGAAGAGAACCTGATTGACGGGATCGAGGCCGGAGAAAGGCTCATCGAGAATCACGAGCGCGGGATCATGAAGGATGGCCGTGATGAACTGGATCTTCTGCTGGTTGCCTTTCGAGAGCTCCTCCACTTTCCGTAGCGCCTGATCGTCGAGCCCGAAACGCTTCAGCCACTTCATCGCTTCCTCTTTCGCGACCCCCCGGTGCATGCCGCGGAGCTCCGCAAAGTAGAGGATCGTGTCGATCAGCCGGCTCTTCCGATAGAGGCCGCGCTCCTCGGGGAGATAGCCGACCAGATTGCGGGTCTGATCCGTGAAGGGATGACCGTCAAAGGTGACCACGCCCCCATCGGGCGGAAGAATATTCAAAATCATCCGGATGGTTGTGGTCTTCCCGGCGCCGTTGGGGCCCAGGAGCCCAAAGATCTCGCCACGGTGCACCTCGAAGGAAACGCCGTCGACGGCCACGACGGTCGAGAACGCCTTCCGTACATCCTTCACTTGCAGCATGGCAGGATCGCCGGTCATGGGGTTAGGCGGTAGATCATCCGCGCAAACGGAATGGTCTCGCGCACGTGATCGAGACCGCAGATCCATGAAACCGTCCGCTCAACGCCAAGCCCGAATCCTGCGTGGGGCACAGAGCCGTACCGGCGAAGATCGAGGTACCATTCAAAGGCGGACTGGGGGAGGTTATGCTCTTTCAGGCGTGCGAGAATCATTTCGAGATTGTCTTCGCGCTGGCTTCCGCCAATGATCTCCCCGTATCCTTCCGGGGCAAGCACGTCCACGGCAAGCGCGAGCTTAGGGTTCTCCGGGTCACGTTTCATGTAGAACGCCTTGATGGCCGCAGGATACCGATGAACCATCACCGGACGGTCATACTGTTCCGAAATCACGGTCTCATCCGTTCCGCCCAGGTCATTCCCCCATTCGAAGGGAATTCCCTTCTTTGTCAGTATGTTGACTGCTTCATCGTATGTGATCCGCGGCAACGGGCGTTTTACGTTTTCCAGGAACTTGATGTTCCGCCCAAGCGTCTGCAACTCCGGCATCCGGTGCTTCAGGACCGACTGAACGATGTGCTCGAGAAACTCCTCTGCCAGGTCCATATTGTCGTTCAAATCGTTGAACGCGACCTCCGGTTCCACCATCCAGAACTCGGTGAGATGGCGCCTCGTCTTGGACTTCTCCGCACGGAATGTGGGCCCGAACACGTACACCTTTCCGAATGCCATCGCGCCCGCTTCGCCATACAACTGCCCCGACTGGGTGAGATACGCTTTCCCAAGATCGAAGTAGTCCGTTTCGAATAACGTCGAGGTCCCTTCACATGCAGCGGGGGTGAAGATCGGGGCATCCATCAGGAGAAACCCCCTGTCATCGAAAAACTGCCGTATGGCCTTGATGATCTGATGGCGCACCCTGAGGATGGCGTGTTGGCGGCTCGACCGCAACCAGAGATGCCGCCGGTCCATCAAGAACTCGATCCCGTGTTCCTTCGGAGTAATGGGGTAGTCCTTGGCGATGCTGATGATCCGAATGTCGGACACGTCCATTTCATAGCCACCGGGCGCCCGGTCTTCTTTCCGCACCTTCCCGGTCATCTCAAACGATGATTCCTGCGTGAGATCGTCAAAACGACCGATCACCTCTTCGCTGGCAGCCCCTTTGACGATAACACCCTGCACCAGCCCCGTACCGTCACGCATGACGACGAACCTGATTTTCCCGCCTGAGCGTTTGTTGTAAACCCACCCCCGGAGGGTGATTACTTCATCCGCATGGCTCGGCAGCTCTTCGATATAGACCCGGTTCATTTTCTATGTCCTGGAAAGAAATCCCTGCAAAAACCCGGAAAAATATACGAAACATCATGCACAGGTACAAATCAGAGCCCAAAAAAAGAAGGGTCACTGCACACCCCTGCAGGGACCCCTTCGCTCGAGGAAATTCAGACAAAAAAATCAGCTCATGGCAAGCATTCTCTGGATGGGGGCAAGAGCCTTTTCTGCAACGACAGGGGCCAGAACGATTTCCGGCGACCTGTTCTTCATGCAACGATAGAGTTTTTCGACCGTGTTCAGCTTCATGTAAGGACAGTCGTTGCAGAAGCAATTTGCCTCAGGCGGAGCGGGAATGAATTCCTTCTGAGGGGCGAACTTCTTCATCTGGTGAAGAATCCCAGATTCCGTCGCCACAATATACCTTTTCGTGGCCGAGGTCTGGACATGCTTAAGCAACGCGCTCGTCGATCCTACGAAACCCGCCCTTGCAAGTATCGGCTCTTCACATTCGGGATGGGCAATCACCTCGGCGTCGGGATGCTCTACCTGAAGCTGGATAAGCTTCCGAAGGCTGAACGTCTCGTGGACGATGCACGAACCGTCCCAGAGGAGCATCTGCCGACCCGTCTTCTTGACGAGGAACTTACCCAGGTTCCGGTCAGGGGAAAAGAGAATCGGCTGATGCGCCGGGATCTGCCTGATAATCTTTTCAGCATTACTTGAAGTACAGATAATGTCACTCAGCGCTTTTACTTCTGCTGTGCAGTTGATGTAGGTTATCGATACATGATCAGGGTGTTTCTCTCTCATGGCCTTGAAGGCAGGGGCAGGACACCCTTCGGCGAGGGAGCATCCCGCGTTCAGGTCCGGAAGCAGCACCTGCTTGAGAGGGTTGAGGATCTTGGCGGTCTCGGCCATGAAATGGACCCCGGCGAAGACAATCACCTGGGCCCGCGTGTCAGCGGCGCGGCGGGATAGCTCCAGGCTGTCGCCGATGATGTCCGCGAGGTCCTGAATATCCGGATCCTGGTAGTAGTGCGCCAGGATGACGGCGTCCAGATCCTTTTTTAGCCTGAGGATTTCCTGCCTGAAATCAGTTCCTTGGGCTGTGCCGATCATTGTCTACTTCTCGTTTGAAGAATGGGATTGAAGGAGCATCTCCGTCGCAACCGCAAGGACCTGGTCCACCGTGATATTTGTGATGTCGCCACGTTCCCCCTGAATATAACGTTTCCGGGGGCCTATTGGTGCCCACTGCCTGGGGTCGGTGGGGCCGAAAAGCGAGAGCACAGGGATACCCACGCCAGCCGCTACATGCATGAGTCCAGTGTCGTTGGTGATGTAGAGGTCAACGTGTTTCAGTACAGAGGCAACATGTCTGATCGGTTGATTTCGCATGATTTCTGCGGGGCTCTTCAGGGCAAGGCGGACCCTTTCAACCTGCTCTTCGTCCATTGGACCGCACGTGATCAAGGCAGCTGCCCGGGTTTGTCGGCCCAGCAATTCCACCAATTCTGCAAACCGTTCCGCCGGCCAGCGGTTCGGGGTTTTCCCGGCACCAGGATGATATCCAATAATCAAAGTCTTACCAAGTTTTACCTTGTCAACAAAAGACTTACCTCTCTTTAGCTCATCTAGATTAAGGGTTATTTCGAGGCTGAGGTCCGAGGCTCTGATCCCTGATCCGGCAAGAAGGTCCAGGTTCCGGAGTGTCTGATGGCGGTGGGGCTCCTCCCGCCAATCCAATTGGACGGGGACATTGAAGAAGAAGGCTGATGGGTTTGCCTGACCGTCCAGGCTCGCGGCACCCAGCCGGATTGGTGCACCTGACAGGAATGCCAGCAGATCGCTCGTGAACGAGGTCGATACTGTTGATGGAACAAGCACCATCTGGAAACCCGTCCGTCGCAGCCTCCTTGCGAATTCCGCCAACCTCCGCAGTCGGATTGCTTTCCCATGAAGAAAATCCCGCTTGTCAAACTGAATGACATCGGTCAGGTACCGGCAGTTGAGCATGATTTCGTTGTTCACGGGGCTCGTCATCAGGGAAATCTGTACTCCGGGATAGGCGGAGTGCAGAGCTCGGAGCAGGGGAACTACGCAGAGCATATCCCCGAGTTGGTTGTGCTGCCGGATGACCAGAATGCGATGCAGATTCTTCGGAAAGGGGTCTCGGGGCGGTCGGGAGGGGAACACAAAACCTAGGAATGCCGCCATACCTCGTTTGAAGGGGCGTTCAATGGAGCGGAGCATGATAGCCAGGGCAGCCTAGTGTCTCGACCTCGAAGCTCATGAAAAAAGGGAGACTTTCAGAATTGTTGGCGCGCATCGGTCCGGCCGATTTCTCACCGTTCCTAGAATCGCAGTATTCCTGGAACTCGACACGAGGGCCGCACCAACGCAATCCTGGGAGAGGCAATCTCATTTCTGGTGGTTGGAACGTGCCCTGTGCTCCTCGATGTGAATGATCATGGAGTTTGTGTGGCACTAGCCGGGCCGGGGGCCGGCTCCCCCCTCCTTTTTCGGCGTCAGGTCTTCAAACTCGGCGTCCTGAACATTGCGCAAGTCCTGGGGGGGGGTCTTGGGCGGCACCCGGGGTTCTTCCCGGGGAGGGCGCGGCTTCATGAGCCCGCCCACAGACTGGAGAATCTTCCAGACGAGAAAACCCAGAATTGCATAGATAATGAGCCTGACCATGAATACCTCCTACCTCTTGACCGGCGGATTATAGTACTCCACTGCCGCACGGGAAGGTCTGAACATTTCCCGGACAAGGTCCTCGTACTGATCCCGGTTATTGACGAAATCGATTTCGGCGGCATTGACGATCAGAAGCGGCGTGTTCTTGTAGCGGAAGAAGAAGTAGTTGTACGCTTCGTTCAGGTCCTTGATATACGATTCCTGCATCGCGACTTCGAACGAGCGGCCTCGCTGCCTGATATTCTGCATCAGACGGGCAACGCTGGATTGGAGATAGACGACGAGGTCCGGCGAAGGAATGTTGTGTTCGATGCTGCTGACCAACGTCTCGTACAGTTTGAGCTCCTCGTCCTGGAGATTCAGATACGCAAAGATCTTATCCTTTTCGAAAATATAGTCGGTGATCAGGAAGCGATGAAACAGGTCGGCCTGGAAGAGTTCGCGTTGCTGCTTGTACCGGGTCAGGAGAAAGAAAATCTGCGTCTGAAACGCATACCTCTCAGGATCGCGGTAGAAGTCCTTCAAGAACGGGTTTTCCTCGAACTTCTCCTTCACCACATTGCCGCCGAGCGTCTCTCCCAGCATGTTAGCAAGCGTAGTCTTCCCTGCACCGATCACACCCTCGATGGCGATGTGCCTGAGGTCGGACTGTTCAACAAGCTTTGCCAGAGGTTCTTGTTTTGCCACACATGCTCCCGAGATTGCTTCGGCATTCAGAGCTTGATCCGGTACGACGTCGGCATCACCCGGCTGCGGTCCGGACATGCAGCCGCCAGCTCGCTGATCGTCATGCCGCTGACCGGATGGACCAGGTCGGGTGCGATCTCACGGAGAGAGAGCAACGCGAACCTGCGGTTCTCCAGATCCGGGTGCGGGACCTTGAGATGTTCGTCCGCAATGACCAGTCCGTCATACAAGAGGATATCCAGGTCGATCTCACGCGGCCCCCACCGTTCTCCCGGCGTTCTCCCGACCCGCATTTCGATGGACTTCAATTCCGGCAGAAGCTCTCCGGGCGGAAGTTCCGTCTCGAGTTCGGCGGCCGCATTGAGGAACTTCGGCTGGTCGGTCTTCCCATACGGATCGCTTTCATAAACCGAGGAACACCAAACGAGCCGCGTGCCCCGTACGTTCGCCAGTGCCAGGGCGGCATTATTCAGGAAGCGGAGCCGGTCGCCGATATTCGATCCGAGCCCGACGAACGCGGCATAGGTCTTCACCTCTTCTCCGTGAACTCCACTTCGACATAATCGATCACGCCTTTCACCGGCGGATGGGGTTTCCGGAGGCGGACCGTCACGATTTCAATATTGAAGAACTCTCGAAGCAGTGCTCGCGCGATACTCGTTGCCAGCGTCTCGAGAAGATAGTACTTCTTCTCGAGAATCATGTTCTGGACGAATGCATACACTTGCTGGTAGTCCACAGTCTTCCTGAGCGAGTCGCTCTCCGCCGCAGCAGAGAAGTCGCAATGCATTTCCACATCGCACTCGAACTTCCCTCCCAGGTTCTGTTCGTCCTGGATGGCCCCGTGGTACGCATAGAAGACCGCGTTTTTTATGCGTATCACGTTGAGTTCTATCATGCAAATCCTTCGACCCGTGTCCGGATAATATAGAGAATGACCTATGGAGAATCAACCAAGAACACTGATCGCCTTCCCGATCCGGCGAACACAGGCATCCTTGCCAAGGACTACCATCAGTTCAAAGAGGCCCGGGCCGGTGGTGATCCCCGTAAGAGCCAGTCGAAGAGGGTGGATCAGCTTCCCGGCGGAGAGACCATGCCGCTCTGCAACGGTCCGGATGACCGCTTCGACGCCTGGATGGTCGAAGGTTGCCAGTCCAGCCAGGCCGTCGCTCACTTCCTGCAACAGCGCCGCTGATTCCGGTTTCCAGTTTTTCTTCCGGGACGCATCATCATACGAGGAGGGGTCTTTGAAGAAGTACGCTGCAGACGAGACAAGATTCTCCACTCGGTCTATCCGTTCCTTCATCAAAGCAATCACCGCCCGGCAATACTCGTCGCTGAACCCGTCCATCCCGTGCGCTGCCAGAACGGGGCGAGCCAATGCCGCAAGGTGGTCTTCGGACCGGCTCCGGAGGTATGTCGTGTTCATCCAGTTCAGTTTCTCGATATTGAACACCGCACCGGCTTTCCCGACCCGCTCCAGGGAAAACTCCTGAATGAGTTCCTCCAGGGAGAAGATTTCCCGGTCCGTCCCGGGATTCCAGCCGAGCAGTGCCACGAAATTCACCAGGGCTTCGGGGAAATACCCCTTTGCGCGGTATTCTTCGACCGCAACGTCTCCCTGCCTCTTGCTCAATTTTGACTTGTCCGGATTGAGGAGCAGCGGGAGGTGTGCAAAGACCGGGGGATCCCAGCCGAAATACTCGTAGAGCAGCACATGTTTGGGCGTACTCGAGAGCCATTCCTCGCCCCGGATGACGTGCGATATCCCCATCAGGTGATCATCGACAACGTTGGCCAGGTGGTACGTCGGAAACCCATCGGACTTCAACAGCACCTGATCATCCAGCAGATCGCTCGAGAACTGCACGCGTCCACGTACCACATCGTCAACGGCAACTGTTTCGCCATCAGGCACCTTCATCCTGACGACTGCAGCGACGCCGGCATCCAGCTTCTGTCTCACTTCTGCCGGTGCAAGTGTGAGCCATCGCCTGAAGTGCTTTTGCTGCACGCCAGCTTTCTCCTGAGCTTTGCGCATGTCGTCGAGTTCCTCGGGCGTGTCAAAAGCATAATAGGCCTTCCCCGCCTCCAGGAGTTGGCCAACATGTTCCCGGTACAGGGCCAAGCGTTCGGACTGGAAATACGGTCCCTCGTCGTACTGCAGACCCGCCCAGTGGAGTGTTTGGATCAGGTTTTCGACTGCCCCCTCGACGTACCGTGCCCGGTCGGTATCTTCGATGCGGAGGACAAATACGCCGTTGTTCCGGCGTGCAAAAAGAAAATTGTACAGCGCGGTCCTCAAACCGCCAACGTGAAGATAGCCGGTGGGACTTGGAGCAAAGCGAACGCGTACAGTAGGCAAGGAGCTTCAGGTGTTGGTGGAACCGGAGATTTCGTACAACGTAAGTTAGCAAAAGACCCGCTGAAATTCCATCTGGTCGCCCCGTTTGTAAGAGCCGGGTTTTTTGCGTACCATGTACAACGATGATCGAACCACCCGGGAAAAACCATGTCGCTGACCGAAAGATCTGATTTCATCCGCGAAATCATTGCCGAAGACCTTCGCACAAACAAATACCAGGGGCGCGTCCACACGCGCTTCCCCCCCGAACCCAACGGCTACTTGCACATCGGGCATGCCAAATCGATCAGCCTCAACTACGGAGTCGCCAGGGAAAATCAGGGTGTCTGCAATCTCCGGTTCGATGACACGAATCCGGAGAAGGAAGAGCAGGAGTATGTCGATTCGATCGTCGACGACGTCAGATGGATCGCCGGCGACATCGGCGAGCGAATCTACTTTGCCTCCGACTATTTCGGTCAGATGTACGACTGGGCGGTAGACCTTATCAAGAAAGAGAAGGCATACGTCTGCGATTTGAGCGCGGACGAAGTGCGCAAAACGCGCGGTACACTCACCGAACCGGGCCAAGACAGCCCCTACCGGAACCGGACGAGGGAGGAAAACCTTAATCTCTTCGAACGAATGCGGAAGGGTGAATTCCCCGACGGGTCAAAAACCCTCCGGGCAAAGATCGATATGGCCTCGCCCAATCTGAACCTTCGCGATCCGATCATGTACAGGATCGTCCACGAGGGCCATCACCGTCAGGGGAACGCCTGGTGCATCTATCCGAGTTACGACTGGGCGCACGGGCTTGAAGACTCCGTCGAACGGATCACTCACTCTATCTGCACGCTCGAGTTTGAAAATCATCGTCCCCTTTACGATTGGTTTCTTGACGCTCTTGGCATCTATCATCCGCAACAGATTGAATTTGCCCGTCTCAATTTGAGCTACACGGTCCTCAGCAAGCGGCGGCTTCTCCAGCTCGTCAATGAGAAGAACGTGACGGGCTGGGATGACCCGCGAATGCCGACAATCGCTGGGTACAGGCGACGTGGCTACACACCGGAATCAATCAGGGTCTTTTGCGAGAAGATCGGCGTCTCGAAGAAGGACAGTATCATCGATGTGGCTCTGCTGGAATGGAGTGTCCGGGAAGACCTGAACAAACGTTCCCAGCGGGCGATGGCGGTGCTGAATCCTCTCAAGGTCGTCATCACGAACTACCCCGAGGGGGAAGAGCTCTTGCCGGCCACGAACAATCCGGAAGATGAATCAGCCGGGACCCGGATGGTTCCGTTCGCCAGGGAACTCTATATCGAGCAGGAAGACTTCCGCGAAATCCCGCCGCCAAAGTACCACCGGCTATCGCCTGGAAAGGAAGTAAGACTGCGCGCCGCGTACATCATCAAGTGCGAAAAGGTTATCAAGGACGCACGGGGCACTATCACAGAGATCCACTGCACGTACGACCCTGAAACGAAGAGCGGCGGGCCGGCTGCCAACCGGAAGGTGAAGGGGACTATCCACTGGGTCTCCGCACGTCACGCCGTCGATGCCGAAGCACGGCTCTACGATCGGCTCTTCGTGAAGGAGGACCCAAACCGAGTTGAGGGAGAGCAGACATTTTTGGCGAATCTGAACCCCAGTTCCCTTCAGGTGCTGAAGGGCTGCAAAGTCGAACCGATGCTCGGTGCCGCCGCACCGGGATCCCGCTTTCAATTCGAGCGCGTCGGCTATTTTTGTGCCGACATTAAGGATTCGAGGCCTGGCGCTCCCGTCTTCAACAGGATTGTAACCCTCAAGGACACCTGGGCCAAGATCGAGCAGAAAATGGGTTGATCGTACGATATCTGCAAACATTCCGCTTCTACCGGAGCGGGATGTTGTTTCGGCTTTCCGCCCTCAGCGCTCGAAGGCAATCGACCCGGGGATCACACTCCAGCCGTGAATTTTGTCCTGTACGGCCGTGTTGCCGCGCAAATCAGCACTTCGCCAGGAACAACAAGGTTCTTCGGATTTGTCACGTGAACATCGCCACTCCGTTTGA
>Ga0209253_10002306_pt1 | contig 16901 bp, 14 predicted proteins | sample FrelakmetBRP12BR_FD_187145 | JGI IMG/M metagenome (GOLD analysis project Ga0209253, IMG submission 187145) | Freshwater lake sediment microbial communities from the University of Notre Dame, USA, for methane emissions studies - BRP12 BR (SPAdes)... | ecosystem: Environmental > Aquatic >...
GATGCTCGATGGAGGGCACTTGCTGTACTATTTCGTCGAAATTCTCAAGGGCAGCCCGCCGGCCGACTGGGTTGTCGAGTGGGGGCAGCGCGCCGGCATTGGCGTGCTCGTGTTACTCACCGCGCTGGCGCTTTACAACGATTTGACCCGGCTGCTGGCGTAATCCTCCATCGTGTCCAAGGCTCCAACGTTCAAGCGCGGCATTGCGCGCAGGGCGCGCAATGCACGCTTCGCGCTGCGCCTTGCGGTTGCCGCGGCTCTGGGCGCCGTCGGTGCCGGCGCAATGGCGCAGGAGTTCGTGATCCGCGACATCCGCGTCGAGGGCATCCAGCGCACGGAGGCAGGCACGGTGTTCAGCTACCTGCCACTGCGCGTCGGCGACCGCTATGACCCGGAACGGGGCTCGGCAGCCATCCGAGCTCTGTTTGCCACCGGCCTGTTCAAGGACGTGCGCTTCCAGGCCGAAGGCGACGTCCTGGTGGTCATCGTCGAGGAGCGACCGGCGATCGCCGAAGTCAAGCTCGAGGGATCTAAGGAATTCGACAAGGACACTGTGCTGAAGTCGCTGCGCGAGGTCGGACTCGGCGAGGCGCGGGTCTTCGACCGTTCGGTGCTCGAGCGTGCCGAGCAGGAACTGAAGCGCCAGTACCTCGGTCGCGGCCTCTACGGCGTCGAGATCAAGAGCACCGTCACGCCGGTCGAGCGCAACCGGGTCAACGTCCTGATCGCGGTCGACGAAGGCGACGCCGCGCGGATCCGCTCGATTCGCTTCACCGGCAACAAGGCGTTCTCCGAGGGCACGCTGCGCGACCAGATCGACCTGACCACGAGCGGCTGGCTGACCTGGTACACGAAGCGCGACCAGTACGCGCGTCCCAAGCTGGCCGGTGACCTCGAGTCGTTGCGTTCGTTCTACCTGAACCGCGGCTACCTGGACTTCAACATCGAGTCCGCCCAGGTCTCGATCAGTCCGGACAAACGCGACATCCACATCACGATCAACGTCGTCGAAGGCGAGAAGTACACGATTTCGCAGGTGAAGCTGGCCGGGGAACTGCTCGGCCTGGACGAGGAGCTGCAGGCGCTGGTCGACGTGAAGCCGGGCGACACGTTCAACGCCGAGCGCGTCAACGCGGTGTCCAAGCGCATGACGGATCGACTCGGTGCGCTCGGCTACGCGTTCTCCACCGCCAACGCGGTGCCCGACACGAATCGCGAGAAGCGCGAGGTCGCCTTCACGTACTTCGTCGACCCCGGGCGCCGCGTCTACGTGCGCCGGGTGAACATCGCCGGCAACTCGCGCACGCGCGACGACGTGATCCGGCGTGAGGTCCGGCAGTTGGAGAACGCCTGGTTCGATGCCGAGAAGGTGCGTCTGTCGCGCGACCGGATCGACCGCCTGGGGTATTTCGAGAAGGTCGAGATCGAGACGCCGCCCGTGGCAGGCTCGTTCGACCAGGTCGACGTGAACGTCAAGATTGCCGAGCGGCCCACCGGGCAGATCCAGGCCGGCGCCGGGTATTCGAGCTCGGAAGGGCTGGTGCTGCAGGGCTCCTATTCGCAGCAGAACACGTTCGGAACCGGCCACGCGATTTCGTTCCAGGTGAACACCAGCCAGGTCGCGCGCACTTTCGGCATCACGCACACCGATCCCTACGTGACGATGTACGGGATCAGCCGCACCATCGAGTTGCTCGACCGCAAGTCCGACCTCGCCGAACTGGGTCTGGGCTCGGTGGACATCGACCAGCGGATCGCCGCGATCCGTTATGGCGTCCCGTTCACCGAGTTCGACACGGTCTTCTTCGGCCTGCGTTACGAGGCCACGAATATCGGGCTGACGGACTCCAGCCCGCAGGTCTACAAGGACTACGTCGAGGACTTCGGCGATTCGCCCGCCGCGCTGGAACTGACGCTGGGAACGGCGCGCGACAGCCGCGACAACCTGCTCGTGCCCACGCGGGGCCTCTACCAGCGCGTGTTCGCCGAGGGGGCGCTGCCGGTGCTCGACCTGCGCTACTACCGCCTCACCTACCAGCACCAGCGCTTCCTGCCGATCACCAACCGGTTCACGGTGGCGATGAACGCCGACTTTGGCTATGGCAATTCGTACGGTGGCAAGCCGTATCCGGTGTTCAAGAACTTCTATGCCGGCGGCATTGGCAGCGTGCGTGGCTACGACACGGCGTCACTGGGGCCGGTCGACGAGTTCGGCACGCCGCTCGGCGGAACGCGCAAGTTCGCGGCGCAGGTCGAAGCGCTGACGCCGCTGCCCGGCGGCGACCGGACGCTGCGCATCTTCGGCTTCTTCGACGCCGGCCAGGTGTGGGGCGAAGACCAGAAGGTGACGTTCAACTCGCTTCGCATGTCTGGCGGCCTCGGCATCGCCTGGATCTCGCCACTCGGGCCGATGAAGTTCAGTTACGCGTATCCGCTCAATAACGAGCCCAGCGACAAGATCCAGCGGTTCCAGTTCCAGATCGGAGCCGGTTTCTGACGCCGTCGGACACCGAGCCGCAACCCGCTATAGAATTTCCCGTCGCAACCCGGACGATTCCACGATGAAGCTTTTTCTGAAGGCCGCGATGCTGGCCGTAGCGCTTGCCTCCACGGCGACTTTGCTTCCCGCAGCGGCGCAGGAACTGAAGATCGGCTACGTCAGCTCGGAGCGCATCCTGCGCGATTCGGCGCCGGCGAAGGCCGCCACGCAGAAGCTGGAGGCGGAGTTCTCCAAGCGCGACCGCGAGTTGCAGGACCTGGGTGCCAAGCTGAAGGCCTCTGCTGACCGTTTCGAGAAGGATGCACCGGTGCTGAGCGAAACCGACCGCGCCCGCCGGCAGCGTGAACTCACCGAACTCGACCGCGACCTGCAGCGGCGACAGCGCGAGTTCCGCGAGGACCTGAACACCCGCCGCAACGAGGAACTGCAGGGCCTGCTGGAACGTGCACAGCGCATCGTGCGCCAGATCGCCGAGCAGGAAAAGTTCGACCTGATCGTGCAGGATGCCGTGTACTTCAGCCCGCGCGTCGACATCACCGAGAAGGTCCTGCGCGTCCTGAACACGCCGAAGTAGCCAGGCGCGCGTCCCGATGGCGGCCGGCTGCCGGATCGACGAACTGGCCGATGCCGTCAGTCGGGCTGCTGCCGGCCGGCTCGCGTTCTCGCTGCACGGCGATTCCTCGCGCCATATCAGCGGCGTCGCGCCGCTGCAGGCGGCGACCGGCGAGCAGCTGAGCTTCCTTGCCAACCCGCGCTACCGGGGCGCCGTGGCCGCGTCGGGGGCGGGCGCGATCGTTCTGACGGCCGCCGATCGACAGGCCTTGTTCCCGGACAGTGTCGCTGCCGGAGCGACGTTGATCGAGTGCGCCAATCCCTACGCGTGGTTTGCCTTTGCGGCGCAGCTGCTTGCGCCAAGCCAGGTACCAGTGCCGGGCGTGGCTGGCGGTGCTCATGTGGCTGCTGACGCTGCGCTGGACGCGACCGCGCGGATCGATGCAGGCGCGGTGGTCGAATCAGGCGCGGCCGTAGGACCACGTTGCTGGATCGGCGCCGGTGCTCATGTTGGAGCCGGCGCGCGTATCGGCGCTGATACGCGCCTGCAGCCGGGGGCGCGGCTGCTCTCCGGCTGCGTCATCGGCATGCGCGGCATCGTGCACAGCGGCGCGGTGATCGGTTCCGACGGCTTCGGCTTCGCCCCACTGGACGGCCGGTGGATCAAGATTCCGCAGACCGGCCGCGTCGTCATCGGCGACGACGTCGAGATCGGCGCCAATACGACCATCGACCGCGGCGCGATGGGCGACACGGTGATCGAGGATGGCGTGAAGCTGGACAACCTGATCCAGGTGGGCCACAACTGCCGCATCGGCGCCCATTCGGTACTGGCTGGCTGCGTGGGTATCGCCGGCAGCGCCCACATCGGCCGCGGCTGCCAGATCGGCGGCGCGGCGATGATCGCCGGCCACCTGTCGATCGCCGACGGCACGCTGATCGGGCCGGGCACGCTGGTGTCGCGTACGATCGCCACCGCCGGCTACTACACGGGCTTCTTCCCGCTGATGACCAACCGCGACTGGGAGCGCAACGCCGCGGCGCTTCGCCACCTGCAGGAACTGCGTAGCCGGGTGCGCTCGCTCGAGGCACGGCTGAAGCAAGACGGAGCCGAGGAAGATTGATGGACATCCACGAAATCCTGCGCCTTCTGCCGCACCGCTATCCGATCATCCTCGTCGATAGGGTGCTCGAGCTGGAGCCGGGCAAGCGGATCGCCGCGCTGAAGAACGTCAGCGTCAACGAGCCGGTTTTCATGGGGCACTTCCCGCACTATCCGGTGATGCCTGGCGTGCTGATCATCGAGGCGCTGGCGCAGGCGGCGGCGATCCTTTCGTTCGTCACCTTCGACAAGCGCGCCGACAAGAACTCCGTCTACTACTTCGCCGGTATCGACAACGCGCGATTCAAGCGACCGGTCGGTCCCGGGGACCAGCTTCGGCTGGAGGTCGAGCTGGTGCGCGAGATGCGCGGCATCGGCAAGTTCAATGCGCGGGCGCTGGTCGATGGGCAGGTGGCGGCCGAGGCCGAGCTGCTGTGCGCCTATCGGCAGATCCCGGCGACAGCGGCAGGCGGTAACGGAAATTCGATGCGCGTCGGCGAGTCCTGATGACCCGCGTTCATCCGACGGCGCTGGTCGATCCGCAGGCCGAGCTGGCCGACGATGTCGAGGTCGGTCCGTACACGATCGTCGGTCCACAGGTCCGAATCGGCGCCGGGTCTTCGGTCGGCGCGCACACCGTGCTGTCCGGTCGAACGACGATCGGCCGCAACAACCGCATCTTCCCGCACGCGGCCATCGGCGGCGTGCCGCAGGACATGAAGTACGCCGGCGAAGACACCGAACTGGTGATCGGTGACGGCAACACGATCCGCGAGTTCTGCACCTTCAACGTCGGCACCGCCCAGGGCGGCGGAATAACGCGAGTCGGCTCCGACAACTGGATCATGGCCTACGCACACGTGGCGCATGACTGCCGCGTCGGCGACCATTGCATCCTTGCCAATGCCGTCACGCTCGCCGGGCACGTCGAGCTCGGCGACTGGGTGATCCTCGGCGGGCTGTCGGCGGTGCACCAGTTCGTCCGTGTCGGCAGCCATGCGATGGCGGGCGGCGGCACGATCCTCGTCCAGGACCTTCCGCCGTTCGTGATCTGCAACGGCAACCCCGCTGCTGCGCATGGCCTGAACAGCGAGGGACTGAAGCGCCGCGGATTCTCTCCGGAAGCGATTGCGACGTTGCGCCGCGCCTACAAGGCGATCTACAAGGAAGGGTTGACGGTGGCCGCCGCCTGCGAGCAGTTGCTGCAAGTCGCCGAGGAAACACCTGAGTCCGCCGCCGATCTGCGCGCGCTCGCCGACTTCGTCCGCTCCTCGAGGCGCGGCATCGTGCGTTGAACTGACCGTGCTCATCGGTTTCGTCGCCGGCGAGGCCTCGGGCGACCTGCTCGCCGCGCCGGTGATCGCGGCGCTGCGCGAGCGACTGCCGGGCGTGCGGTGCGCCGGCATCGCCGGCGACAGGATGATCGAAGCGGGCGCGACGGCGTGGTGGCACGTGCGCGAGCTTTCGGTGCGCGGCTATGCCGAGGTGCTGCGCGAGCTGCCGCGGCTGCTGCAGATGCGCTCGGCGCTGCGCGCCCGCCTGCTGGCCGGGCAGCCTGCGGTGGTGGTGGGCGTGGACTCGCCGGACTTCAACCTGCGCCTGGAGATGCAGCTGCGCACGGCGGGCGTGCCGACCGTGCACTACGTCAGCCCGTCGATCTGGGCCTGGCGACCGAGGCGGATCGAGAAGGTCCGTCGCGCCGCCGACCGCGTGCTGCTGGTTTTCCCCTTCGAGCAGAAGATCTACGACGACGCCGGCATCGCCGCCACCTACGTCGGTCATCCGCTGGCCTCGATCATTCCGCAGCAGGCGGACACTGCGGCCGCCCGCGCGCGGCTGGGCGTTGCGGCCGAAGACCCGGTCGTCGCGCTGCTGCCCGGCAGCCGGCGGGCCGAGGTGCAGTACATCGGCCCGGCCTTCGTCGATGCGGCGGTGCTCATGCTTCGGCGCGAGCCGCGGCTTCGTTTCGTTCTGCCGGTGGCCGAGCCGAGGTTGCGCGAGCTTCTCGCGCCGGCACTCGCTGCGGCCGGTGCCGCGGCCGAGCGGATCACGCTCTTCGACGGCCGCTCGCACGACTGCCTCGAGGCGGCCGACGGCGTGCTCGTGGCCAGCGGCACCGCGACGCTGGAGACGGCGCTTTTCGGCAAACCGATGGTGATCGCCTACCGCATGCCGCCGACGTCTTACTGGATCATGCGGCAGATGGGCACACTGACTTTCGTCGGCCTGCCGAACATCCTGGCCGGCGAGTCGCTGGTGCCGGAACTGCTGCAGCACGATGCCACGCCACAGCAACTGGCCGACGCACTGCTCGCCGTCCTCGATGATCGCGAGCGCTGCGAGCGGCTGCGCGAACGATTCGCGGCGATGCATGAGAGCCTCAAACGCGACACGCCCCGCCTTGCCGCCGAGGCGATCATGGCAACGATGAAGCGATGAACGCAGCCAGGCGCGCACGGCCGTTGCACGGCGAGCTGTTTGCCGACACGTGGCAGGGGCGGCGCGTCTGCGGCGCCGATGAGGCCGGTCGCGGTCCGCTTGCGGGACCGGTGGTCGCGGCGGCGGTGATTCTCGATCCGCTGCAGTCCATCGATGGGCTGCGCGATTCCAAGCAGCTCTCGCCCGTGCGCCGCGAGGAACTTGCGCGGACGATCCGCGGCCGGGCGATGGCATGGGCAGTGGCCGAGGCGAGCGTGCAGGAGATCGACCGGCTGAACATCCTGCAGGCCAGCCTGCTGGCGATGAAGCGGGCGATCGAACTGCTCGATCCGGCAGCCGAGATCGCGCTGATCGACGGCAACCAGCTACCGCGCCTGCGCATCGAGGCGCGCGCCATCATTGGCGGCGACGCGCTGGAGCCGGCGATATCCGCCGCGTCGATCCTTGCCAAGGAGCACCGCGACCGGCTGATGGCGGAGCTGGACGTCCATTTTCCCGGGTATGGCTTTGCCGAGCACGCCGGCTACCCGACACCGCGGCATCTGGAGCGACTGCGCGAACTCGGGCCATGCGCGGCGCATCGCCGGTCGTTCGCGCCGGTGCGCGCACTGATCAACGCTGTGGACGATCGATGAAGTCGATCACTTCGGCAGCAAACCCCGCCTTCACGGCCTGGCTGCGGTTGTCCCAGCACCCGCGCGAAGTCCGCGCCCAGAGTCGGTCGCTCGCCGAAGGAGTGCATCTGGCGCAGGCGGCGCTCGACGCGTCGATCAAGATCGAGGCCGTGCTGCTGCGCCACGGCACAGCCTCCGCCGAAGTGCAGCGGCTTGCTGAAGCGGCGATGGCGACGGGCGCTGCCGGCTATGAACTTGCAGCCTCGCTGTACGACCGCGTCTCGCCGGTCGAGCACGGGGCCGGGCTGATGCTGGTGGCGACGGTGCCGCAGCCCCCGCTGCCCGCAAAGGCGCGGCGCGACATGCTCTATCTGGATGGCGTGCAGGACCCCGGCAATGTCGGCACGCTGCTTCGCACTGCCGCGGCAGCCGGCATCGGTGACGTGTTGGCCAGTCCGGCGACCGCCGCCCTGTGGGCGCCGAAGACGCTGCGAGCGGGGCAGGGTGCTCAGTTCCGGTTGCGCCTGCACGAGCAGGTTGCCGCCGGATCGCTGCCTGGACTTCTGGCGGGAGTCTGGATCGGCGCCGATGCGCGCGGCGGCGAGCCGCTGTGGTCAACGCCGCTGCCGGCCGGCCCGGTGGGCTGGATCTTCGGCGGCGAGGGCGCGGGGCTATCGGAGGCGGCACGGACCGTCTGCCGGCGCCTGGTGTCGATCCCGATCGAAGCGGCGGTCGAATCGCTGAACGTGGCCGCCGCCGCCGCCGTGTGCCTGTTCGAACGCCGCCGGCGGCTCTGTTCCCCCGTATGACGGGTACGCGGTAACCCTATTGGCGCGGCCCGCGGCATTCGCAAGAATTACTGGGTTGCTGCCAAGGAGAGGGTTCTCATGTGGGGTGAAGCGCTGCTGAAGCGGGCCACCGACAAGGTGGTTGGGAAGGTGGCCGGCACGCAGCTCGCGACACTGGCCGAGCAAGTGCGCGCCGGCGGCGGACTTCCGCTGACGATAGTCCTGCCCGACGGTGCGCAGATGGACTTCGGCGATGCGCCCGAGCTCACGCTGACGGTCCGCGATCCGGCGGTGCTGAGTGGCTTCTCGCAGTTGACCCTCGGCGGCCTGGCGGAGGCCTACGTCGAGGGCAGGATCGATGTCGACGGCGATGTCGCCGAAGCGATCCGCGTCGCCTCGAAACTGGTCGAGGTCACCGGCGCATCCGTTGCGGCACGCCCCGACCTTGCGCCGGCGGCTCACGAGCCACACGCCGACCGCGCCAATATCAGCCACCACTACGACGTCGGCAACGGGTTCTATCGGCTCTGGCTGGACGAGCAGATGGTGTACTCGTGCGCCTACTTCGAGACCGGAGCCGAGGACATCGACGCCGCCCAGCGGGCCAAGCTCGACCACATCTGCCGCAAGTTGCGGTTGGCGTCGGGCGAGCGCTTCCTCGACATCGGCTGCGGCTGGGGCGCGCTCATCCTGCACGCCGCCCAGCACTATGGCGTGCACGCTGTCGGCATCACGCTGTCCGAGCAGCAGGCGCTGCTGGCGCGCGAGCGGATCGCCGCCGCCGGATTGCAGGACCGGGTCGAGGTGTTGCTGCTCGACTACCGCGACCTGCCGCAGCAGTTTGGCGAAGGCACCTTCGACAAGGTTGCCAGCATCGGCATGTTCGAGCATGTCGGGCTGCGCAACCTGCCCGTGTACTTCGCCACCGCCGCGCGCATGCTGCGCGACCGCGGCCTGATGCTCAACCACGGCATCACCAGCGCCGACGTGGAAAGCCGCCCGATTGGCTCCGGCGCCGGTGACTTCATCGACAGGCACGTCTTCCCCAACGGCGAGTTGCCGCACCTGGGCATCGCCGTGCGCGAGATGTCGGCGGCGGGCTTCGAGATCTTCGACGTCGAGAGCCTGCGCCCGCACTATGCGCTGACCCTGTCGCACTGGTCGCGCCGGCTGGAGCAACGCCTACAGGAGGCGGGGAAGCAGGTCTCGGGGCGCACGCTGCGTGTCTGGCGCGTCTACCTCGCCGGCTGCAGCCATGGCTTTGCGCAAGGGTGGATGAACCTCTACCAGGTCCTGGGCAGCCGGCAGGTCGCCGCCGGGGCGACTGAACTGCCGCTGACGCGCAACTGGATCTACCGCTGACCCGCCCGATCAAGGTACGGGTCCGCGGGGTAGGCTTCAGGCGCGGTCAACGCTCGCCCGCGACGGCGGCGGCGACTGCCTCCCACGTCGTATCGAAGGCCTCGGCAGTGAAGCCCGCGCCGGAGGGCAGCCAGTCGGCCGTCCGCCTGCCCGCGAGCGTGTAGTGACCGACCACGTCGAGGTGATCGGCGCGCGCGACGTGCAGGACTCTCCCGTGCAACTGGCTCAGCGTTGGCACCATGCCGTCGTTGACCGCCGGCGTAGCGCTGAAGCCGAGCGTGCGGTCCAGACGTCGCTGCGTGGAAGCGCTCGGCTTGGGATACGGGTAGCGGGGGTGCGGACGGCCCGTCAGCCCGTGCAGCAGCCTGAACAGGGCGCGCAGGGCGAGGTACTCGGGGTTCAGCAGCGACTTCGCCGTCAGCTCCACGCGCGGCTCGGGCACGGCCGCGACGACACAGCCGTAGTCGATCCCATCTCGATCCGCCACCGCGGCATCGAAGAGATCGATCCCCTCGGGGGTGAGTTGCAGCACCGCACCCTGGTCGCGCTCGACTTCGCCGAGGTACCTCCAGACCGGGTCGCGCCGGTCGAAGCGGATCCTGCGCAACAGCCCCGCGGCCAAGCGATCAAGCGCGCCCTGCTGCTGGCCGACCCAGTCGTCCAGTCGCGCGATCATGGCGACCGCCATGGCTGCTGCCATTATGGTGCGGCGTCCGTGCCCGGAGGTGGCCAGCGCACTGAGCACCAGCAGCAAGGTCTGTCCCTGGACCGTGACGAAGTGATTCGCAAGCGGCGTGCCGTGGTGGGGTGTGACCACGGAAATGGCGGTCTTCGTCAGTCGGGCGATGCGCTCCTCCGAGTTGCCGCGGGAAATCTTCACCCCGGGCGTAAGCAGCATGCGCACGTCGAGGCCACCGGTCGAGTGGCCGATGAAGTGCGGCTCGCACGCCTGCAGGCCACCGCGGCGGAGCACCTGGCGGCGGAGCTCGTCGGCACGCCGCGGAATGGAGGCGGTCGGCTGGGTCTTGCAGCGGATGATGCGGGCGTCGACGCCGCGACGGCGCAGCGAGACGCCAAGCACGTGCTCGACGTGCTCGAAATAGCTGACCGCGCCGACGGAGGTGAAGCCGAAGAACCCCGCTACCAGGAACACAAGTCGCGTCGCCATCGCTGCATTTTGCATGCGGCGGCCGCCATCGAACCAATTCCCTGGCTTCAAGTCTCGCCGCGCGGACCTTGTGGTGCCTTCGATCCCCAGGCTTGGGCTGGCGTTCCATGTGAATACCTGCGGGAGGGTGCCGGGGAACGCCCAAGTGGCGGGCACGCCGTTACCATGCGCCGCTTGCGCGGTCCAGCCGGAAAGGAGTAAGGAAGGTCGCAATGCCGAATTCGTTGTCGATTGGCTCGTTCGTCTCGCTTGTCCTTCTGCCGGCGGCTGTCGCCGCGGCATCGCCCTTGCCGGTGGCGCAGGTCCGTAATGTGCAGGAGACCTTCTTCGGCACCGCCGTCGATGACCCCTACCGGTATTTCGAGGACACCAAGGCGACCGAGGTGGCCGCCTGGATGAAGGCGCACAGCGATCACGCGCGTGCGACGCTGCGCGCGATTCCCGGCCGCGACGCCCTGCGCAAGCGCATCGAGCAGCTCGACGCCAGTGCACCGGCGCGGGTGCGCGACGTTACCCGTTCGGCCGGCGGCAGGTACTTCTACCAGCGTCGCGGCGTGAAGGACGACCAGTTCAGGCTCTATGTGCGCGACGGGCTGAGCGGCGCCGAACGGCTGCTCTTCGATCCCGAGAGCCTGCGCAAGGCGAGCGGCAAGCCCCACGCCATCAACTACTTCAGTCCGTCGCCGGACGGCCGCTTCGTGGCGCTGGGCGTGTCCGCCGCCGGCAGCGAGGACGCCGCACTGCGCGTGCTCGAGGTGGCCAGCGGCCGGCAGGTCGGGCCGCAGATCGATCGGGCGCGCTTTGGCGTCGTCAGCTGGGCGCCCGACGGCAGCGAGTTGTTCTTCCACCGGATGCAACGGCTCGACCCCGATATGCCGGCGACCGAGAAGTTCCAGCGCAGCAGCGCTGTCGCCATGAAGCCCGGCAGCACCGAAGACGGCGTTCGCACGCTGTTGACTGCCGGCAAGGACCTCGGCATCCCGCCGACCGAGTTCCCGTTCCTGTCGATCCAGCCCGACGGCCGCGCAATTGCCTACGTGATCGACGGCGTTTCTCCTGACTTTTCGGCTTGGCACAGCACGCTCGCGAAGCTGCGGGCGGGGGCACCGGACTGGAAGCCGCTGGTGCGTCGGGAGGACCGCGTCACCGACCTGGTGCTCAGCCGCGACCGCGTCTACGCGCTTACCTTCCGCGATGCGCCGCGTTACAAACTCATCGGCGGCACGATTGACGACTTCTCGCCATCGACTGCGCCCATCATCGTCCCGGAAAGCGATCGCGTGCTGATCGACATGGCCGCGGCGGCCGAGGGCATCTATCTCAAAGTGCGCGACGGCAACGTCAACCGGCTGCTGCGCCTCGACTACGGCGGCTCGCAGCCGGTCGAGTTGAAGCTGCCGCTGCTCGGCAGCTTCTCGATGCATGGCGGGCGGGCCGATCTGCCGGGCGTGATGCTCGACCTGCAGGGCTGGGCGCAGGCGCGGCAGATCTACGCCGTGTCGCCGCCGGGCGAGGTGACCAACACCGGCCTGCAGCCGGCTGGGCCGTTCGACCGGCCGACCGATGTCGTCACCACCGAGGTGATGGTCAAGAGCCACGACGGCGCGATGGTGCCGATGTCGATCATCCATCGCCGCGGCATCAAGCTCGACGGCAACAACCCGGTGCTGCTGTACGGCTACGCCTCCTACGGCATCACCGAGGAACCCTGGTTCAGCTATAGCCGGCTGGCGTGGATGGACGCTGGCGGCATCTTCGCGGTGGCCAATCCGCGCGGCAGCGGCGTGTTCGGCCGCCAGTGGCAGGAGGCCGGCAAGCAGGCGACCAAGCCGAACACGTGGAAGGACTTCATCGCCTGCGCCGACTGGCTGGTGCGCGAAGGCTGGAGCAGGCCGTCGAAGCTGGCCATCTGGGGCGGCAGTGCCGGCGGCATCCTGGTCGGCCGCGCGATGACCGAACGGCCCGACCTGTTCGCCGTCGTGATTGCGTCGGTCGGTGCGCTCGACATGGTGCGCGCGGAAACCACCGCCAACGGCGTGCCGAACATTCCCGAGTTCGGGACCCGGACCACCGAGCCAGGCTTCCGCGCGCTGTTTGCCATGAGCACCTACCATCAGGTTCGCGACGGTGTCGGCTACCCGGCGGTCCTGCTCACCCACGGCGTGAACGACCCGCGGGTCGATGTCTGGCACAGCACCAAGACCGCAGCACGACTGCTGGCGGCCAGCAAGTCCGGGCGGCCGGTGCTGGCCCGGCTCGATTACGAGTCTGGCCACGGCGTCGGAAACACCAAGCGCCAGACCTTCGACGAGGTGGCCGACGTCTACGCCTTCGCGCTGTGGCAGTTCGGCCTTCCCGCTTACCAGCCCAATGCAGGGCGCAAGCCCCTGTCCGGCGGCCGCTGAGAGGCAGGTCGGGACTCGGCCGGCAGCGCCTCGTTCGGCACACGAGGCCGCTTCACGGCGCAGGACGCTCGTGCGTCGTTGGCGTGGCGGCGCTATTCGCGCGTCTGGTGCAGCCCGTGCTCGTTCATGATCGTCGCCGCGATCTCCTCGATCGACTTGGTCGTCGACGAGAGCCAGCGGATGCCCTCGCGCCGCATCATGCGCTCCGCCGCCGCGACTTCCTGGCGGCAGTTTTCCAGCGACGCATAGCGGCTGTTCGGCCGCCGCTCGTAGCGCACCTCGGAAAGCCGCTCCGGCGAGATCGACAGCCCAAACAGCTTGCGCCGGTGCTGCGGCAGCGCCGACGGCAACTCATCGCGCTCGAAGTCTTCGGGGATCAACGGGTAGTTGGCAGCCTTCACGCCGAACTGCATCGCCAGGTACAGGCTGGTCGGCGTCTTGCCGCTGCGCGAGACGCCGACCAGGATCACGTCGGCCGTGGCCAGGCCCTTGGCCGACTGGCCGTCATCGTGCGCCAGCGCGAAGTTGATCGCCTCGATGCGGCGGTGATAGCTGCCGGTGTCGCTCATGGTGTGCGAACGGCCGATCGTGTGCGTCGACTGCAGCCCCAGTTCCTGCTCCAGCGGCACCACGAACGAATCGAGCAGGTCGAGCACCATCGCCCGGGCGTGGCGCAGCTCCGCGTTGGCCTCCTGGTTGACCAGGGTCGAGAAGACGATTGGCCGCCGGCCGTCGAGCACCGCGGTCTTGTTGATGCGGCTGACCAGCTCGTGCGCTTTCTCGACCGAGTCGATGAACGGCGCCCGCACTCGGCGGTAACGAAACGCTTCGAACTGGGTGAGCACGCTGTGGCCCAGCGTCTCAGCCGTGATGCCCGTGCCGTCGGAAACAAAGTAGACGGTGCGAGTCGCGCCGTCGATTGCATGATCGCTCGTTGGCATTGCGCAAGGGCCGCAGAAGGGTCAATCGCTAGAATCGGCATCGATTCTTGCATACGGCGGCGAGATGGCTCGCTGCGCACGGGAGCCCGAATGCAACGCGGCAGATATGTGATTCCTTTCAGCGAATTGCGGATGACCGATGTCGGATCGGTGGGCGGCAAGAACGCTTCGCTGGGAGAAATGCTCAGCCAACTGACCGAGGAGGGCATCCGCGTTCCGGACGGCTTTGCCACCAGCGCCGAGGCCTTCCGCGAGTTCCTGGGCGGCGCCAATCTGGTCGAGAAGATCAACGCCCGGCTCGATGCGCTCGATATCGACGACGTCAAGACGCTGGCGGCCACTGGCGCCGAGATTCGCCGTTGGGTCGAGGAAGCACCACTTCCGGCAGCGCTAGAGTCTGAGATACGTTTCTTTTATCAATGGCTTGCAGCCGAATCCTCACGTGAAATCTCGGTCGCTGTACGATCCAGCGCCACCGCCGAAGACCTGCCAGATGCTTCTTTCGCCGGCCAGCAGGAGACCTACCTGAACGTGGTCGGCATCGACGCGGTGCTGGCGCGAGTGAAGCAGGTGTTCGCCTCGCTGTACAACGACCGTGCCATCGCCTACCGGGTGCACAAGGGTTTCGTCCACGCCGACGTGGCGCTGTCCGCCGGTGTGCAGCGGATGGTGCGCAGCGACCTGGGAGCCGCCGGCGTGATGTTCACCATGGACACCGAGTCGGGCTTCCGCGACGTGGTCTTCATCACCTCGAGTTTCGGACTGGGCGAAACGGTGGTGCAGGGCGCAGTGAACCCGGACGAGTTCTACGTGCACAAGCCGATGCTGGCGGCCGGCAAGTTCCCGCTGATCCGCCGCTCGCTGGGCAGCAAGCTGCTCAAGATGGAGTTCGATCCGGCAGTGCCCAACGGCCGCACGGTGCGCACCGTCGATGTGCCCGTTGCCGACCGGCACCGCTTCTCGCTCGCCGACGAGGACGTGCTCGAACTGGCGCGCTACGCGGTGAAGATCGAAAAGCACTACGGCCGGCCGATGGACATCGAGTGGGGCAAGGACGGTATCGACGGCAGGCTGTACATCCTGCAGGCACGGCCGGAAACGGTGAAGTCGCAGGCGCACGTGCAGAGCCGCTACAAGCTGAAGAACAAGTCGGCCGTGCTGGCCAGCGGGCGGGCGATCGGGCAGAAGGTCGGTATCGGCAAGGTGGCGGTGATCCACAGCACCTCGCAGATGGAGCATGTGCAGCCTGGCGACGTGCTCGTCACCGACATGACCGACCCGAACTGGGAGCCGGTGATGAAGCGGGCGGCGGCGATCGTCACCAACCGCGGCGGCCGCACCTGCCATGCGGCCATCATCGCCCGCGAGCTCGGTATCCCGGCGGTGGTCGGCTGCGGCAATGCCACCGACACGCTGACTGACGGGGCGATGGTCACCGTCTCCTGCGCCGAGGGCGACACCGGCTACATCTACGAGGGCGAACTGGAGACCGAGGTCGAGACGGTCGAGCACGGCAGGCTGCCCGACTTGCCGGTGAAGATCATGATGAACGTCGGCAACCCGCAGCTGGCCTTCGAGTTCCAGTCGCTGCCGAATAACGGCGTCGGCCTGGCGCGGCTCGAGTTCATCATCAACAACAACATCGGCGTGCACCCGAAGGCCGTGCTCGATTACCCGCGCATCGACGCCGAACTGAAAAAGGCGGTCGAGGCACTGGCGCACGGCTATGCCAGCCCGCGGCAGTTCTTCGAATCGCGCCTTGCCGAGGGCATCGCCACCATCGCCGCCGCCTTCTGGCCGAAGCCGGTGATCGTGCGCATGTCGGACTTCAAGAGCAACGAATACAAGAAGCTGATCGGCGGCACCCGCTACGAGCCCGACGAGGAGAACCCGATGCTGGGCTTCCGCGGCGCGGCGCGCTACATCGCAGAGAGCTTCGTCGAGTGCTTCCGGATGGAGTGCGCGGCGCTCAAGTCGGTGCGCGAGACGATGGGCCTCACAAACGTCGAGATCATGGTTCCGTTCGTACGCACGCTGAAGGAGGCGAAGCGCGTCACCGAACTGCTGGCGGCCAACGGGCTGGCGCGCGGCGAGAAGGGTCTGCGGCTGATCATGATGTGTGAAGTGCCGTCGAACGCCTTGCTTGCCGATCGGTTCCTCGACTACTTCGACGGCTTCTCGATCGGCTCCAACGACCTGACCCAGCTCACGCTCGGGATCGACCGCGACTCCGGGCTGGTGGCCGAGGGCTTCGACGAGCGCGATCCCGCCGTCACCGCGCTGCTCGACATGGCGATCAAGGCCTGCCGCGCGCGCGGCAAGTACGTCGGCATCTGCGGCCAGGGGCCGTCGGACCACCCGGACTTCGCCCACTGGCTGATGGAGCGCGGCATCGAGTCGATATCGCTTAACCCGGACACGGTGATCGAGACCTGGCGCGGCCTCGCGAAGGCGGGCTGAGGCTCCGATGGGAGAGGCGATGAGCGCCTGGATCTGGTGGATGGTGCTGGCCTTCGGCCTGCTGATCCTCGAACTTGTCACCAGCACGTTCTACCTGCTGGTGATCGCGGTGGCGGCGGCGGCGGGCGGGTTGGCAAATCTGGCCGGAGCGCCCTTCACTGTGCAACTGGTGGTGGCAGCAGCGATCGGCTTCGGCGGTGCACTGTGGCTGCGCCGTTCCCGTTTCGGACGCCAGAAGACCGCAGGCGATGACCTGCAGAACCTCGACGTCGGCCAGATCGTCCGCATCGAAAGCTGGAGTGCCGGCAACACGGCCCGGGCCCAGTATCGCGGCGCGGAGTGGGACGTGCTGCTGGCCCCGGGCGAGTCCGCGGGCACGGGGGATTTTGTGATCCGGTCCGTGCAGGGCAGCCGGCTTGTAGTGGCACGCAGGCCAAACTGACAGGGGAACAGGAAATGGTGCTCGAAGGCACGGCAATCGTGATGCTGGTCGTCCTGGCGCTCGTCATCACCTTCATCGTCAAGTCGGTCACCATCGTGCCGCAGCAGCACGCCTGGGTGGTCGAGCGG
>Ga0209253_10002307_pt1 | contig 16895 bp, 16 predicted proteins | sample FrelakmetBRP12BR_FD_187145 | JGI IMG/M metagenome (GOLD analysis project Ga0209253, IMG submission 187145) | Freshwater lake sediment microbial communities from the University of Notre Dame, USA, for methane emissions studies - BRP12 BR (SPAdes)... | ecosystem: Environmental > Aquatic >...
GCGGAGGTTGCTGCCAAAAATGCTGACCTCAGCATACTTACAGCCGAAGATCCGCGAACAGAGTCGCTTGATGGGATTCTGGAGGAAATGGCAGCAGGTGCTCGCCAGCGTGGCGGGGTCGAGGGAAGTAAATTCATTCGAGTCCTTGATCGCGGCGAGGCAATCCGGTTGGGAGTCCGCATGGCACAGGCTGGTGACATTGTCATGGCCTGTGGAAAGGGCCACGAACAATCCATGGCATTTGGCACAAGCGAGTATCCTTGGGATGACCGGACGGCCATGCGCGCGGCTCTTTCAGAATTGCTTGGCGTAACGGGTCCAGCGATGCCCTATCTGCCAACACAAGGTTGATGGGAATGACTGATCCATGGAGGTTGCCGGTCACATTGGAAGGGAAATCGGTCCGGCTTGAACCGCTGACCGAGGCACATGTACCAGGGCTGGCTGCCGTAGGTTGCGATGACCGTATCTGGCGGCTGATGCGATATGGATTGATCCATACCGAAGATGACATGCGCCTATGGGTGCAGCACCTGCTCGAAAGTCAGGCAGCCGGGACGGACCTGCCATTCGCTGTCATCCATATTGCAACAGGGGCAGTGGCAGGCGCGACCCGTTATATGGAGATCCGTCCAGAGCAGCGCGGGTTGGAGATAGGTGGCACTTGGTATAGCTTGGCACACCAGCGTACGGTGGTCAATACGGAAACCAAATATTTATTGTTACGGCATGCTTTTGAAAAACTGGGTGCAATCCGGGTGCAATTCAAGGCGGATGTTCGCAATGAAAGTTCCTGGCGTGCCATCGAGCGCATCGGCGCCAGGCGAGAGGGGATTCTACGCAACCACTATATCCTTCCGAATGGTGTGATCCGTGATTCGGTCTATTACAGCATTATTGATCGGGAATGGCCAGGGGTGAAGCAGAGACTGGAGAAGTTGCTTGAGCGATAGGGCGGAATTGTTTAGGGGGCTGGCAGGTAGTCGAGCGGGTTGACTCTTCCGTAGACCGAATTCATCAACTCGAAATGCAGGTGCGGGCCGGTCGAGGTGCCGCCGGTCATGCCGATTAACCCGACCGTGTCGCCCTGGCCGACGCTTTGGGCGCAACCAACGTTGATCTGGCTCAGGTGAGCGTAAAGGGATTGCCAGCCGTTGCCGTGGTCGATGATGACCAGCCAGCCGTACCCCCAATCATTCCATCCTGAATATACGACGGTGCCCGCATCGGTGGCTACTACCGCATTCCCCTGCGCACCGGCAAAGTCCACGGCAAAGTGCCTTAAGTCAGGTCGGAACGGTGTTCCAGAGAGCCAATGCTCGGTGGTGGGATATATAAAGGTACCGTAGCCGACCTGGACATAACTGATACCACCGCAGACTCCTGGTCCCCAGACTCTAACAGATGGATCTGATCGAACCAGCTGTGCCGGGGCAGTCCAGGAGGTAAATTCTCGCTTCCCACCCGGGACGATCAGCCAGGTGCCACCGGTGATATTAGGGCGTTCCAAGTCTCCGATGGCAGCAATGTCGAGGTGGTTGCCAGGTGAGTCGAGGATTGCTTCCGGTTCAACACCGAAGACTTCTGCTACTTTCGACAGGCTTTCCGTGCCTTGCCACTCGTAGTAAGTGCCATCCACTGGCAGGATATTGAGTTCCTGATCCGGTTTAATTAAATTGGGATGGTCCCGAAGTGTATTCCAGTTCCCAAATAGTATGGTGCTCGGTTTGAGGCCAAATTTATCGGCAATCTTGAACAAGGAATCGCCCGTCTCGACGACATACTTGACCACATCGATGCGCGGCCGGGAGGGGATGGTTGTGTGTGAATCAGCCAGGGGTGAAACCCCGTCCAGCACATATGCAACCGGAGCTGGTAATTGTACAAAATCATCTGTTGGAACAGGCATGGGCTCGGAAGCGGAGACAGCCTGGACGCCGGGAGTCCAGCCAAGATTGGCCGGCTTATAAAGAGTTTGCATCAGCCAGACGACTAGGATGACGACCAGGATGGTTAAGACATTTGTCCCGATCCGCAGGGCAGACTCGCCCAGCCCGAGCCGGGTGAGCGATTCCATCCATTTTGTGATCAGGCTTGTTCGTTCCGTGGGCTGTTCCCCTGCCGCCTCGTTCTCCTGATAAACATCCTGAAGAGGCTCGTTATCCATAGGTTGGCATGATAACACGCCGATTAATGCCCGTCAAGCAGCGTATTAAGGGAGCTTTAAGCAGTTTTTTGACGGAGAATCGGCCATTTGAGCTGGGAAACCACCACCACCAGCAGGCAGACGCTTCCACACACGAGCGCAGCAACCGGCACCCCGGAAGTTTGCGCCAGCCAACCGATAAAGAGACTCCCAAACGGAGCCACACCCTGTTGCGCCCACAGGTAGACGCTGAAAACCCGCCCGCGCAGTTCATCCGGGACATCGATCTGGATCAGGGTATTCATCATCATGAATTGTGTAACGGTCGCCCAACCAAGGATGGAAATTAGCGCCACCGCCGCCGGCATGCTGCGGGCGAACGCGAGCAGCACCAGGATGACCGAAAAGATGAGTTGGCCGAGGCTCATCAGGAATCCCTTACGGCGCAGCGTACTAAAGGCGGAGACAAAGAGTGATGCGACCAGCGCCCCGATCCCCATTGCCAGGTACATGGTGCTGGTACGGGCGGCAACCAACCCTTCTGTATCAGTCGCCCCGTGGAGCACATCGCGGGCAAGAGCCGGGAATTGCTGGCTGAATGGGAAACCGAAGAAGCCGATTAGGGCAACCAGAATGATTATCAGCAGGACGACTGTATTGCCGCGAATATATTTCCAGCCTTCCTGTAGCTCGGCGGGTATATTAATATTCTTCTTTATTGAGTCTGACTTAACAACACGGTATGGGGTGCGGACGAAGAACAGACTCAGGATAACGAACAGGAAGCTGACACCGTTGGCAAAAAAAGCCCAACCCTCGCCCTGATTCTTGACCAGGATCAAGATAATTGCTGTGAAGGTTGGTCCGAGCACACGTGCCAGTTGGAAAATGGCGGACTGCAGGGCAATTGCGTTCGGCAGGGCGGGTTTCCCGACCAACTCGATCAACATGGATTGGCGGGCAGTGATCTCAATGGCATTTGCTGATCCGAGTATGAAGGCCAGCCCGATCATGTGCCAAATCTGGATACGCCCGGTCAATGCCAGAAATGCCAGTACAAAAGCCTGTGCCATCATGATGGCCTGCATGACTATGACAATTTTACGCTTGTCCATGTGTTCGATCAGCACACCGCCGGGCAGGGCCAAGAGCAAGGTTGGCAGGGTAGCCGAAAAGGCGATAATACCCAGGTCAAGCGAGCTACCCGTGATCCGGTACGCCAGATAGGGTTGGGTGGTGTTTTGCATCCAGGTGCCAATCATCGAGATAAACTGGCCGACCCAGAATATGAGATAATCGCGCGAGGCGAGGGCGGGAAAACGATTCTGAATGGTCACGAGTGGGGTTAAGCCGGAAGCACAACTTCCGGCCGGTCATTGGCGGGACTATTAACCAGGGTTGAGATTGGATACGCTTCCATTTCTTCGGCGGGGTAGGGGGAGAGCAGTTTGTTCATTTCAACCGGAGAACGCGGCAGGGGATCAAGCCATTGCATATAAGCATGACGTGGCAATATGACCGGCATGCGGTTATGGATGGATGCCATCAATTCGTTTGGCGAGGTGGTGATGATGGTGGTTGATTTGAGTTCCGACCCATCCGGAGATTGCCAGTGCTCCCAAAGTCCTGCGAAGACAAAAGGTTCCCCGGATTTGAGACGAATGAAATGAGGCACCTTGCTCTGACTGGATGGTCTAACCTGCCACTCGAAAAAACCATCTGAAAAAATGAGACAGCGATGATACTTGTAGGCCGATCGAAAGGAGGGTTTCTCGGCCAGGGTCTCGGCGCGCGCATTGATAAGACGGCTGCCAATTTCCGGATCCTTGGCCCAGGAGGGGATCAATCCCCAGACGAAGAAATCAGCCTTATTCGAAGCATCGTTGGGCAGGACAAGTACCGGCTGGGTGGGGGCAATGTTAAAACGCGCCGCGGCTTGCGCCGGGAAGATGAACTCGGGAAAAGCGTCCTGCAGGTCAGCAGGGTCAATCGTCAGAGCGAAACGTCCACACATGAATTCCTCCTGGCTTATAAAAATATTTGGGAGACATACAAGACAGCGAGATCCTCCTGCTTGATCGATGACTTTTTACCCAGCATGTTATTTCAAACTCCGGAAATCCCCCGAACGCACAGTTAATCCACTGGCGTCCAGGTATTCTAGCAAGGCCTGGGCATAGCGGCGGCTGGTTTGGAAGAGGTCACGCACTTCGGCCAGGTTGACTTGACCTTTCTTTTTGAGCATAAGGCGGATCTGCTCCACCATTGTCTCGTAATCGGATTTACGGAAAACCACTTCATCTGAGACGGCCACCAGGTTCCCGGATTCCAGCAAAACGGAATAAATTGCCTGGCCCACTTCACCCTGGCATTCCTTGACTGACGGAGGTGAATAGGGTGTGGCAGAGAATCGCTCCATCAACTTGTCCACCTTGGCTTGCTGGAATGGTGAAAAACAGACGGTATGCCCCGGCAGGGCAATCCATTTATCGCCTTCGATCAAGGTATCTTCCACAGCCAGCTTGTGTATGGCAAGATTGAAAAAACGTGGGGCAAGTTTCATGCGGGATTTAAGTTCTTCGCGCGGCATCCCGCGTCGTAGGGGGAATGTCTGATGGTACTCACTTAACGTCGATAGAATGGTTTGCTTGAACGCAGACCAAGCTGCGGTGGCGATTCCTACGTCTTCCAGGAGGGTCAATCGACCGGTATCGAGCAATTCTCGCAGTGCCAATTCGGCAGTGGATTCCTCCAACCGGGAGTGGGCAATCGCATCCTTGACCAAGGTGGGGCCAAGGGCGAGATAGGTTTGCAGAAGCACATTAGCAGGCGAACCCTGCGCCAGGCTTTTCAATGCCCCAAGAATTATTTTATCGAAGCGTTTGTGCCGTCGCTCTGGCTGTTGATCTACGACCACACCACCTCCCAGGGTTTCCCCGGGTGAAGGACGGCGCAGGATAAACCGGTCACCGCGCGCCGCCACGACGGGCGTGTGCAAATCAAGTTGCAGCCAGCCAGTCTCTCCCGGGTTGATCGTTTCCGCGCCAAGCAGGCGCACGTCCGCGATGGTTTCAGAAGCGCCAATAAAAAGCTTGACTTCCGCATGGTGACGTAGCGCAGATGTGACATCCCTTAGCAGGCGGAACTGCACATCCAAACGTTGGGAAGGTGTATACAGACCGGGGCGTGTTAGCATTTCTCCACGTTGGATCTGTTCGACGCTTACGCCGGAGAGATTGACCGCCACACGGCTGCCAGGGACAGCCGCATCTTCTTTCTTTTTATGTGTTTGAAGACCACGGATTCTCCCGCGCATGCCCGATGGCAGGATTTCCATTTCTTCGCCAAGAATCAGTCTCCCGTCCGAAAGTGTCCCGGTAAGGATCGTTCCGAACCCGGCGATGGTGAAGACCCGGTCAATCGGTAGTCGCGGCCGGCCCAAATCAGGCCGGGCAGGCAGATTTTTCAAAAGCAGTTCCAGCGCTTGCAATAGTTCCGGGAAACCTGCTCTGGTGCGTGCAGAAACGCGCAGGATGGTCGCATCCTGGAAAACCGTCCCATGCAGAATCTCCCGCACATCAGCTTCAATGAGGTCAAGCCAGGCCGGGTCTTCCACCAGGTCGGTCTTGGTGAGCAGGATAAGGCCGTTCCTGATCTCAAGCAAATCGAGGATGGCGAGATGCTCGCGAGTTTGAGGCATGACACCTTCGTCGGCCGCGACGACCAGCAGCGCGGCATCCACCCCACCCACACCTGCCAGCATGTTTTCAATAAAGTCACGATGGCCGGGCACATCCACGATGCCAATTTCCTCTCCACCTGGCAGAGTCAGCCAGGCAAAACCGAGCTCAATGGTCATGGCGCGTTCTTGCTCTTCTTTAAGACGATCGGGATGGATGCCGGTAAGTGCAGCAATAAGCGTGGATTTACCGTGGTCAACATGACCGGCAGTGCCGATGACGTGCATAAACCTCACATTATCTCGGAGCCAGGATGTTCCCTTTGGGAAAGATTTTATGCCCAATCGGGACTATTTCGTGCTCATTATCCGCTCATAGGCTGAAAGTAGTTCGTGGATCTGGGCCAGCATGCCCTGGAAAAGCTGTTCATTGGCCTCTTTGGTTTGCTGGAGAACGTCCTGCTGCGTTTGAACCAGGTCTTCGAGCATGGTCATCCGATCTTCTATTTTTCCTCCCCTGCTTTGGATATCCTTGTGAATCTCGTCTTGCGAGAGCGTATAACTAGTCCAGCGTTTTTGTTCATCGGCTTTAAAGGTAACCCATTCCTGACGGAAACGGTCTTCTGCCAGGCGCTGCATTTCGGTTATTTCATTGATGCGACGTTCGAACTTCTGAACGATTTCCTCATACGTTTCCTGGGCACGTTTGGCAGCGCGCTGGATGACATCCCATTCTTGCAGCTGGTGATCCATTGTACCGGTCTGGTTACGCATGTTCGTCAAGTGCTCTTCCATTTCCTTTAGCGCTCGATCGCGGTCGATCTGAAGCCTGGCCTGGGTCTCGAGAAAACTGACCTGGGACTGTCGCCGTTCTGATTCGCTGGCAAGGATTTCATTTAAACGAGTCTCAATGCGGCGGATGCTGTCAGGGAAAAGATCGTTTTTTGCACGGACCTCATCCATGCGTTTCCGGGCCGCGTTGACAGACCCTTGGAGTTCAGCCAGACGCTTGCTATCCTGAAGGCGGGGTCCCTCGACAGCCTTCTGGAGAAGTTTTACCTCTTCAACAGCCTCAGTAACCTCCTTTAGGCGTTTTTCCCACTCGGAGAGCTGTTTATGTAGACGCAGCTCTTCATCGGCATTGATCTTGATTTCACGTTTGATTTCGGTAATCGTTTCTTTGAATTTGCGAAGTTCAACCAATGACTTGTTCAGGAGGTCAAGATGGATCTGGATGCGTTTTTCCGCTTCCGGAAGCTTATCAACGTCCTTATTATCCATTTCATCGACATACTTGAGAATATCCACCCGTTGTTGAGTAAGTGCGTCGTTGAACTGGTCAATACGAGCCGGGACATTCGAAAACTGCGATAACTCAATGTACAATTCCTTGATTTTCTTGTTTGCGATTTTTATTTGACCTTCCGCATTGGCCAGCTTCTCTGCCAGGGCCTCCAAGGAAGCCTTATCTTTGCGATGTTCCTCGTCGAGCCAGTCAAACCGCTTGAGTATTTGGTCGGATTCCATTTGTTCCATCTCCGTAGGAGCTTGGCGGGATTTTTCTTGGGGATATCACCAGCGAATTATACTGCTTCTTTCCGAAAACCAAAAACAAGGAGATATTTAAGATTCAAGCCAATGATGGGAAAAACACAGGGGAATTTCAATCAATATTTCCTCCCGTTCTGTTGCGAAGTGATCTTTGGAGTTTAGGGTCGGGAGAACTCTATTGTGAAAGATGTGTGAAGATGGCGGGTAGTTTCGTCCATAGGGGCAGCGCCCATTGCGGGAAGAGTCCAAGCAGAAATAAGCCCAGCAAACCAACCAGCACAAGCAATCGCTGAACATGTGTTTCCCGAGCCCCCCACGCTGTCCCTTCAGGAGCACTGGTCAGTGCGGCCAATGTACGAACTGCGCTGACAAAAAGACCCAGGCTGCCAATAACCACACAGAAGGCGAGAGGAATTGAACTGGAGGCCATTCCCTCCCATATGGCTAGGCGGGGGGGAAAACCAGCCAGAAGCGGCATGCCGGCCAGAGCCAGGTTTGCCAGGATTAAGCCCGACGCTGCGAATGGCCGGGTACGTCCGAGCTTTTCGACATCTCTAAGATTCAGTCCCGGTGCGGATTCTCTCAGGATGGCAAGGGTCAAGGACCAGATACACAGGCACAGGGTCCGTGGAACAAGAAGCAGAAGGAAAATGTTGAGGCTGATCCTTCCTCCCAGGCTGAGAGCTAGCAAACTGAAGCCGGTCTCAACTATTACGGCGCACCCCAGGATGCGTCCCAGGTGATTTTGGAATGCCGAGAGGATTCCACCGGAAAGGATCATCAGTATACCAACTGTGGTCAGTGCGGCAGGTAAAATTGAGATATCGCGCAACCACGTGTAGCGATCCAGGAAATCAAGACCGAAAAAGATCGTGGCCGTTGGAAGAATCCACAAAAGAAAGCCTGCCAAATATGGATGGGCTTCTTCACTCAGCATAGGGATCCAGGAGTAAAAAGGGAATATGGCGAGCAGGAACGCAAATCCCAGGCCAAGAAAGATGGCTGCCTGCGTAACCAAGGCCAGGTCGCCAGGATTGGCTCCAATACCGGCAAGCAGCCAACCAGAAATTAAAATGAATGGCACAGCCAATGTTTGGAAAATGAGAAACCGGATTATCCCCTTCATGGGTTTTTGTCGCTGTGACATGAGTAACGGGATCGACAGGAGCACTGCAATCTCAATGATCAGGGCAGCATATAAAAATGGTTCCACTGCCAGCGTTGCTACCAGCAGGGAGGTGATCGCCAGCCCCAGCGGAATTAGCGGCCAAGTAATTTTTAACGAGATTGCAGGGATGAACCAGAAGAAAATGGAACCATAAATCAATGCCAGGAATGATCGATCAGAAGAGGTCAAGGTCAGTTTGCGCCCCAGGATCTCTATGGAAGGTGTGAGCTTGAAGGTCCAGCCTCCAACGGTAAGTGTTGTATCTATGGGAAGAAGCCAGGCAGCCAGTGTTAGAAATAAAGTGAAAAGACAGGCTGACAGGAAGACAACTTTAGGATTGTTTAGCAATAACAATATGCCTGCCAGTACCAATGGAAGGAAAATCCACAGGAGAGGAGCACTCATAAGAATTTCTCCTGCGCAATATTGAGGATGTAAGCGCAAGTCAGTGCCAATCCGAGGTTCACAACGGACAATAAAGCTGTTACCAGGATGGAACTTTCGATCGCCGCGTACAAAACCTCAAATCCGGAAAGAAGCGTTAAGAGGCCAATGACCACATAGAAAGAATCGGACGTGAATGCCAGATGTAACAACCCCAGCCCGATCAGCACGAGGCCGCCCCATACCACTGGCAGACTCAGACTGATCCATTCAACTCCACGCAGCGAGAGTGCAAACATGGCCGCCAAAATCATTCCTGCTGCTAAGATGGAAAATAAACGCCCTTGCTGCCAGGTTCTGCTCGTTTCTTTTCCGCCTCTCGCGTTGAGTTGTGCGATACCGAGTACGGCACACGCCATCCAGCCTGTGACTAGTTTTGCTGAGGCCATTGAAACAGGCCAATGAGCTTGCACCATCCAGAAGACACATAAGTATTGGACTGCCAGCAAACCGAGACTCCAACGCCAATCCCGGCTGAAAAGTAGTCCGGAGGCGGTTAATATGGTCATCAGAAGAGTCACCCAATTCAATACACCAATCATGGCTACCGGCTTTGCGAGGAGATGAGTGAAAGGATCAGGATTAGGAACAAGAATGTCCAGAGCAAGCCACCTTCCCCCTCAAATGCTCCTGTTATGGCTACTACAATCCTGCGAAGAAAGTTGTATAGCGCTGCCAGTATCGAATACACCCATTCGAGCCGGAAAATTCGTGTCCATTGGCTGGAAATGCTGGCTGACGGCAGCCGAAATAAGAATCTTCGAGCCAGGATTGTGAAACTAGCGGCTAAGAGGATTGCCACACTCGCTAGCCACCAGGGACCAACGATACGTGAACCGGGCCATCCCCATAAACCCAGCAGAAACGCGATTGCGATCAAGATCAGGAGACCGGTTGGATAGATGATCTTTACCCATTTTTCTTGTGACTCAAGACTCGTTTCGCCGGGATGGATGGTATGACGCAGGTATCCAGCCATCAGTAACGCTTGGGCGGGGAGAAATGGGATGATAAAGAGCCCGGATATTTCATTGCCCGTTTGCCAGCTTGAGGCGGTAAGGGAATATGGCAGGGCCGATAGCACCCACAAACCGAGTAAAGGCAGCCAGAGAATGCTTTTTCGGCGTGCCGAAAACAGGAATAACACGCCTCCGCAAATAATCAATGCAACTCCCCAACCTGTACTTCCTAGCGGGTTGCCGCGTAGGCTTTCTGCAATGGATATTGAAGCGATTCCCAAAATCCAGAATGGGCGCCCCATAATCTCATCGGAAGAGCGCAGCCACATCCACCCGCCATATAGACCGGCGATAGCAGCCAGAATAAGCAGGTACGGCGACAGAGTTGATTTCAATGCTGTTGCTGGAATGCGACCTACTAAAGCCAAACTGGCGGCAGCTGAGACAAGCCTAAGTGTAGTTCCAAAGCCACGCCGGACAACATCCTCCTTCCGATAGGGCAGGTGCAGAGGCAAAACTCCCAGGCGGAGTCCTGCCGCTAAAAGTAAATAAACCCCGCTGCTGGCGGGAATTGAGCGAAAATCCAGTGAAGTCCCGCCGGCAACACTAACCATGTCGGCCCAGATCACCAATCCAGTCCCTACCAGGCGCACTGCAAAGGCGATAATCACACCCTCAATTTGCCCCTCTCCATCTGTCGAGCGAAGCATCGCGATTAACTCGAACAGATCAATTGCAGACCAGGCCAGCAGCAAGGTGAGGGGGTTCCCCGCGGTAACTGCCAAGATACCAAGCGCTGATAATGCGAGAGTCCCAGCCCAGGACATAGGTATGTTTTTTGACCGCACGACCGAAGTCCAGATAATCGCGGTAGCCAATGCCGTCAACGCCAAGGCATAAGGCCACGATATTGCATCTGCATGCCAGGCGGGAACGGTTGGAAATATCGTTCCGAGTTTCTGGGAAGCCAGGGAAATACTTTGAGGTAAATTGATTTGCCAAAGGATTACACTGGCAAGCGCCATTATTGCCCCCCCGGCAGCAAGAATCCATGGAAATTTGAATTCAGGCCGCACCAGGCGCAGGAAAAGCAATCCCAAAGCGGTCAGGAGCATCAAGATAACGGGCAGGAGGATAAGCATAGGTTGAAGGTATTTTATCAGAAACAGTGCTCCTTTCATGGTGTTGTAAAGTAAAATAGAGCATACCTCAAAAGGAGATTTTCAGATGCCACGTTATTTGCTTATTGTCAACCCGACTGCAGGCCGTGGGTTCGCCGGCCGATCGCTTTCCCTAATTGAGCAGGAGATGCAGAAACACACCTTGAACTATAAGCTTGTTCTTTCCGAGCGCCCCTGGCACGCGGCTGAACTGGCCGAACAGGGAGCCAAGGAAGGCTACGAGGTGGTCGTTGTTGCCAGTGGAGATGGAACTGCCAACGAGGTCCTGAACGGGTTGATGCGTGCCAAATTGGCCGGTTTTGGACAGACTGCCATGGGCCAGATCGCAGTGGGCACAGGGAATGATTTTGCATATGGAATGAACATCCCCGGAGGTATCGAAATTGGATGCAAGATATTGGCGGAGGATTATCGCCGCCGGATGGATGTGGGCATCGTCAAGGGCGGTGATTATCCGGATGGACGGTATTTCGGCAATGGAGTCGGGATTGGCTTCGATGCCGAGACTGGTTTTGTTGCGGCAAAGATCCGCTGGTTGCGAGGCTTGCTACTCTACCTTATCGCTGCAATTGAAACCATATTCATATATTACAAGGCCCCAACTGTGCGTTTGCAGTACGAAGGGAAGGAACTGACCGTATCGGCCTTGATGATCTCCATCATGAATGGACGGCGAATGGGCGGTGGTTTCTTCTTTGCCCCCAAGGGCGACCCGGGCGATGGTTGGTTCGATTTGTGCATTGCTCGTGCGGTCAGCCAGCTACGCATCTTTGGCTTGATTCCATATTTCATGAAGGGCACACAGGAAACCCAGAAGGAAGTTCAGATGGACAAAGGCCGCAAGGTGATTGCGACTGCGGTCTCCGGCAGCCTGCCGGTCCATTGTGACGGCGAGACGGTTTGTACCAAGGGCACTGAATTGAGCATTGAACTGCTGCCGGCACAAATTGAATTCGTAACCCAAAAAACGGCGGAATGAAACCGATCCACGCGGTGGTTGCCTGGTTTTTTGAGGTGGTGACAGGGGTCGTCTGCCGCATCGAAGGCGCGGAACTGAAGCAGGTACCAAAACGCGGGCCATTGATCCTGGCGGTGAATCACATCAACTCACTCGAGGTGCCAATTCTGCTTGCACACCTCCAGCCGCGCCGGATGATCGGTCTGGCCAAGATTGAAACCTGGGATAACAAATTCATGGGCTGGTTGTTTGACCTGTGGGAGTCCATTCCCATCCGGCGCGGGGAAGCCGACCTGGAGGCTGTTCGCCGCTGTCTGATCGCTTTAAAGAGCGATGATATTCTTGCGGTCGCCCCTGAGGGGACTCGTTCCTACGATGGCAGGTTATTATCCGGGAGGCCGGGGATCGTGTTGATTGCCTTGCGGTCAGGCGCTCCCATCCTGCCGGTGGCGCACTGGGGCGGCGAAGATTTTTCCAAAAACATCAAACGCCTGAAGCGGACGGATTTCCATATCCGGGTTGGAAAGCCGTTCCGGTTGGACGCGCAGGGCGAAACGGTGAATGGCAAAATCCGCCAGGAAATGGTCGATGAGATCATGCAGCAGATCGCGATCCTGATGCCGGAGCAGTACCGCGGTCAATATGCAGACAGCACTTTTCTCCCGCACAAATATCTTCAATTTACATAATTGAGGAAATTACGGGGCATTTTCTTTTTTTCCTTTTCCGCAAGTGTCCTAATCATGGAGTGATGAGTGATCCTCTCCAGGCATTATCGTTATTTTGATCTTATCATGGCCGTTTTTGTAACGGTGCTGGTGGTAAGTAACATCGCCTCTTCGGCCAAGATCGTCGATTGGGGTTTCAATATTTCCGGGATCCGCATGGCCTTTGATGCGGGCACCATTCTTTTCCCGGTCAGTTACATCTTTGGGGATATTCTTACCGAAGTGTATGGATATAAAAACTCCCGGCGGGTCATCTGGGTGGGCTTTGGTTGCCTGGCGCTCAGCGCGCTCATCTTTGGGGTGGTGCGGGTGCTTCCGGGCGAAGCGGAATGGCAGAAATATGCCGGGCAGGCAGCTTATCTCGCCATCCTGGGAGGCATGAGCAGCGGCGGGATCGTTTTGGCAAGCCTGGCTGGGTACTGGTCGGGTGAATTCACCAACTCCTTTATCCTTGCAAAAATGAAGCTCCTCACCAGGGGCCGATGGTTATGGACGCGCACCATCGGAAGCACGATCGCTGGCGAGCTGGTGGATACGGTCGTATTTGTGACCGTTGCCTCCCTTTTCAAGGTTTTTCCGTGGAGCCTGTTCCTGACGTTGATCTTAACCAACTACCTGTTCAAGTGTGCTGTGGAGGTGCTGATGACGCCGGTTACTTATGCCACCGTGGCCTCCTTGAAAAAGGTTGAGCAGGAAGATTATTATGACCGGGGAACGGATTTCAATCCATTCCATTTTGAGAAAAATCGTCCCGAAGATTAATTGATCCGCCATGGATTATCCGGATCAACCTTCGGGACGTTATTACTGCTTCTTGCATAAAGAAACGAATTTTCCTGTACCGAAGTTCTCGAAAATAACAGAATTTAGGTTCGGTTTTTTACGCAGTACTCTGTAGTTAAAAAAATACCCCGCGTGTGCCGTCTACTGCAAAGCTCTGAACCTGCTAAAGCAGGTCGGGTTCCTACCCGGCAAATCAGCCTTGGCCGAAGCCTATCGCTTCATTGTCGCGAGATCGGTACCCTTTTTATGGGTGTTGGCTCAGAACGGAAGTGCAGTATCGCGAACACAGCAGGGCACCTAGCTTATACCACAGAGTCAAGAGCATGAGTAGGTAAAAATTAATGGCTGTTAGCGATTAGCTGTTAGCGGTTGGCGGGTAGCGATTGGCGATTAGCGAGTAGCCTTTAGGCGTTGGATGAGGGTGTTGAGCATTTTGCGGGTTTCAATCAGAATGCCTGATAGACTCTGATATTCCTCGTCGCTGAGATAGCCGAGATCGTGGGAAAGCAACAAGAGGTATTCCAGTTCACTGGATGAGCCCATCGCAATCTGGAGATATCGTCCGAAATCTGCATCACCGCTCTTGCCACAGCCTTCGGCGATGTTGGCTGGAATGGATACTGCTGCGCGCTGGATCTGGTTTGTCAGACCATAAGTCTCCTGAGGAGGAAACGCCTTGGTTACCCGGTATACTGATAAGGTGAGGGCATGAGCCTTTTCCCAAACCTTCAAGTTGCGGAAATCCTTCATATCACCTCTTGCTAATCGCTAAAAGCTAACAGCTAACAGCTAATAGCTACGGGTACACCCTCTTGATCGTCCTCGGAAACGCAATCGCTTCCCGGATGTGTTCATTGCCGCAGATCCAGGAGACGGTGCGCTCCACACCCATGCCGAAGCCGCTGTGGGGGACGCTACCGAACTTGCGCAGGTCAAGGTACCAGCGGTAGGCCTCTTCGGGCAAGCCGTGTTCGTGGATGCGCTGCAGCAGCAGGTCGTAGCTGGACATGCGCTCCGAGCCGCCGATGATCTCGCCATACCCTTCCGGGGCGAGCAGATCGACGGATTTACAGATCTCGGGGCGGCCCGGCCAGGGCTCCATGTAGAAGGCCTTGACGGCGGTTGGGTAACCGTAAACAAAGACGGGTTTCTCGTAGCGGGAGGTCAGTACGGTTTCGTGCGGCGCGCCGAAGTCCATGCCCCATTCGAATTTGAGCAATTCCTTCTTTTCCGGATCAGTTTCTGTTTCGTACAGTTCCTGGATGATTTTGGCGGCCTCATCGTAGGAGATGCGCGGGAAAGGCGGTTCGATCTTTTCCAGTTTTGCCAGATCGCGGCCGAGCGATTTCAGCTCCGGGGTGCGCTCGCGCAGGACGCGCTTGACGATGTGGGTGACGAACTGCTCCTCGATCTCCATCAACTGGTCCAGGTCGCAGAAGGCAATTTCCGGCTCGACCATCCAGAACTCGGTCAGGTGACGGCGGGTCTTGGATTTCTCAGCCCGGAAAGTCGGCCCGAAGCAGTACACTTTCCCAAAGGCTGCGATATTCGCTTCATTGTAAAGTTGGCCAGACTGGGCAAGATAGGCCTTGCCCTCGTCGAAGTATTCGGTTTCGAAGAGGGTGGTGGTGCCTTCGACCGCCGCGGGGGTCAGGATGGGGGTGTCCATGTTAATGAAACCATTTTGCTCAAACCACTCACGCATGGCGGCGATGACGGTGGCGCGCACGCGCAGGATGGCCCACTGGCTGGGCATGCGGATCCACAGGTGGCGGTTGTCAAGAGCGAAATCCACGCCCTGCTCCTTGAGCGCCATCGGGTAGTTCTCGCCGGCCAGCTGGACGATCCTGATCTCCTTGACGCCGACCTCGTAGCCGCCCGGGATGCCGGGGGCGCGCTTATCCTCCCGCACCGGGCCGGTGATCACGACCGAGGATTCCTGCGGCAGACGGGTGAGCTGGTCGAAAACATCTTCGGTCAAGTCGCCCTTGAAGGCCACGCACTGCACGAAACCGGAGCCGTCGCGGACGAGCAGGAAGACCAGCTTGCCTTTATCGGTGCGGTTGTAGACCCAGCCCTGGACGGTGACTTCCTGGCCGGTGTATTTGGCGATCTCTTCTACGCGGATGATGGGGGGCATGATTTCCTCCTGTTACTCTTCTATGAGATTTTCCAAATCATCGTACTGGTACGGCGGGCGCTTACGAATTGCCAGAACTGTCACATTGGACAGATCCTTTTCAATCATGTAGATCACCCGCCAACGATCGATCCGGATGCGGCGGACTTCCACATCTTGGGGAATTTTAAAATCCTTTGTGGATTTTAATCCTTTGCTGGGATGAGGTCGAGGATTGGATTCCAACGCCTGAATGGCGTGAAAAATCAGTGCACGCGCATGGCCGGGGACATTTCGGATCTCCCGTTTGGCCGCATACGTGATCTTAACCCGGTAGGAGCCCATCCGCGATCAACTCTTTTTCAAGTTCTGCCAAGGTGACAGTATCTTTTTCACCAGCTGCGGAGCGCGCCAGCCATTCCTGCAGAATTGTACGGTCTTCCTGATCTTCAAGGCGCTCGATCAAGCGTTCCCAGGTTTTGAGCATCTTTTGCCAGATTTCAAACGGAATTACCACATCGGTGCGGCGGCCATTTGGGTCAACCATATATCGGGCAGATTCAAGAGAATCGGAAATTTTCATTATGAACTCCTCAAGCCCCGATATTATACACCCCTGAAAAACTGGCAGTTCCGTCATAAGCAAGCAGGGATATTCGTTCCGCGTATCGAAAAAGAAACGAATAGGAGGGTAAGAAGGGAAAAGTAATGAGTAACGAGAAATGAGCAACGAGGAAGAGAAACAAGATGAAAAGGAAAGATCCACGAAGAACAAGAGGAAAAAGTGTGATTTGCATGACAACAATACTAGAACAGATATTCTAATTTGTCAAGGATTAAAAATAAGAACCCGTTTCCTCATATGGAATTGTATGGTTCTTGGTTCGAGGAGATTTATTAGGAAAAGATAAAAGACCCCATTTCATTAAAGGAAACGGGTTCTTCCATGCCAGGAAACGGGTTCTTCCATGCCAGGAAACGGGTTCTTCCATGCCAGGAAACGGGTTATTCAATATGTGCTAATATTGTATGGTTACTCAATGTTGCTCTCGGGAGGTCAGGATGCCCCGCTTTTTGGCATTTTCCATACTCTTTTTTCTATTTTGCGGCTGCACGGCCGGGGCTCCGGCGACGAATCCTTTGTCAGCCATAGGCACTGCTGGCTCGGCCACACCAACC
>Ga0209253_10002308_pt1 | contig 16895 bp, 17 predicted proteins | sample FrelakmetBRP12BR_FD_187145 | JGI IMG/M metagenome (GOLD analysis project Ga0209253, IMG submission 187145) | Freshwater lake sediment microbial communities from the University of Notre Dame, USA, for methane emissions studies - BRP12 BR (SPAdes)... | ecosystem: Environmental > Aquatic >...
CCCGCGGGTGAAACGATGGATACAGACAGCGGTCCTCGTGGCGTTCCTGGGCGTCTTCCTGTTCGGGCCGGGGCAGTAGGGGAAAGGGAAAGACCGAACGCGGAGGGCACAATGCTGAGTGGGGGGTGCAGAGTGCAGAGTGAAGAATGAAGAGTAATGGCAGGCAATCAGAAGATGACGAAGGAAGAAGAGGGAAGCATGACGGGAAAACGGCATGAAAGGAATACCAGCATGGCTCGAGCAGGTGTGCTCATCTTCTGCACCATCCTCCTTGCGGCTTCCATGAAGGCGCAGCCGTCTTCGCTCAAGCTTTCCCTGGACGGTGAATGGCGGTTCCGCGTGGACACCGCAAAGGCAGGTATCGACCAGCGCTGGTACGGCCAGGCGCTCGATCGTTCTTCGTGGGAAACGGTGACCACACCCGATTTCTGGGAAGCCTATCCGGGTATGGCGAAATACGATGGCTGGGGATGGTTTATGCGGAGTTTCCGCGTGGAGAGTGTTGCCCAACCGCTTTCCATCTACTTCGCAGGGGTGGATGACGAAGCGGTCGTCTGGGTCAACGGCATGGAGGTCGGCTCGCACACCGGATACAGCGACCCCTTTGCTGTTGATGTCACCAGCGCCGTCAACAAAGGAGAGAACAGCATCGTTGTTCTCGTTAAAGACAACAGCGGCGGCGGCGGCATCTACCGTCCGGTCACACTCATTGCCACGGCGCAGCTCGAGACGTTGTTGCGGGGTCCGTATTCGGTGCTTCCGGCCAGAGAAAGCGCGGACTGGGTGAAAGACGGCGCCATCTATTCCGTCTATCTCCGGTCGTTTTCAAAAGAGGGGACCTTTGCAGGGCTGGAGCAGCGGCTGCCCGAGTTGAAGCGCCTGGGGGTCACCACACTCTGGCTGATGCCGATCCATCCGGTCGGGGTGAAGCACCGGAAGGGGACACTCGGGTCTCCCTATGCGGTGCAGGACTACTATGGCATCAATCCGGAGTTCGGCACGCTCGAGGATTTCCGCAGGCTGGTACAGGCGTCGCATGCCATGGGGTTGAAGGTCATCATCGACCTGGTGGCGAATCACACGTCGTGGGATAGCAGGCTGATCGCCGAACATCCGGAGTGGTTCACCAGGAACGCTAAAGGGGACATTGTTCCGCCGAACGAAGACTGGACGGATGTGGCGGATCTGGATTACCGCCACGACGGCCTGCGCCGCTACATGACCGCCATGATGACCTGGTGGGTACGCGACGTCGGGATCGACGGCTTCCGGTGCGACGTGGCGGAGATGGTGCCGACCGATTTCTGGGAGTCGGCCCGGGCGGAGCTGGACGCGATCAGGCCGGTGATGATGTTGTCCGAGGGCTCACTCCCCGAACATCACGTGAAGGCCTTCGACGTGACGTATTCGTGGAATATCTATGACGTGCTGGAACCGCTTCTTTCGGGAAAGCGGCCGGTGGCGTTGATCGACCAGATTCTGAAGACCGAAGAGCTGCAGTTTCCGAGGGGTTCGCTCCGGATGCGGTTCACGACCAATCACGACAAAAACGCCTGGGATGCGCCGGCGCTGAAGAAATTCGGCCCGGAAGGATTACCGCTGGCAACGGTGCTGATCAACACGCTTCCCGGTGTTCCCCTGATCTACACCGGTGAGGAAGTGGCGAACGACCGGCTGCTGGATTTGTTCGAAAAGGTGGACGTGGATTGGACCCGCCCGCGCACACTGGGGGAGATCTACCGTACGTTATTCGGACTGCGCGCGCAGAGCAGCGCACTCTCGCGGGGTGATCTGGTGCGCGTCACGGGAACGGCTGCGAACGATGTCTATGCCTTTCTGCGGACGGCGGGGAAACAGCGCGTATTTGTGGTGCTGAACTTTGCTCCGGAGCCTCGGCGGGCGAGACTGCAGATGCCGGCGGCGGAAGGTGCGGCGAAAGGGGAGACGGTCAACTACCGGGAGGTGTTCAGCGGCAGGAACTGGATGGTCTCTTCGGCGGGAGGAGAAGTGATGCTGACGGTTGAAGGGAAAGGGTACCGCGTGTTCACCGCAGTGCTGGACTAAAGTGCTGGACTGAAGACCACCCGGTGCTTGATTTCCCCCCTCCTTTGGTGTACCTTTTTACTCTATGGCAATTCTCATTGCGTTTGCGAAAATCGCCGGTATCCTGGGCCTGGTGCTCCTGAACGGGTTCTTTGTTGCCGCCGAGTTCGCCATTGTCAAAGTACGTTCGACGCAGATCGAACCCCTGGTCCGGTCCGGCTCAATACGCGCACGTATTGCGCAGAACCTCCTTGGAAACCTGAATTCGTACCTCTCTGCGTGCCAGCTGGGTATCACCATGACCAGCCTTGGCCTTGGATGGGCGGGCGAGCCGTTTGTGGCCGATATGATTACCCCCCTGTTTGAGAAGTTCGGCGGCTTCACTCCGGCCATCATCCATACCATCTCCTTCACCCTCGCCTTCACGGTTATTACGTACCTTCACATCGTGCTGGGCGAACTGGCACCCAAATGGCTGGCCATCCAGTACGCGCAGGAAACCACGCTGACCATTGCCCGGCCGCTGAATCTCTTTTTCAGGATATTCCGGCCCTTCATCTGGTTTCTCAACGCCAATGCCAATACGTTCCTCCGGCTACTCGGCATAACCCCGGTCGGGGAGGAAGAAATTGCCCACTCGGAAGAAGAGCTCCGGTTGATCCTCGGCAAAGGGTCGGCCACGACGAGTACCGGCAAAAAGATATCCCTGCGGGCGCTGGAGTTGCGCGACCGGACCGTCCGGGAGGTGATGGTGCCCCGGACCGCCCTCGTTGTCCTCTACACCGGCAAGCCGATCGAAGAGAATATTGCCGTTGCACTGGACAATCAGTTCACACGGTATCCCCTGTGTGACCGCAACCTGGACAACGTGGTGGGGATGATCCATCTGAAGGACCTTTTCAAGTTGAAGGGGGAAACGGGATCGGGCACACGCCTGCTGGAGATCAAACGTGAAATGCTGTTTGTTCCCGAGACAATGTCGCTGGAACGGGCGCTGACGATGTTTCTCGCGAAGCGCGTCTTGATGGCCATTGCGGTGGATGAATACGGCGGGACGGCGGGGCTGGTGACGCTGGAAAATGTTCTCGAGGAGCTTGTCGGCGAAATCCGCGACGAGTTCGACATCGAACCGGTCACCGTCCAGAAAGTCAGTGAAACAGAGTTCCTCGTAGATGGTTCCATGCCGCTGCTGGATTTTTCCAGGAAGTTCGACGTGATCCCCGATTCGAGGGATGTGGTGACGGTGAGCGGGTACGTGATCCATTTGCTCGGACAGGTACCGGAACGGGGCGCGTTGTTACGCATCGGTGTGTGGCAGGGCACCGTAGAGGCGGTGGACGGCATCAAAGTGAAGACGCTCCGCATTGTGCGCCGGGATGACCCGGAGGAGGATGAGGCATGATGAGAAGAGAACACCGGAGGTGGATCCGCCGCGCTCTGATCTCCGTTCTGCTGGTCCTCCGGGCGGGCGCAGCCACGGCGCAGTATGATGAGCCGGGGGAGTACGCTTCTTCCGAATCCCGCTTTTTCAGTGCCGGTGCGATGTACCGGGACTTCGCGCCCTCTGCGGGCAATCCGACCCCAGATTCCCTTGCGATCAGGTACAAGGCATGGATGCCCACGCTGGCGTTTGACCAGGGGCCGTTCGAAGTGATGTTCGGTTATACACGGTACGTTTTGAATGGTTCGTCGCGTGAGGCCATCTTCCTGGGCACAACCGTGTCGACCGATGTGTTGCTCGCCGGATCACGTTCGAATGCGCTGCTGGCACCGGTATGCGGGGCCGCGGATTTTACCAAGTCGGAATCAGACGGCGCCGAGCGGGATCACTTTAATGTCGCGAGTCTGGGCATTGGCTCCGGCCTGAAGTACCGGTCCGTGTCTCCATCGATGGAGTTCAGCATCCAGGCGCTGGGGATCATCCACTACAGCTTTGAAGGATTCAGCACGGGGAGCGGGTCGTCTACCGCGGTTCTCGGCGATGCGCGCCTGCTCCTGCGCCACATACGGCTGCTCGATGGACTGGTATGCGGATACCGGTTCCGGTATCAACGCTGGTCCCTTTCCAACGCGAACGCCAATTATCAGACCATTTCGCACGGCCCGTATCTGGGCGTGCTGTTCTAATCCCATGCCCCAGATCATTAAAAGCATCCGCGCCCGCATTGTCTGGACCTTCGCCGTCCTGGTCGTGCTGAACCTTGCCAGCAGCTACTGGTCGATATACAATTTCTATTCGATTGCGACCAGTGTGACGACCATTATCCGGGAAAACTACCAGAGCGTGCTCGCGGCGGAGAACATGATGAAGTCGCTGGAGCGGCAGGACAACGCCCTCCTGGTGGCCAGTGAAGGCGAACCGCCGACCGCCGAAGGGAGCCTGACGGAAAGCCGGGATCTCTTCCTGAAATGGACGGAGAACAGGGATCTCTTTTACTACTGGTACGATCAGGCGGTGCGTTCCGCGGTCATGCCCGGACAGGAACCCTTGCGGGATTCCATCCAGGCGGCATACATGCAGTACATGCTCCTCGGCGATTCCATGAATGCGCGCATCAAACAGGGGGCATTTGAAGGGGCAAAGGCCTACTACTACGACCGGGTCCGGCCGATGTCGGATCAGCTGCGCGATCTCTGCTTCCAGATGTTTGAAATCAACCAGAACGCGCTGTACAACGCAATGCCGCAGACCCATTCGATCGCCAACAAGACCGCATTCGGATCGATGCTGATGTCCATCGGCAGCCTGATTCTCAGCATCATTGCCACCGCCTGGCTCATCCGGTCGTTCATCACCCCGGCCGAGCAGCTCACCGAAAAGGTGAAGCAGATAGGCGCGGGGAAGGTCGACCTGAAGATCGATGTCCTGTCGGACGACGAAGTCGGGCAGCTCAGCCGTGAATTCAACAAAATGACGGAACGGCTGCGGCAGTACGAGGTCATGAACATCGACAAGATGCTCTCCGAAAAGAGCAAGTCCGAGGCGATCGTGGACAACATCGCGGATGGGTTGATCATGACCGACGGGGCGATGAACATCCTGCATGTGAACCGGCTGGTGGCCGACCTGTTCGGGTTTGATGAACCCACCGCGATCGGCCGTCCGGTCCGGAGTCTGATCAGTGACGAACGGCTCCTGTTACTCCTGGAGCAGGCGATTGCCGGCGGCGCGACGGCGGTCCCGCATGAGATGTCCCACTTGCAGGTGGCGGCAGGGGGGGTGACCCTGTTCTTCCGCCCGAAAATCACCGTTCTGCGGGACGGTGAAGGACGCGTGTTGAGTGTCCTGGTGTTGCTTCAGGATATCACGCAGTTCAAGGAACTCGACCGGATGAAGTCGGAGTTCATCGCTACCGTCTCCCACGAGTTCCGGACCCCCGTCACGTCGATCACCATGTGCGTGGACATTCTGAACCAGGAGCTGCTCGGCCCGCTCACCGCGCGGCAGAAGGAGCTGGTGTCGTCCGCAAAGGCGGATTGCACGCGGCTGACGAAGCTTGCCAGAGAGTTGTTGCAGCTCGCGCGCATTGAGGCCGGCAGGGTGACGTTGCGCGAGGAGGAACTGCATTTGCATGACGTTGTGGAGTCATTGCTCAGGCCGCTGCAGATCCAGTTCCAGGAAAAGAAGGTGCGTCTGGTGGCGGATGTGCCGGCGGATATGCCGGCGTTGACCGCCGACGAACAGCAGCTCTCGATGGTTATCACGAACCTGGTGACCAATGCGCTCAAGTACACGCCCGCGGGAGGGACGGTGAGTGTCCGGGGGCGGCACGAGCAGGGGTCGTTGCAGCTGGAAGTGCAGGACTCGGGGCCGGGGATCCCGCAGGAGTTTCTCGAACGGATTTTCGACAAGTTTGTGCAGGTGAAACACGCATCGGACACAACGCCCGGCAGTGTGGGTCTGGGTCTGGCTATTGCCAAGGAGATCGTCGAAATGTACGGCGGCAGGATCTGGGCGGAGAGTCTTCCCGGTATGGGGAGCATGTTCGCTTTTCGTCTGCCCCTCCGCCGCAACGAAACGCTCCTGCGGCCGGAGGGGGTGCAAGGATGAGCAGGCGTCTCTTGCTTGTGGACGATGAGCAGAATATCGTCCGGACGGTCACCATCGCCCTGGAAGCGTCAGGGTACACCGTAACGGCGTTCTTGAATCCGTTGCAGGCGGTAGAAGCGATGCGGCAGGAGCGGTTTGACATCGGGTTGTTCGATTTGAAGATGCAGCCCATCGACGGGATTGTGTTGCTGCGCGAGGCACGCCAGCTGGCACCGGAAATGACCGTGGTGCTGATGACGGCCCACGGCAGTATCAGTTCGGCCGTGGAGGCCATCAAACTCGGTGCGTACGACTATTTGCAGAAGCCGTTTGAGTTGGCCGAACTGCAGCGATTCATGGAGAAGGTCCACGACCATCACCGTCTGACGGCGGAGGTGCGGTTGTTGAAGGAGGAACTTGCCCGGCATTCCGGAACCGGGATGCTGGTGACGCGCAGCGAACGGATGAAGAGCGTCATCGATCTTGCGATGCAGGTGGCGCCGAGTAATATCGCCGTGCTCATAGAAGGCGAAAGCGGCACCGGGAAAGAGCTCCTCGCGCATTTGATTCATGACAACAGTCCGCGGCGGGACAAACCCTTTGTGACTGTCAATTGCACCGCGCTCGCCCAGACGTTGCTCGAAAGTGAACTGTTCGGCCACGTCAAAGGGGCGTTCACCGGTGCGGTAAGGGACCGGCAGGGGCGGTTTGACGCGGCGGACGGCGGCACGGTCTTTCTGGACGAAATCGGGGAGATTCCGTCTCCGACGCAGGTCAAGCTCTTGCGCTTCCTGCAGCACAAGGAATTTGAGCGTGTGGGGGAGACGACAACCAGTAAGGTGGATGTGCGGGTTCTGGCGGCAACCAACCGCGATTTGCAGGAAGCGGTGAGTGCGGCGACGTTCCGGGAGGATCTGTACTATCGTTTGAACGCCGTGAAAGTGAAATTGCCCCCCCTGCGTGAGCGGGGGGAGGACATCACGTTGCTGGCGCAGCATTTCCTGCAGAAATTCGGCTTCACCGGGGAGATTACGCCTCCGGTCTATGCAGCGTTGCGGGCGTATCCCTGGAAGGGAAATGTCCGTGAGCTCGAGAACGTCATCGAGCGCGCGGTGATCCTTGCGCACGGCGAGAATGTGCAGTTGTATCACCTGCCCGAAGAGTTCCAGTCCCTTCTCAATCAGGCAAAGAACCCGCTCTCCCTGGAAGAGGTGGAGCAGCAGCACATTATCAGGGTATTGCGGACGGCGAAGGATCTTGATGCGGCGGCGGCGATTCTGGGGATTGATCCGGCCACGCTCTGGCGGAAGAGGAAAAAGTACAATCTGTGAGCCGTACCATCTTGCATTTTGCATGATGCCGCAATATATTCTCCGGCGACGTCTTACCCGTGCTTTTCCGGGGAATGCGGCTTTCCATCGTGCAGAGTGCAAGGAATGGTTCGAAGGGAAGATCAAGCTCCGGTTGATCCGTGCGCCTTAACTCCGGTGTCAGCAAGAAATTAGTCCGGACCTGCGCGAGCCCCGCGCCGTGGCACCTCGTTTGCATTACAGATGTTCAGAATTTCCTCACTACGTATTTCTCAGCTATCGGGAGGTACCATGGCCGTCAAAACCACAACGCTGCAGAGCGGCAAGATCGGGGTCATTGAGGTCAAAGGATCGCTGGTAGGGGGCGATGAGACCGACGAATTGCGGAGTGCGATCGCGGATTTTGTGGAGCAGGGGACAAAAAAGCTGATCATTGATCTGGGCAAGGTCACCTATCTCAACAGCACGGCTATTGGCGTGTTGGTGAGCGCGCACACAACGTTTTCGCGGAACAAGGGACATGTCAAGCTGTGCGAAATCAACAAGAACATCAACAATATCTTTGTCATCACCAAGCTCACCCTGGTGTTTGATGTGGCCGAGACACGGGATGAGGCGGTGAAGGCTTTGAGCGCATTGGAATAAGAATTCACAGTTCACGCAGTCCACACTACACAGAGGAGCGCATCAATGAAGCAGTCTCTTTTCCTGTCGACAGTGATCATCGTCACGGGTATCGTGGCGATCTTGATCTTCTGGTTCATTCTCGGCAACCCCGCAAACTTCCGGAACGGTGAAGTCCGGACGGTGCCCGATAACCTGCTCGGAACGGTGTACACGGGGGGTGTTGTGGTGCCGATTTTGATCACGCTGACCCTGATGGATATCACGCTGGTATTCGAGCGTTTGTTCTCCTTGCGCAAAGCAAACGGCAAACGGTCGATGACCGCGTTTCTGAAGAGTATGCAGAGCCAGCTGATGAACGGCAAAGTTGACGAGGCCATCAAGGAATGCGACGCACAGCGCGGTTCGGCGGCGAACATCATCCGGACCGGGCTCGAGCGCTACAAGGCGGTGCAGTCGGAGAAGAAGATGGATTCGGAAAAGCGTATGGCGGAGACTCAGCGCGCGATTGAGGAAGCGACGAGTCTTGAGACCCCGCTGCTCGAGCGGAATCTGATCGCCCTCTCCACGATCGCCTCTATTGCCACCATGATGGGTCTGCTCGGCACAACCGTCGGCATGATTCGCGCCTTCACCGCTCTGGCCAAAGCCGGCAGTCCGGACGCAATCCAGCTGTCCATCGGGATCTCCGAAGCCCTTATCAACACGGCCCTCGGGTTGCTTGCGGCCATCATCGGCATCGTGGCGTACAACTTCTTCGTGACGAAAGTGGACAATTTCACCTACATGATCGACGAAGCCAGCTACAACGTCGTTCAGATTCTCAACAGCCGCAGCACCGACTAAGCGCGGAACGGAGAACGTATGCCAAAATTCAAGCCGCACCGACAAGGCGTCCGCATTGACATGACGCCGCTGGTGGACGTGGCGTTCCTGCTGCTGACGTTTTTCATGTTGACGACGCAGTTTAAGCCGCAGGAAGAGGTGACCATCATATTGCCCTCTTCCCATTCGGAATTCAAGCTGCCGGAGTCGGACGTCATGATGATCAGCATTGCCAAAGAAGCGACGCCCATTGGGAATGACACGACCCACATCTGGCTGGGACTCGACTCGCAGATTCTGCGGCAGCGGCTCTTCACCGAGTACAAGAACGTACCCAGGTACGGGGAGAAGTATTACCTGCAGGTCAGTTACCCCGTGCCGAAGAGCCAGCTTGCGAATTACCTCGTCCAGGCCCGCACGGCAAATCCGAAGCTCCGCACGGTGATCAAAGGTGACCGGGATGCGGATTATGGTATTGCCGAAGATGTGATGGAGATCCTCCAGAAGACCCAAATCACGCGTTTTAGTCTGGTGACCGATCTCGCCAGAACAGTTCAGGAATAGGAGGCCGATTATGTCTGGTGGAGATGTAGCTGAACGAGCTCATAAGGGAAAAGGCAAGAAGAAGAAGGCCCGCCGCCTCGGCATCCGGATTGACATGACGCCGCTGGTGGACGTAGCGCTTCTGCTGCTGACGTTTTTCATGTACACCACGAGCATGTCGCGCCCGCAGACGATGGAGATCAACCTGCCCCCCGACAAGGACGTGAAGGTGGAAATCGCCGAATCGAATCTGCTCACGCTGCGGATCAACGACAAAGGGGAGATCTTTTGGAACGCAGGTATTGAATCGCCCAAGCGTCTCGATCCCGCGGAACAGCGCAAGTTCCTGAGGGAAAAATCCCAGGGCAACCCCAAGTTGACCACGCTGGTGAAGGTGGACCGCGAAGGGCGGTACGAAATGCTCGTGAACATCATTGACGAGCTCAACCTTGCCGGAATTCAGCGCTTCAGCATCGCGCCCTTGCTCGACGCCGACAAGGCGTTGCTTGCACGGGCGAAACCGTAAGGGGAAGGAGGAAACGCACTATGGCTGCAGTTGCTGCGGCAGTGTCATACAAAGGAGCCGAATACGGCGCGATCGAGCTCAAGAAGGTCTATCAGAAGTACTGGACGATCGGGTTGAGCATTTCAGTGGCGATTCACCTCGTCTTGGTCAGTTCGTACTATCTGGTCGGGCTGCTCAGTGAGGAAGAACCGCCGATGGTGAATGTCCGGATCATGAAGTACAGCGATCTTGGACCGCCCCCGTCTATTACGAGCGCGAACACACCCCCGCCGATCTCCGTTTCGGCGCCTACGGCCAAACCCACGGTCGGTGCACCCGTACCGGTGCCGGACGCGGAAGTCAGCGCTGAACAAACCATGGCCACGCAGACCGAAATGAGTCAGACGGTTGCGCCCATGATCGAAGGAACCTCCGGTGACGGCAACGTGGAGATCCAGCAGGACATCCGGATTGATGAGGACGCCCCGCCCGCCGACTTCGTGCCGGTGGAAAAGGAACCGGTTGCCATCAAGAAGGTGGAACCGAAATATCCGGATCTGGCCATGCGTGCCGGCCTGGAAGGAAAAGTGTGGGTGAAGATCTGGGTAGACAAGGAGGGGAAGGCCAAGCAGGTGGTGATTCTGAAAAGCGACGCCGAGATCTTCAACGAGCCGGCGGTAGAGGCGGCAAAACAGTGGGTGTTTACTCCTGCGTACATGAATAACGGACCGGTTGCGGTATGGGTCTCCATCCCGTTCCGGTTCAAGCTGGCCGAACGCAAGTAACAGTGCGGAACGGCCGCGCAGGGGAAGCGGTATGCCCCAAGGGGGAAGGAACCTGGTGATCGCCTTCCCCCTTGTCCGCCAGGAGTCGGAGCGAACGCTCTCATGAATGTTATGCGGTGGGTGGTGCTTGGCCTGTCTGCCGCGGCTATGGCAGGCGGCGTGCTGATCATGACCGGGTATCTGGTGCCGCGCCATGCGATTTTCTCCGATCAGACCAACATCGCGTTCGGGGTTGTCATTTTTCTGTACGGGCTGTACCGGTTTGTGATCACATTCTATCGGAGGCCACGACCATGAACGTGCCACGCCACCTCCCCGCCCTCCTCTGGTGCGGAATGTTGATGGCCGGCTGCACGCGGGAGCCCGGGTCGACCCAGCTTACGAAGGGTACACTGCGGGTCGACTGCGACGAAGCGGTCTCTCCCGTGGTGCGTCTCCTTGTGGAGGAATTCCAGCGGCAGTATCCCGATGCAAGCGTCACGGTGAACCCGGTCGAAGCCCGTGAAGCGACCGCCAACTTTGTGAACGACAGCGTGCAGGTGATCGTCGTTGCGCGCCCGCTGAACGCCGAAGAACGGTCCGTGCTGACGACCACGAAGACCTGGTTCGAAGAATACCATGTCGCGCAGGGAGCCGTTGCGGTCATCGCCAATACGGCGAATCCTGTGAAAGCGCTGCGGGTTGGTCAGGCGGACAGTATCTTCGCCGGGCTCGTGACGGCATGGCCGGAATGGCGTGCAGGAGGCCCGATTGATGTTGTGGTGGGCGGCATCAACTCCAGCACCAATGAAGTGTTCCGGGAAGCCATCCTCGGATCCCGGAAGTATGCACTTTCGGCGACACCTTTTTCGTCGAGCAATGACTTGCTGGACCACGTGCGGCAAACGCGCAATGCCATCGGGTTGCTCAGTGTCTCCTGGTTGAAGGGCGTTGAAAACGACGTTTCCGTGCTCGGCCTTTCGCGTCCCGGCGTTTCGCCGGATTCCACGCAGTCGCCCGGCAAACCCTACACGCCGATCCAGGGATATGTGTACAAAGGATACTATCCCGTTTCTACACCCGTGTACATCTACACGCGCTCCGTCGACCGGAACGTGGCGCTGGGATTTATCTCGTTCGCCAGCAGCGGACAGGGTCAGAAAGTGTTCCTGAACAACGGGCTGGTGCCGGTAAAGAGTCCGGTGCGACTCATCCAACTTACATCCGAACAGGTGAAATGAGATGAAACGAGCTATGATGGTGTTGCTTCTCGTGTGTGTCCTGCAGCACGGGTACGGCCAGGAATTTCTCGCGAAGGGAAAAGTCGCACTCGGGGCGAAAGATACCGCTGCGGCTATTGCGGCGTTCGAGCAGGCGGTAAAGGCCGGACAGAAACCCGGAGAGGCAAACTACTATCTGGGTGCGATTGCCCTTGCGCGCGGGAACATGCCCAATGCCATCAGGTACCTGGAGGAAGCGGTCCGTCTGGACGACGAAAACGTAGATGCCCTGCGCAAGCTGGGGGAGGCCCAGGTGCTCAGCAAGAATATTCCGGCGGCGCTTCCCCATCTGCGCCGGGCGATAAAACTCGCACCGAAGAACGGTGCGGCGATGGCGGCATACGGGCGGGCACTCCTGGCCGTGGACTCGGTGGATGCGGCAATCGTTCAGCTCACCCGCGCAAAGGAATTCACGCCGGACGATCCGACCATCTACGAAGGACTGGGCGACGCGTACGGAAAGCAAAACGTCGTGGTGATGGTCGTCAGCAACTATCAGAAGGCGATCGAACTGGAACCGCGTAATGTTGAACGGCGGATCAAGCTGGCGCGCGTCTATGAAAAGGACCGGAAATACACTGACGCCGTCCGCCAGTTCGAGGAAATCATCAAACTTGATTCCACGAACGCCGCCGCCTATATGCAGAAGGGGAACATCCTCCTGCGGGCCAAGATGTACAAGCAGGCGGTCCCGCCCCTCCGTACGCTGACGCAGCTCCAGCCGAAATCGGTGGAGGGATCCGTGCTTCTGACAAAAGCCCTGTCCGGCGCGGGGGACTATCCCGAGGTCGTCAAAGAGGGAAAACGATCCCTGAAACTCGATTCGGCGAACGCGGACGTCTGGCGCATGGTTGCGCAGGCGCATGTTGAGGTGAAGGAATACACGGAGGGCCTCTCCGCATACGAAGCGCTCAAGCGGCGCAATGCCTTCAAGCCCGAGGATCAGGCACAGTATGGTCTCGCTCTGGCAAGGCTCGGGCGGGATGACGAGGCGCTCAAGTCCCTGCTGGATGCCGTCGCGATGGACTCGACGAACTGCGACGCCTTTTTCAGCCTGGGCGCAATCTATATGAAGAAGCGGGATTATGAACAATCGGCCGCGATGTTCGAGAAGCGAATCAGCTGCGATACGAACTCGCTCTCATTGCCCACCTATCTCAATGCCGCCGCTTCGTATATGCAGACCAAGAATTATCCCCGCGTGCGGGAATTGCTCACGCGCGTGATCGAGGTGAAGCCGGACTTTCTCCAGGCGCGGTTGTGGCTGGCGCGCTATTACACGCAGGTCGACTCCCTGGACAACGCAAAAGCGGAATATGACGAGGTGTTGCGGCAAATCGGCAGCAATACAGATAAATACAAGAAAGAAGCAGCCGAAGCCCACTACCTGCTTGGCATGTACTACTTCCGGAAACAGTCGTTTGGATCGGCCGTGGAATCGTTCCGGAAAGCCTCAGGCTTTGGCTACGAAGATCCCGGCTTGCGACTCACCTGGGGTCAGGCCGTGATGCAGACACTGGACCGGACAGGGAATGCGGAGGACAATGCCGCGAAGATTCAGGAGAGCATCCGCCTGTTCCGCAAAGTGATAGAGCTCGATCCCAACAATGCTCAGGGACATCTCTGGCTCGCCCAGGGACTCATCCAGTCACGCGTGGAAGGGGATGATGAGAAGAACAGGCAGCTCCGCGATGACGCCTGCGGGGAACTGCGCAAGGTGCTGAAGATCGAACCGAAAAACGAGGATGCAAAGAAGGCCATGGAAAGGATCGGGTGTCCCGGGGCAAAATAGGTCTTAGGAAAGTGACTTGACTGAAGAGCGAAGATGGAGGGTGTGAAGGGGGGAAATCAGAGGAAGTGAGCAGGGAGCCGTCCCGCAGCAGAGCGGGGCGGCTCCTTTTTTATCGATTCTTGGCCATTTTTTGAGGCTTCTCAGAAGAATTTTCTCCAGGACTTGACAGGGAACCTTTCTCTTGTTATATTGATTATAACATATAAATCGGCTATATCGTAGATATCGTAATTTCCGACTGAGGGATGTCAAAAGGAGGGCACGATGAAACTGCTGCAGAATAGTCGTCAACGCGAGTTCGAAAAGGAAATGATGCCGTACATGGACATGCTCTACAGCTACGCCTACTATCTCTCCGGAGACAGGGAGCAGGCCAACGACATACTCCAGGACACGTATCTCAAAGCATTCCGGTTCTATGACAAATTCGAGCGCGGGACAAACGCTAAGGCATGGCTCTACAGGATCATGAAGAACACGTATATCAACGAGTACCGTCGCACGCACAGGCTTCCGGATATCGTTGAATATGACGAACACATCTCATCGTATCAAATGACCGGGGCCGGCAGTCCGGGCTCCGACGACCTTCGTGCGATGCTGGAAACACAAACCCTTGATGATGATATTGCCGGCGCGATTGCGGCACTGCCGGATAAGTTCAAGAGCGTCATTGTCCTGCGGGATATCGAGGAGCTTCCCTACGAAGAGATTGCCGAGGCGCTCGAGATTCCGATCGGCACCGTGCGTTCGCGCCTTCACCGGGCACGGGCGATTCTGTTTGAACGGCTCAAGGAGTACGCCAGGGACAAAGGGTATGCGGTAGGAAATCACTTTGTGCCGAACAAGCTTGCGTTAGCGTCCTGAAGGGAACCTCTCTGCCGGGCCGATAAGGTGCGGAACTCACCGGGCTGAAACAGTCTGCGCCTTATCGGTTTCAAGAGTGCTGCTCTCCGCCCTGAAGAAGGTCGCAGAGATTCCTGAGGATTGCCGCAGTCGCCCCCCAGATCACCCTCCCCTCGTATTCGTAGAACCAGACTTCGCGCTCACCCAGCGGGGTGGATCGCCATTCCCGCCGTCCGTTCTGTGCATCTGCGAAAAACGCCAGGGGCACCGTGAACACTTCAGCCACCTCGTGCGGGTTGGGTTTCATTATGGGAAGCGGCTCAACGATCCCCACGACAGGCGTAATGACAAAACCTGTTGGTGTGAGAAGGTCGTCAAGGATGCCGAGCACTTCGACGTGTGCAGGGCCGATCCCCAGTTCCTCCTCGGTTTCACGCAACGCCGTGTGCCACCGGTCCGTGTCCCCGTCATCCACCATTCCGCCGGGGAACGCAATCTGTCCCTTGTGCGTTTCCACATCTTCGGTCCGCCGTGTGAGAAGCACATCGAGGGCACTCGCGTTCAGCACGAGAGGGATAAGCACGGCTGCCGGTGTGAAGCCTTCACGGGGAACGGGCATGCGGGTGTTGTCCGCTGACGGGTGGAATATGGCACGCAGCGCTGTGGACGTGATTTCCTTCATGGTCCAAGATACCAAACCCGGGCCCGATCTGCAAAGCCTCCGATTGCATGTTCGTACCCGGCTCTCTATATTATGGATACAAGGGTATGTCCAACAATACGCAACCTGTATGCACGAACGGGAAATCCGCATCGAAGGCATGACCTGCCAGCATTGTGTTCTGGCGGTCCAGAAAGCTCTCAACGCTGTCCCGGGTATCACCCTGCAGGTGGTACGGATTGGTGCTGTTGTCTACAGCGCGCCGGACACCGAACGCGTCCTGCCGCAGGTGCGTGCGGCCATCACGGAAGCCGGGTACACTCCGGCATGACAAGAACGCCATGACTTCCCCGCTTCTGGTTGTGGATGTCGCCCATCCCCCCCGGCCCCCGCACATGGTGCAAGAGCAGCTGCTGGATGCGTGGTCCCGTGCCCGGAACACTTCGTCGGTCCGTGTGCTGAAGATCATCCACGGTCACGGCAGCTCAGGAAAGGGGGGCTCGACCAGGGTGGTTGTTCGCAACTGGGCTCATGAACAGCGGACACGGTTCCGGGCGGTCATACCGGGTGAAGCGTATACCCTGTTTGACGCGGCAACACAGTCTCTCCGGCAGGAGATAGGCATGTTTGACGATCCGGATCTCCACCACGGCAATCCGGGAATTACCGTGCTCTGGATCCGGTAGATCGTTCCCCGTTGATGTCCCCCTGGGTTTCCGTGCTTCGCGCGCGCCGTTAGAGCAGCTGCCGGTACAGCCGTTCGAGACGGGTGATTTGCTTCTCCTGGTCAAAGAGCTCTTCCACGCGGACCCGTCCCGCCTTTCCCATCCGGACGCGCAGATCCGGGTCCCCGATCAGCCGTTCGAGGCCATCGGCAAGAGCACGTGCATCCTGCCGGGGCACCATGATCCCGCTCTGCCCGTCCGCTACAATATCCACGACACCATCGGTATTCGTTGACACCACAGGGAGTCCCATTGCCATCGCCTCAATCAGCACCACCCCGAACGATTCCGCATGTGAGGGAAACGCAAGGATGTCGAATGCTGCCATGAGTGCGGGAATGTCCGCACGGTACCCGGCAAACGTGACGCACTCTCCCACCTCCAGTGTTCGCGCGAGCGTGCGTATTGTGCGTGCATACTCCTCTTCTCCGTGACTTGCATCTCCCACCACGAGAAAGCGGACGTCCCTGCCGCGGGCACGGAGCAGCCGTGCCGCCTGGAGAAGTTCTTCGTGGCCCTTGCCCGGTGACATTCGTCCCACAAACCCGACGACCACCGTTTGTCCGGGAACACCGAACATGTTCCGGGTCAACTGTCGTTGTCCGGGGGAGGTCGTGAACCTCCGGAGGTCGACCGCGTCAAAAAAGGTGACCACCCGTTCCGGCGCGATCGGTGTTGTTGCCAGGACATTCCGGTGAATGACGTTGGAAATGGCCAGGACACGCCGGACATGGCGGTACGTATACCGGTGAAACAGATCCTTTTTGGAGATATACGAGCCCATCCGTTTGCTGAGAACAATCGGCACGGGGAGGCGGGACAACCGCATTGCAGGTACCAGCGTGGCGATGTCGCGAGAGTGCTGGCAGTGAATGATGTGGATCTTCTCTGGGTTAACCCCGGAGGCCCTGAACGATTCTTGGTTGAAGCGAGAGGGAACCCAGATC
>Ga0209253_10002309_pt1 | contig 16893 bp, 16 predicted proteins | sample FrelakmetBRP12BR_FD_187145 | JGI IMG/M metagenome (GOLD analysis project Ga0209253, IMG submission 187145) | Freshwater lake sediment microbial communities from the University of Notre Dame, USA, for methane emissions studies - BRP12 BR (SPAdes)... | ecosystem: Environmental > Aquatic >...
CGAGCGGCGCATCGCGATGCTGATCGACGCCGGCGTGTCGCGGCTGCCGCCCTTCCTCACCGCCGATGCAGGCCTGAATTCGGGTTTCATGATCGCGCACGTCACCGCCGCCGCGCTGGCGTCGGAGAACAAGTCGCTGGCGCACCCGGCCAGTGTCGACTCGCTGCCGACCTCGGCCAACCAGGAAGACCATGTCTCGATGGCCACGTTCGCGGCGCGCCGGCTGCAGGCGATGATCCACAACACCGCGCACATCCTCGGCATCGAGCTGCTCGCCGCCGCGCAGGGCATCGATTTCCTGCGTCCGCTGCGCAGCTCCGCCGCGCTCGAGCAGGCGCATGCGCTGGTGCGCACGGTCTGCCCATCGGTCGAGCGCGACCGCTACCTGGCGCCCGACATCCAGCGTGCCACCGCACTGGTCACCAACGGGTCGCTGTCGCGCGTGTTCCGGCAGCTACCGGGCTTGCCCGCGTTGTGGACACCCGCCTGACCCACCATCATCGATCACCCACCCCTCTATGAGAAAAGGAACGAGCATGAAACGGATCACATCGGCGCTCGCCGTCGCGGCCCTGACAGTGTTGGCGGCCGGAGCGCAGGCGCAGGAGACCAAGGTCGCCATCGCCATCAGCGGCTGGACCGGCTTCGCGCCGCTCACATTGGCCAAGGAAGCCGGGCTGTTCAAGAAGTACGGCCTGGACGTTTCGATCAAGAAGATCCCGCAGAAGGACCGCCATCTGGCCATCGCCTCGGGCGACGTGCAGTGCGCCGCGACGACCGTCGAGACCTGGATCGTCTGGAACGCCAACGGCGTGGCGACGACGCAGATCTTCCAGCTCGACAAGAGCTACGGCGCCGACGGCATGGTCGTAAAGCCGAACATCACGAAGATCAGCGACCTGAAGGGCAAGACGGTGGCCGCCAGCGCGCCCGGCACGGCGCCGTACTTCACGCTGGCCTGGATGCTGCGCAAGAACGGCCTGTCGGTGAAGGACGTGAAGGTCGTCAACCTCGAGCCGCAGGCCGCGGCCAACGCGATGATCGCGGGCACCGAGGGTGTCGACGCCGCGATGACCTACGAGCCCTACCTCGGCGCCGTGCGCGCCAAGCCCGAGGCCGGCAAGATCATCGCCACGACGCTGGACTACCCGATGATCATGGACACCTTCGGCTGCACGCCGAAGTTCCTGGCCGAGAACCCCAAGGCCGCCAAGGCGCTGGCCGATGGCTACTTCGACGCGGTGGCGATGATCAAGGCCGACCCGAAGAAGAGCTTCGAGATCATGGGCACCGACGTCAAGCAGACCGGGGAAGCCTTCGAGAAGAGCCAGGCCTACCTGCGCTGGCAGGATCGCGACGCGAACCAGAAGTTCTTCGCCGGCGAGCATGCCGCGTTCAGCAAGGAGGCGGCAGAGCTGCTGATGGAGGCGGGCATCATCAAGGCGCTGCCCGACATGTCGAAACTGGCCGATACGCAGTTTCTGAAATGACCCCCCCGGAGCGGCCTTCGGCCGCCTCCCCCCAGGGGGCGACGCCAGCGGCCCGGCAGAGCCGGATCCGCGGCGTCCGCTTGGCCGGCATTCGACAGCGCAACGCGCGGCGGTGACATGAAGCCATTGACGCCGGTGCCGCAGGCCGCGCGCGTCGCACTCGGCGTTGCGTTCTTCGTGCTGTTCGTCGCGCTGTGGGCGCTGGCCACGTTCGGCGGCTTCGTGCAGAAGACGTTCCTGGCCGACCCGGTCACCATGGTGCGCAGCGGCTGGACGCTGCTTACGCAGATGGGGTTTGCCTACGACATCGGCATGACCGTGTGGCGTGTGCTCGGCGGCTTCGTCATCGCCGCCGCCCTGGCGCTGCCGCTCGGCGTGGCGATGGGTGCCTACAAGCCGGTCGAGGCGTTCTTCGAGCCCTTTGTCAGCTTTGCGCGCTATCTGCCGGCGAGCGCGTTCATCCCGCTGCTGATCCTGTGGGCCGGCATCGGCGAGGCGCAGAAGCTCGCGGTCATCTTCATCGGCAGCTTCTTCCAGCTCGTGCTGATGATCGCGGTCACGGTGGGCAATACGCGGCGCGATCTGGTCGAGGCAGCCTACACGCTCGGCGTCGGCGACCGCAGCCTGATCCGCCGCGTGCTGATCCCGGGCGCCGCACCCGAGATCGCCGAGACACTGCGCATGGTGCTCGGCTGGGCCTGGACCTACGTCATCGTCGCCGAGTTGATCGGCGCCTCGAGCGGGATCGGCCACATGATCACCGACAGCCAGGCGCTGCTGGCGACCGACCAGATCATCTTCGGCATCATCGTGATCGGCCTGATCGGGCTGGTCAGCGATTTCGCGTTCAAGTGGGCCAACCGCAAGTTGTTCCCCTGGGCGCAGCTCGGGCGGTAGACACAACACCCCCTCTCCCCGTGGGAGAGGGCAGGGGTGAGGGCTGGCCGTTCCACCGCGGCTCCTCACCCCAACCCTCTGCCCAGTGGGAAGAGGGAGGAACACCTGGAGAGAGTCGATGAACATCCTGACCATCCGCGGCGTCTCGCGCAGCTTCGCCTCCACCTCAGGCGGCGCGCCGACCGTCGCGCTGCAGGCCACCGACCTCGACGTCGCCGAGAACGACTTCATCACCATCCTCGGCCCCTCGGGCTGCGGCAAGAGCACGCTGCTGCGCATCGTTGCCGGCCTGGACCGGCAGACATCGGGCGAGGTGCTGCTCGACGGCCAGCGCATCGTCGGCCCGGGCGCCGACCGCGGGATGGTTTTCCAGAGCTACACGCTGTTCCCCTGGCTGACCGTGCTCGAGAACGTCTGTTTCGGCCTGGTCGAGCGCGGCGTCGCGCCTGCACAGCAGCGCGACGCCGCTCAGGGTTTCATCGCCAAGGTCGGCCTGAATGGCTTCGAGCACCACTACCCCAAGCAGCTCTCGGGCGGCATGCAGCAGCGCACGGCGATCGCGCGCGCGCTGGCCAACGGCCCGCGGATGCTGCTGATGGACGAGCCCTTCGGCGCCCTGGACCACCAGACGCGCGAGCTGATGCAGGAGCTGCTGCTCGGCATCTGGGAGGCCGAGCGCAAGACGGTGCTGTTCGTCACGCACGACATCGACGAGGCCGTCTTCATGGCTTCGCGCGTCGTCGTGATGAGCGCACGGCCCGGGCGCATCAAGCTCGACCGCAGCGTGGCACTGCCGCACCCGCGGCACTATTCGATCAAGACCAGCGCTGCCTTCACCGAACTGAAGGCCGAGCTCACCGAGCAGGTGCGCGTCGAGGTGCGGGCCGCGCAGGCCTTGCAGCCGGTCTGAGCTGGCGCTGCGGCGCATCGGGCCCGGCAGGCGCGCGCCCGTCGCCCGCACTCAATGCGCACCGGCCGTATATTCGGGAGCCGGCTGCGTGAAGTACGCGTGCAGGATGTGATAGACCATCCGGTAGTTCTTCTGCTGGAAGCTCGCGTGCGAGATGCCGGCCATCACGCTGAACTGCTTGTCGGGGTGGGGCAGGCGCTTGAAGAACTCCAGCAGGTCGTCGATACCGGCGATGCCGTCGAACTGGCCGCGCAGCACGATCGTCGGCACGGTGATCTTCTCCGGGTCCACCACCGGCAGCCTGGAGCACATGTCGATATAGGTGCCGTTGGGCATCGACGAGTCCAGCGCCAGGATTGCATCGGCAAAGGCCTCGACGGTGCGCAGGTCGGCGCAGTCCGGGTGGTCGCGCTGGAAGATCGAGTGCACGAACGCGCGGTCGATCGGTCGGCGATTGCTCTTCAGGAACTCCGGCAGCTTCTTGCGCCGTTGTTCCAGCGTCGGGCTGCCCGCGCCGGTCCAGACGAAGGCGTCCAGCGCCAGCCGCGCCACGCGCTCGGGGTGCGCTTGCGCGAACAGCGCGGCGCGCAGCGCGCCCGACGAGATGCCGTAGGTCAGGAAGTTCTTGATGCCGCGCGTGCGGATGATGTAGTCGGTGGCCGCCGCCAGGTCGTCTGCGCCGTTGGCGATGTCGCAGGTGATGTCACGGTGCTTGTCGGAGCGGCCATAGCCCTCCATGTCGACGCACCAGCAGGTGAAGCCGCGCTGCGCGAACCAGTCCATCACCGACGAATCGGGTCGTCCTGGTACCGCGAGGTCGAAGGTCGGCTGCGAGGCCATCGACGAGCCGTGCACGAACAGCAAGGCCGGCTTGTTGTCGGGACTGCCGGCAAATTTCTCCCAGAGAAACAGGCGCACGTCGCCGTCATTCGTCTTCTTGTGCGTCCAATGTTCATTGCCGGTGATCGAGGGCTGGCTCATGGGGCGGGTCCGGGTTAGCGAGGCTGATGGGAGGATGGGGTCAATCCAATCTGGCGCCGGTTTCCTTGATCACCCGCGCCCAGTTGTCGCGCTCGGCGCGGAAGTACGCGCCGAACTCGACCGGTGACGTACCCAGCGCCTCGATCGAGGCGTTGGCCATGTAGCTCTTTACTTCGGGCGTCTCCAGTGCGGCGAGCACCTCGCGGTTCAGGCGTTCGACGATTGGCGCCGGCGTGCCCCTGGGTGCCAGCAGCCCGAGCCACACATAGGCCGAGTAACCTGCAAGGCCCGCCTCGGCCAAGGTCGGCACGTCGGGCAATTGCGGCGACCGATGGTCGCCCGTCACCGCCAGCGCGCGCAGCTTGCCGCTCTTGATGTGCGGCAGCATGCCCGCGACGCCGGGGATCGCCATCGAGACCACGCCGCCGATCAGGTCGGTTGTCGCCTGGCCGCTGCCGCGGTAGGGCACATGGTTCATCTTGATGCCGGCCATCGACAGGAACTGCGCCGCGAAAAGGTGCTGCCCGCTGCCGTTACCCGACGAGGCGTAGTCGATCCTGCCCGGCTGGGCGCGCGCGAGTTCGATCAGCTCCTGCACCGTCCTGGCGGGCAGCGACGGATGCACCACCAGCACGCCGGGCTCGCGGCCGATCAGCGAGATCGGCGCGAAGTCGTCGATCGGGTTGAACGACAGCTTCGTATACAGCGTCGCGCTGATCGCGTTGGTCTGCGAGGCCAGCAACAGCGTGTAGCCATCAGGCACCGCCTTGGCCACCGCCTCGGTGCCGATGGTCGCGCCGGCGCCCGGTCGGTTGTCGACGACAAACTGCTGGCCCAACCGCCGGCCCAGCTCCTGCGCGATCACTCGCGTCGGACCGTCGACGGCGCCGCCCGGCGAGAACGGCACGATGATGCGGATCGGCCGCGCCGGATAGTCCTGCGCCCGGGCCGTGCGCAGGCCGGCGGCAAGCCAAGCGCCAGCTGCCAGCACGCTGCGCCGGCGACCGGGGTCGAATCGGCGGCGCGGTGTCGACATGGGCGGCGAGTCCGGTCAGCGCTGGCGACTCAGACCGCGCTCAACGCCTGGCGCAACGGCGGGGTCGCCTGCAGTGCGCCGACCTCGATGCCGTTCCAGTTCTTCAGCGTCACGTCGCTCAAGGTGTGGACGAACGCGCGCTCGTCGCGTTCCAGCCGCACCATCGCTTCGATCACGGCCGCCATCACGACCTCGGCCGCACGGGCGTTGTTGCCGTCGTCGATCTTGATCGCCACGCCCAGCCCCTGCTCGGGCAGCGAGGCGCAGAACACGCCCTCGGCGCCGACCTTGCAGAACACCCGCTCACCCAGCCGCTCCATCACCCGCGTGTCGAAGCGGCCGCTGCCCGCCACGAAGAACGGCGCCTTGGCCACCGCCGCGCGCAGGCGCCGCGCTGCCGCGGCATGCTCGGCGCTCAGGCCCATACCAGTGCCGACTCGCGCGAAGGCCGTCGCCAGGTTCTTCAGCGGAATGCCATAGGTCGGTATCGAGCAACCGTCGATTCCCGTCGGCGCGCGCGCCAGGTCGAATCCGGTGGTCGCCTGCAGCGCCGCCGTGACCTCGCGCATCACCGGGTGATCCGGCTCCACATAGCCGCGCACGAACGCGCGCGCATCGCGGCCCTGTGCGCGCGCCATCAGGCAGCCGAGGCAGACGAACCCCGAGTGCTTGCCCGAGCAGTTGTTGTGCAGCGGCCCGGGCTCGCGCACCAGGCGCGCCAGCTCGCGGTGCGCAGCCTCGTTGCTCGGCCAATGCGCGCCGCACTCGAGCGCCGCATCGTCCAACCCGGCCTTGACCAGCATCGACGCCGCGGCTGCCACATGGCGCGGCTCGGCATTGTGCGAGGCGCAGGCCAGCGCCAGCTCTTCATCGGTGAGGCCGAATGCATCGGCGGCGCCGCTCGCCACCAGCGGCAACGCCTGCAGCACCTTCACCGCCGAGCGTGGAAACACCGGGCGCTGCACATCGCCCACCGCGCACACCGTCGCGCCGCCGGAGTCGACGATGGCCAGCGTGCCGCGGTGTATCGATTCGAGCGCGCCGCCGCGCATCACCTGTACGAGTTCCGGATTCATCGTTGTCCCTATTGTCCTCAGTCGCCTTGCAGGCCGCGCCCTCGCAGAGCTCGGGCCCCTCCTGAGGCGACAAGCCGTACGCAGGTACGGCTTGACGTCCTCAGTCGGCCTTGCAGGCCGCGCTCGCGCTGGCAGGCGCTCGCCCCGATTGAGGCACTCGCCCCTGCGCAGGCAGGGGCTCATGTCCTCAATCGGCCTTGATGTTGTTGTCCTTCACTACCTTGGCCCAGATTTCGATCTGGTTCTCGATGAACTGTTGCGCCGCCTGCGGCGTGCCGGTGCGGATCTCGATGCCCTGCGCGGCGAGCTTGCTCGCCACCTCGGGCGACTTCAGCGCGAGGTTGATCTCCTCGTTCATCCGCTTGACGATCTCGGGCGGCGTCTTTGCCGGCGCCAGCACGGCCCACCAGGCCGGTGCGTCGAAGCCGGCGAAACCGCTCTCGGCGACAGTCGGCACGTCGGGCAGGTTGGCCGAGCGCGCGCTCGTGGTGACGGCCAGCGCGCGCATGCGCTTGCTGTCGATGTGCGGCTTGGTCAGGAACACCGAGCCGATCGACAGCGGCACATGGCCCGCGATCGCGTCGTTCATCAGCGGCCCGCCGCCGCGGTAGGGCACGTGCACGAGGTTGAGCTGCGCGTTCCTGGCCAGCAGCGTCATCGCCAGGTGTCCCAGGCTGCCCGAGCCGATGCTGCCGTAGCTCACGCCCTTGGCGGCCTTGGCCGCGGTGACGACGTCGGCGAAGGTCTTGTACGGCGACTCGGCATTCGTGGCCAGAACCATCGAGCCGGTGCCGAGCAGCGCCACGGCCGCCAGATCCTTGCGCGTGTCGAAGGGCAGGTTGGGTATCAGGCTGGGGTTGACGCCGTGGGTGTCGAACACCACCGCAAAGGTGTAGCCGTCGGCCGGCGCCGCGGCCACGGCGGCGGTGCCGATCGAGCCCGATGCGCCGCCCTTGTTGTCCACCACGATGCTTTGGCCGAGTTGCTGCTGCAAGGGCTGCGCCAGGATGCGCGCCACCTGGTCCACCGAGCCACCCGGCGGAAACACCGCCACCAGCTTGATCGGTTGTTTGCCCGGCCAGGCCTGTGCCCAGGCTGCCGGTGCGTGGGCCAGGCCGGCGGCGAGCACGGCGGCCGATGCCCATAAGGCAAGCTTCAGTTTCATGATTTCCTCTCAGTGCGCGGACAATGCAGCATGGCACATATTCCCTACGCCAATCTACAGCAACCCGCGTTGCGCCCGCTGGTGGAGCGCATCGTCGCCGAGCGCGGCAGCGTGCTGCACCTGTACCAGATGCTGCTGCACAGCCCGCCATTGGCCGAAGGCTGGCTGGGATTTCTCACCAACGTACGCCAGCGCTTGAGCTTGAGCGGTGCGCTGCGCGAGCTGGTGATCATGCGCGTGGCCGGTCTCAACGGCGCGCCCTACGAAGCCGAGCAGCACGCACCGCTGGCCTTGAAGGAGGGCGTCACGCGCGAGCAACTCGACGCGCTTGCGCATTGGAGGGCATCCGACGCGTTCACGCCGTCGCAGCGCGCCGCGCTGCGGCTCGCCGACACGATGACGCGCGACGTGCAGGTGCCGGCCGATCTGGTGCGCGAGCTGCGCACCCATCTCGACGAGCGCCAGGTCGTGGAGCTGGTCGGCACCATCGCCGCCTACAACATGGTGTCGCGCTTTCTCGAGGCGCTGCAGATCCACTCCGACGATGTGCGCCCCGAGTCGTCAGGGCCATAGCGGCCCGGCGAATGCCGCAATCGCTTGCTGGCATTACGATCCCCGCTTCACCCATGCGAGTCGATCGGCGTGAGCCAAGCGTTTGAACACATTGCCGTCATCGGTGCCGGCGCGGTCGGCAGTTTCTTCGGTGCCATGCTCGCCCGGGCGGGCCACCGTGTCACGCTGATCGGCCGCGCGCCGCATGTGCAGGCGGTCCTGCGCGACGGCCTGCAGTTGCACATGGGCGGCAAGGTCGAGGCCGTGCGCATGAAGGCGAGCACCGAGATGGCAGCCGCCAAGGATGCCGACCTGGTGCTCTTTTGCGTGAAATCCACCGACACCGACGCCGCCGCGCGGCAGATCGCGCCGCACCTGGCCGCTGGCGCTGTCGTGCTGAGCCTGCAGAACGGCGTCGACAATCCACCCGCGATCGCTCGGCACGTCATGCAGACCGTCGTGCCCACCGCGGTCTATGTGGCGACCGCGATGCCGGAGCCCGGCGTTGTCAAACACTTCGGCCGCGGTGAGCTCGTGATCGGCCCGCTCGACGCCGCGGCCGCGCAGGATCGCGCGACCCAGCACAAACTCCAGGCCGTGGTCGACCTGTTTGCGACCGCCAAGGTGCCGGTGCGCATCTCGCCCGACGTGATGGTCGAGTTGTGGAGCAAGCTGATGGTCAACTGCGCCTACAACGCCATCTCGGGTCTCGCGCAGCTGCCTTACGGCAAGATGGCCGCGTTGCCCGCGATCCGCCAGGTGATGCAGGCTGCCGTGCTCGAGGTCGTGGCCGTGGCGCAGGCCGAGGGCGTGAACCTGCCGCCGCAGGCCTCGCTCGACGCGATGGCGCGCATCGCGACGGCGATGCCGGCACAGCTGTCGTCCACCGCGCAGGACATGGCACGCGGCAAGCCGAGCGAGATCGACCACCTCAACGGCTACGTGGCGCGCCGCGGTGCCGAGCTGGGCATCGCCACGCCGGTGAATCAGACGCTGCACGCGCTGGTCAAGCTGGTCGAGTCATCCAGGGTGACCCCCTGACCCGCACCTGAAACCGAGCCCGCGCACAATGCGGCCGATGAGCCCGCCGGCATTCCCATGACCCCGCCGCTGACGCCCGTGCCGCCCGAATTCGCGCAGGCGCTGCGCGAGCTGGGCCTGGCCGGCAGTGAGGCGCTGCAGGGCCGTCCGCTCACCGGCGGTGTCTCTTCGGACATCTGGTGGGTCGTGACGTCCGGGGGCGCCGTCTGCGCGAAGCGGGCGCTGCCCAAGCTGCGCGTGGCGGCCGACTGGCGCGCGCCGATCGAGCGCAACCTCTACGAGGCGCGCTGGATGCAGGTGGCCGATGCGGCCGTGCCCGGCAGCGCGCCGCGGGTGCTGGGCCAGCACTCGGGGCTGGGTGTGCTGGTGATGAGCTACCTGCCGCCGGAACACCACGCCTTGTGGAAACAGCAGTTGCGCGCCGGCGATGCCGATGCCGACACGGCGCGCGCGGTGGGCCGTGTGCTGGCGCGCATCCACGCCCATTCGGCCGCGCGGCCGCAACTGGCGATGCAGTTTCCGACCGACGCGATCTTCTTCGACATACGGCTCGAGCCCTACTTGCTGGCCACGGCTGAGCGGCACGCCGACCTGGCGCCCGTGCTGCGCGCGCTGGTGGCGCAGACGCAGGCCAACCGGCGCGCGCTGGTGCACGGCGACGTGAGCCCCAAGAACATCCTCATCGGTGCGCACGGGCCGGTGCTGCTCGATGCCGAGTGCGCCTGGTGGGGCGACCCGGCGTTCGACCTCGCGTTCTGCCTGAACCACCTGCTGCTCAAGTGCCTGTGGGTGCCACGGGCGAGCGACGGCTTCCTGCAGTGTTTCGCCGCGCTGGCCGAGGACTATCTGCGCGGCGTGGACTGGGAGCCACCATCGGCAATCGAACAACGCGCTGCTGCGTTGCTGCCGGGCCTGTTGCTCGCGCGGGTGGATGGCAAGTCGCCCGTGGAATACCTCACCGCCGACGCACCGCGCGACACCGTGCGTCGCGCCGCCCGCGCGCTGCTGCAGGCACCGGTGGCACGGCTGGCCGACGTGGGCGCCGCATGGCACCGGGAGTTGCAAGCGACATGAGCACTCGCCGGGCCGCCCCAAGAGTGCTCGCTCCCCCTCGGGGGGAAGGCGCGGCACGCGCCAAGGGGGCTGCATGACCAACCCGTGCGACATCAAGTTCATCCACGCCCGCCGCGTGTGGGACAGCCGCGGCCGTCCCACCGTCGAGGCCGAGGTTCGCCTTCAGGGTGGCGCGATGGGCCGCGCGATCGTGCCGTCGGGCGCCAGCAAGGGCACGCGCGAGGCTCTCGAGTTGCGCGACGGCGGCGCGCGCCTCGGCGGGCACGACGTCTCGCAAGCCGTGGCCCACGTGAACGGCGAGATCGCGCGCGCCGTGATGGGCCTGCCTGCCGACGACCAGGCCGCGCTCGACGAGCGGCTCATCGAGCTCGACGGCACGCCGAACAAGTCGCGCCTGGGAGCCAACGCCACGCTCGCCGTCTCGATGGCCGCGGCGCACGCGGCCGCAGCGGCCTATGGCGTGCCGCTGTACCAATACATCGGCGGCCACAACCTGCGAGAAGGCGGGGCCGCGCTGCTGCCGATGCCGCAGATCCAGATCTTTGGCGGCGGCGTGCACGCCGGCCAGCGCAGCGACATCCAGGACTTCATGGTCGTCTGCCCGGGCGCGAAGAGCTTCGCGCAGGCGCTCGAGTGGACGGCCGAGGTCTACCGCCACGCCGGGCTGCTGATGCACGGGCGCGGCGCGCACTTCGGCGTGGCCGACGAGGGCGGCTGGTGGCCCGTGTTCAAGACCAACGAGCACGCGCTGGAAACCCTGGTCAACGCGATCGAGCGCGCCGGATTCGCGCCCGGCGCGCAGGTGGCCATTGCGCTCGACGTCGCGGCCAGCGGTTTCGGCAAGGCCGGCCAATACAAGCTCGCCCTCGACAAGCGCACGCTCGACAGCGAAGGCATGATCGAGTTGCTGTTCCGCTGGACCGAAAAGTACCCGATCGTCAGCATCGAAGACCCGCTGGCCGAGGACGACACCGAAGGTTTCGTACGCTTCACCCAGGCGGCCGGCAGGAAGTTGCAGATCGTCGGCGACGATTTTCTCGTGTCGAGCGCGGCGCTGCTGCGCGAAGCCGCCGCCGCCGGCGCCGCCAACGCGGTGCTGCTCAAGCCCAACCAGCGCGGCACGCTGACCGAGACGCTGCAGTGCTGGCAAGCCGCGCGATCGCTGGGTTATGCCGGCATCGTCAGCGCACGCTCGGGCGAAACCGAGGACACCACGATCGTGCACCTGGCCATCGGCTGGCAGGTGGGCCAGCTCAAGGTGGGCTCGTTCGCGCGCAGCGAGCGCATGGCCAAGTGGAACGAAGCGCTGCGCATCGAGGAGCGGCTGGGGGCGAGGGCGAGGTTTGCGGGGGCGGAGGTGCTGGGGCGGAATCCGGCGGCCTGAAGGGTAGGGCCGGGCCGGGCAGGGGCCGCAGAGGGCCTGACGTGGCAAGGCGGCGCCATCGACATTTGAGGCGCGCTGTGGGGACGAAGGGCAACTGAACGCGGCCTGATTGCCGGTGCCGAAGTATTTGGGCAGCCCATTGCGCCGACGCATCGCTCGGAAGAAGGGCAGGAAGAGGGCTCGCGACAGGAGGTTGACTGTGCTTTCGCATCAATCGCTCGAGCAGAATGGACGGCCACGACCGTTCAGTCGCGTTCGGTCCATTTGACGTTGGGCGTCAGAGGACGACTGCCTGCCCTCAATCCGGAATACCAGCCCGGGCCGAAGCCGCCCTTTCCCGTCGCTCCATGCAGACCTAAACTGCTCAGCGGGCAACTCAGAAGCTGAACGAGGTGACTGATGCGCGACTTTCCTGCCGATGTTGAATATTCCGATTGGGGCGAAGGACCGGCGCTGTTGCTGCTACCGGGAAGTTTCGGGACGGGCTCAGGATGGAAGGCCGTCACCGATCGGCTCGCCCGAAGCCACCGCATCGTGACAACGAGCCTACTCGGCTACGGCGCGACTGCCGAACGCCGTCCTCTCGGCAACTCGACCATGCGGCAGCAGACGGAAGTCATCGACCGCATCCTTGAACGGATTGGCGAGCCAGCACACGTTGTCGGCCACTCTTTCGGTGGCCTTGCGGCGCTTGCGCATGCAATCGAAGGCGCGGTCAAGCCGGCAAGTCTCATGCTGGTCGAAGCCAATCCGCTCGGCCTTTTGAAGACATCGGGGGAAAGCGACCTCTATGCAATGTTTGGTGCGATGACGCGGGACTACTTTGCAGAGTTCGAAGCCGGCCGGCCCGACGCGGCGCGCCACGTGATCGACTTCTACGGCGGCGAAGGGACCTTTGCCGCGTTTCCTGCGAAAGTGCGCGACTACGTCATCAAGACGACGCCCGCCAACATTCGCGACTGGTCATCAGGCACGCCTTTCGAGCATCCACGGTCTGCCTACCAGCAGATCGCCGTATCGACGCTCGTCGTGCGCGGCGGCGATGGCCACCCGGCGATGATGCGCATCGCTGAGATCCTGACCGAGTTCATTCCGAACGCCCGTCTGCAGACGGTCGCTGGAGGCAGCCACTTCCTGCCGGCGACCAATCCAGCCGAGCTGGCCCGCCTGCTCGACATTCATGTAGAGGCGGGCATCACCTAGACGCGTCGCCTGTGCGAGACTGGCATGAAAGAAGAAGGTACGCCAAGACTTCCCGAGCCACACGGCAGTGGAAGTCCCGCGCTGACGCCTAACCCATCGCTCAAGCGGAGCACCAACGGCAGGGCGCCAAGCCCGGGCCGGTGGTACGCGGTACATTTTTACCGGCCCGGGCTTGGCGCCCTGCCGTTGGCGCCCGCTTAGCTCAAACGTCGGGCGGCATTGCAGACACGTAGGGATGCCAATGTCTAGTCCGTCTCTGCAAGAGATTGCGAACCTCGTCGTTGCTTTCCTCGGCGCCGCCGGCGGTTGTGCTGGCGCCGTGGCCGCGTTCCGGTCGGCCGGCTCAGCGCGCGACGCCGCGCGATCCGCTGCAGAGTTCAGTCGCCGCATCGCTCACCGCGAAGTCTCCGCCACCGCTAGCAACGTGGTTCTTGAAGCTGAGCGCGTTCGCACTCGAGCCGTCGAGCTAAATACTGAGTACCAAGGTGCAACGATCTTCTCTGGTTCGGCGGAGCACTCGAGTTACCAGGAACTCCAGCGCAACGCCGCAGTGTCGGCCACAACCGCTGCCGCCCTCGCGTCAGACGCCGCGCTCTTTACCGGGGGCGCCAAGAGCCTTACTCAGGCTCCAGCCGATGAGATCGACCGAGTTCTCATACGCCTAGCGGAAAGTCTCGCCACAGTACGCGCACTACGTGACGAGCTTGACCGGAAGCATGCCCAGGTAAGCGCGGCCAATGCTGAAGAACGCGGGCAAAGACTTGCCGCAAAGTATGCGAAGTGACGCCCAACCCTTCGCTCCAGCCGACGTGCTACGGCCTGCGGCCTTCGCACGCGGCTGAGCTCAAACTACAAGGGCTTCCCCGTTTGTCAAACGAATCGAGGCCATGACGGATCGCGCAGCGATTCGTCAGGGGAGTTCGGCGTTCGAGCACCGCCGTGGTGGCGACACGCGTCGGGCAGTAGCAAAGGGTGCGGACTGGAGAAACTACAACCGGTCATTCGTGCAGCGCCTTGGCTGCGGACCCTGATGAAAGACGCGCGCGGGGGACCCATTCGTTAGTCGAGCCTGCCCTTGCGGGCATGGACTCCCAGAGCTCAACGGTCACTCCCCGCGCAGGTCCAACCTTTACACATCAACGCTGGTCATCACGCGGCGGTGGAAATCGGTTCGGTCATGGCGGTGCGGTAGCCTGGTGCAGTCTGTGGCGCGGCACGGTGGACATGGCATTCATGGCCGCACCCCTCAGGCCGGCAGCTTGAAGCGCTCGCCCTTGTTGAGCACCGCCCAGGCCATGCGCGCGTTCTTCGCCGCAATCGCCACCACCGCCTTCCAGTAACCGCGCCGCTCGCGCAGCGCCATCGCCCATCGGCTCAAGGAGTCGGTCTTGGCCGCGGCAGCGTTGAGCACCGCCCGAGCGCCGAGCACCAGCAGGCTGCGCAGGTAAGCGTCGCCTGCCTTGGTGATGCGTCCCAGCCGGGTCTTGCCGCCCGAGCTGTACTGGCCGGGCACCAGGCCGAGCCAGGCGGCGAACTGCCGGCCGCTGCTGAACTCTGCGCCGTTGCCCACCATCGCCACGATCGCCGTGGCGGTGGTCTCGCCCACGCCGCACAGTTGCATCAACTGCTGTGCGGCGGTGCAGTCCCTGGCCATGGCCCGGATGTGGGTGTCGTACTGCTTGATGCGTTCGTCCAGATGGTGCACTTCGCTGAGCAGGTCGCCGATCACGAGGTTCGCGTAGCCGGGCAGGTCTTCGACGTGCAGGGCGGCCTGGCGGCGCACGGTCTCGGCCTTCTGCGGCAGCACGACGCCGAACTCGGCCAGCAGGCCGCGGATGCGGTTGATGCTGGCGGTGCGCGCGGCGACATAGCCTTGCCGTGCCCGGTGCACCATCAGGCGCGACTGCTGCTCGAGGCTCTTCACCGGCACGAAGCGCATGTTCGGTCGCCGCACCGCTTCGCTAGAATCGCCGCGGCGTCGGCCGCGTCGTTCTTGCCCAGCTTGCCGCTCATGCGGTAGGGCGTGACCAACTTGGGAGCGATCAGCTTGACGGTGTGACCGTGGGCCGCAAACTGCCGCGCCCACTGGTGCGCACCGGTGCACGCTTCCATGCCGATGGTGCACGGCGGCAGTGCGGCCACCAGTTCATTGAGCTTGGCGCGCGCCACCCTGGGCTGGCGCAACTGCACCGCACCCGCCTCGTCGACGCCGTGCAGCGCGAACACGTTCTTGGCCAGATCGATGCCGACAGTGACAATAGCCATGGACTTCACCTTCCGAGTGAGTTGATGAGAGTTCGAACTTCCCATCGTGGCACTTCGTTGCCGTACCCCGCCTCAGCGCGGGCACCTCGGGACGGGGAAGTCCCTTTCATTCGTTGAGACTGTGCAATAACTTCGTTGGCACACAAAGCAATGGCGGACAGCAAAATTCGACCCTCCAGAACGCGCTCAGATCGACGAACGCATGCGCAGGAGGGGTCAGAGGACCCCCGGACCTGGCCCATTGATTGGGCTCGCCGAGTTATTGCACAGTCTCGTTAGGCGTCTCCATGATTCGTCTGTCTCTGTTGGTCTACATCCTTGTTGCCGCTGCGTGCGCGCAGGCATCAGAGCCCCTTACCAACTTCAACATTGTTCTGCTTCAGCCAAGTTCGATCCTGCAAGAGCGTGTGCCAAGCGTCGACGCCATGGCTGAGTATGTCAAGGCGGTGGAGGTGGCCTCACGAGAGGCTGTAAGCGCAAGCGAGGCTAAGCAGTCAGTTGGCGGCTTTATCGTGGTTGCTGTTCGGCCTGGCCTGAAGTCGAACGTCTGGCTCGACTTTGACGCATTGCTGGACTTGGAACTCAAGAGACAGATCGTTGCCAGGGTCAGGGCCGTCAAGCCATTCGAGGCACTCAAGGGGCCCGTCGTGTTCGCTCTGAAAGTGGCCACATGGGGTGGCAAGGAATCAAGGCGGTTGGCCCCTACGCCTCCTGAATGGAAGAATGCAGCGCGCGGCGGTCCCCCACTTGAGGTTGGCGATCTTGTTGAGAGCATCTGGACTGAATAGCACGCCGCCCCTTACGCCGAACGTTGGGCAGGCGCAGACAGTAGGGCGTGCTCATGACGATACGGGGAGAGCCGATCTTGGCGGCAGTGGTCCAAGTCCACCGGTTGGCTCAAACGTTGGCGCCTGAGTTCGGAGGTATCTTTTGGCCAAGTTCCTTCGTGTCCTTCTATCAGTAGTGCTCGGTCTGGTCATCGGCAGCGCGGTGAACATGGGTCTCATCATGCTCAGCGGGAAGGTCATTCCACCGCCGCCTGGCGCGGACGTGACAACCATGGAAGGGCTGAAGGCTTCGCTGCACCTGTTCGAAGCAAAGCACTTCGTCTTCCCGTTCCTGGCACATGCTATGGGTACCCTGGTGGGCGCCCTCGTCGCGGGGTTGTCGGCGCCAGGCAAGTCCGCGATTCCAGCCTACGTCGTGGGTGTCTTCTTCCTGCTTGGGGGCATGGCCAACGTCTATATGCTCCCTGCGCCCGTCTGGTTCAGCGCCGTGGATCTGCTGCTTGCCTATCTGCCGGCTGCCTGGCTGGGCCAGACGCTTGCCGCCCGTGCGCACCTTGGTCGCGGCGGCGCCTGACCCGGCTCCAGCCGACCCGCTACGGCCTGCGGCCTGCGCAGGCGGCTGATCATTCGTTAGGCGGCTCCCATGGATCAAAGAATCACTGACATCCTAGGCTGGTTCAGCCGCATATACCTCGGTGGGCGTTCCGCAACTCATTCAAGACGAAACTGCGTTTCTTTCATTCGTGTGCATGCTCGCCGGAATCGAAGCGCACAGCGGCTTCCGCGATCCAACCGGGTCGGGTCCACGAGCGAACGGAAAGCGCTTCCGCTCATTCGTGACCTTTCACTTTCCAGTGGAATATCGCCCACACGCCAACAACCTCTGGGCATTCCGAAACGGTATGGCGCATGGGTTCTCCCCGCGACAATTCGTCCTCACAACTCACCAATTCACCTTCGCACCACAAAAGACGGCGCCGTTGTACTCAATGCGGAGGACTTCTACGCCGCCTTCCTTGTCGCTACCCAGG
>Ga0209253_10002310_pt1 | contig 16892 bp, 11 predicted proteins | sample FrelakmetBRP12BR_FD_187145 | JGI IMG/M metagenome (GOLD analysis project Ga0209253, IMG submission 187145) | Freshwater lake sediment microbial communities from the University of Notre Dame, USA, for methane emissions studies - BRP12 BR (SPAdes)... | ecosystem: Environmental > Aquatic >...
CTTCACCACCGCAAAATCCTCCGCCTGCCGATCGAACGACACCTCGTCCTCGTCTCCTTCCGCAAAATCGCACCAGATCGTCAGGCGCCGGATTTCATGCTCTTTCGTCATCCTTGCGTCAACGGGGGGACCGTTTTCAAGGGCGAGACGGACCATAATCTTGAGGCTTTTCCGGACACCATCCTCGTCATACCAGAGCGCACTTTCTTCTTCCTCATTCACGTCCATCCTCTTTTGCGCGTCTGATTCACCCCGATAGCTGAATCCGATCTTGTTCACGATGAACCAGATCCTGGAGACCGGGGATCCTTCAGCGTTGAAGAATTGTGTGATGGTCCGCGATTCCTTTTCCTGCCCGGGTGCAGACCAGGTGCAGAAAGCTACAAGCAGACAGAAGAGAGCGGTTCGATACATGGTAACCTCCTTGAGAACCTTTTGCGGAAGTCCATTGACACCGCATGAGTGGCAGCTCTAGACAATAACGTTTCTTCCTGACATAGTCCAGCACGGATGCGGCCTGGAGAGCCTGTCGAATCCGGCCGGAATGTGGGACCTCCGGACAAATCCTTCGGTTCTGTTATGTACACTACGTTGTCCTGTCAAGGAAAGGGCCCGCGCGTGACTCCCAATGTTTCACTCACCGAGCAAGAGCGCAGCGAGTCCCTCCACAACGGCTACCTTGCGATCCCGTTACTCACCACGCGCGATGATGTGCCGCGGTGGCGGGTGTCCTATGACCGGATCTTCAACACGCCGGCGGGCGCGACGTGGACGACCCGTTTGACCTTGCAGATGCCGATGAAGAGGGAAAACGGGCAGCCAGCCTGGGCATCCAGGTCGACGGTGCCCCCTTGGGGTCTCTCTTGAGGGGTTCACCCGGAGCAGTTGCGGAGAGTGAAGCGGCTCTTCTGCGTGCACTGCTGGCCCGACGTGCATCGCGGACCTTTTCGTTCGGCGCGAGCACTTCCCCGCACTCCCGGCGGCTCCGAACTCGTCCGGAGGTTCCTGAGCGGTATCCGTCAGAACGCCTGGTGTTCCGTTCGTTCGATGATCTCGTCCTGCAGCGCCTTTCCCAGGTCGCAGAAATAGTCGCTGTACCCTGCCACACGGACGATCAGGTCGCGGTGAAGATCCGGCTGTTGTTGCGCCGCACGGAGTGTCTCCGCATCGACCACGTTAAACTGAATGTGATGGCCACCCATGGTGAAATAGGAACGCACCAGCCGGGCCAGGATCTCCAGTCCCTTTTCGCCTTCCACCAGACCCGGTGTGAATTTCTGGTTCAACAGCGTGCCTCCCGTTCGTACATGATCCATCTTTGCCGCAGAACGCAGGACCGCGGTCGGGCCTGCCCGGTCGGCGCCCTGTACGGGTGAAATGCCCTCCGACAGAGGCGTCCACGCTCTTCGACCGTCTGCCGACGCGCCGGTGACAGAGCCGAAATAGACGTGGCACGTTGTCGGCAGCATCTGGATTCGATAGACGCCCCCCTTGGTATTGGGCCTCCCGTTGACCGCATCATAGAATATCTCAAAGCCCTCGCGCATGAGTGCGTCCGCCCTGTCGTCGTCATTGCCGTACCGCGGAGTCTTGTGCAGGAGCATCTGGCGCGTGCGTTCGTTGCCTTCGAAGTTTGTGCGCATCGTGCTCAGCAGATCCTCCATCGTGAGGTTCTGCTGATCGAACACATGATGCTTCACCGCCGACAGGCAGTCGGTGAGCGTCCCGATGCCGACTCCCTGAATGTAATTGGTATTGTACCGCGCACCGCCATCGGCATAGTCCATCCCGTTGGCGATGCAGTCATCGATCAGCAGGGAAAGAAACGGCGTCGGCATGTAGTCCGCGTAGAGCCGTTCGATCACATTGTTGCCGCGGATCTTGATGTCGGCAAAATGCCGTGCCTGGCGCCGGTAGGCGGCGAGAAGCTGTTCGACTGATGTGAATTCCCGCGGGTCACCTGTGGCGGCGCCGATGACCTTGCCTGTGCGCGGATCCGCGCCGTTGTGCAGCGTGATTTCCAGGATCTTGGGAAAGTTGAAATACCCGGTCAGGATATAGCTCTCCTTGCCGAAGGCACCTGTTTCCACGCATCCGCTTGTACCGCCGTCGCGCGCATCAGCGATGGATTTCCCCTGGCGCAGCATCTCCTCGATCACCGTATCTGCGTTGAAGATCGAGGGCTGTCCCCAGCCTTTCCGGACAATCCGCAGAGCCCGTTTGAGAAATTCGTCGGGGTTTTTCCGGCTGAGCTGGATATTTGCACTCGGCTGGACCAGACGCATCTCATCGATGACATCCAGCACCAGGAAGGTCACGTCATTCACGCCGTCAGACCCGTCGGTGCGGAGCCCCCCCGAATTGATATTGCAGAAGTCGGTATACGTTGCACTCTCCGCGGCGGTGACACCCACCTTCGGCGGCGCAGGCTGATTGTTGAACTTCACCCAGAGACACTCCAGCAGTTCCTTCGCCTGTTCATGCGTGAGCAGGCCCTGTTGTACCTCGCTCGCATAAAACGGATACAGGTGTTGATCGAGCCGCCCCGGATTGAACGAGTCCCAGGGATTCAGTTCTGTGACAACGCCGAGATGGACGAACCAGTACGCCTGGAGCGCCTCATGAAAGGTGCGCGGCGCATACGCGGGGACGCGGCGGCAGACAGCCGCGATTATCCGGAGTTCGTCCCGGCGCACGGGGTCGGATTCGGTCTGCGCCATCTCTTCCGCCTTCTCCGCATAACGCCGGGCAAAGGTCATGATGGCATCCGCACAGAGACGCATGGCGCGGAGTTCTTCCTGCTTGCGGAGAGCGGCTGCATCGTTGAAATAGTCGAGCTGTGACAGCCGGGCATCGATCTCACGGACGAAGTCCAGCATCCCCTTCCGGTATATCTTATCATCCAGCACGGTGTGCCCCGGGGCCCGTTGCTCCATGAACTCCGTAAAAATCCCTGCTGCGTATGCTTCCTTCCATTCCTCCGTCATCTCCCCGAATATCTTCTCACGCAGAGTGAGCCCCTGCCAGGAGGGAATGACGGTCGCGGCATAGTCGCGCCGGACGTCTTCGCTGACCGCATAGGGAATTTTCGGGCGGGAGTTCAGGATGTCCAGATCCTGCAGCGAATGGCAGCAGATTTCCGGATAGGTGGGTGTCGCTTTGGGGGCCGGCCCGCGTTCACCGACGATCAGCTCTCCGTCCAGGATCGTAACGGTGTTGTGTTCCATGATATGTTTGAACACCATGGCACGTCTCATGGGAGGAGAATGGAGGGCCGCTGTCTTGATGGCATCCGTCACCAGCAGCGCCCGTTCCGAGGACAGATGGGGAATTGCCGCAACACTCTGTGTGCGCAGTCGTTGGACACGTTCCGTCATGGGATTATCCTCCTATGGAGACCAACAGGCCACACGCTTCGAGTTGCGCGGCGGCAGATCGGATGCGTTGATCGCCGGGCCTGTGTGCTCCGGTCATGTGAAACTCTCTGCTCAGACTCCGGTACTTTGCCCCTGCGCTTTCATGGAACGGCAGGAGATGAATCTCCCGGACTCCCTCCAGCCCGGCCACAAAAGCCCCAATCGCGCCGATACTCGCTGCATCATCGTTCACACCCGCTATCACCGGAACGCGTATAATCACCGGTTTCCGGCGTGCGGCGAGCGCCGCAAGGTTCTGCAGGATGGTCCGGTTCGATACACCGGTATGGCGCTGATGGAGGTCGTCATCGATCACCTTCACATCGTACAGAAAGAGGTCGGTGTGGTCCATCACCAGTTCGAGATTCGATGGGGAGGTGTAGCCTGAGGTTTCGATCGTCGTATGCACGCCGCGTTCCCTGCACTTCTTCAGAACGGCCGCCAGGAACTGCGCCTGCATGAGGGGCTCTCCTCCAGAAAAGGTGACGCCCCCGCCGGACTCATCATAAAACACCCGGTCTTTGAGGATCTCCGTGAGCAGCTCATCGACATTCATCGCCCGGCCCACTGTTTCACGGGCACCGGTCATGCAATGGTCCGCACACGTTCCACAAACGATACACAAGTCGGAAGCGCGATCGATGCGCCCGTTGGTCCGCTGCAGGGCACCCTGTGGACAGGCCTCAACACAGTCGCCACAGAACAGACAACGTTCGGCACGGTAGGCTACCTCGGGTTGTCCGGCCATCCCCTCAGGGTTGTGGCACCACCAGCACTCCAGCGGACACCCCTTCAGGAACACGGTGGTCCGGATGCCGGGGCCGTCGTTGATGGCGAACCGCATGATATCGAAGACTGAACCGACCATAGAATAAAGATACCGCAGTAGGGGAGAAGATGCAACGCGCAGCACGAGTCCCCGCTTGACCCCGTGTTCAGGCGATGCAACCTGTTCGAGCATCAGGAACCGGTGGTACACATCAGGAACCGGGGAGCTCAGAGTTCTCCCGGGGAGCTCCGGCCGCCGGCGCAACCGCCCCCTTCTGCGGATGCATCCACAACTCCACGAGTCCTGCCAGCAGGACCAGAATCGCCAGAATGTACGGGGCCACATGGTTGATCTCGAAAAGGATTCCGGCCAGGACGGGCGCCACGACCATGCTGGCGGACATGATAGCCGACAGTATCCCGATGGATTCCCCCCGGCGCAACGGCCCGGCGCCCCCGGCAACCTGACTGGTCACCACCACCCTCAACACCGCCTGACCGGTTCCCAGTCCGAGCAGACCGGCATAGAACAGGGGGAGGATCTCGGCGGCAATACAGAGTAGTCCCAGCGCGAGAATTACCAGCATCAGTATCTGCAGTCGTGCCTCGTCGAATCTCTTCAGCCAGAACCGCTGGAGCAGAAGCGTCTGATTGAGAACCACTACTACGCCGATAAACGCAAAGGCCATCCCCGTCGCAAAGGCCGTAAAACCAAAGACATCCTTCACGAAGAGTGCAAACACGGATTGCCCGATCACAAAGGCAACGGCGAAGGTAGTCCAGGTGACGTAGAGGGGGCGGAGCGAAATGTCACGCCAGGCCCGCACGAGCGGCGCCAGGGGATGATAATCGATACCCTTCTCTCTGCTTCGAGTGCTATGCGATTCGGGCAGAAAGAGAATCGCACTGACCGCGTTCACCGATGCCAGAATGCCCGCGACCCAGAATGGAAAGACGTGCGACACCCGGCTGAGCAGTCCCCCCAGGATAGGCCCGAGAAGAAAGCCGATGCCGAAGATCGCGCTGAGGATGCCCAGGTTTCTGGTCCGCTCCTTCTCGTCCTTTGCGATATCGACCATGTAGCCCTGTGCGCTCGTGAAATTCCCCGCCGCCGCCCCGTCGATGATACGGCCCAGAAAGAGCATCCAGACCGTGGATGCACTGGCAAACACAAACCAGCCGATCGCGGTGCTGATGATGCTCAGAATAATCACCGGCCGCCTGCCGATGCGGTCGGACAGGGAACCGAGAAACGGCGCGCTGAGAAATGAGAAAAACGAAAAGGAGGCAAACAGCAATGTCACGACAGTCGGTGAGACGCCGAATTCCGTCACATAGAACGGGAGTATGGGGATGACAATGCCAAAGCCGAGAACATCCACAAGTACAGTGAAGAAGATAATGAATGTGTCGCGTCTCATTGGTTATCGGCCTGGATGTAGCGCAGTTCTTTTTGTGTACGTGAAAGATACTCCGCTCCGTCCTTCGTCACCACGACCATTTCCTCAACGGTGACAACGCCGTGGCCCGGCACGGTCAGCCGTGGTTCAATCGTAAAGACCATCCCCTCTTCAAGGAGCACAAACGGCTTCCGGCCGTATTTTTCCCACTGCGGCGCCAGCAGCGCCGTCCCATCGTGTGCGAACCGTCCGACCTGGTGCCCCAGCGCATGCGGAAACTCTTCGTACCCTTCGCCGGTAATGACCCTCCGGGCGGCGGTGTCAACCACAATCCCCTCCACACCCGGTTTCATCACCAGGCGCGCGGATTCGATTGCCCGTGCAATCGTGTCGAATCCTTTCAGGACTTCACCCGGGGCAACCGATTCGCCCTGCCGCAAGACGTAGTAGGAGCGCTGGATATCAGAGACGTATCCGTCGACCTTCACTCCGAAATCCATATTCAGTACATGTCCTCCCCGCACGATCCGTTCGGTAGGAGCATAGTGTGCCCCCGCGGTATCGGGTCCGGTAAACACCGACGGACAGGAGCGCGGATCCCACGCAAACCCCAAACCACGGCGTGCCACCTCTTCACGCATGAACGCGGCAATGTGCGCTTCGGTCATTCCCGGGCGTATGGCGGCGCCGGCCATGTCGTAGATCTCCTCCGTATGGCGGATGGCTTCCCGCATGGCCGCAAGCTCCGCGGGGGATTTGCGTTGCCGGAGGGCGGAAATGACCGGCTCCGCGCTGATCACGCAGCCATCAAGCCCGGCCTTAGCGAGCATCTCCATCAGGGTCAGGTACATGCCATGCGTAATGCCGTCGCAGATCTCGCTGTCCACGGAGTAGTTGATCGCGATAGAGTGTGGACGGAGGGTGTGCATGTACGAAAGAAACGGTTCACGAATACCCTGCACATAATCCAGCACTTGTGCGTACGCTCCGGTGTCCACAACCATCTGCCGGTCGTACTTGCCGACGATCGCACACGCCCCGCCCGTGGAAGAAATAATGAGAGCGCTGTGCCAGGTAAGGTTGCCGGGGACAAGGTAATCCAGAATCGGATCGCCGTTCAGCACGGTTTCGCGGGCAAAAGTGATCCAGCAGTCGATTCCGGTTTCATGGAGAATCGCCGCCGCCTGGGCAACCTTTTGTTTGATCAGATCATGGTGCATCGGGGTTCAACCTCCAAGGGCTTTCCGTGCCATGGCCAGCAATCTCCAGTATGGGGGCTGGTAGCCGTGCTGCCGGACAAACGCTGTGACGTTCTCCTTCACACCGGCAACTGCCGCATCGTGCCGGGCGGTATAGGTCCGGTGTCGCAATCCCGATGTGGCGGACATGCCTTCAGGGATCGGTCCAATTTCCCCGAATGTATTGAGGATCATGGAGTACCACCGCACGAGGCGCGCGATCGGGAGCTCGTACCAGGCATACGCCAGCTCGTCCCCCCGCTCGGCTCCTTCCAGCATCGCCTCTGTGACGGCGTCGTCGATGTGGTCTTTCAGCAGGGTACCGGGATCGCGCCATTCTGCCACGATGCAAAGTTGCGGATCGTATTCCAGATCCGATGGCTGCTGCGTGGTAAAAGTCCTGACTCCGAACCCGGCCAGCCAGCGCTGCAATCCGGGTGTGGAAATGTGCGAGAGGCCGGACCAGAGTTCAATCCCGAATTTCCGGTACGGCCGCGAGGCCACCTCGGAACAGAACAGTGCCGTTGTGTCCCGGTAATCCATCGCAAAATCATACGGAATATGTCCGGACCGCGCGGAGGCAAGAGCGTCACTCGCCGCTCTGTGGGGGAGCAGTGGATCCTTCCTCACGGCGGGCAGGTCGTGCCGGAGACGGAGCACAAGCACACGCAGTTTCCTGTCGTGGAGGTATTCTCCCGGTGTGGAGAATGTCACCCCCCTCTCGATGTGCGATTCGATCAGCGTCACGAACTGGGTCCCAGGATCGACATGGACAAGGGCGACATGGGAGAAATACCCAGGAAAATCATTCCCCCGTGCAATCAGCGCCGATGTCGGCACACCGCCGCGCGACAGAAGGACATCGCCGCTCCGGATGCGGACTCCCAGGAGGGATGCCGCCGGACAGGCGGAGGGTTCATCAACTCCCGCCATAAGCGGCATTACTTCTTCGCGCGGGAGCTGGAGCATCACTTCCTCCAGTGCGCTCCGGCTGCCATAGAGGAGGCGATACAGTGTGGTCCGTGCCTCCAGACTGTTCATGTCCCATCGCTGCGCCTGGCGCTTCACTGCATCGCGCATCCAGAGCAGTTCACCGGCGTAGGAAATGAAGCGGGAAGGGGTGGCTGCCACCAGAGGGGAGACGCGGAACACGATCCCTTCAATCCGGCGAAAGACCGAGTCTGTCGGGGAGAGCGTTTCTGCATCAAACCGATCCACGTCGCGTGACAACTCCAGCAGTGATGCCTGTATTGTTGCCACCCGCACCACAGAATCCATCTTCCGGGCGGCAATGAACGCCGTTTCGAGTTGCTCCCAGAACCGATCCTGATTCCAGGCAAACGGTGTTTTCACAGACGGGGCTGTCTGCACAAACGCCGACGGATCACGATCGGGGATCAGGAGCGCGAGATACACCAGGAGCAGAAGCCCGAGGGCTTTCCCTGTGCTGCTGAAAAGGGATCGCGTCATGAGGTCACCAGACCATGGTGCACGGTATCGAGCAGTGGTATCTCGTATATGTCGGTGATGCTTGTTGCAGCCTGTAAGGTAGGGAACCCCTCTTGACATTGCAACCATCCCCCTCAGGCCTTCCACATCATAAGCAATCCCGCACAGATCGTCGCCAGCCCCGCGATCTTCTGCACGGACATGCCCTCCTTGAACACAACCAGCGATATGAGAACAATCACCACGATACTCGCCGCAGAGAGAACGGAGTAGGCGATGCTCAGTTCGATGGTCTCCAGCGCCTTGATGTATAGCAGCGTGTTGACAAGTCCGAGAAGCAAACTGAGCCCGAACAATCCGATTTTCTGCGTATCCCATTCGGGCAATCCGGAGGCGAACTTGAACAGCGCATTGGCGGCGGAGTTGAACATGATCGCAAGAATCAGGAATAGGGCTCCCATACTCGTTATCCTCTCTGAAGCGGATGCAAACAATGAATATTCCAGTGGTTCAGCGTGTCTTGTTATCCGTAAACAATGCCCGGACGCCGGACGGTGAAACCTGGTATGCTGGACGGAAGCGGTCACTCTCCATATACCGGAGCAAACTGTGAAGGAGCTGCCGTGCCGCCGGCCGTTCCCCGGCACCGGAGAGAATGTCGGCGGAGGTCACCAGCAGACTTCCCGCCCCCGCCCGTATTTCAAATGCCAGGGCCAGGCTCCTGTTCGTGTTCCAGTCGTCAATCAGACGCACGAGCGGTACCAGAAGCGTGTCAAAACTCTCCATGCGCATGGCTTGCGCATCTTTCAGAATTTCCCACCACTGCCAGTTGCTATGACCCTCCGTTGGGAAATCCGCGAACGCAGGATGCCCCGGATCGCAGAGGATGCCCAGCGTGTGCGGCGGCTGCCCGCGTGTCCAGGACGTGTTCCAGAAAATGCTCGAAAAGCCGACGGCAATACTGCCTCCGTATTCCGGCCGGACGGACCCCTTCTCCGGAACCAACAACACCTTTCCCCCGTGCTGCAGGTGATCCTCGACGGACCGGTCGTACTTCCGGGCAATCATTACCGTGCTATCCCGGAGACGGGGCAGGACATGCGGGTAGACCCAGAACTCCCAGCTGTTCCTCTGCCGGTCAACAGAAACCGAAAGCGTATACCTGGCAGGCGCGGTGAACGCTTCAAGAGCAACGTCGATGTTTCCCAGTGCCGTCCCGTTCCCAATGGGAATGTCGGTACGCCGCAGATTTCCCGACCGTACGACACGGCCCGCAACATCTTCTATATGCCACTGCGGGACAACACGTGCAAGAGACCGGGAGCCAAAATGCGCGACTTCGATGCCGGCAGTGAGCGTCTCCGCAGTCGTGAAGATCAGCTTCGGCATCCGGGCCAGCGGGACAGTACTGTTACAGAACCGGCGGTACTCGCCGGGAGTGACATATCCTTTCGTATCCCAGAAGGCATCCAGCACGCCCACGGGCGCAGTCCCCTGTCCCGGAAAATCGTGCAGGTCCAGCAACTGAAACCCTGCAAGGCCCGGAGTACGCAGGGCGGCTTCAATGTCCGCCTTGTAGCAGAGTGTCTGGAGTTTCCCCGAGGAGATCAGAAACGTGTGTGCAAGAGGTCCCAGATGATTGGCCTCAAGAGATTCCTGGAAAATCTCAAAGTTGCCTGCTTTCAGCACCCCCGAGTATTTTCCGATTTCGCCGAAGTTCGGATACGCGCACCACTGCCCGACCTCATGGCTCACCACCGGCACGGTGAAGGAATCCATCTCCTTTCGGAAGTCGAACATCGTGCCGGGGGGTTCTTTGTTGATGATGCTCTCCAGCCCTGCACCCCAGGACTGAATGCGTGGGCCGTACAGGTTGTGGTACTCGTTCTCCGGGATCTGCGGCCATCCCGCGGCGGCGGTATAGATTCTCCGCCCGTCCCTTTTCTTCCAGAAGGAGACGAAATCGCCGAGCCACCGATCCTTGTTTTTCCCCGCCGGTTCATTCCCGGCGGCCAGCATGCAGAATGAGGGATGATTCCCGTATGCCCTCACGATCCGCTCACTCTCTTCATAGAGCCAGCGGTCCAGCGGCTTTCCGTCACCAACCCTGGTCCACATACACGCTTCAACCTGCAGATACAACCCGGCCTCATCAGCCGCCGCAAACGCGGCTTCCGGAGGACAGTACGAATGAAAGCGTACATGATTAAGGCCGTGCTCCCTGCAGATGCGGAAGATACGCCTCCACGAGGCGACGTCGGTCGGAGGATATCCCGTCTTCGGAAAAATCGCCGCCTCCAGCGTGCCCCGCAGAAACAGAGGTCTGCCGTTGATTGTCAACTGCGTTCCCTTTGCCCTGAACTCACGCAGTCCGCACATCACGGTCTGTCGTGACTCTTCTCCTCTGCCGGATGCCGGGACAAGTGTGGCAGTCAGGTTATACACATTCGGCTGGAACTCATCCCACAGACGAATGTTTTTCCCGGGGAGATACAGGCATTCAACGGTGGCACTGTCCTTCTCCAGATGAACCGGAATTGACAGTGGAACAAGGCGAACATGCCCGGGACCGGCCGCACTTCTCAATTCGAGAGTCAGGTTCCCTGACCACGGGACTCCCGTCACGCTCCGCAGGGTCACACGAACCTGGAACCCCCTGCGGCGCACATCCGGGAACACCTGGAGGTCATCTATCCGGACATGGGGCCCGGCCCGGAGCTCCATTGATCCGATAACGCCGTTCCAGTTCGTCTGTGTATGATCGGTCACACTGTGGGCGCTTGTACCCACGGAGATCTTTTCCAGACGGTTGTCGATGCGCAGAGACAGTCTGTGCGTCTTAGGAGAACGATTGTGCGTTCCGGAAAACAGATAGGGAGTGAGATCGTAGATGTGGGGCGTACTCAGGCTATTGCGGGTTCCCACACACACCGTATCCACCCAGAGTTCCGTCTCCCAGTGGCATCGCTCCAGCGTGAGGAGGATACGTTTGCCATTCCACGCAGCGGGAATGGCGACCGTCCGCTGATACCAGGCCGATCCGACGTAGTATGTACGCGGATTCAGCCAGAATGGAACCTTGACATGTCCGGGCTGCCGGTAGCGTGCAAACCGCGGATCGGTAAACCAGGCGCTGTCGACAATATCTCCCGTCCACCTGGTGTTCGTGCCGATGTCTCGGCCCTTCCCTCGTTCAGCCATGGAGCCCGGCAACAGGATACTGTCCCCTGCAAATCCGTTGAACCAGCCGGCGGCGACGCCGGCATCGAGGGAATCAACACGGAACTTCCACATGCCGGAGAGACTCAGTACCGTCGGCGCATCGGATGCGTTCAACGGGCTGGGAAAGAACAGGAAGGAGAAAAGAGCGGCAAGAACAAGAGGAAAAAGGTGATGGTCTCCGCCTGCAGTGTCAGTGCTCATCGGGCAGGCTCCGTCGCACCATCACATCGCCTCTCTCTGCAAAGATTTCCAGTGCGGGACCCGCGCGATAGGGAATATTCCCGTTTCTCGGCAGGACAGCACCCCCGGATTCAAGATAGTAGGCTTCCCCGTTGATTCTCACGATAATGCCGACGTGGCCCGTCCGCCCGACGACGTCGCCCGGTTGCAGTCTCGCCACCTCGGCATCCGTGGGTGCCGTCCCTCTGGCGACGGTCAACACCAGGCGGCCCAGCCGAAGAAAATCGTGTGTATCCACCCTGAACCTGTTCGGCATCCCGTTCCGGCCCCCCATGTCGCTGAGTCCGAGAGCCCCGGCGGAAGCTGCAAACCCCGCCGAGGAAAACACCGCGGCGCTGTCTGATGGGACCATCAGCCCCAGAAGCACCGCGAGGTCATACGGAGACGAGGCGCAGCCCGAGCAGTCCAGGCCGAACCGTTTCCTGTGTCCCGATCCGTTTTCTTGCGGATCGTCCAGATCAAGGATATCGCCGCCCCAGCGATAGAATCCCGGACCGAACCATGTGCGGTACATCTCATGCACGAACAACGTAAGATGGTTGATGATGGATGCCGGATGCTGTTTGGCAAGTTCCTGCACGTGCGGACGCAGGAGTGGCATCAGGATACTGTCAAGAAAGAGACGGTTATCCGTCACATAGCCGGTAAGGAGCACGCCATCCTTGAGAATGGAATCCTGACGGGCTGTGGCATCACGGACAAACCCATCCATCACGCCGGCGGCCGGAGCTTTCACCTCAACAAAGCGGTGGAACGTGCCATACTCAATGGTGTCCGATCGCCGGGGTGTGCACGAAGCGATGGCAAGACACAGGAGGACGGGGCCGAGCCGGCGCACGAGGGTATTCACAAGGGCATGAACTCTCACGGATGGAGCTCCCGGGGTTTCGGATTATTTGTTGTTGTCGAGCTTCTCCAGTTCATCTTCTATCCTGTTTTCCAGGGAGAGCTGGAAATCGTATTCGTCGTACTCTGCGGCCCGTTCGAAGGCGTTGCGCGCTTCCGGCCGACGCCCGGTTTTTGCGAGCGCCTGTCCCTGCTTCACCAGGGCATGCGGGATGATCCAGAGTTCGGCCCGTGGTCTCAGGGCGAAGATACGGTGTGCCGTTTCGAGAACATCCCCGTAGCGTTCCTGCTCGAACTGCATCAGCTGCATGGCGTAGAGGACGCGCACCTGCAGATCCGGATCGTCGCCTGCCTTTTCGAGGGCGGCGGAATACAGATTTTCCGCAATCTCATATTCTTTGCGGTCAAAACTGTTCCCCGCTTTGAGCAGGAGTATCTCCGCTTCGCCGAGCGGTCTCCGGATCAATTCCTGTCCCCGGCGGAAGTAGTACGTGTCATTTGCGCGCTCTTTATCCTCCACCTTTCGCATGAGGCCGTACGTTGCTACAGCCTTCAGGCGGTCGCCGGTGATCTCTTGCGCGACACCGAGCCGGTAGTAGGTCCAATTCCTGATCCGGTCCCGGTTCGGCGCCTTTTCCAGATAGACTATGTAGTTGTTCCGCGCCCGGGCGAAATCGTTCTTGTTGAAATAGATCCCCCCGAGCGTGGAATAGATGGTTTCTTCGGCATAGTGAAGTTTCTTCCGGTTGTTCACTTCCGCGGCCTTCAGGGCGGCGGCAAGGGCCTCGTCCGGTTTGTCGGTACGGAGATACCAGTTTGCCGCAAGCACTTGAAAGAGCGCATTGTCGGGGTATTTCTTCAGCAACGGGGTGAGGTAGGCGAAGGCTTCGTCGTACCGGTGCTCGGTGAATAGAAACTGGGAGAGAAAAAAACTCGCTTCGCTCCGTGTGTAGGTCCCATGTGCGGCAGCCTCGCTCATGAGTCTGAGTCCCTCCTCCAGATCGCCCGAAAAGCCCAGCACGGATGTCACCCATTTGAACGACCGCGGCACTTTGGCGACGAGATAGGTGAAAAGCCCGAACCCCATCCTGGCATCATAGAGGGACGTATCCAGCCGGACCGCCTCTTCCAGGTAGCCAAACCCGACCTTTCCGTCTTTGACCGCCTTCAGGATCGACCCGTTGGTCTGATGGGCAAGACCCCGGTAGCCGAGTATTCCCCCGAGGTAGAATCGTGCTTTGACATCTCGCGGATTGTTGTCCAGGAGTCCTTCGCACACCTCAATGACGTGTTCGGTTCCTTCGACAAATCTGTCATATTGGGTTTCGTCCCGGCTCAGCGCGTAGCGCCAGAACTCCACCATGCTGCCGAAAAAATGTCCGCGCGGATCGCCCGGTGCCAGCTGGCAGACCGAGTCGAAGGTGCGGGCGGAAGCGTCGAAATCCATATTGTAGAGGAGATCTATCCCGCGCGTGGTTCTGTTGTGCACATCCAGCCAGTCGATCGTCTGCGCAAATGCAGAGGGTGCGGCAAGCAGGGTCACAACAAGCAGTACACCGGGTTTCACGGACGCCTCACGCTCATTCTCCTGCTTCTCTCAGGGGTACGGGGATATCCGCCTTTGCGTTTGGGATCCTGCACCTTGGGCCACTCGCCCGGAGCTCTTGATCACCGCGTCCTCAACGGGAAAGGATTGCGCCGGGGGAACGCCGCTACCTGCTCATCTGATAGTCGATCATCCTGTTGATGGCCTGCCGGCAGACGCGGCAGAATTCGTTCTTCGGATGATAAATCATCAGACAGTACATCATGGAACGGTACATACCTCGCGAGGTATAACCGGCGCCTTCAAACGCGCCGACGGTCTCTTCCAGATGTGCATACCGCTTGCGCACACTCTTGATCTCCGCCAGCAGCGCCTGGTCATTCGCCTTGAAGCGAGCTTCGATAGCCGCGCGCTCTGCCCCGCCGGCGTTCTTCCCCGCCGCTTCTTCCAACGCCTTCACCCGGGCGGAAAAGATGTTTCGGCGCTCCACCTGCAGACTGTCCAGGATTTCTTTCCCCCATGCGGTGGGAAGCACAACGCCCGGACTGAGTTGATCCTGCCACTTGATGCGGGCGGGATCCAGCAGAGCCGTAATGTTCGGTTCCAGCGGCTCGATGCCCTTCGGATAGAAATCCTTGTAGGCGACGTCAGCCGAGTAGTACTCGTCCGCAAGTCCTGCAAACGAATGCCCGAACTCATGAGCGAACACCCTCCTGCTCGACGAATCGTCCACCGTGGTGATGCAATAGTCGTTGTAGATTCCCCCGCCGCCGTACCGGGAGCTGTTCACAAGAATGACGATGGCATCGTAGGGCACCTGTGCGGCCATTGCGCGCATCGTTCTTCCCTCCTCGGTCAGCATGTACCGGTCAAGATCAAACGTGTCGAAGGACGCATTCAGCGATGTCGCCTTGAATGAACCCTGCCTGGGTTCATCCATTCCACGCTCCGCCGAGGGCCGGAGCACACCGTAGAGCGAGAAGGCATTCTGGCGGCTCTTAAACGGCTCCACGGCAAACAGGGCGGCGGACATGCGTGTAACGTCCGAACGGAATTTCGCCGTGTCCTCGATCGTATATCCTTCCCCGAGGAAAGCGATATCCACCGAGTGCTCCGGATCTCCGCTTCGCTGAAATTGATAGATCAGATCGGCGCCCTTTCCGGACTCCTTGTGAATGTGAAAATCCAGGGGATCAACGATCCCGGAGAACAGGGGGCGAAGGATGTTTTGCCTGTCGCGTGCTTCAATATCGAGCTGGACCGGTCGTTTGGGAAAGGGAACACGTACCGCACGGTTGAACGTGCGCTGTACGCCATGCAGGGCCGGATCGGTAGTCCGGTATTCACCGAACATGGTGTCAAAGCCTCTGCTGTAGATGAGGCGATGGGAGGTGGTATCATAGACCTTGACGGCGTACCGGCCGTTATTGAACGGATCGAGGAGCCGGCTTCTGCTCTCCGGCCACATGCTTTCCCGGTGCAGCCGGTCCAGCGTGATCACTTCCTTGTTCGCATCGCCGATCTGGTAGAAATCCACCCGCAATGCCGCCTGTTCGAAGAACTCGTCGAAACGGACCGGCTGCTGGGCAACGCCTGTCAGGGAAACACAGACAAGACAGCATACTGATCTGAGAACGTGCATCCCTATCTCCTGGTGAAGGTTGTGGATAAAGATAGAAGATAATTCTCCGGAGCGCAAGTTGCCTTTCTCTTCTCCCGGTTGCTGCAGAAGTGAAACGATTTTCGTATGTTACGGTTGTCGTTTCTCATACCACGAAGGCACCCCCATGCAGATCGGTATTGTCGGCCTCCCGTTTTCGGGCAAATCCACCCTTTTTCAGGCGATCACCAGGACTCATCTCGACCCATCGGTGTTGACCAGGGCGGAGGCCCACCACGCAGTTGTCAAGGTGCCGGACGCCCGCCTCGACGCACTCTCCGCTCTCTATTCACCCAAGCGGACGGTCCATGCCACGATCGAATTCGTCGATGTGGTCGGCTTGAAGCGCGGAGAATCGGGGTCAACACAGTTCACCACCAATTTCTTCAGCAACGTGAAAACCAATGACGCGCTGGTCCAGGTGGTCCGCCTCTTTTCCAACGACACCGTTCCCCATCCCGATGGGAGCGTCGACGTCATGCGGGACATCGCGGCATTCGAGACGGAGTTCATCATCTCCGACCTGTCCATCATTGAAACACGCATCGAACGTATCGGCAAGCAGCTGCAGAAAGCGCACGACGAGCAGATCAAGAGGGAACTCCCGATCCTGCAGAAATGTCATCAGATTCTGGAAACCGAAACTCCCCTGCGCGAGGTGGAATTCACCAAAGACGAGATCCACATTCTCAAGACCTACCAGTTGCTCTCCATCAAGCCGATGTTGATTGCCCTGAACTGCGATGAGACACAGCAGAAGATCGCCGGGGAGCTTGTGGTGCGGGTGAATGAAGAGAAAGCCGGGAAACAAACGAAAGTCCTTTCATTTTATGGAAAGATCGATATGGAGATGTCGGAACTTCCGGAAGACGAGGCCCGGGCATTCATGAGTGAATACGGAATCAAGGAGTCGGCGCTCGACACGTTGATCCGTGAGTCGTACACCCTTCTCGGTGTGCAGTCGTTTTTCACCGTGGGCGAAGACGAGTGCCGTGCATGGACAATCCGAAAGGGCATGACGGCGCAGGAGTCGGCCGGAGTCATCCACTCGGATTTTTTCAGCAAGTTCATCCGGGCCGAGGTGGTCCATTACGATCCGTTCGTGGC
>Ga0209253_10002311_pt1 | contig 16889 bp, 11 predicted proteins | sample FrelakmetBRP12BR_FD_187145 | JGI IMG/M metagenome (GOLD analysis project Ga0209253, IMG submission 187145) | Freshwater lake sediment microbial communities from the University of Notre Dame, USA, for methane emissions studies - BRP12 BR (SPAdes)... | ecosystem: Environmental > Aquatic >...
CCCGACGATATTTTTACAGATGGTGCCGTACTTTTTGCTTGTTTGCCAGAGTCCGGCCAGAACCGCCTGTGATGATATCTTGCACAGAGATGTCGCCAGGGGCGTGCCGCCGTTCCAGAGCCCGCGCTTCATGGCCTCTGCCTGCACCTGTCCGTAATCCACATAGGGCTGGACGCGCATGGTCATTGAGTCTTCATCTATTTCGATAATCTGATTCATTCTGCTGTAGTGGATACAAACAGTCGGGGCAGGCGTTGTGGGCATGCAGGCAATGCCGAGCTGGCCGTTGGTCATTGAGATAAAAGGAACTTTATATTTGTTGGAAATCCGGACAACAGCCTGTATCTCTTCTGTCGTTCCGGGCAAAATAATACAGGCAGGGATGTTGGAAGGATCTTTTGCGTGTTTTTTCAGGTATCCAATTATATCGATCCCGAACCTGCTGTAGGTTTCTATAACCGCACGGTCCTGGCTGATATAGTCTTTCCCTACAACAGCTTCAAGTTCTGCGTAGATTGCCGGAGGCAGACGGTTTGCCCTGACTGCTTTCTTTTCTTCCATAGTGCAACACCTTTGTCTTAAAATCCAGTTGTCAGCCGTCAGTAGTCAGAATCATTCATTCTGATTTTTGGATTCTGTCTTCTGAATTCTGTAGTTTAAAACCCAAGCTTCCCCGGATTCAGTATCCCCTGTGGATCCATCTCCTTTTTGAGCTGCTTAAGCTTTGAGAAGTAGTACGGCGCCTTGGCGTAAACCATTTCGGCCCAGTAGCCGTAGGGCCGGTCAAAAAGAGCCCCCTTATCCTGAAGCATCGAACTTGCTGATTGCCACAGTTTATAAACCTTGTCCCGCTCGCCGTCATCCGCTCCGCAGTGAAGATCGAACTCGCAGTGTATTGACCTGCCCCGTTCAATTATGGTAAAATAACCGCCAACGTCTTCCGGGGCATAGCCGGCGGCCCTGGCAGCCGCGGAAACTGCTGCTGCAAGCTCCGGCAGCTTTTTCAAAGGCGCCTTGAACGAAAGATCATGGACTGAACCCTTATAATTGAATTTTCTTAAAACTCCCCATGGCCTGAGACTTTCCCTGAGAAAAACTTTTTCTATCTCAGGGAATGCGGGTAATTCGGTAACTACACGCAAGCCCAGTTTTTGCCCCATAGCGTACAGCGACTCCTCCTGAATCTGCACCCATTCTTCCGGGAAGTGGGGGAACCCTGCCAGACCGATAACTATTGTCCAGGACGGCAACAGCTGTTGTAACTGCTTAAACCTCTCAGATGGCGTGGCAAGAGCGGGGAACCCTCCGGGGATCTGCCACTCCTCATTAAGAAGGGCCGCCAGGTTAAAGCGATTGAGCGCAAAACACTCAAGCCCTATTTCCTTTCTCTGAATCTGCTTTAATGCCTCGGGGATGTCCTGTATAGTATCAAATGCTATAAGGAAGAACTTTCGCACAGAGGACAGGTGCTGCGCGCTTATAACCATTTTCGTAACAATGCCCAGCGTGCCCTGAGCTCCTGTCCAGAGCCGGTAGATTGTATTCAGGCCGGGACCGTAGAGGCCTCCCGGCCTGCCCCCGAGATTCCAGCAGCCGGTACGGAACAGCTCACCATCGGGCAGTACCATCTCCGTGTCATGGGTGAGATAATTGCCCAGCTCCAGATGAGCTGCGGCCATCACCACATCCCGCTCCAGATAACTGGTCAAAACAGATCTTCCCGGGGGGATACCAAACGGCATCATTACCCGCAGCCCCTTTTTCTCTAATGCGTCCTGCAGCTTTGCATAGGTCACCCCGGGCTCAATGATTACATACAGGTCTTTGTCATTTATCTCTATAATGCTGTCCATGCCGGACATATCCAGCACTATTCCTCCATATGCAGGAATTGCGGCTCCGTGCAGATTAAGGCCAGAACTGAAAGGTGTAAGCGGGGTTTTGGTCCGGTTGGCAAGCCGCACAATCTCCTGTATTGCTGCTACACTCTGCGGCCGGACAATAACATCCGGGCGGCCGGGCTTTACAAAGCTCTGGTCAGCTGCATAGCGCTCTTTCAGGGCAGGGTCATCAAACACATTGCCAGAACCCACAATCTGCTCAAGCTGTTTTATTAGGCTCATAGAAACTCGGAAAAAAAGATTTTAAGTATGCTCCCTGGTACTTGTTGAACGGGTTCAAGGTGGAGGGAAGCGCCTCGGTTATCAGCTTGAAGAGATATATTCAGCTCTCGCTTCACTATGGACAGTGCCGTCAATCGCTCAAGCCTGCTTCCCTATGCCGGTCATTCGTAAATAGTTTTTTCGTCCTGAGCCAAACTGTCGTCAATGGTAAAAGCAACAATTGAGATCAGCACTGCTGCAATGAACCAGTTTCCATTTCCCATCTTCATAATGCATCTCCACCTGTCTTTTTAAAATAGTCATTCTGCCTGCTGCCTCAGACAATAGTTGCTGAATCCACCTTTTCGAGTTTTGCTTTTGCGGGGGCACCCGTTTTTATGTTACACCCCCGTGCTGTATAAAAAGTTAAGGGTCATGACTAGAACAGCACGGGTAAAATGTGCTAAACGATAGTCATGACCCATATAACTTTTTGCCTTTATGCCCTGTTCAGATTGAGTTCAAACCATTAATGAGCTTTGCTTGACAAGTACCTCAGGTTGAAGAGGTTTTCGCTCAAATTGGGCATATTGAGGGTAATGGTATGTGTTGCAATGGTTGTATGCTTGTTGATAACATCAAGGATACAGGGATTCCAGTAATCGAGCTCTCCATTGTCCGGACTCCAGCGCCATGCCCAGTCCCAGACCTTCCAGAGCCGGCCTTTCTGGTCATGCCAGAACATTTGCTGCATGGCAAAGGTTTCCTTGTCCACATACCAGGTGCGCATCTTGTAAATGTAGGATGGCTCATCATAGGTTATTTTTACCACCCAGACGGGACGGCGCTCCCACCAGTAACGCTGACTTCTTCCCCCATACTTTTCTTCATATTTAATGGGCCTGGGGTTAAAGGACGGGCAGAGCACCACCGCTTCTCCAAGCAGTTCATACTTTGCCGGGTGAATAGATACCTTGCTCCAATATCCTTTCCAGTCTTCCCAGCTGATATCTGAACCCACCAGCGGGTCCTGGGTGTTGCTTCCGGAGAGGCGCCGGATTCTGCGCATGGATGGTATATAGGTGACGAAGGAATCTTCTGCTTTGTCATCTTTATAGCGGGTCCGTACTGCTGCAAATCCGCGCAGGTCATAAGGATAAAGAGCCACGATGGAGCCTTTTTCATAGATGTCTTCAAAGCCGGGAATTACCGGAAACGGCGGGACCTTGATCCGGCCGACATAATTCTGCCAGTGGAGTTCTATCTTTTCCTCCCGCTCCTGTTTTCCATCTCTTCCATAATAGCCGAATGTCAGTGGCAAGGAGTTCAGATTATCCCCCATGATGGTAAGCCGGTCATAGTTATGCACTATCTCTATCGCTGTTTTCGGCTTGGGGAATGGAATGCCGGCAACCCAGCCCCGGAGAATATTTTTATCATCCACCGTGCAGGTGCCGGCATATTTTTTTGAAGCCTCCATGTATCCCCGGTCATTCCAGGCGTGGGTGGTGGGGACGATTACCATTTCCAGGGGCGAATAATTATAGCCTGCAAATAAACCGGTACCCGTCATACGGTCTACTTCCCAGTCAAATCCGTAGGGCAATAGTTCGCGCAGCTCTTTTTCATACTGTTTGACATTCTCGGGAGTTATGACCAGCCCCGGTTTGATGCTCGGCGCCTTGGTATCTTTGGCAACCATATCAACCGCATTATATCCTAAATATTCCTCCCACTCTTTGCCGAGCTTTATAGCTTCGGGAGTGCAGAGCCGTTCAGCCCATTCCTTGTATACCGGGTCGCCCTGCGTTGCAGCAAAGTCTTTCCATGGTTTGACCCATGAGGGCAGCTCCTCAGCTCCTGCTGGAATAAACATCCCCAAAACAAGCAGGAGAGCTATAAAATGTAATTTCATATGTTGCTTTGCCATGACAGTCTCCTTTCCTTAAAATTGGTATTTCAAGCGCAGGTACACCTGAGCGTTTTTCTGAAACAGGCCGAACGATTTCCCGGTATCATGATCACCGTGAATATACATAACACCGAGTTCGGGTCTGAAGTGTGTACCATAGGCAAGGTTAACCTTGGTTTTTATGGCATAGCCATGCTCCTCGAAATCATACAGAAACAGTAACTGCGGGACTATGCGTTTGTTGTCATACTGGGTATTGACCAGGAAGCTGAAATACTTCTGGGTCTTGTGGATGCGCCAGGGGTCAATCCGGTCACTATTGTACGATCCGGGAAGCGGCGGAAGCGCGTCTTTGCTTACCTTCTCATTAAAATAGAACGGTGCGTTCACTAACTGGCCATCAAGCCCGAAAATATAGTACATGAAAAACTGGGCGCTGCAGAAGAACGATTCACGTGAATTCAGAAACCTGAGATACACCGGCCAGTCAAGCCCAACCATGTACCGGAGCTGATCCTTGTCTTTTTTATAACCGGTTAAACCATATTTGGGATTGAGTCCGGTCCAGGCCATGTCGCCGATTCTTTTCCCTTCGTTCTGGAACGGCTTTTTAAATTCATACAGCGCCTCTACCCGCAGCACCGGAGCAGTTTGACCGCCCAGCTTAATCTGTGAAATTTCACGATTAATCGTGAACCCGACAATTCTTCGCCAGGAATATTCCCTGTCAAAATTGAGGGTAAGAGCTGCCCGGTCCCACGGAGGAATGGTCAGGCTCGGGCCTTTTGGTTTCAGGATAACATCAGGCTGGGTCCCATAGTAAAAATTCAACGTAAACAGCCACTCCTTAAAGTTACCCATGATGCGCATGGCATACTCCATGTTCCGTGTGCGTATTCCATGGGGATGGATATCATTCACATTAACGCGGGTAGTGTAGGGCAGGTTCGGCTCATTGGTTGCCCACACGCCGCCATCAGCCTCATACAACTCAATACGGTTCTGCTTTGGTTTGCCAGGGTTGAGAATGAACTCAATCTGCAAATCTCTAATGCAAAACGGTTCAATCCCCGGGAAATAGGTTGCCTTTAACAGCCACAGGGGGATACGGGTGTATTCATACCCTTCATCAGAGTCTCTCAGCACCCACTCCCGGCGCAGGTCCTGGGGATTGATGAAGTCCATGAGCCGCAGCCCGTCGCTTTCGCCCCAGACCACCTGTTGCCTGCCGATGCGGAAATTGACATGCTTGCTCTCGATATCAAAATAGAGCTCGCGGAAAAATTCCGCTCCCTGGTCGTTCTTCGTCCATTCCCAGGCGAGGTTGTTTCTGGCACGGGATTTCTGCGCGGGAGTGTTGTTTGCTTCTTGCCACCAGCGTTTACCACTTTGAATCTGGTAGGCAAGGTCGCCGAACAGTCTGTTTATTCCGTATAATGAAACACCCTCTGAAATCTGATAGGTCCACTCAAGTTGCATGGTGCTGTAATCACTGACATTTTTACCGGCAAACTTGGGATCAAAGCCGATTGCAGCTTCCTGCATAAGGAAACCGTTAATACTGAACGGGCGGCAGAAAATCTGATAGGTATTAGTGCCGCTTGCCGAACCCGCACCAGCATCTGCCTTTTCCTTTGCTGCAGCAAACTGTAGGGGGAAAGCTATTACTATAAGAGCTACAACAGTAAACTTTAGTTTTTTCATGTTCCCTCCTTTTGCTTCGTAGTCTTAACTGTCTCTCAAAGCTACTCTTCGATACGACGTGTTTGCTTCAATCACCTCCTTTGCTGGATAAATTTTCCGGGCTTTGTTAACTCGCTGTTTGAGATTCCTGGTTCAGTTCATCCAGATGAGCATGCCTCCGCATGAACTTGGGCTTTAACCAGTTGATTGCAGCAGGGACAAAGAACAGCGCGCCCAACATATCGAAAAACATAAGGAATGCTATGAGAAGACCCATCTCTGCATTAAATCGCAGATCAGATATAGCCGGCCACAGAAGAAGCGGGATAATAATAGTGATTGCAGTGATAACCACTCCTTGCCCTGCAGAATTTAAAGAGGTATGAGTCATCATCCGCCAGTCTCCGCGGGTGTTTTTAAACTCTTCTTCCATGCGGCTCAGCAAATAAATTCCATAGTCAACACCAACGCCAAGGCCGACCGCAGAAACAGGCAGCGTGTTGATGTCCAGGCCGATGTTTTTCAGTACCATATAGGCAAAGGCAACCATGTTGGCAACCAGCAGCGGCAGGCACAGGATGATTGCCGCCACCATTGAGCGGTAGGCAATGCCGCAGAATACTACCACGGTAATAAACGCCAGGAGCAGCGTTCCTGTCTGCGACCAGACAATTTCTTCATTGGTTGCAGCCAGTACGCCACCGTACCCTCCGGCAATCCTGAATTGGACGCCCTCGATCTTTGGCTGGGTCTTGAAGAATTCCCTGGTTGAATCGATTACCTGCGTGAGGGTATCTCCCAGATGGTTTTTCAAAAAGACGCTGACAATAGTGTGCTTGTAGTGCGGATCAACAATGGTCGTGTAGTCTCCCGGGTCACCGGCCATGCGATAGAAGAACATAAGCTGGCCGATGAGCTTTACGTCATCAGGAACAGCGAGGTAGCGGGCATCCCCCTCATGGAACTCTTTGTTCATCACCTTTACAATCTTGGTCAGGGACTGGGTGCCGCCGACGATATCCGGGTGCTTGTGAGTGATATAGCGCTCGTAGAGGTCAATCCGCTTCATAACTTCAGGCTTCTCAACAGCTCCCTCCTCTCCCTCAACTATGACACTTATCATGTCGGTGCCGGCAGAATCAAACACCTTGTTGATCATTTCGCAGTCCTTGTTGTACTGGGAGTCAGGCCATAGAATAGGCGAGCCGGGATGGGTGTCGCCGATTTTAATCCCGGTTGAGATGTAGGTTGCACCCAGACCGATAATGATAACCACCAGCAGTATAATCCAGTTTAATCGGCCATAGGTCATTTCACCAATTTCATCAAGCCAGGTTCGTTTGGTTGCAACCGGTGCGTCTTTTTCCCAGGAAAATGCATACCGGTGCAAGTCTTTGGGCGTCGGCATGTAGGAACACAGTATCGGTCCCAGCACGCCGACAATGAGCAGGATGGAAAGAACCCAGAAGGAGCAGAGAAATGATATTTTCTGGATCATGGGGATGCGTGCCAGGATCAAAACTGAAAAACCTGCTGCGTCAGTAACAATGGCGGCAAGGCTGGCAAGAAATATTCCGTCTATTGTTGCTATGGCTGCTTTTGCTTTGTCACCGCAAACATTAAGCTCTTCCAGGTAGCGCCGGGTCACCTGCACCGAGTGGCTCAGCCCGCGGGCTCCCACCAGCACCGGCAAGACGATCATAAGGGGGTTGAAGTTCACGCCCAGTATTCCTATGAAGCCGAAACCCCAGATGGTGCATAATATGCCGGCAAACAGGGGAATAATCACACCCACAATGTTTCTGAAAATATAGATAACTGCTGCGATGATAAATAAAAATGTGACGCCGAATATGAGGTAAGTTTTCGGCATAAACTGGTAAATCCACCCGAGCAGCATGGGGCGGCCGGCAATGTGCAGCGTAGTATTATCATCCTCTTCCTTCTGCTTGAGGGCCTGTATGAAGTCAAAGAATTTGGTGTAATCGATATCCGGCCAGCAGTCAGCAATCATTAAGGTTGCCTTGCCATCCCGGGACACCATAAAGCCGTTATATGCTTCATTGGTAAAAATGTTGTATTTCAAGCGCTCGATGCCCTCGGGCGTCTTATCAATCTCCGGCCACATCAACGCTGACACGTCAACCGTACCGCCCACGTGACCTTTCGCCACTTTGCTCTTGCGCTGGGCAATAGAGTACACAAAGGCGCGCCGGACATCTTTGTAAAACAGGATTTCATCGCTGACCCGCTTGATTTTTTCCAGGGTCTGGACATTAAAGATGTCACCATTTTTTACTTTCAGCGCCACCATGACCGTGTTGCTGCCCCCGTATTGCTCCACATACTGCTTATAGAGCTTGATAAACGGGTGCTGCGGAGGAATCATTTCTTCCAGGATTACCTCGACGCTCAAGCGTTTGGTAACCCCGTAAATGAAGACCACTGAACATATGCACATGATAATCAGGATTATTTTATGATACCGGTAAAAAATTTCACCCAGCGTAGCCCGTTGTTTTGCCATAGCTCCTCCTGTTCTGCCTGTCACGTAGCGTTAATTATTTGCCAGCACCATGTCAAACGGTTTTTCCGGATATTCCATCAGCTCCCATGAATACCCTCCGGTAGCAGCCCGCAGGACCATACCGTTTTCACCCACCGTAATTGCTTCCTCTCCTGTTCTGGTAATGAATTTGACTTTATAAAGCCATTTATAATCAATATTTAATTTCATCTCGGTTGGCGACATCCAGTTCTGCAGATACGGCTTTTTAAGAAAGGCATAATAGGCGATAATTCCCTGCCCCACGGCAAAAGCATCCTTGCGGATAATATCAGGGCCGCCTCGCCGGAAGGTCACGCCATAGTAATGGGTTTTCTTATTGGGGGATTCTGCGATCCAGGTTTTACCGCCGTCAACAGTTTTCAGTATGGTAGCATCAAGCCCGGCAGCAAACCCGAAATTCTGGTCAAAAAATTCCACATCAATCAAGGTATTCCCGGTGCCGCTTTTAATTTTTTCCCAGGTTTTGCCCCCGTCGGCGGTTTTGATCACTGTGCCGTACTCACCGACAGCCCAGCCCATCTGGGGATTCAGAAAATAGACGCTGTTGAGGGTGTAGATTTCTTCCTCAGCGCCAAAATTCTCCTTTACGACCTCACCTTCCTTGAGCTGGGAGATGTCCAGCTCCACAGGTTCGCCGCCGTGGACTCTCTCCCAGTTGCTCCCGCCATCCGTGCTGTGCAGAATGGTCTCATACTGTCCGACAATCCACCCTTCCTGGGGGGAAACAAATTTTACATCATTATATAAATAGCGCATGCCGGTTGACACCTTCTTCCAGCTTTTGCCGCCATCAGCGGTCCGTAGTACTACTCCGCCATAGCCAACTGCCCAGGCAACGTCAGGGGAAACTGCGCATACCCCTACCAGGTCACTCCCAACTCCGCTGTTCTGGTAGTTCCATTTCTTGCCTCCGTCAGTTGAAGCAATGACCGTTCCGTACTGCCCAACAGCCCAGCCGCTGCTGTCATTGCAAAAAGATACTGCCAGGAGATGGTCACGCAGGCGCCAGGTCTTCACTACCTCCTCTTCCACGAGACCGGTTGTAATTTTCATATACCAGTAGCTCACCCCGACCACAGCAGCCATAAATATACAGATTAGAATTACGCGCGTCCTGAAACTCATGCTGGTTCCTCCTTCCCGGTGGTTTACCTCAGATGAAAATGTAATATGGTGTAACGCTCAGTGTTTTGTGATTACTGCTCAATACTGCTATGTACTCCACTCATACTTCGGCATTGAGAAATCCGGATAATATTCGCGCACGATAATTCGCTGCGGCACAATTTTGATGAAATTGAAAGCAGCAAGCGCCTTCTCTACTTTTTCCGTGAATTGCTTGGCTGTTAATCCCTTTCGTTCAATTTTTGCCAGCTTCTCAGTGCAGACATAGAGGTTCCATTTTTTAGCCTTGGTCTTGAACACGCGCGGATTGTTTTGCATGTTGATTAATTCAGCTTTGCCAAAAATCTGGAGACTTTTTTGCAGCTTATAATGGTCTAAGGGTTGTTGATAGATTGCTGCAGAAACGATAGGATTTCGCTTAATGTTTGCTATTTTAGTGCTTGGTTCGGCGAAGATATAAATGGTCAGACCCTCGTTGAAAAACTCCAGGGTAGTTGCGCGTGGTACATTGTTATGGCAGGTGGCAAGCACCAGGCAGTTTCTGTGGTGTGTGCCGCAGGGATATGTATCTAAATTATTACTGGGCAGGCCGCAGGTTGATTTTAAAAATTCAATAATCTCTTTTTTAACCCGCAGCTTTGATTTTTTCTTCGGTAGTAGCATTGCTCACTTCCCCCTCTCGCCGGGATAAAAAGATTATCTGCAATAAAACAACGTTAATGTTGCGCATGGTTACATAAACTTATAGAGGCCCGTGCAACTGAAACCGGAGAGATGTCCCTGTGCCTTTTTCCTTTACTATAGGGATTTGAAATGTTAAATACGGCAAATGCCGTATTTGTAACATAAGGATACCGTATTTATAAAAATAAACTTCAGGGGCAAAAACTACTGCTCAGAAGGGGGATATATGGCAGATAAAAAGCGCATCCTTATTGTGGAAGACCGTACTATCGTGAGGGAGGGTCTGCGCCTCCTGGTGACATCAGATGAACAGTACAGTATAGCAGGGGAAGCTGAGGACGGACATGCTGCAATAAAGGTCGCCAGGGAGTTGCAGCCGGACCTTATTCTGATGGACCTGAGCATGCCCAGGATGAACGGGATGGATGCAATCCGGGAAATTAAAAAAGTCTGTCCTGCTATAAAAATTCTGGTGCTTACCGTACATGATACAGACGAATTTATTATTGCCTCTCTTGAGGCAGGCGCTGACGGGTACATTCTGAAGGATGCCAATAAATCTGAGTTGATGCTGGCTATAAAGAGTGTCCTGGAAGGTAAACCGTTTTTAAGTCCCGGGATTTCAGAAAAAATAATCAGTGGCTACCTTTCCAGGCAGCGGCCGCAAAAACCAAAAACATCGCTGCAGGGGCTCACGCACCGCGAGCGCGAAATCCTTAAATTAATTGCCGAAGGCTATAAGAACAAAGCAATCGCTGAACTTCTTTGTATCAGTGCCAACACCGTGGAAAAACACCGGGAAAACATAATGCATAAGCTGGAGCTGCACAATGCGTCCGGTTTGACGTTATTTGCTATGGAGAATGGACTCATCATGAAAGTCTAAAGCTTCCAGGTCGCACTGATGGTCGTTCCTTCTCCCTCGCCTGAATAGATTTCCAATCCCCCCCCGGACAATTCAACCCGCTCCCTCATGCTGATAAGCCCGAAGCCATTCTGTATGGTTGGATCAACACTCATGCCGGGCACATCAAACCCCCTGCCGTTATCTTCAACAGAAAGATTGATCCTGCTGTTATGCTGAGCCAAAGAAATAGTGATGTGATTAGCATTACTGTGTTTGGCTATATTGGTGAGCGACTCCTGCAATACCCGATAAATAACTATCTTTAAGTGATTGGGCACCAATTCTTCACGTATGTTTATTTGTTGCTCTATTGCTATCCCGGCATAGGTCTTCTGGTATTCTCGACAGAACCAGGAAATGGTTGCGATGATGCCCAGCTGGTCAATGCTGGCAGGACGCAGCGAAACTGAAATCTTCCGTGCTTCCGACAGGGTGTTCTGGATGAGATGAACAACGCGGTTCAACGAAGCAAGGCTGTCGCTGGAATTGCCTTTTTCAATGAGATCCTGTGCATTCTCAACGCTGAACTTAATGGCAGTCAACCCCTGACCCACCTCATCGTGCAGCTCACGGGATATGCGCTGTCTCTCTTTTTCTCCTGCCTGCATTAATTGTGTCGAGAGAAACCGGAGACGTGCTGTTGATGCATTCAATGCCCGCTGGGTGAATATGATAAAGAAAATGGTAACAGCAAAGATGAGGCTTGCTGATACCCGGGCAACCATTATTATCTGCCTTGATTTGCGTTTGACAATGCTATCCAGTATCTGGATTGTATCAGTCAGCTCGGCAATAAAATAGCGGTTCAGAGAAGAGACCATGTATTCAATGTCAAAGGTCAAATCAAACAGCAGAATGTACTCCATGCTCTGGCCACGCCGCTCCATCTGATACATCAGCTCATGGAGCAGGCTTCGCTTCTCGGTCTGCGCTTTCTGATCTGCCTGGGTCAGGTATTCATCAAAACTGAACGTCACCGACTCGATACGCGGCTTGATGATATACCAGAGATTCCCCGTGCCCTCGACTTTATTTTTCAGGTCTGCATTTATCTGCGTCAGATTTTTAACAATATCAGACTGCATGAAGTCCTTAAGATCATGGTCAAATGTTGAGATTGAGCTTATCCAGCGCTGGCGGGCAAAAGAGAGATCATTGGCAATCAGCAAATCTTTAGTAGAGCTGACCAGATCATTCCAGGCTTTGAGCAGTTCATGTGCCTGGGTATTTTTTTGCGACAGCCGCTTTGTTTCAAAGTCATAGTACTCGAAAAGGCTGATAATACTGCCGAAGCTCAGCAACAGCACAATAATGACTGCTGAAGGCTTGGAAATAATGTGTGACAGTCGTCTCATAGTGCAAGGTATCTACAGTTCAGAAGCTTCTGTTTCAATGGCCCTTTTCCATCAGGTAGCGTATGGTAAACAGGTCTTCGCTCAGGTTCGGCATATTAAGCATGATATGATGGTCAAAGATGCTGGTATGTTTATTAATGATATCCAGTATGAAGGGATTCCAGTAGTTCAGTTCTCCGTTTGCCGGATTCCATCGCCAGCACCAGTCCCATAATTTCCACAGCCGCCCGTTCTGGTCATAAAACATCTCCTGCTGCAGCGCGAAGGTTTCCCTGTCAACATACCAGATACGGGTACCATACAAATACGATGACTCTTTGTAGGTAATTTTCACTACCCAGACCGGACGGCGCTCCCACCAGTATTGCTGGCACCAGCCACCATATTTTGCCTGGTACTTAATGGGCCGGGGATTGAAAGAAGGGCACAGCACTATTGCCTTCCCCAGCAGCTGATACTCTGCCGGGTGCGCTGATAGTTTACTCCAGTAGCCTTTCCAGTCCTCCCAGGAGGCATCAGAGCTCACCAGCGGGTCCTGGGTATTGCTTCCGGAAAGTCTCCGAATCCTGCGCATGGATGGAATATAGGAGATGAAAGAGTCTTCTGCCCCGGAATCTTTAAACCGGGTCCGCACCGCAGCATATCCTTTTAAATCATAGGGGTAGAGCGCGAGTATGGATCCTTTCTCATAGATTCCCTCAAATCCCGGTATGGTCGGAAAAGGATCCAGTTTGATGCGCCCCGCATAGTTCTGCCAGTGAAGTTCGATTTTTTCGACGCGCTCGCGTTTTCCATCCCTGCCGTACAGGCCGATGGACATGGGCATAGAATTAAGATTATCTCCCATGACCGTGAGTCTATCATAATTATGAACAATATCGATTGCAGTGGCAGGAAACGGAAACGGAATCCCTGCCACCCATCCTTCCAGTTCACCCTTTTGATTGGTTCTGCAGGAGGCTGAGTATCTCTTCGTTGCTTCCAGAAAGCCACGGTCATTCCAGGCATGGGTGGTGGGAACTATTATCATCTCCAGCGGGCTGAAATTATAATTCGTAAAAGTTCCGGTGCCGGTCAGCCGGTCCACTTCCCAGTCAAAGCCGAAAGGGAAAAGCTCCCGCAGCTCTTTTTCATATTTCGCAATATTTGCCGGGGTAATGACCAGTCCCGGCTTGATGTGCGGGGCTTTTGTATCTTTTGCCACAAGATCAACGGCATTATATCCCAGAAAGTCCTCCCACTCTTTACCCAGCCTTATTGCTTCAGGGGTACTGAGTGTCTCAGCCCACTCGATGAAGACCGGGTCTTTTGACGCATTCGCCCACGTGCGCCACTGCTGTACCCAGTGCGGATATTGATTTTCAGAATCCTGAGCACCGAGCGGTGCAATAAAACAGAGTGTAATAATGCAGGCAGCTATACAATGGTTAAAATATTTATTGATCACCGTTAATCCCCCTGACTGTATGGTACTGTGAGAGCACCATTTACACAGGTCAAAAGATATTTTAGCTACGAGCTGTGGACCCCATCTTTATGTTTATTGTATGTGGGACTGGCCAAACAGGGCAATATATTTATCAAGAGGGGAAGAGTCATCCGGGCGAGACCTGGTGCGCTATGGAGTAAGAAAAGCTTCCCTCTCTCATTATCTCCCGCAGTCCAAATATATTGGACTGTACTGAACAAGTCAAGTCAAGTTACGGAAAACACCCGCTCAGTTTCTGCTGTAAAAAAAATTATCAATTATCCTTGTTTCGCCATTAATAAAAAAGAAAATTCGCTGGTCCCTGCAAACAGGAAAGATATAATGTATATTGATAAAAATACCTATCACCAACGAAATGAAACAATAGAAGTATCCGGGAAAAGCAAATTAATTTTGCTGCTCGTAAGTAATGAGTGACGTTTTTTCCATTGGACAGGGATTAGCAATCATGTTAAAGATTTTGCAGAAAAAACGAATCCCTAACGTTGATTCACTCCTCTCTGCCCATGAAGACTATAGGTATTATTGCTAAAAAAGGCCGCTCTGAAGCCAGGGAACTGACAAAACAGATATGTTTCTGGTGCGCGGAACGGGGCCTGTCCGTCTATATTGAGAAAGACTTAAACATTATAACAAACCAGGCGCAGCGGGTAGATCCTCTCGACCTCATTCTATCTGTAGAAGCAGTTGTGGTGCTGGGGGGTGACGGGACACTGCTGAGCGTTGCGCGCATCCCGGGGAGCGAAAAAGTTCTCATCGTCCCCGTCAACCTTGGCGGACTCGGGTTTTTAACAGAAATAAGGGCAGACGAAATATTTACGCTCCTGGAGCAGATAGTGTCCGGCAGATATACCATTGACAGCAGGATGCTTTTAGAGGTGGTGCTGTTCAGAAACGGGACGCAGCATGAAACCTACCGGATATTAAATGATGTGGTGATCAACAAGGGCGCAATGGCCCGCATTATTGATCTTGAGACCACTGTTAACGCGCAATATCTTAACACCTTCAAAGCAGATGGGCTGATAATCTGCACCCCGACCGGATCAACCGCCTATTCACTGTCAGCAGGGGGCCCGATCATTTATCCGTCGTTGCGCTGTATTTCCATTACACCCATCTGTCCGCATACGCTGACCAACCGGCCGATCATACTGCCTGACGACAGTGTTATTCAGATCCGTTTGCAGTCAGAGCATGAAGATGTGTTTCTCACCATGGACGGCCAGATCGGCATCCGGCTGCAGAAGGATGACTGTGTGGAAGTGCGCAAATCAGGCAGCGCGATGGCTCTGGTTAAATCGCCGTTCTGCGATTATTTTGAAGTGCTCAAAGAAAAACTGCGCTGGGGGGAGCGATAAGAAACCAACATGTTGCGGGACCTGTTCATAAAGGACTTTGCAATCATTGATTCTCTCCATCTTTCTTTCCCGGAAGGGCTTAACGTCCTCTCAGGAGAAACAGGGGCGGGCAAATCAATAATCGTCGGCGCGCTGAACCTGCTGCTCGGAGGCCGGGCATCAGCTGACCTCATCCGCACGGCACAAGACGAAGCGGTGGTCGAAGCTGTGTTTGATCTTGAAGCATGTCCTGAGACCCGGCAGTGTCTTGAGTCGTGGGGCATTGACAGCGTTCAGGACCAGCTCGTCATCCGGCGCATTATCTCACGCTCAGGAAAAAATAAAATACTCATCGGCGACCGCCTCGCTACCATGCAGATGCTCTCACAGCTCGGCGGATCGCTGATTGATATATCGGGGCAATACTCCCAGCAGCTCCTCCTGCAGACTGAAAACCATCTGGACATTCTTGATACCTACGGCAGCCTGCTGCCGCTGCGCAGCACCTACCAGGAACGTTTTAACCTTTTTAATGATACGCACCGGGAACTGACCGGGCTCAAAGAGCTGGAGAAGAATAAAGCGCAGCGCCGCGAGCTGCTCTTGTTTCAATATGACGAGCTTGACAAAGCACAGCTGCTGCCGGGGGAGGAAGAAGAATTACTGAAAGAGCGGCAGATCCTTGCCCACGCAGAAAAACTGTATGAAAAGACCTATGGTGTCTATGCAGCGCTGTATGAGGCGGATGTTTCTCTGCTTGGTCATCTTAAAAAGGCTTTAGGTTCAGTTGAAGAAGCTGCGGCTATAGATGCTGCACTGAGACCGCAAAAGGAAAACCTCAACTCTTTGATCATCAATCTGGAGGATGTAGCGCTTTCTCTTCGCAGCTATGCGGAAAAGATACCTCTGGACAGCGGCAGGCGTGAATGGGTTGAGAACCGGCTGAGTGACCTGCAGCGGCTAAAAAAGAAATACGGGAAGCCCGCGGCTGAACTGATATCCTATCAGCAGGAAATTCAGCAGGAACTGAATGCGCTCCAGGGAAGCTCGCAACGGATAGACACTATAACAGAAGAGCTGAAAAGAGAAGCTCAGCTACTGTGGAAGATGGCTGAAGAGATTTCACTCAAGCGGCAGCAGGCTGCTCAGAAGCTGAAGAAGTTCATCGAGCAGGAGCTTGCAACCATCGGCATGAAGAAGACCGGGTTTTTTACCATGGTGCAGAAGGTTGAACGCCCTGCATCTGAAGATGCTTCCTGCGGCCTCGGGGGACTTCATGCCCGGGGCATGGATACGGCAGAGTTCTATATTGCTCCCAATGTGGGAGAAGAGCCGCGGCCGCTGTCGAAAATTGCCTCCGGGGGGGAACTCTCGCGCATCGTGCTGGCCATAAAAAAAATACTGGCCGGGCATTACCGGGTAGGCACGCTCCTTTTTGATGAAGTTGATGCAGGGATAGGCGGCGCTGTAGCTGAGTCTGTCGGGGAAAAGCTGAAAGAAATTTCCCGCACCCATCAGGTGCTCTGTATTACCCATCTGCCCCAGATCGCCTGCTTCGGTATGGCCCACTTCAGTGTGCGTAAATGCATACAGGACGGCAGGACCGTGACCTCGGTGCAACTGCTTGATGACGATGAGCGTCTTGATGAGATCACCAGGATGCTTGGCGGGAAAAATATCACCGAGAAGACCAGGGCGCATGCACAGGAAATGCTGAAGGGAG
>Ga0209253_10002312_pt1 | contig 16887 bp, 14 predicted proteins | sample FrelakmetBRP12BR_FD_187145 | JGI IMG/M metagenome (GOLD analysis project Ga0209253, IMG submission 187145) | Freshwater lake sediment microbial communities from the University of Notre Dame, USA, for methane emissions studies - BRP12 BR (SPAdes)... | ecosystem: Environmental > Aquatic >...
GACCCGCCGCTGGATCGCGAGCGCGGAGGCAACGTCGGCGGGCCGGTACTCGGCGGGGATGCGCGGGACGGTTGTCCGGTTCCTGCGTGCCGCGAACAGGAACTGCGCGGCGGATTCTTGTGCGGAAGTGGTCGTCATCGTCGTTTCGCGGGTTCACGTTCGCCGCGGGCGCGGCGCAGGGGACGCACGCCATTCTGGCATAGCTTGGCGACGGTCACGTCGGTTATGCTGACGGTCCGCCCGTCCCCTCCCTCCGCGCGAGTCCACACCGATGCAGGAACGCCTGACCATCGCATCCACCCTTCCCGAAGATCGCGCGCGCGCCACGCTGGTCGGGCGCGCCTGGGTACCCGCCCTCGACGGCGCAGTCCTGGTCGGCGTGCAGGACGACCATCTCGTCGACCTGACCGCGGTCGCGCCGACGTCGAGCGCGCTCGCCAACCTGCCGGATCCTGCCGCCGCCGTGCGCGGCGCGGGCGCCTTGCCGCGCATCGCGCCGCTGGCCCCCGTGCTCGCGAACTCGGCCGAGGGCGCGCGCGATCCGGAGCTGCCCTGGCTGCTCGCGCCGTGCGACCTCCAGGCGATCAAGGCGGCGGGCGTCACGTTCGTCGCGAGCATGCTGGAGCGCGTGATCGAGGAACAGGCGCGCGGCGACCCCGCGAAGGCCGAGAGCGTGCGCAGCGTGATCGTCGGCATCATCGGCGACGACCTCGCGAAGGTGCGCCCCGGATCGCCGGAGGCGGCGCGTCTGAAGGACGCTCTGATCGCGCAGCATGCGTGGTCGCAGTACCTCGAAGTGGGGATCGGGCCGGACGCCGAGATCTTCACGAAGTCGCAGCCGATGTCCGCCGTCGGCACGGGCGCCGAGATCGGCATCCATCCGAAGTCGGAATGGAACAACCCCGAGCCCGAGATCGTGCTCGTCGTCGGCAGCCATGGGCGCACCGTCGGCGCGACGCTCGGCAACGACGTGAACCTGCGCGACTTCGAGGGCCGCAGCGCGCTGCTGCTCGGCAAGGCAAAGGACAACAACGCGTCGTGCGCGATCGGGCCATTCATCCGCCTCTTCGACGCGCATTTCACGATCGACGACGTGCGCCGCTGCGAGCTCGCGATGCGCGTCGACGGCCCCGAGGGCTTCACGCTGAACGGCACGAGCTCGCTCGCGATGATCAGCCGCGACCCGCTCGACCTGGCTGCGCAGGCGATCGGTCCCAACCACCAGTATCCCGATGGCTTCGTGCTGTTCCTCGGCACGATGTTCGCGCCGACGCAGGACCGGCACGGCCCGGGCCAGGGCTTCACGCACGTCGTCGGCGACATCGTGACGGTCACCACGCCCAAGCTGGGCGCGCTCGTCAACCGCGTGAACGCGTCGGATCGCATCGCGCCGTGGACGTACGGCGCCGGCGCGCTGATGGCGAGCCTCGCGCGCCGCGGCGTGCTGCCGGGCCCATCTTCACGCTGAAGCCTCCGCAGCGGCATCCCGGTTTCTCCGTCGCACTCGAAGCGCGCAACCGAAACGAAAGCGAACCCCATGGCAGAGCTCTTCAGGAACTACATCGGCGGCGAATGGGTGGCCGGCGCCACCGTCACCGTCAACCGCAATCCGTCCGACACGAGCGACGTCGTCGGCGAGTACGCGCAGGCCGACGCCGCGCAGACGCGCGCGGCGATCGCCGCCGCGAGGAAGGCGTTCCCGGCATGGTCGACGGGCTCGATCCAGGAGCGCGCAAATATCCTTGACAAGGCCGGCGCCGAGATCCTCGCGCGGAAAGACGAGCTCGGCACGCTGCTGTCGCGCGAGGAGGGCAAGACGCTGCCCGAAGGCATCGGCGAAGCCGCCCGCGCCGGGCAGATCTTCCGCTTCTTCGCGGGCGAAGTCGTTCGGATCGCGGGCGAGAAGCTCGCGTCCGTGCGGCCAGGCGTCGACGTCGAGGTGACGCGCGAGCCGCTCGGCGTGATCGGGCTCATCACGCCGTGGAACTTCCCGATCGCGATCCCCGCGTGGAAGATCGCGCCGGCGCTGGCCTACGGCAACACCGTCGTCTGCAAGCCGGCGGACCTGGCGCCCGGCTGCGCGTGGGCGATCGCGGAGATCCTGTCGCGCGCGGGGCTGCCGCCCGGCGTGTTCAACCTGGCGATGGGGCGCGGCTCCATCGTCGGCGAGGTCCTCGTGAACGACCCGGACGTCACGGCGCTGAGCTTCACCGGCAGCGTCGGCACGGGCCGCGCGATCGCCGCCAAGGCCATCACGCGCATGGCGAAGGTGCAGCTCGAGATGGGCGGCAAGAATCCGCTGGTCGTGCTGGACGACGCCGACCTGCCGACCGCGGTGAACGTCGCCGTGCAGGGCTCGTATTTCTCGACCGGGCAGCGCTGCACGGCGTCGTCACGGCTCATCGTGACCACCGGCATCCACGACCGCTTCGTCACCGCGGTGGCGGACAAGCTCGCGACGCTGCGCGTCGACAACGCGCTGCTCGCCGGCACGGACATCGGGCCGGTCGTCGACCAGAGCCAGCTCGAGATCGACCAGAAGTACCTCGAGGTCGGCAGGAGCGAAGGAGCAAAGCTCGTCGTGGGCGGCGAGCGGCTGAAGCGCGCCACCGACGGGTACTACCTGTCGCCCGCCCTCTTCACGGAGACGACCAATGCGATGCGGATCGCGCGCGAGGAGATCTTCGGCCCCGTCGCCTGCGTGATCCGCGCGAAGGACTACGACGAGGCGTTGGCGCTCGCCAACGACACCGAGTTCGGCCTGTCGGCGGGCATCGTGACGACGTCGCTCAAGCACGCGACGCACTTCAAGCGACACTCGCAGGCAGGCATGGTCATGGTCAACGTACCCACCGCCGGCGTCGACTATCACGTGCCGTTCGGGGGCCGCAAGGGCTCGAGCTACGGCGCGCGCGAGCAGGGCCGCTACGCCGCGGAGTTCTTCACGACGGTCAAGACGGCGTACACGGCAGCCTAGCCAGGTCTCTCCCAGGTGCCCGCCGGCGTCCGCAATCCATCGTCATTCCCGCGGACGCGGGAATCCAGAGACTTTGGCGGCACGCCACTGGGTCCCCGCTTTCGCGGGGACGACGGAGGACGGGCCATCCATGCCGGATCCGCATTGGCTGGACGTCTGTAAATGGACGCGCCCGTCGCGCCGGAGGCGATGGCGTTCTCGCCCGACGAGAAGCTCGTGATCGCCGCGTGCGCGATCGCGATGCTGATCGTGCAGATGGACTGGTTCGCGCTGAACCTCGCGCTGCCCGCGATCGCGCGCCACTTCGACGTGCCTGCCACCGACCTGCAGTGGGTGGTCAGCGGCTACATGCTGTCGATCGGCGCGCTGATGGTGACGGCGGGGCGGCTCGCGGACATCTTCGGCCGCCGGCTGATCATCGTGATCGGCCTCGCCGTCTTCGGCGTCGTGTCCGCGCTCTGCGGCCTGGCGCCCGACGAGAGTTGGCTGATCGCCGCGCGCGTCGTCCACGGCGTCGGCGCCGCGCTCATCTTCCCGGTGTCGATCGCGATCGTGTCGAGCACGTTCTCCGGTGCGCGGCAGGCGCGCGCGATCGGCGTGGTGCTCGGCGTCTCCGCGATCGGGCAGGCGCTGGGGCCCTTCGTCGGCGGCACGTTCGCCGAATACCTCAACTGGCGCGGCGTGTTCTTCATCAACATCCCGTTCTGCATCGCCGCGATCTGGCTGATGCTGCGGTACGTGAAGGAGTCGCGCGACGAGACCGCCGACCGCCACATCGACGTCCCGGGCATGCTGACGGTGACCGGCGGCCTCGTCTGCATCAGCCTTGCGTTCGATCGCGGCGAGGCGTGGGGGTGGACGTCGCCGCACACGATCGGCATGCTCGCCGGCGGCGTGGCGCTGCTCGTGCTGTTCGTCGTGATCGAGTCGCGCGTGCGCTCGCCGCTCGTGGACCTCGCGCTCTTCGGCAACCGCGCGTTCGACGCCGTCGTGCTCGCAGGCGCGTTGTCGAACGTCGTGTTCTGCTTCGTCGCCGTGTTCTCGGCGCTGTACCTGCAGCAGGCACGCGGCATGTCGCCGTTCTCCTCGGGCCTCGTGTTCCTCGCGCTGTCGGCGGGCGCCGGCTCGGCCAGCTATTGGTCCGGACGCCTCGCGGAGCGCTTCCCCGCCGACCGCCTGATGGCGATCGGCATGCTGATCAGCGCGGCCGGCATCGTCGGGCTGACCAGCGTCGAGTCGCTGTGGCTCTACACGCCGCTCTTTCTCGTCACCGGCATCGGCCTGGGGCTCGGGTGGGCGCTCGCGAGCGTCGCGACGCAGGCGGTCGTGCCGCCGGAGTTCGTCGGCGCGGCGTCGGGAATCACGCTGACGTCGCTCGTGATGCTGGGCGCCGTCGGCGTGGCGATCGGCGCGGCCATGCTCGAGGTGCTCGCAGGTTCGCCCGCGGCCGCCGGGTCCGACGCCGCGGCGATCAACGCCGTGTTGCGCGCGGGCGCGGCGCTGGCGTTCGTCGGCGCGGTGGCGCTGCTCGCGTTCGGGCGCCTGCAGTCACCGGATTCGACGGCGACCGCGGCGTAGTTCCCTTACCCCATTCCCCTCACCCCAGCCCTCCCTTGCAGGGCACGCCATCGCTTGCAAGCGATGGCCGCTCGAGCGGCCCCGAGCGTGCTCGGGGAAACCCCGCTCTCGCCCCCGCGAGTAGGGAGAGGGAGCAGGACATCGCCGAAGCGTTACATCCAACGGGCACCACACCGCGTGCAGCCACAGTCACACCGCGCCCCACGGTCGCCGCGCGTTCACACTCCCTCTCCCCGTTCACGGGGAGAGGGTTGGGGTGAGGGGCGCCGCGGCATGCACGACGCCGCGCTACCCCGCGACCGCTCGGAGCGATCACGGTCACGGCGACGCGTCCCAAAACAATCACGGCGATCTCGCGATCGCCGTGACGGTGCATCGCGGTGGACGGCCGCGCCCCAAAACGTCAAGTCACCCGGGATGCGCGACGAGACGAACCTACTTCCGCCCCTTGAACGGCACCACCTTCTGCTTCTGTTCGCCCAGTCCCTGGATGCCGAGCGTGATGACGTCGCCGGCCTTCAGCCACTGCGGCGGCTTCATTCCCATGGCCACGCCCGGCGGCGTGCCGGTCGTGATGACGTCTCCCGGCAGCAGCGTCATGTACTGCGACACATCGGCGACGAGTTCGGCGACACCGAAGATCATCGTCTTCGTGCTTCCGCGCTGCCTCTTGACGCCGTTGACGTCAAGCCACATGTCCAGGTTCTGCACGTCCTTGATCTCGTCCTTCGTGACCATCCAGGGTCCGAGGGGGCCGAATGTGTCGCAGCCCTTGCCCTTGCTCCACTGCGACGCGCCCTTCTTCAGCTGGAAATCGCGCTCGGATACGTCGTTGATCAGGCAGTAGCCGGCGACGTGCTTCATCGCGTCCTTCTTGTCGACGTAGCTCGCCTTGCGACCGATCACGATGCCGAGCTCCACCTCCCAGTCGAGCTGCGTCGAATTCCTGGGCACCATCACGTTGTCGTTCGGCCCGACGATGCACCCCGGCGACTTGAAGAACACGACCGGGTTCTCCGGGATCGGCGACCCGGTCTCCTTCGCGTGGTCGATGTAGTTCAGCCCGATCGCGACGAACTGCGACGGCTTGGCCACGCAGGATCCGAGCCGCGGCTTGCCCTTGACCAGCGGCAGCTTTTTCGGGTCGAGCTTGGCGAGCTTCGCGAGCTCGCCGGGCGCGAGCGTCGCGCCGTCGATGTCCTTCACCTTCTTCGACAGGTCGCGCAAGCAGCCGTCGGCGTCGATGAGGCCGGGCTTTTCCTTGCCGGCCGGGCCGTAGCGTACGAGTTTCATGCTCTCTCCTTTGCGGGCGAAAATCTCACAAGGAGACGCCGAGGCGCCGAGGAATCGCGGTTCCCCTGCGTCTCTGCGACTCTTTGTGAACGGGTCTTAGATGGTCATGCCGCCGTCGACCGAGAACACCTGCCCGGTCGCGAACGCCGATTCGTCGGATGCGAGGAAGAGCACGACCGGCGCGATCTCCTCGGCCTTCGCGAGCCGCCCCATCGGCTGGCGCGCGATGAACATCTTGCGCGCCTCGACGGGGTCGGCGAACGCGTTGATGCGGTCGGACAGCGACGGCGTGTCGACGGTGCCCGGCGCGATCGCGTTGCAGCGGATCCCCTTCTGCACGAAGTCGGCGGCCACGGCCTTGGTCAGCCCGATGACGGCCGCCTTGCTGGTCCCGTAGACGAACCGGTTGGGCAGCCCTTTGATCGAGCCCGCGACCGACGCCATGTTGATGATCGACGCCCACTGGCCGGTCTTCTGGTGCTTGTCGAGCATCTTGGGCGCCGCCGCCTGGATCGCGACGTACATCGCGCGGACGTTCAGGTTCATGCTGAAGTCCCAGTCCTTCGGCGTGCAGTCGAGGATGGAGCCGTGGTGCACGTACCCGGCGCAGTTGAACAGCACGTCGAGCGCCGGCAGTTCGTCGATCGTCCGCCGCACCGCGGCGTCGTCGAGCACGTCGAGCGGCCGCGCGATGACGCCGCGCATGCCGCCGAACTGCTCGAGGAGTTTCGGATTCACGTCGGTCGCGTGGACCGTCGCGCCCTCGGCCGCCATCTGCACGGCGCAGGCGTAGCCCATGCCCTGGCCGGCGGCCGTCACCAACGCCGTCTTTCCGGCGAGTCTTCCCGACATGGTCGTTCCTCCGCTGATGGGGAAATGCTGCGAGGCAGGCGCGCGCGGGACAGGGCTTCCGGGGCCTCCTTGGGATTTGTGCTTATCTTAACTTAGGCCGTAGCGAAACGCCCGGGTCGGCCCATGCACGGTTGGGCACGTGCGCGTACCAGCCCGGGCGGCCGGGGTCGCGGTCGTACGGGTAGCCGCCCAGCTCGCGGAAGAGCTCGTGATAGCGCGCGAGCTTGTCGCGGTCGAGCGTGATGCCGAGGCCGGGCGCATCGGGTACGCGGATTGCGCCGTTCTCGTAGCGCATGCGACCGCCCGCGATCACGTCGTCGGCCAGGTGGTGGTAGTGCGCGTCGGCCGCGTACCCGAGGTTGGGCACGACGGCGCCCATGTGCAGCATCGTCGCGAGCTGGATGCCGAGCTCGCCCGAGCTGTGTACCGCGACGCCCAGCCCCATCGTCTCGCAGACGCCCGCCGCCTTGATGCACGGGCGGATGCCGCCCCAGAACGTCGTGTCGAGCAGGATCACGTCAACGCTGCCCGACTGCACGTTCGCGGCGAGCTGCTCGAAGTTCACGACGACGGTGTTGGTCGCGATCGGCAGCGGCACGAACTCCTTCAGCCGCTTCAATTGCGGCATGCCCCAGACCGGATCCTCGAAGTAGTCGTTGGTGAAGTCGAGGATGTTCCGGCCGAAGTCGATCGCGTCCGCGAGCGACAGCGCCGAGTTCGGGTCGTAGCGAAAGCGCTCGCCCGGCAGCGACGCGGCGAGCGCGCGGTAGCAGGCGAGCTCGTGCGCGGGCGGATAGACGCCACCCTTCAGCTTGTGCGACGCGAACCCGTGCTGCGCCTTGAGGGCTGCCGCGTGCGCGACGAGCTGCTCGGGCGTGCGCACTTCGCCTTCTCCGGTGTCGGGATTGGCGTACCGGAAGAACAGGTAGCTCGCGAAATCGACGGCATCGCGGAGCTTGCCGCCCAGCAGCGCGTGCACGGGCACGCCGAGCTTCTTGCCCATGATGTCGAGGCACGCGAACTCGATCGCCGCGTGCAGCTGCGTGCGATTGTTGTACAGGCTCGCCGTCGGATTGCAGATCTTGAGCTTCAGCGCTTCGAGCGCGAACACGTCGTGGCCCGCGAGGTAGGGCACGAGCCCGGCGAACGCGCGTGTCGCGTCCTCGCCCCCGCCACCCATCTCCCCCAGGCCGACGTAGCCGTCGCTCGTCTCGACCTCGACGATCGTCCGCACGAACCGCCCCCAGTGCGCGCCGTTGCTGTGCAGGATCGGCGCCTCGAGCGGGACGGTGACGGGGGTGGCGCGGATCGCGACGATCGTGGTGGCGGGCATCGGCGTGGCGGTCGGTCGGGGCGAGGACAGGGCGTTTGGGGTTTCCGGGTGAAGGCGTCGATTCTAGCCGGAGCTGCGGAAATTGGTAATACCACTTGACCAGTTCCCAGGCCGGCGTTAGCCTTGCGGCCCATCCTTTCGCCTGCGGAACGGCGAACGGGGCCCAACTTCCATGCCATTCCAAAGCATCGAACCCCGGCGGCTCTACCGCCAGATCGCCGACCAGATTCGCGGCCTCATCAAGAGCGGCGAGTTTCCGGCGGGCGCGCGGCTGCCGCCCGAGCGCGATCTCGCGAAACAGCTGGGCGTGTCGCGGCCGTCGGTGCGCGAAGCGCTCATCGCACTCGAGGTGGAGGGTCTGGTCGAGGTGCGCATCGGGTCGGGCATTTACGTGCAGCCGGTCGGCGAGGACAAGGCGGCGCAGGCCGGCCACGAGGCGGAGGCGGGGCCGTTCGAATTGCTGCGCGCGCGGTACATCATCGAGGCGGAATGCGCGGCGCTGGCGGCCAAGTCCGCGAAGAAGCCGCAGGTGCAGGCGATTTCCGAGGCGCTCGACGAGATGGAGCAGGAAATGCAGATGGCCGGCCACCAGCCGCTGTCCGGGGACCGCCTGTTCCACCTGCGGGTCGCCGAAGCCACCGGCAACGGCGCGCTCGTCGCGGTCGTGAAGATGCTCTGGGAAGAGCGCACCGGGACGCTCTACCAGCAGCTCGAGCATCACTACGATTCGCCGTCGCTGTGGGAAAGCGCGATGGCCGAGCACCGGGCCGTGCTGAAGGCCATCATCGCGCACGATGCGAAGGCCGCGCGCTCCGCGATGCAGCGGCACCTCAACCAAGCTTACAAACGATTTTCCACGGGCTGGGATAACTTGCAGTAGTAGATAGGCTAGAAGGGGTTGCAAGGCTAACGCCGCAACCCCTTGGAAGAATCTGAACGCGTCTGTGGTTGGCGAGAAGCTGATCAGGGGCAAATCGCCGGCGGAGCCGGACGATTTGCTGCAGGTAGGTGAACGGCAAGTCAGAAGGGGTTGCAAGGCTCACGCCGCAACCCCTTGGAAGCATCTGGACGCGCCTGTGGTCGGCGAGAAGCCGATCAGGGGCAAATCGCCGGCGGAGCCGGACGATTGGCTGGTTGTAAGATCGAATCGAAGGAGGAGTCGCCATGCTTGCCTGTCGTATCCACGCCAAGGAAGACCTGCGCATCGAGCCCGTGGACGTGCCCGAGGCGGGGCCGGGCGAGGTGCTGCTGCGGCTGGGCGCCGGCGGCATCTGCGGCTCGGACCTCCACTACTACTTCGAAGGCCGCAACGGCAACTTCATCGTGCGCGAGCCGCTGATCCCCGGGCACGAGGCCTCGGCGGTGGTGGCGGGTGTGGGCGACGGCGTCACGCGCGTGAAGGTCGGCGACAAGGTGGCGGTGTCGCCGTCGCACGCGTGCGGGCGCTGCGAATACTGCCGCGAGGGCCGCGAGCACCTGTGCTCGCAGATGCGCTTCCTCGGCAGCGCGAGCCGCTTCCCGCACGTGCAGGGCATGTTCCAGGAATACTTCGTGATGGGCGAGCACCAGTGCTACCCGGTCGAGGGGGACATCACGCTGGGCGAGCTTGCGTTCGCCGAACCGCTGGCCGTCGGCCTGCACGGCGTGAACCGCGGCGGCGACCTGCTCGGCAAGTCGGTGCTCATCACCGGCGCGGGCACGATCGGGTGCGTGACGGTGCTGGCGGCGCGGCTCGCGGGCGCACGCAAGATCACGGTCACCGACGTGCTCGACCGTCCGCTGGCGCAGGCGAAGCTCGTCGGCGCCGACGTCACGCTGCGCGCGGACCGCGAAGGCGACGCGCTGCGCGATCCGCAGTTCGACGTCGCATACGAAGTGTCCGGCAACTTCAACGCGCTGAAGACCTGCGTCGCGGCGACCAAGCGCGGCGGCGTCATCGTGCAGATCGGCACGCTGCCGCACGAGCCGCTGCCGTTCGTCGTCAACGAGCTGATGGCGAAGGAGCTCGACCTGCGCGGCGCGTTCCGCTGGGGCATCGAGTTCGACTGGGCGGTCGACTACCTGTCGACGCGCCGGGTCGACGTGCGGCCGCTCCTGTCCGGCCAGTATCCGCTGCAGGACGCGGTGGCCGCCTTTGCGGCCGCGGCAGACAAGAACAAGAGTACGAAGGTGCAGGTGATAGCCGCTTAGCGGCGTTCGTTCACGCGGCAGCGGAGCCCTTGAAGACCGCGCCGTCCCATGTGTCGCAAGGAGGAATCATGCGTCTGATCTCGAAACTCGTATTGACGGCCATCGCCGCTGCCGCGGTGATCGCCGGCGGTCCCGCGCTCGCGCAGCAGAAGCTCAAGTGGGCGCACGTCTATGAGACGAGCGAGCCGTACCACACCGAATCGGTATGGGCGGCCGCGGAAATCAAGAAGCGCACGAACGGCAAGTTCGACATCGAGGTATTTCCGGCCAGCACGCTCGGCAAGGAGACCGACATCAACCAGGGACTCACGCTCGGCACGGTCGACATGATCATCAGCGGGCCGTCGTTCGCCGCGCGCGCGTACCCGCGGATCGGCATCGCGTACTACCCGTTCATCTTCCGCGACGCCGACCACCTGATCGCTTACTCGAAGAGTCCGATCTTCACCGAGATGGTCGAGGAGTTCCGCAAGAAGACCGGCATCCAGATCCTCGCGTATACGTACTACGGCGCGCGCCAGACGACCGCCCAGAAGCCGTTCACCGATTGCGCCGGCATGAAGGGCCTCAAGATCCGCGTGCCCGACGTTCCCGCGTACATGGCGACGCCGAAATCCTGCGGCGCCAACCCGACGCCGATCGCGTTTGCCGAGGTCTACCTCGCGCTGCAGAACGGCACCGTCGAGGCGCAGGAGAATCCGCTGACGACGATCGAGGCGAAGAAGTTCTACGAAGTGCAGAAGGCGATCATGATGACGTCGCACATCGTGGACGGCCTCACGACGCAGGTCGCGCCGCACGTGTGGAACAAGCTTACCGACCAGGAAAAGCAGATCTTCACCGAGGTGACGCGTGAAGCCGCTGCCCGCGCGACGGCGCAGATCAAGAAGCGCGAAGCCGAGCTCACCGAGGACTTCAAGAAGAAGGGCCTGCAGATCGTGGCCGTGAATCGGCAGAGTTTCGTCGACGCGGTGCTCAAGAACGCGCCGCTCGAGTCGCTGGGGTTCACAAAGGCGGACTACGACAAGATCGTCGCGATCAAGTGACCGTTCGCGAACGCGAACGGTCATCCTGACGAGCGCAGCGAGGAAGGATCTGCTTTTCCCCGGCCAAGGGAGAAGCAGGTCCCCTGTTTTGCCTGGAACGACACGGCACGGCCTGGCGCCGTGCAGTTGCGGACGGCCGCTGACATCGACATGAGCGAACCCATCGAAACCACTCGCACCGCCGAACCGCTCCTCGACGACGACGGGCACTTCCACGTCACGGACGCGCCGATCGACCTGTCGCACTACGTGTTCGAGGATTGGCTGGCGCTGGGCTTCTTCTGGCTCCTCGGCCTGTGCGTGTTCTACCAGTTCTTCACCCGCTACGTGATGAACGACTCGGCCGCGTGGACCGAGGAGATCGCCCGCTACCTGCTGATGAGCACGGTGTTCGTCGCGATCGCCGCGTGCGTCCGGCGCACGCGGCACATCCACGTCGACTTCCTGTACCGGCTGATGCCGGCGCCCGCAGGGCGCGCGCTGTCCACGCTGGTCGACGTCGTCCGGTTCGCGTTCTTCGCCGTCGCCACGGGCCTCACCATCCAGATGATGACGCGGATGGGCGCGCTGCAGATGACGATCGTCGACCTGCCGATGAACCTGATCTACGGCGTCTGCGCGTTCGGCTTCGCGTGCGCGACGGTGCGCTCCGTCCAGGTGGGGATCGAGAACTGGAAGCGCGGCTTTTCCGTGCTCGAGCGGCCCGAGCACGCGATCGAGGAGACCATCGAATGAGCGCCGCCGGGCCGTCCCAAGGCGCTCGCCCCCTGGGGGGAGCGGCGCGCGGCGCCGTTCGGGGGGAAGACACCAGCGCCGCCGGGCCGTCCCAAGGCGCTCGCCCCCTGGGGGGAGCGGCGCGCAGCGCCGTTCGGGGGGATCATGCTAGCGGCGGGACTCGTCACGGGAAACCGCAATGACCGGCACGCTGCTTTCGGTGTTCCTCGCGCTGATGGTGACGGGCATTCCCGTCGCCATCGCGATGGCGGGCGCCTCGCTGATCTACATCTGGCTGTCGGGCACGTCGCCGCCGATGGTCGTCGTCCACCGGATGATCAGCGGCATCGACAGCTTCCCGCTGCTCGCCGTGCCGTTCTTCATCCTCGCCGGCAACCTGATGAACAACGCCGGCATCACCAACCGGATCTACAACTTCGCGCTGGCGCTGGTCGGCTGGATGAAGGGCGGGCTGGGGCACGTGAACATCGTGGGCTCGGTGATCTTCGCGGGCATGTCCGGCACCGCGATCGCCGATGCGGCGGGTCTCGGCACGATCGAGATCAAGGCGATGCGCGACCATGGATACAGCAAGGAATTCTCGGTCGGCGTGACCGCGGCCTCCGCGACGCTCGGGCCGATCATCCCGCCGTCGCTGCCGTTCGTCATCTACGGCATGGTCGCCAACGTGTCGATCGGCCAGCTGTTCCTGGCCGGCATCCTGCCCGGCATCGTGATGACGTTCCTGATGATGCTGACGGTCGCGTATTTTGCGCACAAGAACAACTGGGGCGCCGACATCAAGTTCCAGTGGCCGCGCGTCAGCAAGGCCGCGCTCGAGCTGGGCATCGTCATCGCGTTTCCGCTCGTCATCTGGGGCGCAGTGAAGCTCGGCGCCAACCCGGTCGTCGCGACGATCACCGCGATGGTCGCGCTCTTCGCGGCGGACTGGAAGTGGAAGTTCGAGGCGGTGCTGCCGATCATGACGCCGGTGCTGCTGATCGGCGGGATGACCACGGGCATCTTCACGCCGACGGAGGGCGCGGTCGCCGCGTCGATCTGGGCGCTGTTCCTCGGCCTCTTCTGGTACCGGACGCTCAGCCTCAGGATGCTCGTCAAGGTGTCGATGGAGACCATCGAGACCACGGCGACGGTGCTCTTCATCGTGGCCGCCGCCTCGATCTTCGGCTGGCTGCTGACGGCCACGCGTGTCACCGACATGGTGACGGCGTGGGTGCTGGGCTTCACGCATTCACCCTGGGTGTTCCTGCTGCTCGTCAACCTGCTGCTGCTGTTCGTCGGCTGCTTCCTCGAGCCGACCGCGGCGATCCTCATCGCGATACCCGTGCTGATGCCCGCAGTGACGCAGCTGGGCATCGACCCGGTGCACTTCGGCCTCATCGTCGTGCTGAACCTGATGATCGGGCTCCTGCATCCGCCGATGGGCATGGTGCTGTTCGTGCTTGCGCGGGTCGCGCGAATGTCGCTCGAGCGCACGACGATGGCGATCCTGCCGTGGCTCCTGCCGCTCCTCGGCAGCCTGATCCTGATCACGTACGTGCCGATCATCTCGCTGTGGCTGCCGAAGATGTTCTACCGGTAAGAGGACGCTGCACGTGGCCGCCATCGAACGCGTCGAGATTCTCCAGGTCAATCTGCCGCCGAAGGTAAAGCGCACCGACGCGATCCAGTCGTTCGTCACGCAGGAAACGCCGATGGTGCGCATTTCCTGCGCGGACGGCGCGATCGGCACCGGGTACACGTACACGATCGGCACCGGCGGCTCGTCGGTCTGCGCGCTGCTGCGCGACCACCTCGCGCCGCGGCTGGTCGGCCGCGATTCCACGGAGATCGAGGCGATCTGGAAGTCGCTGTTCTTCGCGACGCATGCCACCGCGGTCGGCGCGATCACGAGCCTCGCGCTGGCGGCGATCGACACCGCGCTGTGGGACCTGAAGTGCCGGCGCGCCGGACTGCCGCTGTGGAAGATGGCGGGTGGCGCGCAGCCGCGAGTGCCCGTGTACACGACCGAGGGCGGATGGCTCCACCATTCGCCGCAGCAGCTGGTCGACGAGGCGGTCGCCGCGAAAGCGCAGGGGTTCCGGGGCGCCAAGGTGAAGGTCGGCCGGCCGTCGCTCGCCGAGGACGTCGCGCGGCTCGCCGCCGTGCGCGCCGCCGTCGGTGACGCGTTCGAGCTGATGGTCGACGCGAACCAGGCGTTCACGGTCGCCGAGGCTTGCCGCCGCGCGCATGCCTACCGCGACGTGATGCTCGGTTGGTTCGAGGAACCCCTGCCGGCGGAGGACCTCGCGGGACACGTCGAACTCGCCGCAAAGGCGTCGATGCCGATCGCGGTCGGCGAATCCCTGTATCACCCTTCGCATTTCAGGGAATACCTGGAGCGGCGCGCCTGCACCGTTGTGCAGGTGGATTGCGCGCGCGTCGGCGGCATCACGCCGTGGCTCAAGGTCGCGCACCTCGCGGAAACGTTCAACGCGCCGGTCTGCCCCCACTTCCTGATGGAGCTGCACGTGTCGCTGTCGGCGGCGGTCCCCAACGGCGCGTGGGTGGAGTACATTCCACAGCTGGACGACGTCACCACGTCGCGCATGGAAATGCGCGACGGGTACGCGATTCCCCCCGCGGCACCCGGCCTCGGAATCGCCTGGGACGAAGCCGCCATCGACCGCCTCGCCGTCGCGCGCGCGACGGTCGACCGCACCTCATAGGAGTCCACGATGCTCACGCGCAGCGCCCTCACCATCCGCCTGCATCCGAACGACGACGTCGTGATCGCGCGCACGCAACTGGTCGGCGGCACGAACCTGCTCGACGAGAAGGTCACGATCTCCGGCCTCGTGCCGCCCGGGCACAAGGTCGCGACGCGCGCCGTGAAGGCGGGCGAGCCGGTGCGCCGTTACAACCAGATCATCGGGTTCGCGAGCCGCGACATCGCGCCCGGCGAGCACGTGCACCTGCACAACCTCGCGATGGGTACGTTCGACCGTGACTACGCGTTCGGCGCCGACGCGAAGCCGACGCAGTACGTCGCGGAGCCGGCAACGTTCATGGGCATCGTCCGCCCCGACGGGCGCGTCGCGACGCGCAACTACATCGGCATCCTGTCGACGGTGAACTGCTCGGCCACGGTCGCGCGCGGCATCGCCGACCACTTCACGCGCGAGCGCCTCGCCGCGTTTCCGAACGTCGACGGCGTCGTCGCGCTGACGCACGGGTCGGGCTGCGGCATGGACACGCACGGCGAAGGCATGCAGGTGCTGCGCCGGGCGCTCGGCGGCTACGCGCGGCACGCGAACTTCGCGGGCGTGCTGATGATCGGGCTGGGCTGCGAGGCGAACCAGATCAGCTCGCTGCTGGGCGCCGAAAAGCTCACCGAGGGGCCGCTGCTGCAGACGTTCAGCATCCAGGACACCGGCGGCACCGCCAAGACGATCGCGCACGGGATCAAGCTGATCGAAGCCATGCTGGCGCACGCGAACGACGTGATGCGGCAGCCGGTTCCCGCCTCGCACCTCGTCGTCGGCCTGCAGTGCGGCGGGTCGGACGGCTATTCCGGCATCACCGCCAATCCCGCGCTCGGCGCAGCGGTCGACCTGCTGGTCCGCAACGGCGGCACCGCGATCCTCTCCGAGACCCCCGAGATCTACGGCGCCGAGCACCTGCTGACGCGGCGCGCCGTTTCGCGCGACGTCGGCGAGAAGCTCGTCGCGCGGATCAAGTGGTGGGAGGACTACACGACGCGCGAGAAGGGCGAGATGAACAACAACCCGTCGCCGGGCAACAAGGCCGGCGGCCTCACGACGATCCTCGAGAAGTCGCTGGGCGCCGTCGCCAAGGGCGGCACGACGAATCTCGTGTCCGTCTACGAATACGCGGAACCCGTGACGGCGAAGGGATTCGTGTACATGGACACCCCCGGCTACGACCCGGTGTCGGCGACCGGGCAGGTAGCGGGCGGCGCGAACATGATCGTGTTCACCACCGGACGCGGCTCGGCATACGGCTGCGCGCCCGCGCCGTCGCTCAAGCTGTCGACCAACACGCCACTGTGGGTGAAGCAGGAAGAGGACATCGACCTGAACTGCGGCGAGATCGCCGACGGCACCGCGGCGCTTCCCGACGTCGCGCAGCGCCTCTTCGACCTCATGCTCGCGACCGCGTCGGGCGCCAAGTCCAAGAGCGAGCAGCACGGCTATGGCCAGAGCGAGTTCGTACCGTGGTATCTCGGCGCGGTGATGTAGGTCCAATAGATCGGCGAAATGGCGAGGAAGGGAAGAAGGGAATTCGGAATGCCGGCGCAGCGCGGGCGGCCTTCGACCAGCCTCGCATGCTCGCGTCCCGCGCAAGTTGACACGCAATCCCGCCGCCCGTAGGCTGCAAGCGGGCTGCGCAACAGAAGACGGATGCACCGAAACCGCGCACGAGCAGCAGTCCATCAACGGAGGAGTTACATGAAGATGTTCCACAGATTGGCCGCGGCACTGGTCGCCGTCGGCGTGTTCGCCGCCGCCGCACCGGTGGCCGCGCAGGAAAAGCTCACCGTCTGGTGGGTCAAGGGCTTCTACAAGTCCGAGGACGACGCACTGTTCGAAGCCATCAAGAAGTTCGAGGCGAAGACCGGCGTCAAGGTCGAGCTCTCGCAGTACCCCGTCCAGGACATGATCCCGAAGACCGTCGCCGCGCTCGACGCCGGCACGCCGCCCGACGTCGCCTACGCCGACGTCTACGACTTCCAGGTCACCGGCAAGTGGGCGTACGAAGGCAAGCTCGAGGACATCTCGGACATCATGGCGCCGATGAAGGACAAGTTCCTGAAGGGCGCCGCCGAGACGACGTACCTCTACAACGACAAGACGAAGAAGAAGGCGTACTACGCGTACCCG
>Ga0209253_10002313_pt1 | contig 16884 bp, 16 predicted proteins | sample FrelakmetBRP12BR_FD_187145 | JGI IMG/M metagenome (GOLD analysis project Ga0209253, IMG submission 187145) | Freshwater lake sediment microbial communities from the University of Notre Dame, USA, for methane emissions studies - BRP12 BR (SPAdes)... | ecosystem: Environmental > Aquatic >...
TGGCCGCCGAAGCCCACCACGACCAGCGGCGGCGGGCCCGCCCGACGCCGCCACCGCCGGACGATCCGCAGCCACGCCCGAGCGAGCGCCGCCGCGTGCCCCACGAGCGCCGCGGCGGCGAAGTAGCCGCGGCCCTTGGTTCGCCTCCGCTCCCAGAGCGGCTCGTGCAGCGTGTCCACGCTGAACCCCGCGCCGGCAAGCGCCGCCGCCAGCAGCCGATTGGCGCTGTGCCCGCGGTCGTACGTGCCGACCAGGCACGCGGTCATCGTCCGCCGCGTCCGCCGGCCCCGGCGCGCGGCGGCGCGGAACCCGGTTCCTCGCCGCAGCGCTCGACGTCCGCCTCGTGCCCGAGCCGCAGCTCGATCTCCCGCACCCGCACCAGGGTGTCCTCGATCAGCGAGCGGCTGCTCGAGATCAGGTCCGCCACCAGCCCGATCATCATCGTCTGGAACCCGACGATGATCATCACCGCGGCGAGGATCAGGCTCTGGATATGGCCGGCGCCCCCCTCCGTCGCCCAGTAGTAGACGAAGCGCGCGCTGATGGCCGTGCCGATCGTGACGCACACCGTGCCGAGCCACCCGAACACCGTGAGCGGCTCGTAGAGCGCGTAGATGCGCAGCATGGTCGCCATCGACCGCCGCACGTACTGCGAGATCGACCCGAACAGCCGCGACGGCCGTCTCTCGGGATTCGTGTCGATCGGCAGGTGCCCGATGGGGATGTGCTTCTTGCCGGCCTGGATGATGGTCTCGAGCGTGTAGGTGAACTTGGTGAACACGTTGAGCCGCAACGCCGCTCGCCGCGAGAAGGCCCGGAAGCCGCTGGTGGCGTCGGGGACCGTGGTGCCCGAGAGCCGCCGGACGGCCCAGCTTCCCAAGCCCTGCAGCGTCCGCTTGAGCAGTCCGAAGTGCTCGGAGCGCATCGGCGCCCGGTCGCCGATCACCATCTCGGCGCGGCCGTCGAGAATCGGCTGGACCAAGCGGTGGATCTCGTGACCGGGATACTGGTGGTCGGCGTCGGTGTTGACGATCACGTCGGCACCGAGCTTGAGGGCGGCATCGATGCCGACCGAGAAGGCACGCGCCAGGCCCGCGTGCAGCGGGAGCCGCAGGAGATAGGTCGCCCCGGCCCGCCGGGCGGCCTCGGCTGTGCCGTCGGTCGAGCCGTCGTCGACGATCAGCGTCTCGACCACGTCGAAGCCGGGAAGGCTGCGCGGCAGCGCCGCCAGCGTCTCGGCCACGGTCGCCTCCTCGTTGAAGCAGGGAACCTGGATGATGAGCTTGCGCATGCCGGGGGCCACCCCGAGACTATCGCCCCGTGCCGTCGGGTTGCCAGCCCCGTCAGGCGGCACACCGCGGCGTGGGCGCGCCGGGGTGCGCCGGGGCTCGACCCGCTCAGGGCGCCTCCGGCGCTCCGGATGCGATCTCGACGTCGACCGTCATCTCGGGACCCGAGGACGAGAAGTTGCGCAGGGTCACGCGGGCCGGTTCACCCCCGTACGGCGCCATCCCACGCGTGTCGGGCCCGCACACCGGCCCCAGGCGGAGCCAGAGGCCCGAGGCGACCGCCATCAGCCCGGCGACGGCGAGTACGGCGCGTGTTCCCGGACGGAGCGCGACCGGCGGCATCGTGTCCCCGCCCGCTCGCGCAACGACGGGTCGCCAGCGGCCACGGAGCGCCAGCGCCACGAGGACCACGCCGGCGGCAAGCAGGGCGAGGCCGCCCGCGCGCCGGACGCGCCCGGGTCCGGCCCACGGGTCGCCGGCATCGCCGCGATTGCCCCCGGCCGCGTGCCCGCGGTCGAGATCGCCGCGCCCGTCCGCCTCGACCAGGTGCAGCAGCTTGTGCGCGGCGTCGTCCTGCGCGGTGCGGAAGCCGCGCACGCGCTCGTCGACGTGCCAGACGAGGATGCCGTCACCGGGCAGCTTCGCGTCGGCGCCGATGCGCTGGCGGTTCTCGAGCAGGTAGTACTCCTCCGGCACACCAGGCACGGCGAGAACCTTCACGATCCGCGCCTCGCGCGCGACCGCCGGCAGGCGGACGCCGCGCGTCGTCCGCTCGACCGTGTCGACGTCGACCCAGCCGAGGCGCAGCTTCGACCACGCCTCGAGGTGCGGGGGCTGATCGCCACGGCCGAGCCAGGTGCCCTGCCCCATGAGCCCCCACACGCCGATACCCTCGTGCGCCCGGCCGGGCGCGTACAGCTCCGGCAGGCCGAGCAGGTGCCCGAACTCGTGACACAGCACGCCGAAGTTCGAGAAGGGCGGCTCCTCCGATTCGGCGAGCACGATGGCGCGGGCGAATCCTTCCACCGGGGGATGCAGCGCGACGTAGTTCGACCACGGATCGTCGGGCCCGGGGCGCTCGATGTGCGACTCGCGACCCGTGCCGGCGAAGACCACGACCGCCGCCGGCGCCTCGGAGAGCGCCAGGCGGTCGGCCGGCGCACTCGCTGCCGCCGCGAACGCGCGCAGCCCGTCGGCGGCCAGGCGCGCCGGCTGCTGGACGTAGCGCACACGAGGAAGCGGCAGGGTCACGGCCGCGGCTCCGAGGTGGATCCGCAGTCGAAGACGGCCGGCCGAAACCTCACCGACCCAGGCGGCGAGGCGGTCGAACAGCGCCCCGGGCGCGCCGGCGAACTCGGCTCGCGGACGGACCAGCGGGCGATCCGGAAAGCTCGCGAGTACGACCAGCACCTGGAGCTCGCCCCGCGTCGGCACGGGACGTGCCGCCGAGACGGCGGCGCAGGCCACCAGGAGGAGCGTGATCGGCCACCCCGGACGGCGCGGCCCGCAATTGACAGCCTGTGGGGGGTCTGTGACAATCCGCCGCCGTTTTCCGACTTCACGATCTGGAGGACACACGATGCGGATTCCAGGCTCCTCGGCCCTGCTAGGCACGATCGCCGCCCTCGCGATCGCCGGCTGCGGCGGCGGCGAGGCCCCCCAGGGCGAGACGCCCAAGCCCGCAACCCCGACCGCGACGGCACCGGCCGGGCAGCAGCCGGCGACGCCCACCACCGTGGCGCCGGCCGCACAGGCGGGCGGCGAAGACGACGAGGACCTGGCCGCCCCCCTGCTCGTCTGGGCCGACTCCGACACCGACGAGGGCAAAGCCCCGCTGACCATCCAGTTCAAGGCCGACGTCGAGGGTGGCACCCCGCCGCTCACCCACGTGTGGAAGTTTGGCGACGGCACGCCCGACTCCGCCGAGGCGAACCCGAAGCACACCTTCCAGAAGCCCGGGAAGTATCGCGTCGACCTCGAGGTGAAGGACAGCGGCGGGGACCAGGACTCCGACTACCTCGAGATCGAGGTCTCCGAGTAGCGGTTCCCTCGCGCCGCTCACGGCACGAGGGTCCCGATGACGTCCGCCACGGCGGCGACGCCGTGGCGGGCGCACCAGCGCGCCGCCTCTGCCGCGATGCGGACCGGTGCGCGCGGATCGTAGAACGTCGCCGTGCCCACCTGCACGGCGCACGCGCCCGCGCACAGGAACTCGAGCGCGTCCTCGCCCGTGCGGATGCCGCCGATCCCGACGACGGGGATGCGGACGGCGCGGGCGAGGGCGTGCACCATGGCGAGCGCCACCGGCTTGATGGCCGGCCCCGAGAGCCCACCGGTGCGGCTGGCCAGGCGCGGGCGCCGGGCAGCGAGGTCGATCGCCATGCCGCGCAGCGTGTTGATCGCGCAGACCGCGTCGGCGCCCTCCGACTCGACGGCCCGGGCCACCGCGGTGACGTCGGTGACGTTGGGTGACAGCTTGACCCACAGCGGCAGGCGCACCCGGGGGCGCACGCTGCGCACGATGGCCGCCAGGGCCGCGGGGTCGCTGGCGATGATGCCGCCCCACTCCGGGCGGTTCGGGCTCGCCGCATTCAGCTCGAGCGCCACGATGCCCGCTGCGCCGTCGAGCCGCGCCGCGCATTCGGCGAACTCCTCCGGGCTGTCGCCCCAGAAGTTTGCGACCACGCGGGCGCCGGCGGCGCGCAGCGCCGGCAGCTTGTCGGCGAGAAAGGCCTCGACCCCGACGTTCTGGAGGCCGATGGCGTTCAGCATGCCGGCGGGCGTCTCGACCAGGCGCGGCGGCGGCTTGCCCTGGCAGGCCGCGAGCGACAGGCCCTTGACGGCGATGGCGCCGATGGCGGCGAGGTCGACCACGCCCCCGAACTCGAGCCCGTAGCCGAACGTACCGGAGGCGGCGATCACGGGGGTGGGCAGGACGACGTCCCCGATCCGGACCGCGGTGTCGACGGCGGCGCTCACGGGGCGTCCAGCCGCCGTTCCATGACGATCGCGTCCTGGCCGGGGCCATAGTACCCGCGGCGCACGCCGAGATCCCGGAAGCCGAGGCGCCGGTAGAGCCGCCGTGCGGCCACGTTGCCGGCGCGCACCTCGAGGAACATCACGCGCGCGCCGCTGCGCCGGCCCTCGTCGATCACCGCCTCGGCCAGGACCCGACCGATCCCGGACCCGCGCCGCTGCGGGTGCACGGCGAGGTTGAGCAGGTGCACCTCGTCGGCGACGCGCCACCGGCAGCTGTAGCCGACGATGGTCGCCCGGGCCTCCTGCTCGTCGAGCGCGACGACGAGGCGCGCGAACGCCGTGCTCAGCTCCTTCTCGAAGAACGCGCGCGACCACGGCTGCGGGAAGACGCGCTTCTCGATCTCCAGGACCGCGGCCAGGTCGTCGCGTCGCATCGCGCGCAGCGTGACCGCCACCGGCGTCTGCTCCATCCGAGCCGCCATCCCCGTCAGCCGCCCGTGCCTGGCCCCGAGTCCGCGGCACTGCATGGACACCGGCGGCATGCGGGGGGCGCAGGCGCGCCCCACGCCGGCGGCGGCGCGACGGGTGTCCCGAGCCGTGCGGGCAGCGAAGGGCGGGCGTTACGATGCAAGGGTCTTCGCTAGCACGACCTCGAGGGTCTTGTCGCGACAGCGGTGGCGGAACCCGGTGACGGGTTCGCGCAGCGGCACCCGGGCGGTGAAGTCCGACGGAAACGCCGCCGCGGCGCCAGTGAGCTTCCGCACCCGGGGATCGGCCACGTGCGCGTGGACCACGAACGCCCCGCTCTCGAGCGCCAGCTCGTAGTCGTAATCCGGCATGTCGGCGGGCAGGTCGAGCCGTCCCGCCAGCGAGGACACCGGCACGCGCCGCGGGAACTCGAGATGCAGCAGGTAGGCCCCCTCGCGCTCCTCGAGCCGATACACCTCGCCGTAGCGGCGGGCGCGCTCGCGCTTGTCGTCGAAGGCCTCGCGCCCGGCGTAGTAGCCGTCGAAGCCGACGTCGGCGCGTGCCTCCGGCACGCCGAGGGTGCGGGCGATGAGCGCCCCGAGCGGCTGCACGACGAGCCCGTAGAGCGCGCCCCGCAGCGGCATGACCGACGGCGCCATCCGACCGGCGAGCCCCTCGCGGAAACGCACCGCGGTCTCGACCACGGCCACGAGCACGCCGAGGAGAATCCAGTGGTGCATGCCGCTCGCGAACAGGCTGGTCTGCCCGCTCATGACGGCCATGCAGCCAGCAACCAGCGGGTAGAGGACGAGGTTGAGCAGCACGTTGGCGGCCGTCGCGACCTGCGCGTCGAAGAAGCGGCGGTCGCCGACCGCCGCTTCGAGGCGCACCTTGGCGCCCGCCGGCATCGCCCCGAGCACCCCCTGCCCGGCCGCCAGCACGAGCAGGCCGGCCAGGGCGAGCGGCGAGCGGGGACGCCGCCGTGAGCGGCCGAGGGAGGCGAGCAGCTCGTCGAAATCCACGGGCAGCTCTCCGGGAAAGGTGCGCGGGCCGGCCACCGGGGCGGCCGGCGGCGGTGCCGGCGAAGCGGCCCTGGCGGCCTGCGCCCTGGTGGCCGGGGCGACGGGCTTCTCCGCCGGCGCGGCCACCGCCTCGGGGCGTGCCGCGGGCGCCTTCGCGGGTGGGGCGGGAGCGGGGGGCATCGCGGCGGCTGCTCCCGCCGCGGGCGGCGGCGGGGACGGTGGGGCCATGGGCGGGGACGCCGGCGTCGGGGCCGCGGCCCCCATGCTCACCGCGGCCGCGCCCCTGGAGCGGAACCGCGAGGGCGCATCGTCGGGAATCACCGTCCCGGGATGCAGGACGCGCGCGCGCCCCAGCAGGATCTCGTGCGACTCGGGTCGCTCGGGATCCGGCACGCAGCAGTCGACCGGACACACGGCCGCACAGGCCTCCTTGTCGTGGAAGCCCACGCACTCCGTGCACTTCTCGGGGACGATGTAGAAGAACGAGTCCGACAGCGCAGGGTGCATCGTGCCGTCGGGAGCCTGCCACGCCACACCGCCTTGATAGATGGCGGTGTTCGGGCACTCCGGCTCGCACGCGCCGCAGTTGATGCACTCGCTGGTGATCGTCGTCGCCATCCCGGGGTTCCTCCACTCCTGCGGAGCGCCTCGGCTCGGAGAGGCTGAGGGCCGGCCCCGGCCTCAGCGAAGCTCGGGCGGCAGGTCGACGCCGGTGTCGAGCGGCGCGCTCCCGCCCCCGTCTCCGCTGCCACCGCCGTTGCCGGTCCCGCGGCCGTTCGGGCTCACCGCGCCGGGCGGCACGTACTCCGTCCCTTCCCGTCGGCTGCGCAGCCGCTTCGCCGCCATCGACCGGCGCAGGCGCGTCAGCCCCGGGATGCGGTCGCTGAAGTCCTCGGTCACGCCCCAGGCCTCCTCCCGGTCGCGGATGACGTACGGCGTGATGGTGATGATCAGCTCCCGGCGCACCTTGTTGCCGCTGTCCGAGCGGAAGAACTGGCCGAGCACGGGGATGTCCATGAGGTACGGCACGCCGCTGCGGCCGTCGCGCAGCTCGTCGTCGATGATGCCACCGATCAGCACGGTCGCGCCGTCCTGCACCACCACGGTGGTCTCCGCCTCGCGGACCACGAACGACGGGGAGCCGGTCAGCCCGAATGAATCATCGCCGACGGCGCTCACCTCCTGGCGCACCTGCATGTTCACGAGGCCCTTCGAGTTCACCTGGGGCAGGACGGTGAGGATCTTGCCCGTGTCGCGATACTGGATGGAGTTCACCGTCGCGTTGTTGCCGCTGGTCAGCACGTTCGAGGCGGTCGAGGTGAGGATCGGGATCGACTCGCCGACCAGGATGTGCGCCTCGCGGTTGTCGGCCGCGATGATGTGGGGGGCCGACAGCAGCTTCACGCTCGTCTCATTCTGGAGCGCGTTGATGAAGATGTTGAAGTTGTCGCGGTCGCTGATCACCGCGAACGCGCCCTCTGCCGGCGTGCGCACGGCCCCCCCCAGGAGACCGCCCAGGGCGGGGGCGCCGCGGCCGGGCGACCGGTTCTTGAGGATCGACGTGTTCGGGTCGTTGAAGGGGACGGCGGTGTTCAGCGGCCCCTCCGAGATCGCGAAGGCGATGCCGAACTTGAGCGCGTTGTTCAGGTTCACCTCGACGATCATCACCTCGAGGAGCACCTGCCGGGGCACGACGTCGATCTTGCGCACCACGTCGAGGATCAGCTGGTAGTCGCGTCTGGTCGCGAGGACGATCAGCGAGTTGGTCACCTCGTCGGCGACGATGCGCACCTCCTCGCGGAAGATCGGCGGCGGACCGGACTGCTGGAACGGGCCGGTCGCCTGCGGGCCGCCGGGGAGCGACACGCCGGCGGCGCCGCCAACGCCGCCGCCGCCCGGTGCACCGGTCGCACCGACGGCCCCCCCGGTCGCGCCGGTGAGTCCGCCCCGCCGCCCGCGTCCCGCGCCGCCGCCGAGCCCGCCCGCACCGCCGAGCCCGCCCGCACCGCCGAGCCCGCCCGCACCGGCCGCGCCGCCGAGCCCGCCCGCACCGGCCGCGCCGCCGACGGCGCTGGTGGCGCCACCGATGCCACCCGCCCGTCCGCCGACTCCGCCACCGCCGCCACGCCGTGTGCCCCGCCCGGCGCGGCCCCCGACGCCGCCCGACGTGCCGCCTGCACCGAAGAGCCCAACGCCCGCCGGCGTCGCGCCGGCCTGGCCTCCCCCGAAGCCACCGCCGCCGCCCGACCCACCCCCGAACAGCTCGTTCAGCACCGCCGCGAGATCGGCAGCCTTGGCGTTTTCCACGTTGTAGACGAAGGTCTGACGACCCGAGCCCTTGTCGGGCGGGATGTCGAGGAAGGTGAGCCAGCGGTCGATCTCGGAGAACACCGCCGGGTCGATGGCGAACACCACGATGGAGTTGAGGCGCTGCAGCGGCACCATGTACACGCCGCCCTCGCCTTCCCCGGTGGCGGTCACGCCGTAGGGCGTGAGCAGCGTCAGCAGCTCGTTGGCCAGCTCCTCCGGATCGGCGTCCTTCATGCGGAAGACGCGAGCGTGCAGGTTCGAGAAGCCGTCGATGTCGAAGGCGCCGGCGAGCTCGCGCAGCCGCCGGACGTTCGACTGCAGGTCGGTCACCACCAGCGTGTTCGCCCGCGGGTAGGCGAGCACGTCACCGCCCGGGGTGAGGAACGGCTGGAGGATGTTCTGCATCTCCTCCGCCGCCACGTGACGCATCTGCATGATCTCGATGACGAAGCTGTCGTCGGCGACGGCCGCCGTGCGACCCGGGCCGCGCGGGATGATGGCGCGGGTCTTGGCTTCGGCGACCGGGAGGATCTGGTACACCCCGTCGCTCTGCACGGCCGCCACGCCGTTCTGGCGCAGGATCTGGTTGAAGAGCGGGAACAACTCCCCGCGCGGGATCCGGCCCGTGGTGCGGATGGTGACCGTGCCCTCGATGCGCGGGTCGAGCGTGTAGCTCAGGCCGAGCGCGGTCGCGAGGCTGTGGATCACCTCGCGGATGTCGGCACGCTCGAAGTTGAGGACCATCGCCTCCCCCTCGTCGAGCACGCGGTCGCCATCGACCTCGTCGGCCTCGGCCACGGGCGCGAGCGTGGTCGTGGACGTCGGCGGGGCGAATGTCGGCGGCGGGGGCGGCACCGTCGTCGGGACGGCTCGCGGGGCGGGCTGGAGCGGGGCAGCCGTCGTGATGGGCGCCCTGGGTGCCGTCGCGGCGGCACCGGCTACCGGTGCTGCCGTCGTCGTCGTTTCGGTCGCGACCGGGCCGGCCCCGTGCTCCGGCGGATCCTCGGCGCGAGCGGCCCCGCTCACGAGGCCGAGCAGCATCGCCACGCCCAGCACGGTTCGCCCCCTCACGGCACCCTCCTCGCGGCCCACGCCGCCCCACATACGGCCGGCCTCATTGCGCCCGCAACTGCTCGAGCTTCTCGCGCACACCGGCCGGCAGGCTGGGGACGCCCGGCGCATGCGGCATCGTGGTCGTGGTCACGACGGCATTGGGACCACGCGCCGCAGCACCGGGTCCCGCCGGTGGACGCGGCGGACGCGGCGGGACGCCGGCCACCGGCTGCGGCTGCACCGGGGGGGTTGGCTGCAACCCCGCAGCCGGCGACGGCGCTGGCTGCCCGGCGGGCTGCCCTGGCCGCAGAGGCATACCAGGTTTGGCTGCCGGCTGGCCCGACTTGTCGACCGACAGGGCCAGCTTCACCAACTCACCCTGCGGCGAGGCGAGCGTCACGCGCTGCGGATCGATCGCCTTGATGGTGTAGTCGCCAAGCCGGTCGCCGATGCGCAGCCGCTTCTGCTGGGGCCCCTGGCTCGCGTCGGTGACGAACGCCTCGCGATCCTTGCCGAGGATCCGCACCCCGACCACCGTGACGTTCGGAGGCGGTTGGGGCTCCTTCGCTACAGCTGCCGGCACCTCCTCGGTGGGCTTCTGGCGGCTCGGATCGAGGAGGTCTCTGCTCGCGATGGCGGTCACCATCGCCTCGGGGGTCGGCGGTTGCTGCTTGTCGGTCCCGCCGCGCTTGCGGCCGCGGCCCTCACGCCCGCCGCCGCCCTCGGCGCGAGGCGGTGCCGCCTCGAGCGGGCGCGCGGACAGGTCGACCGGGGGTAGCGCCCGCGCCCACGTGCGCGCGATCTGCAGGCCGAGGAGGAGCACGATCAGGCCCAGCAGGCCGTTCAGGATGGTCCAGCGCCGCACGGCTCAGCTCTCACCCCCGCGCTGCGGTTGCTCGGGCCCCACCGCCGAGGGCGGCGGCACGGTCGCCGGCGGCGGCGGCACGGGTATCAGGGTCGGCGACGGCGCGTCCGGAGCCACGGACGGCACGGCGCCGGGTCCGACCCCCGGGGCGTCGACGGCGCCTGCCGGCGCCAGCGGGTCCGGAACGTCTCCGGGCGTGCCCTCCCCGCCCGCAGCGCCGTCCGCGTCCGCGCTCACGTCTTCGGCCTTCGGCTCCTCCGCCAGCACGAACCCGGTCACCTCCATGGTCGCCGACAGCGTCCGCGGCCCCTTGGCGCCCGCGACCGCGCCGCGCCGCGTGATCTCCACGAAGGGGATCGCCAGCTGGTGGCCGTGCTCGAGGGCGGACACCATCTCGGCGAAGGGTTTCAGCTCGCCCGAGAGAGTCAAGCGGATCGACACCTTGCGGTACGGGTCGATCGCCTCCTCCTTCATCACCTGCGTGCTCTGGATGGTGACGCCCTTCTCGGCGGAGAGCGCGTTGGTAAGCTCCTGCAGCGCCGCCGCGCCCAGCGTGCCGCTGCGTCCCGGGAGGAGCCGGCCGCGCGCCTGCTGCAGCTTCTTCTCCAGGGCCCCGCGCTCCGCACGCAGGGCCTCCATCGCGCCCAGGAAGCGGGCCGCACGCTCGAGCTCCTGCTGGCCCGCGTCGATCTCGGCGGAGACGCCGGCGCGGAAGTCCCACAGCGGCACGACCAGGCCGAGGTACACCGCCGAGAGCGCGGCCAGCACCACCACGCCGAGGAGGATCCGCTGGTCGCGGACCGAGTGGCTCGCGTACCAGGCGCGCACGGCGGCGATCGATGCCTCGAGACGCTTGCCCACGGTCAGCCCGGGTCTTTCACCGCGCCAGCTCCGCCATCAGCGAGAAACGCTCCTTGTCGCCCACCTTGGTGGTCGGCGAGCTGAAGGTCACGTTCTTGAAGCGCTTGGAGCGCTCGAGCGCCGTGATGATGTCCGACGCCGAGCGTGCCTGGCCGTCGAGAATCAGCTTCCCCCCGCGGAGGCTCAACGTGGTCAGGTATGCGTCGGCCGGAATCAGGTCCGTCAGCTGGTGCAGCAGGGGCGTGATCACGGGGTCCTGTCCCGCGCTCAGCGTATCGAGCTCCTTCTGCAGCCGCTCGATCTCGGCCTGCAGCAGGCGCACCTCGCGCACCTGCGGGTCGACCGACTCGAGCTGCGCGCGGACCTGGCTGCGCAGCGTGAGGTCCTTGGCGAGCGCGCTCCCGCCCCACACCACGAGGAGCACCGCGGTCAGGCCCACGAGGACGACGGTCGTGATCGACAGGCCCTCGTCGGTCCCCCGCCGGTCTTCCCGGGGCAGGAGGTTCACCGGGACCGTGCCCTCGCGCACGGCGTCGAGCGCCGCACCGAGCGCGGGCAGGACGGCCGGCTCGCCGCTCGCGAAGAAGGCCTCGGGCGCCTCCAGGCGGCCCTTCGCGAGTGCGAGCAGGTCGGCCTCGCCGGGCAGCACCGGCGGCGGTGCGGCACCGTTCGCCAGCTCCCAGCGATAGAGCGGCACGTCGTCGGCGGCGAGCATCTCGTCGGACAGCTGGCGCCCGAGCGAGCGCACCAGCGTCTGCGGCTCGACCACCCGGCTGGCTGGCAGCAGCTGGCTGGACACCAGCCGCCCGCCGGCGAGCAACGCGATCTCGGTCGCCCCGGGCGCGCGCAGGACCAGCCCGAGCGGCGCCTGGGCCTCGCCGCGACAGAAGGCGAGGTAGTCGGCGATGGCGGTCGAGGCGAGGACGATCCCACGCGGGCGGACGTCGGCGTCGGCGAGGGCGTCGAGGTAGGCCTGCACGACCTGCCGCGGGATGCACATGAGCAGGACTTCGAGCCGATCCTCGCCGAGGTCGCGCGCCGAGAAATCGTAGTAGATGTCCTCCTTCGGCAGCGGAATCAGGTTCTCGATCTCGTACTCGAGCACCTGGGCCAGGTTCTCGCGCGCCGCCGCCGGCAGGAGCACGCGGTTGAAGGCCGCCTCGGCGCGCGGGACGGCGAGGAACGTCCGGCTGATGTCGACCGCGCGCTCGCGGGTGAAGCGCGCCACCGCCTCGCTGAGCGCCGCACGGCGCTCGGCGGGCTGATCGGCGCCCGGGAGCGGCACCGCCGCCGTGTCACGCAAGGACACCTGGAAGAGCCGCTTGCGCACCGCCGCCAGCGCCACCTCGGCCGGGCCGACGTAGATCCCGAGCCCGTCGATGAAGTCCGCGCGGCGGAGCCGCTGTGACATCTCGCCCAGGGTCACGCGTCCCCCTCCGGCACCTCGCCGGCCGGCAGCGCGCCGCTCCAGGGCGCACGGTCGAACCAGCGCAGCACGCGGGGGCCGTCGAACTCGTCGGCGCTCAGGTTGAAGACGGCGGCGACCACCGACTGGTTGCGCGGCGCCTTGGTGTCGCCGCGTGCCTCGACGAGCACCGTGGACGCCGGCTCGTCGACGACGAGGTCCTCGAGCGCCGGGTCCACGGCGATCAGCTGCGCCTGCAGCTGGGCCAGGAACCCGGCGGGATCCCCGGCGCGCTGGGCGATCAGCTCCTCGGCCTCGTCGGGGGCGAGGGCGAGCAGCGCCTGCAGCACCGGGGCGGTGATCGTGCGCACGTTCAAGGTGCCGCTACGATTGAACACCGACACGACGTCGCGCAGACCCGGCACGCCGTCGTGTCCGTAGTAGAGCCCGGCGGTGACGCCGCGAACCAGCAGCAGCTCCTCGGGCGCGTCGAAGAAGCCGTTTTTCGCCGGGTAGGGGTTGCGACTGGCCAGGTAGTAGCGACTCTCGGCGCCGTGCATGCGCTCCAGGCTGTCGGTGTCGCGCCAGTCGAGGATCGAATCGACGATCTCGTCGACCTGCGCCGCCTCGCGATGCCCCATCCCCTGGACCGCGCCGCCCACGAGCAGATTCGTGATCATGCGACGGAGCGACGCCTCGGAGGCGCGGTTCAGGGAGAGCCGCCCGCCTTCGTCCGTGATGCGGACCTGGAAGCCGGCGTCCCCGAACGTGCCGTCCCGCCACTGCCCGTCGGCGGACATGATGTCGTCCTCGCGCATGCCCGCCGGGCGCGTGGCCTGGCGCTCGTCGTCGTCCAGACCGGCGGCGGGATTCTGGTCGCGCGCCTGCATGGCCTCCCAGATCGTGCGGTTCATCCCCGCGAGCGCGACGTAGTAGCCCCGGCTCTCCTCGACGAAGTTGAGCGCGGCCTTGGCGTCGTCGCGCATGTAGCGCGCGAAGTCGAGCGCGAGGACGCCGAGGATCATGAAGACCCAGAGCACGAGGAGCAGCGCGGCACCGCGCTCGCCTGCTCGACGCGCGGCCGTCATTCGTCGTCCTCGGTGGCGTCCCCGGGCTCCGGGGGGCCGCCGCCGGGACCGCCCTCGCCGCCGTCGTCGAGGCCCTGGGTCCGCTCCGGCAGGTCCTCGTCGTCGACCTCGCCCGAGGTCTCGCTGTAGGTCGTCGCCATGATGGGGATCTCCTGGCCCCACGTTCCCGATTCGATTCCCGGGACGCCCTCGATCGTCACCCGGACGGCGACCGGCAGCAGCTCCTCCTCGCGTGCGTCCCACGACGAGCGCCATTCGTAGTCGGCGCCGTCGAAGAGCAGATACTCGAACTTCACGCTGGTGAACGCGTCGAGCAGCGTCGCGGCGCGCCCGCCGACCGGGTCGAACGAGTCGCGCCCGAGCGCGTCGGGCGAGAAGAACGGGGACTCCTCGAGGACCAGGCGCGGCGGGGCCCCCTCCGCGCGGTACGAGACCCGCGCCAGCCCGCCGCCGCCAACCAGGCCGGCGGCGGTCACGAACGTCATCCCGGTCGGCGACCCGAAGAAGTAGGGGTAGACCTCGTCGTCCGCGTTGCGTGCGGGGTACGGGACGGCCGACTTGACCTGCCGGATGAGGACGTCGCTCGCCGCCCGCAGCCGCTGGGCCGTCACCACCGCGATCTCGCCACGCTCCACCGCCCGGATCCCGAGATGGAAGGCGCCGTAGCAGATCGTCGCCACGAGGGCCAACGCCGTCATGGCGAGCATGACCTCGAGCAGCGTGAAGCCCGCCCGGGTGCGCGCCCTACTCATCGGACGGCGCCATCCTCAGGCTGCGCAGCACGTACGTCTTGCCGTTCAGCCCGTCCTGCCACCCCACCTCGACCTCGAGATAGCGCAGCATGAGCTCGTCCTGGAAGTCGAGGTCGCGCCGCTCGATGCCCTCGTCGGGCCCCGCGTCGCGCACGAGCCGGCGCGCGCGGAACCCCTCCGCCGTCGGCTCGAGCCGGTCCTCGCCGTTGCGCAGGCGATCGGGCGGGCGCACCAGCAGCTCGTCCATCACGGCGCGCGCGTAGAGCGCGGCGCGCGCCTCGCGCGAGGAGCGCTCCTCGAGCTTCAGGCTGCTGCCGAACATCTGCATGCAGGCCACCATGCCGACGCCGAGGATCCCGAGGGCCACGGCGATCTCGAGGAGGGTGAAGCCCGCCGCGCGACGCCGCGCCCGGCGACGAGCCGGTCCCGGACGTCGCCTACCTGTCACGTCGCGTCCTCGACCCGCACCGACCCGACCAGCGGGTCGAGCGACACGCGCAGCCGGTTACGCGTGCGATCGCGCCGGCTGCTGACGACGACGTCCGCCCCGCTCGTGCTGCCGTTCGGGAAGAAGAGCAGCTGTACGCTCCCGTCCCCCAGCACCCGGCCGCCCTCGACACGCTCGATCACCGCACGGTCGGTGAGCACGGCCCAGCGGCCCCAGTCGCTGGTGGCGATGCTGTTGCGCTCGGCGTCGATGATCAGCTCCTGCGGGGCCGAGCGGGCGAGCGCCTCGGTGCGGCAGTGGTGCATCGTGGACGCGAGCTGCCGCGCCGCACGCCGCACCTCGCGCGAATCGGTGCCGGCCTCGATCATGGGGATGGCGAGCGTGATGCCGATGGCGGCGATCACCAGGACCACCGTCATCTCGATGAGCGTGAAGCCGCCCCGCCGGACGCGGGCGCGCTGTGGGCGCCGTCTCACCCGGTGTCGCCTCCCCAGCTGGTGATGTCGCGCGCGTCGCCGCTGCCCCCGGGCGCGCCGTCGGCGCCCAGCGAATAGAGATCGTACGGGCGCCCGCTCTCGCCGGGGCTGCGGTAGTGGTACGCGCGGTCCCAGGGATCGCTGGGGACGGCCTTCTTGACGTAGGGCCCGTTCCAACGCGCCATCCCCGGCGGCTGCGCCATCAGGACAGCGAGACCCTCCTGCGTGGTCGGATAGCGGCCGACGTCGAGCCGGAAGGTGTCGAGCACGGTGCCGAGCTGCTCGATCTGGATGGTCGCGGCCTGCGTCTTCGCGACCTCGGAGCGGCGGATCAGGTTGGGACCGACGAGCGCCATGAGCAGCCCGATGATCACCATCACCACCATGATCTCGATGAGCGTGAAGCCAGCCTGCTGCCTGCGTATCGTTCGCATCGTCACGGGTCCCTTCGTCACAGCGGGAGGTCGTTCACGCTGAAGATGGCGGAGAGCATCGACACCACCACGAAGCCGACGGCGACGCCCATCACCAGGATCAGCACCGGCTCGAGGAGCCGGGTGAGCTGCTGCACCTTCACGCGCACCTCGCGGTCGAAGTACTCGGCCACGCGCAGCAGCATCTCGTCGAGCTTGCCGGTCTCCTCGCCCACGGAGATCATCTGGATCGCCAGCCGCGGGAACGCACCCGAGCGGGCGAGCGGTTCGGCCACCCCGGAGCCTTCGCGGACGCCGACCTCGACCTCGCTCAGCGCCCGGCCGACCACCTGGTTCCCGGCGATCTCCTTCACGATGCCGAGCGCCTGGATCATCGGCACGCCGCTCTTGAGCAGCGTGCCGAGGGTGCGCGCGATCTTCGAGGCCTCCATCTTGCGCAGCACGGGACCGACGACCGGCGCCCGCAGCGTCCATTGGTCGAAGGCCCAGCGGCCCTGCGGCGTGCCGAGCCAGCGCCGGAAGCCGAACACCGCGAGCGCGACGGCGAGCACCCCGGCCCACCAGTAGGCACGGACGGCGTCGGACACCGCCAGCACGATGCGCGCGGACAGCGGCAGCGTCCGCCCCATGTCGGAGAACAGCGAGGAGAACTTGGGCAGCACGTAGGTGAGCAGCACGAGCATCGAGGCGCCCATCGCGCCGGTGAGCACCACCGGGTACGCGAGCGCCGAGCGGGCCTCGTCGCGCAGCTCCTGCGCGCGCTCGAGGTACTCGAGCAGCCGCTGCATGACCTGCTCGAGAAACCCGCCCACCTCGCCGGCGCGCACCATGTTGACGTAGAGGGGGGGGAAGAAGCGGTGCTGCCCGAGCGCCTCGGCGAACGACTTCCCGCCGCGCACCGCCGCCAGCACGTCGGAGACGATGCCCTTCAGCTCCGGGCTGTCGGCCAGCTCGACCAGGGTGGCGAGGCTGCGGTCGAGCGGCAGGCCGGCGCCGAGCAGCGTCGAGAGCTCCTGGGTGACGATGAGAAGGTCGCGGCTGCCCGGCCGGCGCCGCAGCGCGGGCACGCCCGGCAGCGCGAGGCGGGCACCCCCGGTCGCCGTCCTCGGCCGGGCAGCGCCCCCCGAGCCGATGCGGATGGGGATGAGGCCGCGGTCCTGCAGGCGGGCGACGACCGACGCCGCTTCCGCGGCCTCCATCGTGCCTTCGACGACCTTCCCCTCGGGATCGGCCGCGCGGTACTGGAACTGCGCCAAGCTCAGGTCTCCGGATCCCGCCCCCAGACATGTACAACCCGGAGCGTAACTGGCGGGAATGACGTCACGATCGTATACGCGAGCGGCGTCCGGCCTTCAATCCGGAGCGGGCGGCGACGCCTCGGCTGGTTGGACGCGAAAACCGGCCGCCGCTTCACTTGCCTCCGCCGGCTCGCGC
>Ga0209253_10002314_pt1 | contig 16882 bp, 16 predicted proteins | sample FrelakmetBRP12BR_FD_187145 | JGI IMG/M metagenome (GOLD analysis project Ga0209253, IMG submission 187145) | Freshwater lake sediment microbial communities from the University of Notre Dame, USA, for methane emissions studies - BRP12 BR (SPAdes)... | ecosystem: Environmental > Aquatic >...
ACAACAGTCATTCTAAACACTCCTCCGCAGAAATTTGCTGGCTGCCTGCAGAGCTTATCCACAGAATTGCACATTCTTAATCCAACGGGAAAAGTATTTTTCTGTCTGGATAATGGCTTTTATTCTTTGTCGCAACTTTATGAACCCTGACAATTGCAGTTGCATTGATGAGGCAGTCGATAGATGTGAGTGAAAGTCCCTGCGTTCGATATGTTTTATAGATTGTCCCCGCTTTCTTAGTGATATCGAGAGTCAACGGTTCTCTTGTCAGGCACAATCAGGGTTAACCCTGGCTTTCCTTCTCTTTTAGTTTGGCCTTGAATATGTCTCCAAGACTCCCGAGGCCCCCTGATGATTCAGCGGAGTTTTTTACGGATTCGCTATATTGTTTGAACTCGTCCTGCGCCGTCTTTTCGAGAACTGCCTTGCGGCTGAGGCGGACCTTGTTGCTGGCAGCATCCACATCAATAACAGCAACCTGCATCGCTGTGCCGGGAGGAAACATGCGCCTGTGGTCTGTGCCTGATGGTGTTCCCATCTCCTGGTTTGGAATCAGTCCTGTAAGACAGTCATTCATCTTCAGAAAAATCCCATAGGGCATTACCTTTTCAACAATACCGTCGAGGATATCTCCCACAGCGGGAAGGATAATTTTAGCAGGCTCGACCTTCGGTTGCATGGAGAGTGAGATCTTCCTGTTCTGCTGGTCCACTGAGAGGACATAAACATCCACCCATTGCCCTGCCCCGACAACTTCCCTGGGATGGTTGATCCGCCTGCCGGCGCCGAGATTGGAGATGTGGATCAGACCCTCAATCCCCGGTTCAAGCCTGACAAAGGCGCCGAAGGACGAGAGACGGACGATGGAGCCGCTTACCCTGCTGTCTACCGGATACTTTTCACCGGCTGAGGCCCATGGGTCAGGCTGCATCGCCTTCAAACTCAGTGCGAGACGGTTCTTCTCCCAGTCTAAAGAGATGATCCTGGCGGTTATGTTTTGACCGATGGAGAGTACGTCCCCGGTGTTTACACTCCTGTCCCATGATATCTCGCTCACCGGAATCAGAGCATCGATGCCTCCCATGTCCACAAAGACCCCGAATTTCTGTATTGATTTTACTTCGGCAGTCACATCCATGCCTACTGTAAGGTTTTCCTTAAGTTTTTCAACCTTTGCCTCTTTTTCCTGTTCGAGGAGCACCCTCCTGGAGAGAACTATTTTTTTTCCCTCTTCCCCGTATTCCAATACCTTAAAGGGGAAAGTCCTGCCGAGGTATACGCTTTCGCGTCCGCCCTTCAAATCGATATGGGAAAAGGGACAGAAGCATCTCACACCGCCGACCGATACCTCAAAACCTCCCTTGATCTCCTTTTTTACCTCACCGTTTACCGGCACCCCTGCCTCGCATGCGTCCCTGATTCCGTTCAATGTTATGGCTGAGTATCCGCCTACAAGGGTTGTCAGTATCATTAAACCGTCCTGAACAGTCACAAAAAATGCCTCTATTTCATCACCTTCACGGACAATGGTTACTCCTTCCTTATTGATGAATTCGGCAAGGTCCACAGCCCCTTCACTTTTTCCCCCAAGATCTATGTACACAAGGTCCCCTGATACACTCACAACCTTTGCCCTGACCTTCTGTCCGGGATAAAGTCTTTCGCCGATACTGCATTGGTCGAGCATTGCGGCGAAGTTTTCTTCCTGCTCTCTCTTAACCTCTGTCTTTTCAGTATCAGGGGCATTATTTTCGATATTCTTATCAGACATGATTTTTTACCTCTCTATGAAAAATTGAGTCTCTCCCAGTAACTATACCCATCGGGAGTTATGACCATAACCTCGCAGGCAAAGAAAAACATGGGATTAAAGTCTAAAGGATTTGTGCTGCGTGAGTCAATGCAATCCGCAGAAATATCCGCAGAAATATCTTTTCACGTCTGGTGAAAAGATATATAATGTGTACTAATACAGTTAAAAAGATAGATTTTTATGGCTATAACGATAACAAAAGCATCGGGACAGACCGAGGAATTTCATATACAGAAACTTGTCAATTCACTCATCAGGTCTGGAGCAACTGAGGATGTTGCATGGGATATAGCAAGAAAAGTTGAAATCCAGATAACTCCTGCCTCAAATACAAAACATATCTTCAGGATGGCAAAGAGACTGCTGAGGCAGTATAACAGGGTAGCCGACATGAGATACTCTATAAAAAAATCGATTTATTCACTTGGTCCGGCAGGCTATCAGTTCGAGAAATATTTCGCAAGGATACTCAGGGAATACGGGTATTCAGTTGAAACAAACAGGATTTTAAACGGGTTTTGTGTTACGCATGAAGTCGATGTCTTTGCAAGCAGAGAGGGTAAGGGTTTCGTAATAGAGTGTAAATATCACAGTAACAGCAGCAACCCGACTGATGTAAAAGTGGCATTGTATATATATTCGAGATTTAGTGACATCAGGAAGGCCTATGAACTGCTGCCGGAAAAGAATCTTTTGTTACAACAGGGATGGCTTGTAACCAATACCCGCTGCACAACAGATGCCAGAAAGTTTGCAGAATGTGTTGGTTTGAAAATAGTAAGCTGGAAATATCCTGAAAAGGAAAGCCTTGAGAAAATGATCGAAAATAAAAGGCTTTATCCTGTAACAATACTGTCGTCCATCAGAAAGAATTCTATTGAGATCCTCTTCAGCAATGATATACTACTTGCAAAAGATATTGCTGATATGGACGAACAGACGTTCAAAAAGAGAAGCGGCCTTGATGGGAATATAGCAAGAATTTTAAAAAGAGAGGCTGATGAACTATGCATTCATCCATGAGCACATCTCTTTTCTGTTTCAGATTGCCCTATTTCTTACAGGACACATCTATATATGAAAGGACAATATGCAGAACACGCGAAGATATGAGAGATACAAAGCAAATCTTATAGGAATCAATGGCAGGATTATTCTTGCCAAATTTGTAAAAATCCTCGATATAAGCATCGGTGGAGTATCATTGCAGACCGAAAAACGACTGAACATCGGAAACGAATATACTTTAAAAATTGACAGTAAAAAAAAGCTGTTTACAGTTAAAGGCATTGTTGTATGGTCTGTCCTCAACAACAGCATAAAAGACTCAAAAGGCAATATTGTTCCAATATATACAGCCGGGATAAAATTTACTAACGTCTCAGGCGAAAAGATAAATGAAATCACTGATTTTATGCAGACATATAAGAGGGAGAGGGACACCGACCAAAAAGCCAATTTATTCAGCTCCAGCGGCCGGAGACTGTATGTCAGAATCCATGTCACAACCACTGAAAAGGCTGTCCTTAATTACCAGGAGTCTTACAAAGTGAAAACCCTGAGTCTCGGAGGCATGCTTATAGAAAGTTCGCATTCATTGGAAGCTGAAAGCACAGTGCCCATGGAAATAATTTTCCCTGAAGATAAATCTATAATATTCCAGGGAAGAGTTGCATCATGCCTTCAGAAGAAAGGTGAAGACCTTATGCATTATGACATAGGCATAGATTTTGTGAATATGACAGAAAAAGATAGAGAAATCCTGCATGAAATAATCCGATTGCTTAAAACTACCAATGACAGTTCACGGGCCAGGTGAATATAGTGAATAACGGACTTATTTCTTTTTCATCTTCATAAGCCTTTCATATTTTTCAATACCAATACATTCCTTTGCTGCAGGGCACCATTCAATACATGTTGGTCTCATCTCCCTTGATACAGTTCTTCCACATCCCTTGCATGCAATTTCTGCTTCATCTGACCATATCTCAGAAACCGTACCGCACCAAAAACATTTGATCTCTTCAGGATACGGAGTCCTTATCTCCCTGCTTCCAGGACAACTCTCTTTAAATGACATTACTATATTTTAAACGATATCTTATATAATTTTTATTAAGACATGAATAAGCATTTAAAAATCTTCCTCGTAATATTCCTGTGTTCTTCCTCAAGCCTTGCATACGAAATAACCCTCATGAGGATTTTTTCGATATCCATGTGGTATCACTTTGCTTTTATGATCATAAGTATTGCAATGCTTGGAATTGGCGCAAGCGGGACTGCATTGTCTTTATACCCGAAGCTAAAAAACCTTTCTCATCTTGGCACATATAGCCTCCTGCTCGGTATCGGAATATCACTAAGCTATCTGATTTCAAACCAGATACCTTTTGATCCTGTAAAGCTTTCCTGGTCAAAGACAGAGATTCTCTATATAGCAATTTACTACATAATACTTTCTCTGCCTTTTTTCTTTATGGGAATGATCATCACGACAGCATTATCTTCTCTCAGTGAAAAGTCAGGGTTTCTTTATGGCGCAGACCTTCTTGGTGCAGGCACCGGTTCATTAGCAGCGTTATGCATCATGACATTGACAGGCCCTGATACATCTGTCTTAATAATATCTTCAATTGCCCTCACAGCCGCAGTTCTCATTTGCAGAAAAATACAACGGATACTCTCGTTCATTCTTATACTCATAACCATCTCGCTTATTTTCCTCAGACCTTCATACATCAATCTGAGGATGTCACCATATAAGGGATTACAGACCGCAATGACATATACTGGTGCTGAACATATCAAAACGTATCTCAGTCCTTACTCAAGAATAGACACTTTCAAAAGCCCTGCTGTCCGCTTTGCACCTGGCATTAGTTTGCGGTATCTCGATGTACTTCCGGAACAGATAGGAATTTCGATAGACGGAGGCGAGATAACTGCAGTAACGAGATATGATGATAAAGCATCACTGACATTCTTAAAATACCTGCCGTCGTCGCTTCCCTATGAGATAACCATGACCCCGATTAAAACAGAGGGAATTGCAGGATCTTCAGTTCAGACAGGGAACCCTCAGGATGTATTAATACTTGACCCCAAAGGCGGACTCCAGAACCTTGTGGCTGAATACTATGGTTCTGTAAATATAGAGAAGATTGAAAACAATCCCTTATTAATAAAGGTTATCAATGAAGACCTTAATACATTTTCCGGAGGAATTTATTCCCGGAATATATGGTCAGGCCTCGGAAGGTCAAGGCTAAAATCCACTGATAAGAGATTTGATATTATCGATATCCCGATGATGGGCACTGCCCCATCAGGTTCATTTGGCATATCAGAAGACTTCAGGTTCACTGCAGAGGCATTCAGTGAATACCTCTGCCATCTTAAACCCGATGGATTGTTAAGTATAAACCTGTTCATACTTCCCCCACCGAGGATAGAATTAAGGATATTGACTACTGCTGTTATGGCAATGGAAAAACTGGGCATTAAAGATATTGAAAGACACGTCGCCGCTATACGCAGTTGGGGAAGCATATGCATCCTCCTGAAAAGGTCTCCTTTTACCATGCATGAGATAGAGGGAATAAAAAGGTTTTCAAAAAACCTGAGGTTTGATCTGATACATTATCCGGGCATACATGAAGAGGAGACGAATCTTTATGTACGTATGAAGACAAATGATTATTTTCATGCATTCAAAAATATTATACATCCTGAAACACGCAATAATTTTATCAATAATTATCTTTTTAATATAAATCCTGCTTCTGACGACAAACCGTTTTTCCATTACTACCTCAAGCTGAAAAACATTAGGGAAATATATACAATTATGGGCGGCAAATGGCAGTATTTTATCGAAGAGGGATATATCCTTCCAGCAGTTTTTGTACAGATAATCTTTTTAAGTTCTATCATGATAATCCTCCCTGCAATCAAATATAACAAGGGTAATGGTAAGGTTAAGGTTAAGAAAAATAACAATCCGGGTCTTAAACTTTTGCCCTATTTTGCCTTCATCGGTATCGGATTTATGTTTGTAGAAGTCTCAATCATACAAGAAATAATATTGCCTATTGAAATCCCTTCTTATGCAGCAGCAACAGTCATCACAGCCATACTGATAAGTTCCGGCATCGGGAGTCTCTTAAGTTACCGTATTTATCCCTTAAGGAGTCCTGTAATTACCGCTGCGGTATCGGTGCTTATTATTTTATATACTATTTTTCTACCGTATATCTCCGGTATTATTTCACCACATCTGTTTACAGTTAAAATTATTATTATATTGTTTATTCTTATGCCTCTTGGATTCCTCATGGGGATTCCGTTTCCTGCGGGCCTGGAAATTCTCAGCAAAAAGAATCAATCATTAATCCCCTGGGCATGGGCAATAAACGGTAGTCTCTCTGTACTTGCGCCGATTCTGACCATTATACTGGCTATGGCGGTTGGATTTAAGCTCGTCCTCTGGATAGGGGCATTAACATATGCAATAGCATTTCTTATTATGAAGCGGTTTTTGAAACAAACAACTGAGACTCTTTATTGAATTCTCTTTGATAGAACTTCTATCTTAGTCTGAACCTCAACCCCTGCCTTTACCTGCTTTTCTCTGCCTCTCCAATCATGGGCACGAAAGCCACAGACCCCATCTGCTCAACATCAAGATCACCCTTTTTCTTCGTGAGAAGCGTTAACGTCTGATAATAGACTGTGTTTCCCAATGGGATAATAAGTCTTCCGCCTTCTTTGATCTGCCTGATTAACGGTGGCGGGATATGGTTTGCTGAGGCAGTTATGATTATCGCATCAAATGGTGCATATTCTTCCCAGCCTAAATAACCATCAGCATATTTAACCTTCACATTTTTATAACCAAGTTCTCTGAACCTCTTTTCAGCCATATCTGCCAATGATTTCCTTATTTCTATGGTATATACATCTTTCACTATCTCTGCCAGCACTGCTGCCTGGTAACCTGAACCTGTGCCTATTTCGAGGACCCTGTCACCAGGCCTCAATCTTAAAGCCTCTGTCATCAAAGCGACAACATAGGGTTGTGATATGGTCTGTCCATCACCTATGGGGAGCGGATAATCCGCATATGCCCTTTCTCTTAGTCTCTCTTCTACAAAAAGGTGTCTTGGGATCTTGGCCATTGCATCGAGCACCTTTTTGTCCTTTATCCCCCTACCCTTGATGTCATTCTGGATCATGGCCTGACGTTTTTGCGCATATTGATCCGCTGCTGAAACAAAATCATGAGAAACAAGAAATAAACAGACAAGAACGAGGATACGGAAAAGGCAGAACAATAAGTGAGATCGGCTCACTGACGTATTAAAGCTTTGAGTAAAAGGTTGACTACTGGCCTTTTGGGGTCGTTTGAAAAGACCTGAACACTTTTAGACATACTGCCTTCTCTGCCTCTTATATTTACCCTTGCAGAAATCTTTCCTTTTTCTCCGGGATTCAGATGGGTCGAACTGACCACCGCTGCTGCACATCCTCAGGATGCAATTACCTTTTCAATAAGGAGTTCCTTATCACCTGTATTCGTAAACTCAAAAATATGCTCTATTGTATCGACATCTGACACTGGTCCAAAATCATAGGCTTCCTCATCGAACACTATCGATGGTTGCGCATAAGCAAGCAATGGAAAGAGTAAGAATAATGCGATTAAAATGATTCTTTTCATTAGCATATATTACACCATTCTATAAAATTGTAAAAGGATCTTCTGTTTTTATGTATTAAGTGAATTTATGAGGATGCAGTTGCCATTCTTTTTTCAAGAGCTGTGTGAAGGAATTTGGCGTGATTGGCTCACTCAACAAAAACCCCTGGATACCGTCAGTGCCTTGTTCCTGCAGATAAGACAACTGTTCGTGAGTTTCCACTCCTTCGGCAATAACCTTCAGATTGAGGCTACGTGCAAGTGATATAATGGCTCTTACGATTGCTCTGTCGTCAGGATTCGATATGATATCATGCACAAAAGACCGGTCAATTTTCAGGGTATCTATAGGCAAGCGCTTTAGATATCCGAGCGATGAATATCCTTTGCCGAAATCATCAATTGCAATTCTTACGCCTGTAGCTTTTAACTCATTCAGAGTATTGAAAGTCGTCTCTGTTGGCTCCATAAGAATGCTCTCTGTAAGCTCCAACTCAAGGTATTGCGGCTCTAAACCCGTATCGAGCAATGTCTGGGCTACAGATTCTAAAAAATTTTTCTGTCTAAACTGTATACCGGAGATATTAACCGTAACATATATTGGCGGGAAACCCTCTATTTGCCAGGCTTTATTCTGTTCACATGCTGTTCTGAGTACCCAACTTCCAATCGGCATGATCAATCCGCTGTCTTCTGATATTGGGATAAATGTATCCGGCAAAAGCATCCCTTTTTCAGGGTGCATCCACCTTATCAAAGCTTCCACACCGATAATCCTGCCTGTAGAACTGTCAAATTGTGGCTGATAATATAATTGAAAGTCTTTCTTGTCTGCTGCGTTTCTCAAGCTGTTCTCCATAGAAAATCGTTCAAGAACTTCGATATTCATATGCTCTGAGAAGAACTGGAAATGATTTCGACCTTTTTCTTTTGCATGATACATTGCTGTATCTGCATTTTTTAAAAGGGTATCAACATCCTGGCCGTCATTAGGGTATAATGCCATGCCGATGCTCGTCGTAATGAATATCAAACGGTTCTCTATATGAAAAGGTTGTGAGAAAAGATCAACAATACGCTGTGCTACTCTGCTGGCATCTTTATTTTCTTTTAATTCTCTCAGTAATATGGTAAATTCATCTCCGCCAAGCCTTGCTACAGTTGTTTCTAACCCTTCCCCTTCGATACGTGAAAGGGTATCGATTTTGCGTATGCTTTTTTCTAAGCGGTCAGATACAGCCTGCAAAATTTTATCTCCAAAATTATGGCCAAATGTATCATTAACACGCTTGAACTCATCTAAATCAAGATAAATTATGGCTAATAACTTTTTGTATTTTTCTGCATACAAAATCGCCTGATTTAAACGATCTTTGAATAAATAGCGGTTCGGTAAATTTGTCAGAACATCAAAATATGCCATTTGGGCAATTTGTTCTTCAGCCCTTTTCTGTATCGTGATATCGTGAAAACTCCAAACTCTCCCAACACATTTCTCTTCTATTCTCTGAGGTCTTGAATACCGTTCAAAGATTCTGCCATCCTTGAATTGCAGCAGATCATAGCTCTCTGCATCTGGTTGTGCATATAATTCCTGCACTTTTTTTATAAATATTTCAGGTTCACTAAGTTGATCCAGAACACAATTGAGTGCTGCTGAATCATCCCTGGAGTTGATAATATATGAAGGGATATGCCACATATCTACAAATTTTGTGTTAAAACTTATTATTTTCCCTGTCAAATCAACAACGAGTATCCCGTCTCTTGTGGATTCAATTGTCGCATTTAGGAGTGAAAGGATTTTTTGGAGTTCTGTGTTTGTCGTGAGTAACTCTTGTGAACTCAGATCAAGAGATCGCTCAAGCATATTCCTATCAATATCTGATTGAATATACGCATTATTTATAGCTTTAAAAATTTCCTGTAATTCCTTTGGAAGAGAATACGAGTCGCTTAAAAGTTTCTTTAGCTGACGTTTAAGGAGGCTATGTATGTTTTCCATGGTTATTTTTCAGAAAGCACAGTAATTGTCATTGTCTGATTGTGCAATGCACAGATGCCGCCCTGATTGAACGGCGATAATTCACCATATGAATAAAAGCCTGTCATTACAGTCTTTTCCCCTAAAATATCACGAACACCTTCGATCTCCTCTTCAGTCCTCTGCTTTAGGATCATTTTTCTCCCGACACAACTGATGAGTATGGCCAGTTCCGGAGAGAAAGAGCCGATTGCCTCATAACTTTTTGTTGCAGCTCCGATTGCACCGTCAATGAGTCTGTCAAAGTTTGCTTTCATTAAACGGGCATAAGACCCCCCAGGAACATCTCCGGCAAATGTCATGCTTTGTTCTTCTTCATTTACAGACAGAATAGTTCTGACGAGACTTGTTTGGCTGTCTTTTGTTCGAATACTCAGGGGAAAAAGAAGGCCTGTGGCAGGGAGTCCTGCAGCTTGTTCACCCAGGTATAATTTATACAGGTCCAGGGCTGACTTGCCATCCAGTTCGTATAATATATTGCCTTTTGCCTTTGTTATTACCCTTTCAGGGCCAAAGGAATCCCAGTCCCCCTGGGAGGCATAACCGATTCTTAATTTATCCCCATATAAGCCGACCGCAGCAACTGTTTTATTCTGAGGGTGGCCATCCCAGCATACCAGTGTCTCTTCAAAACGTTCTCCATCTCCTGCGAGGCCTCCTGTTATAGAGACTTCAGATGCAAGATTTTCAGTCAAACCCCTTACCAGATCACTGCCATTTACGCAAAGCCCGTCAGAGAGAACTATGACATGTCTCAGGCCGTTTGTTTCGAGAGACTGAGCAAGAAGCTGTCCAGCCCTGTAACTATCGACAGTTTGGCTCAACTCAACCTTGGCTCCCTGAATTCTGGCAGATTCAAAGCTTATTGCTGTCATAACAAATGTATTATCAGTAACCTGTGTTCCGGCAATTTCACCAGCTGTTGAACATCCAAAAAAATGGGCATTCGGGTAAGCCTTTTTAATCTCTTCGCAAAGAATTCTTCTTCTTAATATATGAGTGGAGCCGAAGAAGAGAAGCAAATGTACTGTTTCATCTGCCCTTCCCGATAACTCAGGAAGCCATCCCTTTTCTTCTGTCCATATCTTCTGATCTATTCTCATAATTCACCTGAAACAGTTGAATACATATATATGTTTTATAATTTTATCAAATAATTACAATCCTACCAAGGTAGGGGGTGAACATTTCTCATAAGTTCGTGTAAAATAACCCTTGTTACAAATTTAAAATCATGAGCAAAGAACTTCAGGTACTCGAATATAAAGGGAAGCAAATACTCTTCTTTGATTTCTCACATTGCAATTCAAAAGAAGAATACATACCAATCATCGATGCTGCAAAACTATGGTTTAAAAATAAAGAGCCCAGGTCTGTTTTAACCTTAACAGATGTAACAAATGCCCACTTTAATGCAGAAATTCTCACTCTTCTAAAAGAACTGACATTACATAATAAACCATATGTTAAAGCAGGAACTGTTGTAGGCATTACAAGACCTCTCGCAAAGCTGGCCTACAATACCGTTATGGCTTTCTCAAAAAGAACACTGCCCATATTTGACACACAAGATGAAGCAAAGGATTGGTTGATAACGCAATAGTCCTATATTACACTCAAAGAATTTTCTCCGCTTAACTTCTTCGGATATTTTCAGTTATATTGAATAGATACCCTTATGCAGAAATTCATAATCATAAAAGGAGCACGGGAACATAATCTCAAAAATATCGACCTCTCCATCCCCAGGGAAGCGCTGACAGTAATAACAGGCCCTTCAGGTTCCGGCAAGTCATCGCTTGCTATAGATACAATATATGCCGAGGGACAGAGGCGCTATGTTGAAAGCCTTTCTGCTTATGCCAGACAGTTTATCGAACAGCTCAGCAAACCCGATGTCGATTATATAGAGGGGCTCTCTCCCTCTATCTCAATCGATCAGAAAACAGTCAATAAAAGTCCGCGTTCAACAGTCGGCACTATAACCGAGATATATGATTATATGCGTGTTTTGTATACAAGAATAGGGAAACAGTTCTGCTATAACTGCGGCTCTGTGATATCGAGGCAGGAATCCATAAATATCATCAACTCTGTAATGTCACTTCCCGAGGGAAGCAAAATTCAGATACTCGCCCCCATGGTCAGGGACAGAAAGGGTGAATACAGAAAAGAACTTCAGGAGAAGCGCCGGGAAGGTTTTATAAGGGCAAGGATAGACGGCAAAATAATGGATTTAACACAGGACATTACTCTGCAAAAACATAAGCGCCACACGATAGAGATTGTTATAGACAGGTTCATTATAAAACCCGGAATTGACCGGCAGATAAAAGACGCTATTGAAACAGCCCTCAGCCACTCCGATACTGTTGCAATCAATCTGCTTTCTGAGAACAGGGACATATTATTCTCAAAATCTGCTGTATGTTCAAAATGTGGGATCAGCTATCCGGAGATTAATCCAATGTTTTTCTCATTCAACAGCAGGCAGGGCGCGTGTCCCCGGTGCAACGGACTCGGATTTGAAAATCTTGATGAGGATTCTGCAGAGCTTGAAGAATATAAATACTGCAGGCTCTGCAACGGCTTTAGATTGCGAAAAGAAGCGCTCAGCATAAAAATACAGGATAAGAACATCGGTGAATTCGCACATATGTCTGTAAAAGATGCACTCAGCTTTATAGCCGCTCTGAAACTTACGGACAGGGAAACAACAATTGCATCGCGTGTTCTTAAGGAGGTCAGGGACAGACTTCATTTCATGGAGAAGGTAGGACTCTCTTATCTCACCATTGAGAGACCGTCACTTACTCTCTCAGGTGGAGAGGCCCAGAGAATAAGACTTGCAACACAACTCGGTTCGTCCCTCACAGGGGTTTTATATATACTCGATGAACCCAGTATAGGCATGCATCCGAGGGACTGTATAAAGCTTCTCAAAAGCCTTTCCTCAATCAGGGACGCCGGCAATACTGTCATTGTTGTAGAGCATGACGAGGAGACGATAAGATGGGCTGACTATATTGTTGATATGGGACCTGGGGCCGGACTCAGGGGCGGCTGGGTTGTTGCTTCAGGAAGGCCTGAAGAGATAGAGAAGAATGAAAGCTCTGTCACAGGAAAATACCTCAATGGATCAGTGACAATAGAGACTCCTTCATTAAGAAGAATACCAAAAGATTTTATTAAGATAGCAGGTGCTCAGGAGTTCAATCTCCGGAATATTAGTGTTGATATACCTCTTGGGATCTTCACCTGTGTTACAGGTGTTTCAGGTTCCGGTAAAAGCACTCTAATCATAGAGATACTCTATAAAGCGCTCTGCAAACAAATCCATGGAAGCAAATCCATTCCTGGTAAATACAGAGAAATAAAAGGCATGGATAAGATAGACCGCATGATAAGCGTGGATCAATCACCTCTGGGCAGAACTCCCAGATCAAACCCGGCTACCTACACCGGTGTCTTCTCATTTATCAGGGAACTGTTCGCACAGGTTCAGGATGCAAGAATCAGGGGATACTCTCCTTCCAGGTTCAGTTTCAATCTCTCCGGCGGCAGGTGTGACGCATGTAAGGGAGATGGACTGATAAAGGTAGAGATGCATTTTTTGCCGGATGTCTATATACCATGTGACACCTGCAAGGGAAAAAGATACAACAGAGAAACTCTTGAGATCAGGTATAAGGGGAAAAATATCTCAGAGGTGCTCGATATGACCATTTCCGAAGCGCTCCAGTTTTTTTCATCATTCCATCCTGTAAGACAGAAACTCGAAGTGCTTGAAGATGTCGGACTCGGATATCTGCAGCTTGGTCAACCTGCCTCAACACTCTCCGGCGGTGAGGCACAGCGGGTAAGAATATCCAGGGAACTCGGAAGAAAATCAAAAGGCAGAACTCTCTATATACTCGATGAACCCACCACAGGGCTGCATTTTGTCGATATCCAGAAACTGCTCAATGTGATAAACAGTCTTGTTGATTCCGGTAATACTGTCATCATCATAGAACACAACCTTGATGTCATAAAATCAGCCGATTACATTATAGACCTTGGCCCTGAAGGTGGAGATGAAGGCGGCATGGTGGTTGCAGAAGGGACCCCTGAAGAGGTCAGCCTGAACCCGCAATCGCATACCGGAAGGTTTTTGAAAAATAAACTCACAAAAATCAGCCATGCGAGAGTAGCATGAAAAGTAGACAGTATGTAGTAGACAGTAAACAGGTAAATACCAAAAGAGCAGTTCCTGCCTCCTACCTACAGTCTACAGTCTACTGTCTACTATTATTGCTGTCTACTCTCTACTGTCTACTATATGCTTGTTCATGTTCTCCTAACAAGGAAAGAATCTTCAAAAAGGACAGGATTCTGATGGATACTCTTGTTGCCATTACGGTTGTTTCGGATTCAAAAGATAATGCTGAAAAAGCAATTGATGCTGCATTTTCAGAAATTGAATATCTTGAAAAGCTCTCAAACCATTATTCTTCTGATAGCGAGATAACACGCATCAATAGAAACGCGGGTATCTCAGAGGTAAAAGTATCCTATGATATCCTGAAGTTGCTCGATAAGGCACTGCATGTATCAGAAAATACTGAAGGTGCATTTGATGTGACTATGGGTCCTGTTATTGCGCTCTATGATTTCCATAAAAAGATCAGACCTGACGATGGCATGATTAAAAAAACCCTTTCACTTGTAAATTACAGGGAGATCATCATCAACAGGGATAGATCAACCGTCTTACTGAAGAGAAAAGGCATGCTTATTGATCTGGGCGGAATAGCAAAAGGGTATGCTGCTGATAAGGCAGCAGAGACCCTAAAAAAACAGGGGGTACGTTCCGGACTGGTTGCTGTCGCCGGAGACATAAAGGCATTCGGTCTGAAGCCTGATGGAAAGCCCTGGAAGATCGGTATACGCAATCCAGAGTCAGGGGATAAGGAAGATGATATTATGGCAACTATTGAACTCAAAGATATGGCTATATCGACATCAGGTGACTATGAGCGGTTTTTTATATCAGGCGGTAAAAGATACCATCATCTGCTTGACCCTAAAACAGGGCTTTCAGCTCAGGAATGCCGGAGTGTAAGCATCATAACCAAAGAAGGCGCTTTCACAGATGCATTTGCAACAGGTATCTTTATACTCGGGCCAGAACAGGGAGTAAAGGTCCTTGATAAATTGGGTTTTGAAGGGATGATTATAGACAGTCAGGGAAAATCACATTTAACACAAGGCATCAGGAAGAAAATTGAGTTTAAGAGAACTGTTTCATAATACTACCCTTGCTGACAGAATTCTTTTTTCTCTCCTGATAGTGTTATCCTTATCAGGGATTGCCTTTATTAAGGAAATTCTTTCTGATAACTCTACTGTACACATATATGTAGACGGTCATCCTGCCTACATTTTGCCTCTTGATAAAAACAGGGTTGTGTCAGTTGAAGGTCCGCAAGGAAAGACAGTCGTTGAGATCAAAGATCATCAGGTTCGGATTATTGAATCTCCATGCCATAACAAACTCTGCATACAAACAGGATGGGTCAGAAGCGGAGCAGTAGTCTGCCTTCCAAACAGGGTTGTTGTAACACTGGGCGATCCCGATAAGCATAAGAAGACCATTGATGCAACAACAGGATAAATACCGGATAGCCCTGCTCTCTGCATTTGCATTAGGTCTTCACGGATTCGAAAATCTGTTGCCATCGCCAATTCCATGGCTAAGACTCGGCCTTGCAAACATTGTGACCCTTATAACTCTTCTGCTCTATGGTATGCGCGCTGCAGTTATGGTAACGCTGATCAGGGTAATGCTTGCATCACTGATTGCCGGTTCATTCCTTGGCCCTGCATTCATCCTCAGCCTCGGTGGAGGCATTGCGAGCACTTTGATAATGGGATTTGTATTGCACATAGCTCCACGATTATTCAGCACAATGGGGTTGAGCATTATCGGCGCATTATTCCATAATCTTGTACAGCTCTTTCTCGCATATTTTTTATTCATACAAAGGATAGAGGCTATTCTATTGATAACACCTGTAATAATCCTTTTCGGAACACTGACAGGCACTGTGAACGGTGCTGTATCTGCCCTGCTTATGAAAAACTTGATAAAATATGATCAAAAGGTTCAAAATGTGAATGAAATTAGGTAATAGAATTAATCAACCTATGCAAATTATCTGTCCAATCTGTAAGAAGAAAACAACATGGGAAGAAAATCCCTATAAGCCGTTCTGTTCTGAAAGGTGTAAACTCATAGATCTTGGCAAATGGGTCTCCGATGAGTATAAAATAGAGGGCAATGATGAAAATGCAGAGAACAAAGAGCAGGGACAGGATGAATGAAAACGAATAAATTCCATGCTCTTTGCACTTTGCTCTTAGCTTAAGAAAGGGGGTTTTATGGTTAAGATAGCAGTTGCAGGCGCAGCAGGAAGGATGGGAAGCAGGATTACAGCGCTCTCAAAAGAATATGAAGGTCTTCAGTTGGCCGGTGCATTTGAGAGGAAAGGCCATAAGGATATTGGCAAGGATATCGGCACAGTAATTGGAATAGGCGATACAGGAGTAAAACTTGTCGACAACGCCGAATCAATAATTAACAATGTTGACCTGATTATCTCCTTCTCTACGGTAGAGGCGTCCCTTGAACACCTGAGGATTGCATCATCAAGAGGCAAGGCGATTGTAATAGGGACAACCGGTTTTACAAAAGATGCCTTAAAAGAAGTTTCTGAACTCACCAGGAAAACCCCGTGCGTAATGGCATCAAATATGAGCATGGGGGTAAATCTCCTTCTTAAGGTATTACAGGACATCGCAAGGGTACTCGGGGAAGGATATGACATCGAGATTATCGAAGCGCACCACAGGATGAAAAAAGACGCTCCGAGTGGAACTGCATTGAAGATGGCACAGGTAATCGCAGATGCGCTAAACAGAAACCTTGATGAGGTTGCAGTCTATGCGAGAAAAGGGATTATTGGTGAGAGGACTGCAAAAGAGATAGGCATTCAGACTATACGTGCGGGTGATATCGTTGGAGAACATACGGTTATTTTTGGAGGTCTTGGAGAAAGGATCGAGGTAACACACAAGGCTTCAAGCAGGGATACATTTGCAAGAGGCGCACTGAGAGCAGCTCTCTGGTGCTTTGGTAAACCTGCCGGATTATATGATATGCAGGATGTCCTTGGGTTGAAGTAGGCAAGAAAATAACTTTAAAACATCGAACGTATTCTGCCTGTTCTTTTGTCAATCAGGATTAAATCTATAATAGTGCCTCTGCTGTTTATAATCT
>Ga0209253_10002315_pt1 | contig 16877 bp, 19 predicted proteins | sample FrelakmetBRP12BR_FD_187145 | JGI IMG/M metagenome (GOLD analysis project Ga0209253, IMG submission 187145) | Freshwater lake sediment microbial communities from the University of Notre Dame, USA, for methane emissions studies - BRP12 BR (SPAdes)... | ecosystem: Environmental > Aquatic >...
TCCGGCCATGCGAAGGATCGGAACTCCAGCGGCACCTCGAGGGAGTCTGGCCTCGTCGTCGGCCGTAGTCAATGGGGGTTTCGTGCTGGGGTTTTGTGTTGGGGTTTTGAGCGCTCATGCTGTACATCTCGGCGTCACACCGCGGCGAATGACTGATGTTTCGGAGCGGCCGGTTCAGCCTCGATAGTCGATTAGCTCGACTGAAGAACCTCAGGTCTTGAACTTGCCGAGCACACCGCGCACCGCCTCCTGTATATCCGCTGGCAATAGCACAACCTTGGTGTTGACGGACTCGGCCAGCTTAGCAACTGAAGCGATGTACTTCTCTCCCAGAAGATAGAGCATCGGCGTCGGTTGATCGCCGATCGCCTGCGTCACACGGCGAATCGACTCGGCCGAGGCCTCGGCGAGCGTCACCTGTGCTGCTGCATCGCGGTTTGCCGCCTCCAGGCGCGCCTCGGCCTCCAAAATCGCAGCCTGTTTCTCGCCTTCTGCCTTGGTCACCATAGCCTTACGCTCGCGCTCGGCGGCGGCCTGCATCTCCATCGCCTTCTGCATCGATGCTGATGGCTTGATGTCCTGGATCTCCACCGACTTTACCGTAAGCCCCCAGTCCACTGCCTCGTCCGAAATACTCTCGCGCAACCGCACCTTGATCTTGTCGCGCGAGGAGAGCGCTTGGTCCAGCTCCATCTCTCCGGTGATGGAGCGCAGCGTAGTCATGATAAGGTTCCGGATCGCTTCGGAGAAATCGACGACGCCGTACACTGCCTTGACTGGATCGGTCACCTTGACGAATGCAATGGCATTGGTGACGATCACCGCATTGTCCTTGGTGATGACCTCCTGCTCCTGGACATCCAGGATGATGTCCTTGGTCACCAGCTTATAGGCGACGCGATCCAAATAGGGAATGATGATGTTGAGGCCCGGATGCAGGGTGCCGTTATACTTCCCCAGACGCTCGACGATCCATTCCTCGCCCTGCGGTATGATGCGCACCCCTTTGGCTATCGTCACTACGGCAAAGATCAGCAACGCAAGTACGACGGCGAATCCTGCACTCATTACACCCTCCATCACGCTCTCCCGACTTTCAAGAAGCTGCCTTCCACGTCCAGCACCTTGACGCGAACACCACTCTTGATCGGTTCGTCCGCGATGCAGTCCCATACATCGGAGCCGATGAGCGGCTTCTGGAACCGTACCTTCCCTTTCTTGAAGGGCTCGACGTCGTGAATCAGCATGCCAACCTCGCCGATCACGGCAGCATTGGCCATGCCCACCCGCGTCTTGTGTACCCCTCGCTTGAATAGCTTGAACCACAGCACGACCATCAACACAGATGCCACTGTCCATACGAAGAGCTGCATGGTCAGGCCGAGCGAAGGAATCAGCAGCATCGCCAGCGCGACCAGCAGTCCTCCGAGGCCAAACCACACGAGCACGAAGGCCGAAATCGCCAGTTCCGCCAAGATTAGGGCTATTCCGAACACCGCCCAGTGCCACCATTCGATGGTCACATGAACTCCTCCTTAACGTTCCGCCGGCAGACGTGCCAAAGACAAGGCGGTATGCTCACGGAACGCTTACCTGCATCTGTTCTCCGCGCGAAAGCGTGGGCGTCATTGCGTCTCCTGCTTCTTGCCGCCGAGCGCTGCATGCCGCTTCTGCCGAAGTTCCTCGGATGGGCAAGCTGCGACCGCGGCTTCGACATTCAGTGATGCGGTTCTGCCCCCTGCAAGTATTCTGACCCTGCCTGTTGAAGTATCCGTAAACGAGAGGGGCAAGCCCATCCTTCACTGCCGACAAAGGATGCGACCGGTCCGGTACCATCCAGCTTATACAGCGCTTCAGCGCCACCGGCCGCGGTAGCAACGATTGTTCCCGGAGATCCATAGACCATGATCTCGACATCCGCATGCTCATGTGATCTCAGGACGAGCCCTCAGGACTTTGAAGCACTAAATGGGGTCTGCGTTCTAAATGGGGTCCCCGAACTTCAGCTCGACGAATCATGATAGCGAGCCATGCGCCGCGATTCGTCGCAGCCACGATCTGAAGAAACGGGCCTCGGGCCGGCTAATGGGTCCCCGATTATTCTTCGCCTTCGACGTCCTCTGTGTCCTCTGTGTCCTCTGTGGCCACGAAAAGGTCAGATTGGCGCAAGGTGTTGCACGAACTGGTCGATCGACGCCTGCCACGAGAACTGCTCCGCGTACCGGCGGGCCTTTTCCCGGGAGACATCCAGTGCCCGCAGGCAGGCGACGCCGAGATCCTCGTGAAGCACGCCGGCGCCGCTGTCGCCGATGACGTCAACCGGCCCGAGCACCGGGAAGGCGGCGACTGGCGTGCCGCAGGCCAGGGATTCGAGCATCACCAGTCCGAAGGTGTCGGTCAGACTGGGGAACACGAACACGTCCGCAGCGCGGTAGTAGCGCGCCAGTTCGGCCGGGGTCTTGATCCCTGCGAAGTACACGGCCGGATAATCGTGCTCCAGCTGCGCCCGCATCGGGCCTTCTCCGACCACCCACTTGCTCCCCGGCAGATCCAGCGTCAGGAACGCTTCGACATTCTTCTCCACGGCGACGCGGCCCACGTAAAGGAAGATGGGGCGACGGGCGAGCAGCGCATCGCGGCTGCCCGGGAAAAACGTCTCGGTATCCACGCCCTGCGTCCAGGCGACGGTGTTGGCGAAGCCGCGGGCTTCCAGGTCGCGCTGCACGCTGGGTGTGGGCACCATCAGCGCGCGGGAGGGGGCATGAAAGCGGCGCAGCCACCCGTAGGTGAAATCGATCGGGATGCGGATGCGGGCGTGGACATACTCGGCAAAGCGGGTATGGAAGGCCGTGGTGAAGGCGATCTTCCGCTTCATGCAGTAGCGGCGTGCGGCCATGCCGAGCGGGCCTTCCGTGGCGATATGCACGGCGTCCGGCGCGAAGGATTCGATTTGCTCCTTGACGCCGGAGAAGGGCATCAGGCTCAGGCGGATTTCCCGATAGGTCGGGCAGGGAATCGACTTGAACTTCTCGGGTGTGACGAAGCGGACTTCGTGCCCGAGCTGCCCCAGCCCCTCGCCGATCTTGCCGAGCGTGGTGACCACGCCGTTGACCTGCGGTTTCCAAGCGTCCGTGATGATCATGACCTTCATGCGTGCGCTTCCTCTTCGGTTTCGTGGATGTTCGGGGCAGGCGCGGGCAGCAGGCGGCGCTGCCATTCGACGATCTTCAGGTCGCCCTCGAGGGTTTCCACCAGCGCCGAGAGGCTTTCCACCCAGTCGCCGTCGTTGCAATAGACGACGCCGTCGATGGTCTTGATCTGCGGCTTGTGGATGTGGCCGCAGACCACGCCCTGGAAGCCGCGTGACCGCGCTTCGCGTGCCACCGCGTCCTCGAAAGCGGTCATGAAATTCACCGCGTTCTTGGCCTTGTGCTTGAGGTATTGCGACAGCGACCAGTAGCTCAGCCCGAGCTTGGCGCGAATATGGTTGAACCAGTGGTTCAGTTTCAGGATCAGCGTGTAGAGCTGGTCGCCCACCAGCGCCAGCCACTTCGCCTGCTGCACCACCGCGTCGTAGAGGTCACCGTGCACCACCAGGAACCTGCGACCATCGACCATGGTGTGCACCGCCTCGTCGCAGATCTCGATGCCGCCGAAGGCAAGCCCGAGAAACTGGCGCACCACTTCGTCGTGGTTGCCGGCGATGTAGGTGACCCGGGTGCCCTTGCGCGACTTGCGCAGGATTTTTTGCACCACGTCGTTGTGGGCCTGGGTCCAGTACCAGCCGCGCTTGAGTTGCCAGCCGTCGATGATGTCGCCCACCAGGTAGAGGTGGTCGGACTCGTTGTGCCGCAGGAAGTCCAGCAGATAGCCGGCCTGGCAGCCACGCGTTCCCAGGTGGATGTCTGAGATCCAGATGGACCGGTATCGGTTCACCCGGGGTGCGGGGGCATCGCTCAGACTCAGAGATTGCACTTCGTGGCCATGGTGACACGCATTGGACCATGTGGATATGACAGAGCTATTACAGCCCCCACATACCGATGGCCACCCGGTTGCGACCCGCATCACGAGTGCAACGCTCGCGCAACGGCTGCATTCGCGGCGGCTGGCGGCGGGGAGCTTCGTGCAGCCGATTTCGCGCGGTTCGCGGGTCTGCGTTGGCTGAATCGCAGGGAGGAGGAGGACGCGACCAGATTGCCTCCCGCGCTGGATTCACATACGCTTCCTCCTGCCCCCCCTTTCGCCCATTCAGAGTGCCATGCGGCAATACCACGACCTGATGCAGCACGTGCTCGATAGCGGCGTGCGCAAGCAGGATCGCACGGGCACTGGGACGCTCAGCGTGTTTGGCCATCAGATGCGCTTCGACCTCGCGGCGGGGTTCCCGCTCGTGACGACGAAGAAGCTGCATGTGAAGTCGATCATCCACGAGCTGTTGTGGTTTCTGCGCGGCGACACGAACGTGCGCTACCTCCACGAGCACGGCGTCACGATCTGGGACGAGTGGGCGGACGAGCGCGGCGACCTCGGCCCGGTATACGGTGCCCAATGGCGCGCCTGGCCCACCGCGGACGGCCGCCACATCGACCAGATCAGCGCTGTGCTCGACGCGATCTGCCGCAACCCCGACTCGCGTCGGCTGATCGTGTCGGCATGGAACGTCGGCGAGCTCGACCAGATGCGTCTATTGCCTTGCCACGTGCTGTTTCAGTTCTACGTCGCGAAGGGCACTCTGTCTTGCCAGCTCTATCAACGTAGCGCCGACATCTTCCTTGGCGTGCCCTTCAACATCGCGTCCTACGCCCTGCTCACCCTCATGGTGGCGCAGGTGTGCCGACTCGCGCCGGGTGAGTTCGTCCACACGCTGGGCGATGCGCACCTATACCTGAATCACCTCGACCAGGCGCGGCTGCAGCTCACGCGGGTGCCGCGGCACCTGCCGACCATGCGGCTCAATCCGGAGGTGACGGATCTCTTTGCGTTCGCCTTCGAAGACTTCACGCTCGAAGGGTACGATCCCCACCCGCACATTCCGGCGCCGGTCGCGGTATGACGCGCTGCGTGTCGCTCATCGTCGCCATGGCGAAGAACGGCGTGATCGGCGACGCGGGTCGCATCCCCTGGCATCTGCCGACTGAGCTCGCGCGCTTCAAGCGCATCACCCTGGGTCACCACATCGTGATGGGGCGCAAGACGTGGGAATCGATCGGACGCCTGCTCCCCGGCCGGAGAAGCGTCATCGTTAGCCGCAACCCACGCTACGGCGTGCCGGGAGCCATCGTTGCGGATTCGCTGCGGGCGGCCATCGCCATCTGCCTCTATGACGAAGAGGTGTTCGTGATCGGCGGTGCGGAACTCTTCCGGGAAGCCCTGCCGATTGCCGATCGCCTTTACGTGACGGTGGTCGACGCCGAGGTAGCAGGAGATACGGTGATGCCCGCCATCGACTTCAGCGTCTGGCAGGCGATAGAGTCGGAAGACGTCGCTGCCGACGATCGCAATCCCTATTCCTTCCGCTTCACACGCTACGAGCGAAGACCGGAGCATCCGGCCTGAACCGATGCCGTGTCGTACAGGGACGCGAGCGTTACATCTTGGGGAGCGTCACGCCGCGCTGCCCTTGGTACTTTCCGCCGCGGTCCCGGTACGACGTTTCGCACACGTCGTCCGCGTCCGCTTCGAAGAACAGCACCTGCGCGACCCCTTCGTTCGCGTAGATGCGTGCGGGCAAGGGGGTCGTGTTCGAGAATTCGAGGGTCACGAACCCCTCCCACTCCGGCTCGAAAGGGGTCACGTTCACGATGATCCCGCAGCGCGCGTACGTCGACTTGCCGAGACAGATCGTCAGCACGTTGCGCGGAATGCGGAAGTACTCGACCGTGCGTGCAAGTGCGAAGGAGTTGGGAGGAATGATGCACGACTCGCCCTTCACGTCGACGAACGACTTCGGGTCGAAGTTCTTGGGGTCGACGATCGTCGTGTTGATGTCCGTGAAGAGCTTGAATTCGTCCGAGCAGCGGATGTCGTAGCCATAGCTCGACGTGCCGTACGACACCACGCCCCGCCCGTTAACCTCCTTGATCTGAGTCGGCTCGAAGGGCTCGATCATGCCGTGCAGCTCGGCCATGCGACGGATCCAGCGGTCAGACTTGATGCTCATCGTCGGAACGTGTGAGGGTGCGCACCTTGGCCGTGCAGAGCCGGCCGCCGCGCGCAGGGCGATTTCGGCTAGGTATTCTGCACGACGATCTTCGGGAACATCGACGTCATATCGCGCGCCTGGTCCGCGATCTTGACGGCGATTCGCCGGGCGATCTGCTTGTAGATCTCTGCCACGCGCCCATCCGGCTCGGCCACCACGGTTGGCTTCCCGGAATCCGCCTGCTCGCGGATGTTGATGTCGAGCGGCAGTGACCCGAGCAGGTCCACCTCGTAGTCCTGGCACAGCTTTTCGGCGCCACCGCTACCGAAGATAGGCGACTCGTGTCCGCAATGGGGACAGATGTGGAGGCTCATGTTCTCGACGACGCCCAGAATCGGAATGCCCACCTTCTCGAACATCTTCAACCCCTTGCGCGCATCGATGAGAGCGATGTCCTGCGGTGTGGTCACGATCACGGCGCCGGTCACCGGGACTTTCTGCGCGAGCGTGAGTTGGATATCCCCGGTTCCCGGTGGCATATCCACGACCAGATAGTCGATCTCACGCCAGCGCGTCTCCGTCAGGAGCTGCTCGAGCGCCTGGGTCACCATCGGGCCGCGCCACACCATCGGCGTATCGACCTCGATCAGGAAGCCGATCGACATGGCCTGAACCCCGTGTCCCTCCATCGGCTCTATGGTCTTTCCGTCCACAGACTCGGGGCGGCCGAGGATACCCAGCATCATCGGCTGCGACGGACCGTAGATGTCCGCATCGAGCACGCCCACGCTCGCCCCTTCCGCAGCCAGTGCGAGAGCCAGATTCACGGCGGTCGTGGACTTGCCGACGCCACCCTTGCCGGAGGCCACTGCGATGATGTTCTTCACATTCGGAATCAGCTTCACACCGCGCTGGACCGCATGGGAGATGATTTTCACCGACACATTGGCGCTCACATTGCCCACACCGGGGAGCCCCTTGAGCTTGTCGATCACCTGGCGGCGAATCCTGTCGATCTGGCTCTTGGCCGGGTAGCCAAGGTGGATGTCGACCGAGATGTCGTTCCCGTCTACTTGGATGTTCTTAGCGGACTTGCTGGTGATGAAATCCTTGCCGGTGTTGGGGTCGACAAGTTCCTTCAGGGCAGTCTCGACCTGGAGGGTCGATAGGGTCATGGGGCAGGTTCCTCGAGGAGACAGTTGGTTAACAGATTCTAATCGACGGCGAGCGCGGAATTCACATTCAATTGCACCGACTCAACAGCACCATGCGCTTTCTGACCTCGATTCCCGAACCGTGACTCGACCCATTTGTTACAATTCAAGGCGTTAAGTTCCTGCCTCTCCCATGACCCGCCGCCTCCTCGTCACCTCAGCCCTCCCTTACGCGAATGGCTCGATCCATCTGGGGCACCTGGTCGAGTACATCCAGACCGATATCTGGGTGCGATTCCAGAAGCTGCAGGGCCACGAGGTGCACTATGTCTGCGCGGACGACACCCACGGCACGCCGATCATGCTCCGCGCCGAGAACGAGGGCATCACGCCGGAGCAGCTCATCCAGCGCGTGTGGCACGAGCACACGCGCGACTTCGATGGCTTCCGCGTCAGGTTCGACAACTACTACACCACCAATTCCCCCGAGAACCAGGGCTTCTGTGAGGACATCTACCGTGCGCTCGACGCCAAGGGTCTCATCGTTCGGCGGGAGGTCGAGCAGTTCTACGATCCGGTGAAGGACATGTTCCTGCCGGACCGGTTCATCAAGGGCGAGTGCCCGAAGTGCGGGGCGCAGGATCAGTACGGAGACTCCTGCGAGGCGTGCGGCGCGACCTATGCGCCGACGGACCTGCGAAATCCCCACTCCGCCGTCTCGGGAGCCGTACCGGTGCGCAAAGCCTCGGAGCATCACTTCTTCCACCTGTCGCACCCGGACTGCGTGAGTTTCCTGCGCCGCTGGACGCGGGAGCCCGGTCGCCTGCAGCCGGAAGCCTCGAACAAGCTGCAGGAATGGCTCGGACACGAAGGTGAGGACAGGCTGTCGGATTGGGACATCTCCCGCGACCCGCCCTACTTTGGTTTTCCGATTCCCGGCACTGACGGGAGCAAGTTCTTCTACGTCTGGCTCGATGCGCCGGTGGGCTACTTCGGGAGCTTCGAGAATTACGTTGCGCAGCAGCAGGCGCACGGACGATCCATCGAGCTCGACCACTTCCTGCGGCCAGGTCACGACACGGAGATGGTCCACTTCATCGGCAAGGACATTCTCTACTTCCATGCCCTCTTCTGGCCCGCGATGCTGGAGTTCGCCGGCTACCGCACGCCCACCAGGATCTTCGCGCATGGCTTTCTCACCGTGAACGGGGAGAAGATGTCCAAGTCGCGCGGCACGTTCATCACCGCCGAGAGCTACCTGAAGCAGGGTCTCGACCCCGAATGGCTGCGTTACTACTACGCCGCGAAGCTGAACGGAACGATGGAAGACATCGACTTGAATCTCGAGGACTTCGTCGCGCGGGTGAACTCGGATCTCATCGGAAAGTACATCAACATCGCGAGCCGGTGCGCGGGCTTCATCGAGAAGCACTTCGGTGGGGAGATCACCGCGCTCGATTTCGACGAGTTGAACGAGCAGCGGTGGATGACTGGCGTGCTTCAGTCACGTGGATCAAGCGCAGAAGGGACCGTCGTTCGCGAACCGAAGCTCCTCGAGGCATGCAACCGGGACGTCGGCCTACGCATTGCGAGCGCGTACGACGAGCGCGATTTCGGCTACGCCATCCGCTTGATCATGCAGGCCGCCGACAAAGTGAACGAGATCATTCATCAATGGGCCCCCTGGCAGCTGGCGAAGGACTTCTCCCGGCGCGAAGAACTGCACTGGAAGTGCTCGGTCGCCCTTGAAGCCTTTCGCCGTCTGACCGTGTTTCTCTATCCGGTGCTCCCTGCGCTTGCGGAGAACGTCGAGTCGTTTCTCAACGTCTCCGTTCGGCGCTGGGACACGATCGATGGTCGGCTGCCGAAGGGACATCGCATCGGCGCGTACCAGCATCTCATGACCCGCATCGACCCGAGACAGGTCCGCGCCCTGGTCGCAGCCAATCGCGAAACGCTGCAACCCGCACCCCTCTCGCACTCGCCTCAGCGGCACGCGGAGGCGCAGGTGCACCATACCCCGCTCGCCGAGCCGATCGGCATGGAGGACTTCGCCAAGGTTGACCTGCGCATCGCACGCATCGTGAATGCCGAGCAGGTGGAGGGCGCGGAGAAGCTGCTCAAGCTCACCCTCGACCTCGGGAGCGATACGCGCACGGTGTTCGCCGGCATCAAGTCCGCCTACGACCCGGCCCAGTTGAAGAACCGGCTGACGGTGATGATTGCGAACCTGGCGCCGCGCCAGATGAAGTTCGGCCTGTCCGAAGGCATGGTGCTCGCCGCTTCCGGCGAGGGTCCCGGAGTCTTTCTCCTGAGTCCAGACGCCGGCGCGCAACCGGGAATGAGGGTCAAGTGACCCGCGCGAGGTACCCGCACTGCGGGTCGTGACGAGTGTCGCCGTGACTTTCGCGCCCTGTGCTAGCATCGAGTCATAGCACGCTTGTTGGATACACTTGATGAGTACGCCCGCCCCATCGCTCCCGACCGAAGATATCGAGCAACTGCGCTGGGCCTACGCGCAGCTCGAACACCCGTCCTTTGCCGCGCGCCTGAGCAACGTAGTGGGACGGCCCATCGAGCAGGGCCTGCAGCTCCTGCCCAAGGCCTGGTACCAACGCGTACACGACGCAGCGGTGCTCAGCATTCTTGGTGTGCTGCGGGTGGCAATCGACTCGATGGGCCAGATTCCGCCCAGCGCGACGCATGACCAGCTGCATCGCGTGCTAGCCGCGGCGGCAGGCGCGGTCGGCGGCTTTCTGGGCCCGGTTACCTTGCTCGCCGAGCTGCCGCTCACCACGCTGCTGATGCTGCGCTCCATCGCCGACATCGCCCATAGCGAGGGCGAGGATCTCAACACCGCCGAGACACGTCTCGCCTGCGTGCAGGTATTCGCGCTGGGTGGCCGGACCGAGCGGGATCGGGCGGCCGATACCGGTTATTACGGGCTGCGCTTGACGTTGGGCCTGCACTTTTCCTACGCGCCGCTGCATACGGGCGCCGCCGGCACCCCAACCACTATCCCCGGTGGCATCGAGTTCGTCCGCAGCGTCGCCGCGCGCTTCGGTACGACCGTCTCCGATAGCGCCGCCGTGAAACTGATACCAATCGTCGGCGCCGTGAGCGGCGCGCTGCTCAACCTCGCTTTTATGCAGCATTACCAGGACATCGCACGCGGACACTTCATCGTCCGCCGCCTCGAACGGCAACATGGCGCCGAGACGGTGCGCCTTGCTTACGAGCATATCGCGCGCGAAGAGGCCGAGGCGGCCCAGGAGTTCAGTCCGCTGGAAGGCTGGTGAGCCGGGCTGCCCGCGCAAGACGAAATTCGGTGTCTCCGAGGGCATGGTCCTTGCTGCCTGGGGCGACGGCCCGGGCCTCCACCTTCTCGGCCCGGACACCGGCGCGGAGCCAGGCATGAAAGTGCGGTAAGCGCCGCGGCAGAGGAGGGATCCGCACCCCCGCCACCCACCTGTCATGATTGAGGCTCCGGCCCGCACCATCACCGCCGATGTCCTCGTCCTGGGCATCCACGCGTACCCGACCCGCCCGGCTCGCGAGCAGCTTGCGCTACGCGAGCGCCTGACGGCGGTGCTCGCCGCGGCAATCGGGCCCATCGCGCCGGCCGACCGGATCGTCGTCGATACGGCCGAGGGCAGCGCGGTGGTCTTCCTCGGCGACCCCGGCGATGCCCTCTCCGCTGCGTTGGCGTTGCAGCCCGCGCTCGCCGGCGATGGCGATCTTCACCCTTCCCCGCTTGGCGCCGCGCTGAACCGCGGCCCGGTGCAACTCGCCGCAGCAGACGTCACGATCGGTGTGACCGGTGATGGCATTGCGGTAGCCGAGACCCTCGTGGGTTTCGCCGCACCCGGCCAGATCGTCGCCTCGCGCGCGTTTCGTGACGCCTCGGCCCGGGAGACGAGCTTTCGGGCGCAGGGAACGCGTACCGACGCCGCCATACGCGCCCACGAAATCTTTGTGCTCGACCCCTCTGCCGCGACGGCGTCGTGTGGCAGCCCGTCGCTTCGACGGCGCACGCTGCTCGTCGCGGCCTCTGGCGCGGTCCTGCTGATTGCGGGTGGTTTCGGGGTGCGCGAGGCGAAGAAATTCATCGAGGCAAAGCGTCGCCCCGGGGTGATCCGGTTCACGGTGCGACCGGTCGCGGAAGTGATCGTGGATAGCGCGTACAAGGGGATGGCGCCGCCTTTGAAGACGCTGGAGGTGCCCGCAGGGCGCCATACGGTCGAGTTGAAGCGCGCCGGCCACCCATCGCGGAACGTGCAGGTCGATCTCAAGCCCGGTGAGGAGATCGAGATTCAGCACACCTTTTTCGATCGGCCCCGAGCCAAGAGCTTCTGGGAGCGGCTCGGCCTCTGAAGATGGCCGCAGACCCCGCAGCCACCGCCGTACTCGGCCGTTATCGCATCCAGGGCGAGCTGGGCCGCGGCGCCATGGGCATCGTCTATCGTGCGGTCGATCCGCTGCTCGAGCGCCCGGTCGCGATCAAGACCCTCAACCTGATCGAAGCGGGCGACGAAGCGGCGGAGCTCGACGCGCGCTTCGAGCAGGAAGCCAAGGCGGCGGCACGTCTCGCCCACCCGAATGTGATCACCGTCTACGATGTCGGCCGGCAGGGCCACGTTGCCTACATGGCGACGGAGCTCCTGGAGGGGCGCGATCTGCGCGCCCTCCTGGTCGAGCACGGCCGACTGCCGGTCGCGGAGGCCATCGGCATCGCCGCACAGGTCGCCGACGGTCTCGGCTACGCGCACGAGCGCGGCGTGGTACATCGCGACATCAAGCCTGGCAACATCATGATCCTCCCAAACGGTGTGGCGAAGATCATGGATTTCGGCATCGCACGCGTGTGCGCCTCGGACGTGAGAACCCGCACCGGCGTCCTGTTGGGCTCGCCGAGGTACATGTCGCCCGAACAAGTGCTCGGTCAGGGCGTGGATGGCCGCTCGGACGTCTTCTCGCTCGGCATCGCCCTCTACGAGATGCTCACCGGCGCCCCGCCGTTCTCGGGCGACACCGTGGGCAACCTCATGTACCAGATCGCGAGCGCCACCCCGCCGGCGCCGAGTCGCAGCAACGCCGAGGTGCCGCCGATGCTCGACGTCATCGTCGCGAAGGCACTCGCGAAAAAGCCCGAGGCGCGCTATCAGTCGGCTGGAGAGCTCGCCGCCGATCTGCGCGAGTGCGGTGCCGGGCTCGGCTCACTCGTGCTGTGCAAGGCGCTCCCAGGCACGGTCGAAGACGAGACCCTGCGGGTGGTGGTGGACAGCGAAGCCACACGCGCGCTCTCCCCGCAGTTCGATTCCAGCGCGGCCACCCGCAGACTCGCCGCGGCGACCGGCACGCATCGCATGCTCGAGACCCACGTGAAGACCCTGTGCGTCGCGCCGCCGTCTGCTCATGCCCGGCCCCGCCATGCCCGCTCCCGTCCCGCGAACACCCCGGCCTCGGGCTGGACCCGCCGGGAGAAATTCGTCGTCATGGCAACTGCTATCATTGCCACCTGCATCGCCGTCCTGATTGCTTTGGCATAGCGCAGCCGAGTCATCGCGCAGGCGACCTTCTCCCGTAAGTCGAACAACTGGGGGGGCCTCCTTCGGTCGCAGCGACGATCCGAGCTCAGCGCACCAGGATGGTCTCGCCCGCCATCACCTTGTCGCCCGGCTTGACGCAGACCTCGAAACCTTCCCGCCAAGGAACGACGAGGTCCACCTGGGAGCCGATCCGGATCATCCCAAACGTCGCACCCCGCCCTACGTGTTGTCCTGGCGAGTAGTAGCTGTCGATGCCGTTCACCGTACGCGCGCCGATCTGCACGACGTATAGCGGCAGCGGCGCGCCCAGGTAGTCGCCCTCGAAGCGCGTCACGGTACGCTCGTTTTGTACGATGTGCATGCTGCCGGCGTAGCGCGGCTCCAGACCGAGCATGCTGCGCCAGTGCATGGCGGTCATGCTCACGTTCTTGCCGGTGGCGGGATGGTGGCGCACGAAGGCGACCTTGCCGGCAAGTGGCGCGCGGTTGTAGTGGACATCGAACGGGCTCATGAAGATGCCGATCACGATCTTGCGCTGCGCCGAGTCCTCCCGCACGATGTCTTTCAGCGTGGCGCCCACGCCCTCCTTGATCGATACGACCTCTGCACCCGGAGCCACGTCCTTCACGTACACCACCGTTCCGTCGGCAGGACTCAGCAGCCCGCTTTGCGTCGGGGGCGTGCGCGGCGGATCCCGGAAGAACCAGTAGTGACGCCAGAACAGGAATGCGACGAGCAGCCCTGCGCCGACGAGCGCGGCCGCCATCACGCCGCGGGCTGCCAGTCTTTGCAAAGGACCCGCACGATCGCTACCCCCGAGGCGAACGGAAAGTCCACGATCTCGAAGGCCTTGCGGTCCGCCCCGACGCGCTTCAGCCAACGCTTCACGCCCGCGTGGCGCACGAGCTCGCGCATGTAGATGTTGCTATCGTGCAGCAGCAGGTAGGTGTCGCGGTGCGCGTGGCGCAGGGAGGCGAGAAAGTCGTGACGCACGTCCTCATACGAATGGTTGCCATCGATGAAGGCCACGTCGATCTCGGGCAGATTGTGCTGCGTATACCGCGCGAAGAACTCGGCGCTGGTCATCTTGTAATGCCGTACCCAGCTCTCGACCCCGAAGCGGGCATAATGGGCGCGGACGCGCTCGGGCTCGTTCCATTGGTCGGTGCCGCCCACGGTGTGCAGCAACCCGTCCTTCAGAAACGAGTAGGAAGGGTCGACGAAGGAGAGGCGCCCGCGGCCGTTATCCTTGAGACCCAGCGCGAGGCACACCACGCTGAAACCGAACCCGGAGCCGATCACCACCACGTGCTTGGGCCGGAGGGTGCGCACCAGGCCGTAATACAGGAACCCGAACCCGAGGTTGAGGGTCGCGGCGTCCTCGTGGTGCCCGAGCGGCTTGGCGCGCCGGAGGATTTCGCCGATGAGCGAGGCATTCAGGCTGAAAGGTGCGGACTCGGCGCGCGGAAGAGTGAGCATGTGACTATTTGAGCGCTTGAATCTTGCGCTCGTATGGCGAAAACGTGACGAAGCGATGACAGTCCGCGCTTGCAAAGCTTTCCTGGCCGAAGGTGCAGGGAGGCATGCTGGAGCGAAGCGCTTGACCGTGGCGGGCCTTGGACTCTGGTTCGTCGCACAGGCGGCGCAAGCCAACATCTTCGTCGCGGACCGTCGCGAACAGCACGACGCTTCCCCACCGATGTTGCGGTCCGTTGGCCTGCTCCACCATGCGAACGCTGGCGCTGGTGGCACGGCATTCCTGGTAAGCAGTTGCCACATCGCGACGGCTTACCATGTCGCGTTCATGGATCGGCGAGACCCACGCACCGGCGACGTCAAGATCAGTGGCCCCAAGATCGGCCACACGGCTGATTTCCTCATCGGCCCGGATCCGAAGGTGCCGTCGACGTTCGCGACAAGAACGCGAGCAACCGTGGTGGCCTTCGGACGTTTCTCGAAGTCCGATTTCAGAGGCATGGCGGGCGACTGGGCAATCCTGAGGCTGGATGAATGCCTGGGCAGGAAGTACGGGTACCTCAAGTACGCGCGCCCCGAGCGGGAGAGCCCCATGCCCACGCGAGCGTTGATGACGATCGGATTTCCGCGGTCGCGCGCTTCACAACCGGGGATTACGGTGGAACGCGGCTGCCGCGCTCGCGATCACGGGCCGGTTGCCGGACTGGTCGGTGTGGACTGTGCGTTCGAGAGCGGGATGTCAGGCGGCCCGGTTCTGGAGCAGCAGAGCGACGGGACGTGGCGGCTCGTCGGACTGATCCAGCAATCCATGGCCCCGGTCGCCGGCGTGCTGCCGGAATACTCGATGGCTCACCGCAACCAGATGGTGTACGTGACAGCGTTCCAGCGCGCGCTCGACAACGCGCTCAGATCGGACGCGCGAAGGCTCCTCTCGGAGCGCGCGCGATAGCGGATAGGTTGGGTTGAGCTCGCGAAACCCGACGCGCGAGCCAGACGCAATGTCAGTTCAGTCCACAGGCCCCGGGCCCGTCCGGGTGGCCGCAGGTGCCGCACGGACCCGCTGCAAAGGAGCTTGCGTCCGGTGTCGATCCCGCGGTGGAGAAGACGGACAGCTTCTTTTCCAGCTCAGTGGAATGACAAGTTGGGCAATCGGGAACACTGTCCTTCCGGACCAGGGCTTCAAATTCGTTCCCGCACTTGCTGCAGGCGTACTCGTAGATGGGCATGGCAGACTCCTTGTAAGCGCCTATTGTAATCCAGCCCGAAACGCTCGGCGGCTCCGCGATGAGCGCACCCTCGCTGCTCGATAACCTGCGCCCGGTTTTGGGGCGCGCGGGGCCTCGCGATGCAAATTCGCCGCCACTTATCCTCCTCTTGTATTGGCTCCTGCCCCCCCGTAGTCAAATTCGAGAACGCCAGCGCTCTGGGCTGCGGCGACCCTGCATACACGCGACGAAAACGATGGCGTCTGGATAAACCCGGTAGAAGACAGAATAGGGAAACCGGTGCAGCGGCGCCCTGCGGGTATCGCGGTGGAGAACCTGAAATAGCTCGGGCCCTTCCGCGATAAGTCGGAGCGTCGCTTTCAGCTCAACACGAAACGCATCGCCGAGCCCGGGACGCTGACGCTCATACCAGAGTTCGGCCCCTTGCTGAGCATCCGGGCATCGGTGTTGCTCGATTTACGCCAAAGGCGTATAGTTCAAGATGTTCACCTTCATCGAATCGTCCATATTCGAGCGGATCCTCCGTGTATACCTGGACGACGATGAATACTCCGATTTACAGCAGTTTCTGATGCAGAACCCGGAGGCCGGGGAACTCGTTCCCGGCTCGGGTGGGGTTCGCAAGGTGCGCTGGGCGCGGCCGGGAATGGGAAAGCGAGGCGGGCTTCGAGTCATCTACTTCGTACGGTACCAGCCGAACGAGTTCTGGATGCTGACGCTGTACGCCAAAGCCAAGCGCGAGGATGTCCCCGCGCATATTCTGAAGCAGTTGTTAGAGGCATTCCGAGATGGGTAAGAAGCTTACCGGGAAGGCACTGGCTAAGTTCGAGGCCGAACGCGACGTGTGGCAAGAAGTCCTGGACGGTGTACGGGAGATCAAAGCTGGTGGAGGGAGGCGAACGAGAGTAGAGGCCAAATCGCAGGTCGTTCGTGTACGGCTGAAGAGTGGACTTTCCCAGGCACAGTTTGCCGCCGCGCTGGGAGTTTCCAAACGCACGCTGGAACAGTGGGAGCAAGGACGTCGCGAACCGTCGGGTGCCGCGAAGCAGCTCTTGAAGATCGCGGAGCGCCATCCTGAGGTGCTTATTGAGGTTGCAGCGTGAAGGTCATGGGTGGTCTTTGCAGGCGGTGGCCGAACCCCGCGCTCAACCGGACCGTGGCCGGTTAGCTTAGGCGGTAGGCATCGCCGACATCCGCTTCCGCCGCCGGTCGGAATAGGGCTGGCTTCACTTCCGAAGGTTGTCGAGACCGTTCAATACCTGCTCCGCAGGAATCCCGACAGGGCCTGCTCGATCCAGATCGTCGAGACGACGGTCCAGTTCCGCCC
>Ga0209253_10002316_pt1 | contig 16876 bp, 18 predicted proteins | sample FrelakmetBRP12BR_FD_187145 | JGI IMG/M metagenome (GOLD analysis project Ga0209253, IMG submission 187145) | Freshwater lake sediment microbial communities from the University of Notre Dame, USA, for methane emissions studies - BRP12 BR (SPAdes)... | ecosystem: Environmental > Aquatic >...
ACTGGCCTTGCCCATCACGCGCTTGAGCATCATGCGGCCGGCCACCGCCACGGTGATGATGTGGGATTCAAGTTCCTCGTTCGGTGCGTCCGCGTAGCGGTGCTGCAGGTCGGCGGCGTGATGGCGGGGCTTGAAGTCGTTGGGGAAGACGACACCGTGCCTGCGCAATGCAGCAAGTTTGTCGCGCCGCTCGCCGATGAGCTTGTCGTCGTCGTCAGGCGTTTGCTGCTCGTGAGTCATGGTGTCCGGCGAACCTGCGCAATAGAGCCTTGGATTGTAGGCAGCGAACAAGGAAGGTTCGTGGGCGCGCACGATGGCTCTGCAACAATCAGGACCTGGCTCAAGTCCGACGCTCCGGGCATCGGCGAGCCGGAGTTGTGATGCAAAACCCCGAGCGCTGGATGCCCAGCAAGTACGTTCAACGTGGCGGCCGACTGCGTGCCACGCACGATCGCGGCGAACTCGGTGTGGGCTCTCGACTGGTGGCCGACCTGGTGGCCGAGCGGTATGCGCAGTACTTGCCTCGGTATACACGCGGCCGGCTCGTGGACCTCGGATGCGGCAAGGTTCCGTTGTATGCGACCTACCGCCGACTGGTCGATACGGTGACCTGCATCGACTGGCCGCAATCGGCGCATGGCGGTCTGCACGCGGACATCGAGGCCGACCTCGGACAGCCGCTGCCGCTGGCCGACGCGTCGTTCGACACCGTGGTGCTGTCCGACGTTCTCGAGCATGTGCCGCAGCCCGAGCTGCTGTGGCACGAAATGGCGCGTCTGCTGGCGCCGGGGGGCCATGCGCTCGTCAACGTGCCGTTCATGTACGGCCTGCACGAAGTGCCGCACGACTACGGGCGCTATACGGAGTTTGCGCTGCGGCGATTCGCCGCACAGGCCGGCCTGCAAGTGACGCTGTTGGAACCGGTAGGAGGCAGCCTGGATGTGTGGGCCGACATGCTGGCCAAGCATCTGGTCCGCCTGCCGCTGCTGGGGACGATGCTGGCGGTCTGTGTCCAGGGCACGGTGCGGGGCTTCGGCGGCACGGCGGCCGGCCGGCGCCTGGCCCGGCGCAGCGGCCAGCGGTTCCCGTTGGGCTACTTCATGGTGGCAACTCGAATCGCGAAGGCACGCGACGCATGATCCGGGCCGGACAGCCGCTGCTGGGGAGCATGGCCATTCAGGCGCTCGGCGCCGCGGCGACGCTGGGCATCGGTGTTGTCGTCGCCGTGTGGCAAGGGCCGGAGTCCCAGGGTCACTACGGTCTGGTGCGGTCTACCGCGGATCTGCTGTTGGCACTGGCGCTGTTCGGCTTGCCGCAGAGCCTGGTGCATGCGATCAACCAGCAACATGTACGACCGGCCACGCTGCTGCGTTGGGCGCAACGGTATGTCGTGGCGTTGGGGGCCCTTGCGCTGGCGTTGACCCTCCTGGCCGAGGCCACCGGTGGCGTCTGGATGCCGGGCTGGCTGGCGTCGCCCTGGATGTGGTGTGCCTTGCTCGTGGGCAGTGTCGGATGGGTGCTGCAGGGATTGCTGCGCGTGTTCGTGCTGTGTCGCGGCAGCGGCATCCAGTTCGCATGGGTGTCGGTGATGCCCGCGCTCACGCTGGCGGTAGCCGTGTGCGCCGCGGTCGTGGCTGGCCGCAGCGATTTCGAACTGGCATTGCTTGCGTCGGGCGTGGCCAGTGCCCTGCTCGCCTGGTGGCAGTTGGGCGCCGTGGTTCGCCGGGCCGACTGGCAGGCCGGCGGGTCGCACCAGTGGCGCCCGCTGCTGGTAGGTGGCCTGCATGCGTTTGCCCAGACCTTGGTGCTGGCGCTTCAGCCCTGGGTCAGTCTGCACCTGATCGCGTGGCAGGGCGCGAGACCCGCCGAGGTCGGGCACTTCGTGTTCGCCACGTACGTCTACCAGATCTTCGCCCTGCCCGTGTCGTTCGTAGCGCCGCTGCTGTTCGCACGGATCAGCCGGGCCGCTGGTCAGGGCCAGGCGTATTCGATCGGTGCACGGCTGTGGCCCGCGCTCGCGTCGACCACCGCTGGCGCCTTGTTCGCGGCGGCGGTGTTGCCGCTGGCGGTGCCCGCGCTGTTGGGCCCGGCCTATGCGCCGTCGACCTGGGCCTGCGTGTGGATGGCGCTGTGCGGCCCGGCCTTGGTGCTGAACCGTCTCGGCGTGTCGGTGCTGCTGGGGCGCGGGCGATTTCGTGCTGCGACGGCGCATGCACTGTGGCGCGCGATGGCGTTGCCGCTGACCATGCTGCTGTGCTGGGCGGTACAGTGGGCCGATACGGTGACCACGGCTGCGTTCGCATGGTTGCTCGTGGAGGCGTCCTGCGCGGGGGTGCTCTGGCTGTTGTGGAACGGCACTTCGGCGTTGCCTCGAGGAGTTGACGTGCCATGACTCGAGCCACCGAATGGTTGCGGCGTGTGCCCGGGCTGATCCCGCTGGCGCGCCGCCTGCGCGCTGCACTCGGGCTTGGCGCGGCGCAGCCCTTCGCAGGCAGCGCCGACTACTGGCGCGAGCGCTATGCGAAGGGGGGCGATTCGGGCGCGGGCTCGTACGGCAAGTTCGCCGAATTCAAGGCGCGCGTGCTCAATGCCTGGTTTCGCGAGGCCGGGCTGTCGAGTGCGATCGAGTTCGGTTGTGGTGACGGCAATCAACTCAAGCTGCTCGAGGTGTCCGATTACCTGGGCGTCGATGTCAGCCTGCTGGTGGTGGCACGCTGTCGCGCCGCCTTTGCCGGGTTGCCCGGGCGGCGCTTCATGCTCGCCGACGACTATGCCGGCGAGCGCGCCGAATGCGCCCTGTCGCTGGATGTGATCTACCACTTGGTCGAGGAAGAGGCGTTCGATCGGTACATGCGGCGCCTGTTTGCCGCGGCCACGCGCTGCGTGGTCATCTACTCGAGCAACCAGATCGGCAATGCAACGACCGATGGCGCTCATGTGCGCCATCGCCGCTTCACGGACTGGGTGATGCAGCACGAACCGGGCTGGAAGCTCGAGCGCCATGTGCCCAATGAACACCCCTATCGCGGCGACTGGCGCACCGGCTCGTTTGCCGACTTCTTCATCTACCTGCGCGCAGCCGCTTCATGAAAGTGATGCTGCTGTCCGGCGGGAACACCATCCACACGCTGCGCTGGGCCAATGGATTGGCGGCTGCGGGCGTTGCCGTGGTGTGCGTCTCGCAGCACGACTTCCTGCCGCAGGACTGGGACACGAGGATCGAGCGCGTGCGGCTGCCGTGGACGCCGATGCTCGGCTACTTCGGCAATGGCGCGGCGGTGGCGGGTTTGTTCGCCGAGCGCGGATGCGACGTACTCAATGCCCACTACGCGACCGGCTACGGCTTGCTGGCGCTGCGCAGCGGGGTCAGGCCATGCGTGCTGTCGGTGTGGGGCAGCGACGTCTACGACTTCCCGGCCGTCTCGCCGCTACACCGGCAACTGGTATGCGCGACGCTGCGGTCGGCCGACGTCGTCGCATCGACCAGTCACGCGATGGCGGATCAGGTGGAACGGTTGCTGGGGTCCAGACCCCTGCGTGACCCGATTGCGATCACGCCGTTCGGTGTCGATACCGCACGCTTCGCGCCGGCGCCGCGCGAACGGCATGGCCGGGGCCCGCTGGTGATCGGCACGATCAAGAAACTCGAACCCAAGTACGGCATCGACACGCTGATCCATGCATTTGCGCGACTGAGCACCGCCGCGGGCTGCGCGCCGCCCTTGCTACGCCTGGTGGGCGAGGGCGCCCAACGGGGCGAGTTGCAGGCGCTGGCCGACCGCCTGGGGGTGACCCCGCGCGTCCAGTTCGTCGGCGCGGTCGCGCATGCACAGGTGCCCGAACAACTGCACAGCTTCGACATCTTTGCCGCGGCCAGCCGGCTGGACAGCGAGAGCTTCGGTGTGGCTGTCATCGAGGCTTCGGCGTGCGGTCTGCCGGTGGTGGTGACCCGGGCCGGCGGCCTGCCGGAGGTCGTGCGCAGGGGTGAGACGGGGCTTGTCGTCGAGCGCGAGAATCCCGCGGCCCTGGCCGAGGCGCTGCAACGACTGATCGACGACCCGACGCTGCGCGCACGCCTGGGCGCCGCGGGACGCGCCCATGTGCAGGCCTGCTACGAATGGGACACCAGCGTGCAGACGATGATCGACGTGTACCGCCAGGCGCTTCGCGTGTCGAGCCTGGGCCGCCTACCGGCCGGGCAGGTGCGATGAAGCTGTTGAGCGTGATCGTTCCGTGCCGCAACGAAGCCGAGTTCATCGACCCATTCTGCGCATCGGTCGCGTCGCAACGCCTGCCCGCAGACTGGTCGTTGGAGGTGCTCGTGGCCGATGGTCAAAGCGACGACGGAACGCGCGCCCGACTCGACGCCCTGGTCGCGTGCGATGCGCGATTCCGGGTGATCGAAAACCCGGCGCGCATCGTGTCCACTGGCCTGAATGCGGCGCTGGCCCAGTGCCGCGGCGACGTGGTGGCGCGCCTGGACGTGCACACCGAATATGCCGGCGACTACCTGGCCCAATGTCTGGCTGCGTTGGAAGCCAGCGGCGCCGACAACGTCGGCGGCCCCTGGCTTGCCAGCGCGGAACCGGACCGGCCGACGCAGCAGGCGATTGCGGCGGCGTTCCAGTCGCGCTGGCTCGCGGGCGGGGCGCGCTCGCGCCAGCTCGGCTACAGTGGCTGGGTCGATACCGTCTATCTCGGCTGCTGGCCACGACGATCGTTCGAACGGTTCGGCAACTTCGACGAGGCACTCGTGCGCAACCAGGACGACGAGCACAACCTGCGCATCGTGCGCGGCGGCGGTCGCGTGTGGCAGAGCGCGAGCATCCGCTCGAGTTACAGGCCGCGGGATTCGATACCCACGCTGTTCCGCCAGTACCTCCAATACGGTTACTGGAAGCCGTTCGTGATGAGAAAGCACGGCCAGCCCGCGGCGTTGCGCCACCTGTTGCCCGGGCTGCTGGTGCTGTCGTTGGGCACGCTGTTGGGCGCCGCGGTGCTGGGAGCACCCAGCTGGCCGGTGCTGTTGATGTCGGGGTTGTATGGTGCGGCGGTGCTGTGCGCGTCGATGCTGATCGCCGCCGGCAGTGGGTGGCGACTCCTGCCGCGGCTGCCGGCGGTGATCGCGGCCTACCACATGGGCTATGGCCTCGGCAGCGTGCTGGGGTGGATCGACGTGCTGTCGGGTGCAAAGTCGGGCCGGCAGCGTTTCGCGCGGATCACGCGCTGACGCGATGGAAGCCCCGCGCGAGGAGACCGATGCCGTGCGCGAACGCTACGCGCGGCGCGACCCTGGCGATTGGCGCTACAACCGGCTCAATCCGGCCGCGCTCCTGCCATCGCAGGAGCGCGAGCGCGCCATGCTCGCGCTGTTCCGGCGGCTGGGCTGGCGCGATCTGTCCGGGCGCCGCGTCCTGGAGATCGGCTGCGGCACCGGCGGCAACATGCTGGAGCTGCTGCGAATGGGCTTCGCGCCGCGCAACCTGGTCGGCATCGAACTGCTGCCCGATCGGTTTGCCCAAGCCATGCAACTGCTGCCATCTGGCGTCACCCTGATGCAGGGCGATGCGGCGCTGGTGAAGTTGCCCGACGAGAGCGAGGACATCGTGTTGCAGTCGACCGTGTTCTCCTCGCTGCTCGACGCGCCCTTTCAGTGGCGCCTGGCACAGACGATGTGGCGCTGGGTGCGCCCTGGCGGCGGCGTGCTGTGGTACGACTTCACCGTGAACAACCCACGCAACCCAGACGTGCGGGGTGTGCCCGTCAGCCGCATTCGCGAGCTGTTCCCGCAAGGTAAGGTCAACTATCGGCGCCTGACATTGGCGCCACCCATCGCGCGTGCCGTGTGCCGGGTGCACCCGATGCTCTATCCTTGGTTCAACGCCCTGCCGCTGCTGCGCACCCATGTGCTGGCCTGGATCGAAAAACCGCTGACATGAGCCAAGCCTTCCTGCCGTTTGCGTTGCCGGATATCGGCGATGAAGAGATCGCCGAGGTGGTGGACACCTTGAAGTCGGGCTGGGTCACGACGGGCCCAAAGGCCAGGCGTTTCGAGACCGACTTCGCCGCATTTCTTGGCGACGCCACACTGCACTGCATCGCCGTCAACTCCGCCACCGCGGGCCTGCACCTCGCGCTCGAGGCGCTGGGCATCGGTCCGGGCGACGAGGTGATCACCACCACGCACACCTTCACGGCCACCGCCGAAGTGGTGCGCTACCTCGGTGCCGACGTGAAGCTGGTCGACATCGATCCGACAACGCTGAACATCGATCCGCGCCTGATCGAGGCCGCGATCACGCCGCGCACGAAGGCGATCCTGCCGGTGCACTACGGCGGCCTGGCGGCCGACATGCCGGCGATCCTCGACATCGCGCGCCGACACAACCTGAAAGTCGTCGAGGATGCGGCCCATGCGCTGCCCACCACCAGCGCCGGCCTGTTGATCGGCACGCTGGCCAGCGACGCCACGGTGTTCAGTTTCTACGCCAACAAGACCATCACCACCGGCGAGGGCGGCATGCTGGTCACGCGCGACGACGCGTTGGCGCGGCGTGCACGCGTGATGCGGCTGCACGGCATGAGCCGCGATGCGTTCGATCGTTTCACCGCCACCGTGCCGAGCTGGTATTACGAGATCGTGGCACCGGGCTACAAGTACAACCTGACGGACATCGCCGCGGCGCTGGGGTTGCAGCAGTTGAAGAAGGCGCGGCGCTTCCAGCAGCGCCGCGCCGAGATCGCCGGGCGCTACAACGCAGCGTTCGAGGCGCTGCCGCTGATTCCGGCGCCGACGCCGCCAGCAGGGGAGTCGCATGCCTGGCATCTTTACGCACTGCGCCTGGCCGACGGTGCGGCGGTGGCGCGCGACCGCTTCATCGAGCGCCTGTTCGAGCGAGGCATCGGCTGCAGCGTGCACTACATCCCGCTGCATCTGCATCCATATTGGCGCGACCGGTATGCGCTCGCGCCGGCGATGTTTCCGCACAGTCAACATGCCTACGAGCGCCTGGTGAGCCTGCCGATCTACACGCGCATGACCGATGCCGATGTCGAGCGTGTGATCGGCGCGGTGAAGGATGCGTTGATCGCGTAACGAGGATGCTGAAACGCGCGTTCGACCTTCTTGTTGCCACAGTGAGTGTGGTGCTGCTGTCGCCCTTGCTGCTGGCTGTGGCGCTTTGGATCAAGCTCGATTCGCCTGGCCCGGTGTTCTTTCGACAGGAGCGTGTCGGCCGCGGCGGGCGATTTTTTCGCATCCACAAACTGCGCACCATGCGCTCCGATGCTCCGGCGCAAGGGCCACCGATCACTGCGCACGAGGATCCGCGCATCACGCGAGCTGGCCGGCTGCTGCGCCATTACCGCATCGACGAACTGGCGCAGCTGATCGACGTGATCCAGGGCGAGATGAGCCTCGTGGGCCCGCGCCCGGAAGTGCCGCGCTACGTGGCGCTGTACCCGCCCGCGCTGCGTGAACAGGTGCTGGCGGTGCGTCCCGGCATCACCGATCCAGCATCGCTGGAGTTCGTCGACGAGTCGAGCCGGCTGTCGCAGGCTTCCGACCCCGAGCGCACCTACATCGAGGAGATTCTGCCGCTCAAGTTGCAACGGCAGGCAGAGTACGCCCGGCGCGCCACGCTGGCTTCCGACGTCGCCGTGCTCGGTCGCACGTTGCGCGTGCTGCTTGCGCGGTAGAGCCAGTCGACATGCCCAGCGAGACGCGTACCGAGCTGACAGTCTGGCACAGGCTGGACCGATTCCTGGCGCGGCTGCGGCCCCACCGTGAGCCGCTTTCGTTGGCGGTCGACGGCGTGATCGTCGCTCTGGCCTGGAATGCGACCTATCTGTTTCGCCTGGGTTTCGAGCGGTGGTTCAGCGTGCGGCCTGTCTACGACCATTGGGTGATGCTCGGCATCGTGTTGGCCTACGTGGGCGCGTTTTGGCTGTTCCGTGTGCCACAAGGTATGTGGCGCTTCTCTGGATTTGGCGAGATTCGTCGGCTGGCCTTGGCCTGTGCGGCAGCGGGCATTGTTGCAGGCGTGGCGGTGATGTCGCTCGAACTGCGCGAGGTGCCACGGGCCGTACTGGCATTGCACCCGGTGATCGCATTGATGGCCGTGGCCCTGGTGCGCATGTCGTATCGCATGCTGTACGAACATGCCCGCGCACGCATCACCGGTGGCGACGCCGAGATCCGCCGCGCACTGGTGCTGGGCGCTGGCGAGACGGCGCGCCTGCTGGTGGCCGGCATCCACCAGCAGGGCTGGATCGTGCTGGGTTTTCTCGACGACGACCCGCACAAACAGGGCGGGCGGATCGCTGGCGTTCCGGTGCTCGGCCCGCTGGAGGCCGTGCACGACAAGGCCGTGCGCGGCGCTGCCACGCACCTGATCATCGCGATGCCGTCGACGCGCGGCGCGCGGCGGCGCGAAGTGCTCGAAATGGTCGCCACCACCGGGTTGCCTGTGGTCACGGTGCCGTCGGCGGATGAATTGCGCGACGGCAACCAGCGCGTCGACCGCCTGCGCGACATCGAGCCCGAGGATCTGCTCGGGCGCGAGCCCGTGCAGCTCGACGAAGCCGGCATCGCCGAGACGCTGCGCGGCAAGACCGTGCTGATCACCGGCGCCGGCGGCAGCATCGGAAGCGAACTATGTCGACAGGTCGCGCACTACCATCCGGCGCGGCTCGTGCTCTACGAACTCAGCGAATTCAATCTCTATACGATCGAGCAGGACCTCACCGAGCGCTTCCCGCAATTGCCGCTGGTGCGACTGATCGGCGACGTGAAGGACCTTGAGCACCTGCGCCACACGTTCGGGAGGTGGAAGCCGCAAGCCGTGTTCCATGCCGCCGCGTTCAAGCATGTGCCGTTGATGGAAGACGAGAACACCTGGGCCGCGCTTCGGAACAACACGCTTGGCACCTATCACGCAGCGCTGGCGGCGGCCGAGAGCGGTGTCGAGCGCTTCGTGCTGATCAGCACCGACAAGGCCGTCAACCCGACCAACGTGATGGGCGCGACCAAGCGTGCGGCCGAGATGGTGATCTCGGCAATGGCGGCCGAACACAAGGCGACGCGCTTCATGGCCGTGCGCTTCGGCAACGTGCTCGGCTCCAGCGGTAGCGTGATCCCCAAGTTCAAGGAGCAGATCGCCAAGGGTGGTCCCGTCACGGTGACGCACCCCGACATCATTCGCTATTTCATGACCATTCCCGAAGCGGCGCGCCTGGTGCTGCAGGCGGCCGCCATCGGCGAGAGCGGGCAGGTGCTGGTGCTCGACATGGGCGAGCCGGTCCGGATCGTCGACCTCGCACGACAGTTGGTTCGCCTTTCCGGGCACGCGGCCGACGACATCGAGATCGAGTTCAGCGGCCTGCGGCCGGGCGAGAAGCTGTACGAGGAACTGCTGGCGGACGCCGACGCCACGATCGCCACGCCGATCGAGCAGTTGCGCATCGCCAGGCTCGAATCGCGCGTGTACGCGGTGCAGGGCCTGTTGCGGCTGGCGGCGTCCGGAATGGGAACGCCGGACGACCAGGCCGTGCGCGAGGAGTTGATGCGCGCGGTGCCCGAGTACAAGCCCTAGCTCGAGGCTGTGCCGTGCCTCTGTGCAAAAATGAAGTACTACTTCATAATTGCATGAAGCGATGGCCTTCGATCGATCCCTGATGCCCGTGCTGCGGCAGCGCGCGCGGCAATACCCTGTGGTGACCGTCACCGGGCCGCGCCAGGCCGGCAAGACCACGCTTTGTCGTGCGGTCTTCGCGCAATGGCCCTATGCCAATCTGGAGCGGCCGGATACGCGCGAATTCGCGGCCACCGATCCGGCCGGCTTCCTGGCGCAGTTTCCGAACGGCGCCGTGCTCGACGAGGTACAGCGCGTCCCCGGGTTGTTGTCGTGGATCCAGGCGGCGGTGGATGAGCGCGCCGGCCCCGGGCAATTCGTGCTGACCGGAAGCCACAACTTCGACCTGATGCGTAGCGTGGCGCAGTCGCTCGCGGGCCGCACGGCGCTGCTGCACCTGCTGCCGATGTCGATCAACGAGCTGCGTGCAGCGGGCCTGCGCCTGGGCGTCGATGCGCTGATCGTGCGTGGCGGCTACCCGCGCATTCACGCCGACAGCCTGGACCCTGCAGTCACGTTGGCCGACTACTTCGCCACCTACGTCGAACGCGACTTGCGCCAACTGGCCGAGCTGCGCAACCTGGACGAGTTCCGCCGCTTCGTGCGCCTGGCAGCGGGGCGCGTGGGCCAGGTGCTCAATCTGCACAGTCTGGCCGGCGACGTGGGTGTTTCCGATCACACGGCGCGGGCGTGGCTCAGCCTGCTGGAGGCCAGCTACATCGTGCACGTGCTGCCGCCCTGGTTTGCCAACATCGGCAAGCGCCTGATCAAGGCGCCCAAGCTGTACTTCTGCGATACCGGGCTCGCCGCTTGGTTGGTGGGCATCACCGATGAGCGGCAGCTCGCCAGCCATCCGCTGCGCGGCTCCTTGTTCGAGAACCTGGTCGTGATGGAGTTCGTCAAGTACGCCTTGCACCAGGGTCGCCAGCCCGCATTGCATTTCTACCGCGACAGCGCTGGCCTGGAGGTGGACTTGCTGGTACAGGACGGCATGCCGCCGGGCAGCGTGGGGCTCGTGGAGGTGAAGGCGGGGCTGACCTTCCACGGCGAATATCTGGCGCCGATGCGGCGTGTAGAGGCAGCCCTGGGAATGCCTGTTGCGCGACGGATGCTCGTGTTTGCCGGTGCGGGCGAGCAGCGGCGCGAAGGTGTCGAGGTTGTCGGCCTGGGAACTTGAAATCGCACTATCCGTTGCGCGCCTTCCAGGCGCCGAACCAATCGACGAACCGGGCCAGCCCGTCGCGCAGCGTCGTCGAGGGCTGGAAACCCACCCGCGATTGCAGCTTGTCGATATCCGCGCAGGTCACCGGCACGTCGCCGGGTTGCATCGGCAGGAACTGCAGTTCGGGCTGTCTGCCCATCAAGTCCCCCAACGTCCGTATGAACTCCAGCACCGTCACCGGCGTGTGATTGCCGATATTGAACACCTCATGGGCCGGTGCTCCGTCCGGACGCGCCGACAGCGTGAGTCGCACCACGCCTTCGACGATATCGTCGATGTAGGTGAAGTCGCGCTGCAGCTTGCCCTCTGCAAACACCGGCAGCGCCTCGCCGGCAAGAATCTTCTCGGCGAAGCTGAAGTAGGCCATGTCGGGCCGCCCCCAGGGCCCATAGACCGTAAAGAAGCGCAGCCCCGTCGCGCGCAGGCCGTAGATATGGCTGTAGGCGTGGGCCATCAGCTCGTTGGCCTTCTTGGTGGCCGCATACAGCGAGACCGGCGAGTCCGTCGGCTGCGACTCGCGAAACGGCATCTCATGGCACTCGCCGTAGACGCTGCTGGAACTCGCGTAGACGAGGTGATCGACCGAGCCGTGGCGCGATGCTTCCAGAATGTTCGCGAAACCAACCAGGTTCGACTGGATGTACGGTTCCGGGTGTGTCAACGAGTAGCGCACGCCCGCCTGCGCCGCCACGTGCACCACGATGCGCGGATGCAGGCGATCGAACAGGCCGCGCACGGCCGCCGGCTCCGCCAGTTCCACGCGTTCGCAGGCCACGCCCAGGGGTCCGAGCAGCGCCTGCACCCGCGCCTGCTTCAACGCGGGCGCGTAGTAGTCGTTGAAGTTGTCGCAGCCCACGACCGCATGCCCCAGCGTGCGAAGGCGCGCGGCGACATGGGCGCCGATGAAGCCTGCCGCGCCGGTGACGAGAATGGTGGACGGTTGCATGAAGCTGGCATCGCAAGTGAGCCTGGGACGGCATTGTCCGGCATGCGGCGCACACCCTGCCTGGGTGGCACCTTTGGCGACCCAGCCTCGCGCGCATCGACGAAAATGCCCGTTGCGTGCGGCCGGCTCGGCCGGCACGGCGACAACCCCCAACGAAAGACACCCGCATGAAAGTCACCGTCAACGGCTCCGGCTACGTCGGGCTCGTCACCGGAGCCTGCCTCGCCGAGATGGGCAACCATGTGCTGTGCCTGGACGTCGATGCCCGGAAGATCGCCGTGCTCCAGGGCGGCGGGCTGCCGATCCATGAACCGGGGCTCGACGCGATCGTCCAGCGCAATGTCGCCGCAGGCCGGCTGCAATTCACCACCGACGTCAACCAGGCCGTACAGCACGGCACGATCCAGTTCATCGCCGTCGGCACGCCACCCGGCGAGGATGGATCCGCGGACCTGCGCTACGTCGTCCAGGCCGCGCGCGCGATCGGCGAGCGCATGACCGACTACAAGATGATCGTCGACAAGAGCACGGTGCCGGTCGGCACCGGCGACGCGGTCGAAGCGGCGGTCCGCGAGGCCCTGAAGGCGCGTGGCGTCAAGGTCGACTTTTCGGTCGTCTCGAACCCCGAGTTCCTGAAGGAGGGCGCGGCGATCGAAGACTTCATGAAGCCCGACCGCGTGGTGATCGGCACCGATGACGAGCGCGCCACCCACCTGATGCGTGCGCTGTACAGCCCCTTCCTGCGCAACCGCGACCGCCTGCTGGTGATGGACAGGCGCAGCGCCGAGCTCACCAAGTACGCGGCCAACGCCATGCTGGCCACCCGTATCAGTTTCATGAACGAGCTGGCCAACCTGGCCGAGCGCCTGGGCGCCGACATCGAGTGGGTGCGCCAGGGCATCGGCAGCGACCCGCGCATCGGCACGCAGTTTCTGTACCCCGGCTGCGGCTATGGCGGCTCGTGCTTCCCCAAGGACGTGAAGGCGCTGATGCGCACCGGGCAGGGCGTCGGCATGAGCCTCAAGGTGCTGGGCGCCGTCGAGGCGGTGAACGAGGTGCAGAAGCAGACGCTGGTAGACAAGATCGTCGCGCGCTTCGGGCCCGATCTCTCCGGGCGGCGTTTCGCGCTGTGGGGGCTGGCGTTCAAGCCGGGCACCGATGACATGCGCGAGGCGCCGAGCCTTGTGGTCATCAAGGGGCTCACCGACCGCGGTGCCACCGTGTGTGCCTACGATCCGGTGGCCATCGCGGAGGCCAAGCGCAGCACGAGCGGCTGGCAGGGAATCGAATACGCTGCGAGCGGCCCGGCTGCGACCGAAGGTGCGGACGCCCTGGTGATCGTCACCGAGTGGAAGGAGTTCCGTAGCCCGGATTTCGCGGAGCTGCGACGCAGCATGAAGCAGCCGGTCGTGTTCGACGGCCGCAACCTGTTCGATCCGGCGTTCGTTCGCGAAGCGGGGCTGGAGTACCACGGCGTCGGGCGGCCGCAGCAGTCACCCATCACAGCGTGATCGACGCACAAGACGGAATGTTGGAGCGCCTGGCGTGACCCAACTCGCGGGCCGAGGCCCCCTCATCGACATCATCGCCGGCGCGAGGCCGAACTTCATGAAGATCGCGCCGATCATCCGCGCGATCGAAGAGCGCCAGGCGCAGGGCAGCGCGCTGCGCTGGCGGCTCGTGCACACCGGCCAGCACTACGACGCACGGATGTCGGCGGATTTCTTCGATCAACTGAACATCCCGACACCCGACGTCAACCTCGAGGTCGGCTCGGGCACCCAGGCGGAACAGACCGCTGCCATCATGGTGCGCTACGAAGAGCTGCTGATGAAGCAGCGCAGCGCGCTGTGCCTGGTGGTCGGCGACGTCACCTCCACGATGGCCTGCGCGATCGTGGCGCAGAAGCTGTGTATTCCGGTGGCCCATGTGGAGGCCGGCATCCGCTCGGGCGACTGGACCATGCCCGAGGAGATCAACCGCATGGTCACCGACGCGATCACGAACTACTTCTTCACCACCAGCGAGGTCGCCAACGCCAACCTGCGTCGCGCCGGCGTCACCGACGATCGGATCTTCTTCGTCGGCAACACGATGATCGACACGCTGCTCGCGAACATGAGCCGCCTGGCGCCACCGGCCTTCTGGGCCGAAGCCGGCCTTTCACCCGGGAATTACTTCGTGATGACGATGCACCGCCCAGCCAACGTCGACACCGTGCAATCCTTCGGCGCGGTGCTGAACGCGATCGCCGAGGCGGCACGCGGCATGACGGTCGTGTTTCCCGTCCATCCACGCACCGCCAAGACCTTGAGCGCGCTGGGCGACCTGCCGAAGAACCTGCTGCTCGTCGACCCGCAACCGTACCTCGAGTTCAACTACCTCGTGAAGCACGCCAAGGCCGTGATCACCGACTCCGGCGGCGTGACCGAGGAGACCACGGTGATGGGCGTGCCGTGCATCACGATGCGCAACTCGACCGAGCGGCCCGAGACGGTGACGATCGGCACCAATGAGCTCATCGGCACCGATCCGGCCAAGCTCAAACCCGCACTCGACAGGCTGTTCGCGGGGCAATGGAAGAAGGGCGGGATTCCGGAGATGTGGGACGGGAAGACTGGGGGGCGGATTGTGTCTGTACTCGAGCGACTCAAGTTGGCTGTAGCCACGCGTCATTAGGGGCCACGGACTCGAGATCGACCTCGCATCCGAGCATGGCTCGCAATTGCATGCGGTGGAGCCCCGTCACTCAAACAGGGTCATCAATCGTCCAATGGCGTCATCAATGACTTCCGGCGGCGCGCGCTCGACCTTCTTCGCCTTGCGAGCAGCCAGATCCATCATCCGAATCTTGTTCACAAGCGCCACTCCTTGTGTCTTGCAGCCAGTGCCCGTGAGTGAAACCGCGAAGCCCGCGAAGCGCGAGAAGTCGCCGCCCTGCGTGATCGGCGCCACCAGCACATCACCGAGTCGATTGAAGTCACGGGTCGTGAGCACAAGCGCCGGGCGCGCGCCACCGCGCATCTCATGGCCTCCCACGGGGTCCAGGCGTACCCTCACGATGTCGCCGCATTCAAACACCGCCATCACCAAGCCTCCTGGCCGGCTGGAGCAGCCTTGTCCCACAGAGCGAGGTCTGCGGGCGGTGGCGCCTTCAGGTCGCACTGTGCAAGCAAGTCGGCCAATCTGTGGCGACGCCTCGGCGCCAACGTGATCCGACCATCGGGGGTGGAATCCAGGGTCATCGACTGACCCGCCTTGAGCCCCAGATCCTTGAGCACTGCCGGCGGAAGCGCCAGGACCGTGCTGTTGCCGTACTTGCGAAGAACTACTTCCATCGTGGCCACCGCCTGTTGTCAAACATTGTTGAACATATTCTATGGGTGAGTTGGGCGGCCGTCAAAACGCCCAGCCAGGCATGTGCCTGGAACCGGGGTATACGACATGCAACGCGTCGAGCCCGAGATCGTGCGTCGCGTCTGCATCGATGGCGTGATGCACGGTGCATCCATGCGCTTGAACTCCACCACGACGCGCCTGCCGTTGTTCGGCATCAGCAGGTCGAGCCCGGCGCCGGCTTCAGCCCCCCAGCAGGCCACGGCGGCGGCAGTCTGCCGAAATCGCCGGCCCCAAGCTCACCAGCAGCGGAACCTGGGTGTGCCCTTGGTTCAACGCAGCGGCCAGCTCGGCTGCGTCGCGCACGTACTCGTGAACCATGCGGTTGCGCAATCTTCTCGACGCAAGTGCTGCGCTTCGAGCTCAACAGTCCCGACCAGAAAGACAAGGCGAAGCGGGTTAGTCACAGCGCCACGCCAGTGGCTGCGACAAGTACGGGCGCGAGTTGACGAACTGTGGGTTGGCGAGCGGCGCTGCCGGGTCTACCGTCCGCGCCTACGTCAACCTGGACCATCACTGACCCTGGCGGGCCGGCGTTCGATGGGGAGACCTGATGAGCATCGCACGCAGTGAACTGAAGCAGGCAGGCTTCAAGGGCATTACCGGTGTGCGCAGTGCCGCCTTGATGGCCTCGAAATCGGGCGCGCGGGGAAACTGATGCGCGTGGCCAGCATCGCGTTGGCGGCGCACTTCCGGCAGCGAGGGCGCCGCTGGAAAACTGAGTAAGATGAACTCGGATGACATTGTGGGAGAACGGCCGATGAAACCGTCTGAAGCACTACAGCAACATCGGGCCGCGATTCGCGGTGTTGTGGAGGCTCACCGTGCCTGCAACGCCCGCGTGTTCGGCTCCGTCGCGAATGGGTCGGACACGGCAGAAAGCGACCTGGACATCCTCATCGACCCGACTCCCGAGACGACGCTGTTCGACATCGGTGCGATCCGACATGAACTGCGCAAGTTGCTCGGCGTACCGGTGGACGTGTTGACGCCAAAGGCGCTGCCCGACAAGTTCCGCGATGCGGTGCTGTTGCAGGCTGTGCCGGTATGAGCCGAGACGCTCAACGCCTGCCAGACTACCTCGGGCATATCCTTCAGGCCATCGAGCGCATTCAGCGCTACACCCATGACATGGACGAACTGGGCTTCGTTCAGAACGAGATGGCGCAGGACGCAGTGATCCGCAACTTCGAAGTGATCGGCGAGGCCTGCAGGAACATCGAACGCGATCACGCTGATTTCGTGGCAGCCCACCCAGAGTTGCCACTCTCGTTTGCCTATGAAATGCGCAACGCTCTGGCGCATGGCTACTTCAAGGTGGATCTGGGCATCGTCTGGAAGACCGTCGAGAACGACCTCGCATCCCTGCACCAGCAGGTGCGGCAAGCGTTCGACCGAACGCCCTGACGCATCGGATCGTTGTTACAGCCGAGTGTGCGCCGCACTGCAGCGCCTCGGCGCGCGCATCCGCGGCGCACGATGGTGCGCCTGGGGCCTCGCGCATGTCGTCGGTGTTGGGCTTGAAGGCCAGGCCGAAGAAAGCCGAAGCCACCACGCGCCAATGGCTCACCGTGCTGCGGGCCAGCGATCTGGTGACGCTGCTGCCCTCCGCACCAGCGCACCTTCGGCAAGCGGCGCGTCCGCGGCGGCGACGACGGACACGGCGGGGCTGACTACCAG
>Ga0209253_10002317_pt1 | contig 16874 bp, 15 predicted proteins | sample FrelakmetBRP12BR_FD_187145 | JGI IMG/M metagenome (GOLD analysis project Ga0209253, IMG submission 187145) | Freshwater lake sediment microbial communities from the University of Notre Dame, USA, for methane emissions studies - BRP12 BR (SPAdes)... | ecosystem: Environmental > Aquatic >...
GTGCTTGTACCTCCTCAGCTTCTATATCGTCTTCGGTTGACTGGAACGGTGAGGACACAGGCTGTGGGAGCAAGCGAGTGAGGGCTTCACTTACGTCAGCGAGTCGGTCAATGACCTTGCTAGACTCACTTCCATAGAATCCTGCAATGGTTTCATATCGTTTGATCTCATCCTCGCGTGCCAGTTTAAAGCTCTCGTACTGTGCCGTTAGCCTCTCTATCATATCCGTTTTCATGAAAAGGAGCTCATCCTTATGATGCAGCTCCCGTTCCCGCTTTTCCAGTTCTGTTTCTAAGCGAATCACCGTGTCACGGGGCACCAGTACTGTTTCGAGGCTTTTTTCTGCGCTATGCCCCTCCGCCCGTGTTGTACCTAGATATGCATCTAGTGCCGCAGCGACGATTTTACTTCGACTGCTATTTTCGGACCGCGCCTGCTTATCAGCAGCGGCCAAGAGCTCGTCTGAAATGGCAATAGTAACCTTGTTTAATGGCATCTAACCCCTCACAATCACAATAAAAGGGCGTACGCGTCGTTAGTTAATTAAGTCACACCGTAGTATGACTGCTTCATACTTGAGTTTATTGTTGGTCAACGGAGCTTTCCACTAAATGATTCGCACCATTTCCGATGCAAAGTCCAAGAATTATTTCTTAAAAAAAGCTATTTTAGTGGCCTAAACGCCAAAATAACGAAAAAAAAAGCTATTTGCTAAATCTAAATCGCTTGATTACCCTTTTGAACAAACGGGACCCTTAAATCTCGTCGTTGCTACCGCTCGCTGCTTCAAGTTAAAACGGCAGTCGAAATGGAGCTGGAAACTATTTATAACGGTTTTAGTATCATCAGCGAAATGAACTTCTTTCTGTTAGGCCTAAGAAACGAGATTGAGTCGTAAATACGGCCAGAATATACTTTAATTGTCAAAATAAAAATCTTAGCGCAATCGAATACCCCTATTTCGAGTCCAGATTTCAAAAAGAAGGATAAAATAGAAACGAAATCGTTAAATATTATCAACGTGAGGTTTATTGTGTCGATGCAGCGGGAGCCGGGCCGCGCCTAAAGGCCCTACCTCAAAACGCGCTCTTTTCGTTTGGCGGGCCCGTGCTCCACGTTGGTCGTCGCATGTTTTCGATATTTTCTCTTCTTTCCTTTCGTTATACTTTTCGATTTGTTACAGCGAGTTCTATGTGCTAACGACGATTCCAAAATCGCGAAAAGCTGCTCTGCGATCGAGGTGATTCTTCAAAACTGTGCATAAAGAAAAGCTTAAAGTACGAGCCGTCTATTTTTTTTCTCATGATTACCTTGAACCCTAGCCTTTCATACATAGCTAGAGCTGCTTCATTGGTCTCCCACGTAGTGATGAGTGATGCGTCCATTCCATCTTGGAAGAGCTTTGACATCGCAAATTGTACCAATTTTATTCCAATACCGATTCGTCGAAACTCAGGGAGCACTGCGAGCGTTTCTATGAGACCGAGTTGTGGGCGTCTGTAGTTATAGATGACAGCTACGACGCCAATGACTCTCTCGCGGTCCACTGCCTTGATCCAACCCCGCCGCCTATCGTTTAAGATCCGTGTTATTTTGACGCGCAAATTCTCACCGTCGGTAAGCGGCGGCACAAACTCGTTATTGACGACGTTGAGCAGGTTGAGGATGTCGTTAAAGTCGTTCCAGTTCGCTTCACAAATTGTGAACGTCTCGAGCGGTTCCAGCAATCGCATTACCATCCATTATCGTTGTTATCGTACTACTAGCACAGGAGGAGGAGAGCATTCAACACGACTCGATCAGAGGCAGCCTCTTCAAAGGGTAAGCCGGCTTTGCGCGCCGTCTCGCCCACGTCGATTCCCATCGCTTCCATCGATGGTCTTGCCTTATACGGGTTGCGGCAGCGATTCCCGACACCAGCACATGTTTCACACAAAGTACATTTCCCGGCCGAAAACGCTGTGGCGTACTTGAAGCCCTTTTTAAACGCAGCAGCCTCGAGACGCTCGGCGATCGACTCGAGCGTGTTCTTAGCCACCAAATACGTCTTATCCCACCCTTTGAGGTATGTCTCATCATTGTAGAGAGCTGCAAGATCATCTGCCGCGTGGATTCGCGCGAGCATCCAGTCAGGCACGTCGTACCCAATCTGGATGAGCAGCGCCTTTTGAAATCGCGCGAGGACACTCCTAAACTCATCAAGGGGCATAACGGTAGGGGGGCACATTAGGGAAACGCCGTAATTTCTGCACACCGGCACGCAGCATTTAAGTCGGACCCGCTCATCCACTACGACGTCCTTCGCGTCGAATACTCGAGCAGCAGTCGCGCCAAGTTTGCTAGCCGTTTTTAGAAAATCGCGAAATTGTGTATCGTTGTCACAAATTGTATCCATCGCTAACCGGTACGCACATAGCTATCGCAACTATAAGAAAGTTGTCCGGAATGAAACTCGGGTCGCTTGGCCGCTAGCCTCTCTCATCCCGCGGTCTTTTTGCAGCCCATTTACACGAGTGTAAGTTCGACCGCTCGCGGGTTTTGTAACTCCTTTAGTTCTTTGACTAAGATGGCGCGCTCGTCCTGCAAGGCGTTTAAATCCGTAATGTGCGTTTTTTTCTGTACCCTCTCCAGATGCTCCCGATTTACCATGGTCGTTGCGCGTATCCTTTCATAGTCGCCGGAAGTTACGAGCTTCTGAATTTCTCGTAAGGAGGTAAGTAAGCTAGTCGCCGCGCCTAATTTTGACAAAAAGGCAATAATCCTAGGAATCTTGACGGCAAGTGACACGTTAGGTTCTTCGAGAGAGATCTTGAGAGCTTCACGCCTCTTGATATCGACAAGTGACTCAAGCCAGACGATGTTTGACTCCAAGACCTGTCTGAATTCTGTTGGGTCTCCAACGTAGTGCGAAAGTTTGCTATCTGAGTACCTTGCATATTCGATAAATCGATAGAGGGGGAGCGAAGCGAATCCCGCACTTGCCACAAAAGACAACAGTCGCTCAGCGTTTTCATAGCTCGGTGGTAACGGGAATTTCAGCTCAGGGTGATAGCTCGCATCAAGGCTAATCCTGAGGACGTCCGTAAGGGGGGCCTCTTTAAAAGACGTCTCCAAGAATGTGCCAACGCTCTCATTATAAGCGGCGATTTTTTCTTTCAAAGAGGTAAGTTCGTCAAGTGATGTGACATCTATTTTCTGCAAAGACTCATAGTAAGCCGTTTTCTCTTGGATCTCTCCTTCTAGAGCTTCACAACGAGCGCGTAATTCGGTATAACCCTTCTTATATTCATCAAATAGCCTACGTTGCTCTGTCAGAAGCCTTAAAATAGGAATCCGGTCAAGCTCTTTCGATGCTCTTTCGAACCGACGTTTCTTGAGCGCAGCGAGAGCTTTGTCAAATCGTTCTGTATAATCAAGCAAATCGTCGTCGTGCGCTTTTCCGATGCGGCGAGCGATTCGCTCTAGGCGTTTTGTCAGGTCAATATACACTCGAAATGTATCAGACGTACCCTCGAAATCTTTGATAAGTCCCCTTAGTTCTTGATCGAAACGTTCAACAAGCTCAAGTCGGTCGCGACCAGCTTCACGTATTCGGTCGTTGATTGCGCCGATTTCTACAAGAAGATCAAGGGGTTCCAATTAAAGCCCATCTGGCAGTTTAAGTCTCGCAAAAAGCTTTGACTTCAACTTCGTGCTCGAGTGCAAGCTCTTGACGAAGGTCCGCGAGCGATGCCACACGTTCGGCAAAGGCGTTATGACGGTGAATGCTTTCTTCGTTAAGCTGCTTAATGGTGATAATAGAGTCGTCTGGCAAATAAGGAAATGCCTCGACTACTTTGTGTGCCATAACTCGCACGCAGTCCTCGACGAATTTCGGGTTCTTGTGCGCAGTTTCAACGACGACAGCTTCGTCAGTTCGCTTAAGCAATTCGTAAATCTTGGAGCTCATCGACTCCTCGACGATTTCGATAATCGTATCGAGCGGCACCTCATAGCCCGTGCCGACCTCGATAGAGATCGTCCCTCGTCCTCGCTGGTTGTGGGTTGCAAGTGGAATATCCCGCAGAAACGCTTCAATGTCAGCAGGGGCGATGTTGAGCTCCTGTAAGCGCATCTCAGCTAGCTCTCTCACATGCTCTTGGGCACAGGGACATGCGGTCATTCCAACGACCTCAGCCCCGATCATCCGCCGCGTCTTGTGTTTCTTGTCAGCTGTGCGATACGTCGTCGTCTCTGCGAAGATCTTGGTAATCTCTTGAGTTGTGATACCAGTACTCGGGGTTTCCCGCTTAACCATATATTCGCTGCGCATTCGCACTTCAGCGCGTGACGCGTACTCGTGTCGATCGAGCAGCTTCTCAGCTACATCCCCGCAAAACTGCTCTATTTCGTAAACAGGGGCGTTTAATGCTTCTTCCAGCGCCTCGTCCATGACTTCAAAGTTTCTGCTTAAGTTGGCGCCTTTGCGATCCGACGGCAGATCTACAAACAAGTCGAATTCAGAGACTAAGATGATCGGGCGCTTGTCACGTCGCGTGACCTTAATCAATTTCTTAACGTTAGTCACGCCGACTCGTGTAAGATTTATGGAGAATTCCGGTCTATTTGCCTGTACGTCAACTTGTACGTCCATTATGCCACCCTTTCTTTTTACTACGAAATAACGCTTTTGATAAACCTTTAAATAGAGAACGTCAATCAAAAAGGAACTATCTTTATTCGTGCGTACGGCGCTTCCTCTCTTTTACCGGAGCTATGAACTGGTTTTCGTAATCCCGAGCTTGATCATTGGTTTGATGAGCTTTAACAAACGAGGCGCTTTCGTGCTAAACAACAACTTGCGAACGACAATAGAAGGACGATCCATGTCACCGTACCTCGAAATAATGTCCAGCATCTGCGCATCGTCTAGGGCCCCGATGACGTAGTCTAGTTCATCATCGCTGAGTTTGTTTAACCCATCGCGGATGCGCAGTCCGGTCACGAGCTCGCGACCGATTTCAGACCGCCACTGTGTGTCGTACGCCATGAGAGCGTTCTTCGAAGTGTCGCCCTGCGTCACTGCCTGTCCGGCTATGGTGCCTGCAATTTTTGCACACAGCGTGCCAGGATAGATCCCGCCTCCGCTAGTCGGTTTGACTTGGCCTGCGGCATCTCCGACGATTAATACGCCGTCCGTGACCGTGCACGCAGGAGGCCCAATCGGTATGGCCCCCGCCGAAAACCGCACCAATGAGGCGGCAGAGCGCGGAGAAATACGCCCTATGAGTGAGTTAAGTAGGTCAAATGATCGTTCGGATGAGCAGAGTCCGATCCTGACCGTGCCCCATTGTGTGGGGATCGCCCAAGCGAAGAAGCCAGGGGCTATGTCTTGTCCGACGTAGAGTTCAACGAAATTCAGGTCGCCGATGTCGGTATATACTTCTGCTTGCGCGCATGTGAGCACCGACTGCACGCGGTCTAATCCTGCGAGCCTCCCAACGGCGCTTTGCAGACCATCAGCTCCGATGAGCACAGACGTCTGTATCTCAATCGGTTCACCGTGGCTAATCGCTGTGACGAAGAGTTGAGCATCTTTCCGTCGAAGACTGCTGAATCGCGTTTTGACAAGCGAGGCAACCCCTGCTTTGAGCGCTTCTAACGCCATTGCTCGATCGAGTTCTCCTCTGTCGATGACATATGCCATAGTTCGCTTGCCATCGACCTTCAAAACGCGGCCGCCAGGTGCATGGATATGCGCACCGCGGATTATGTGCTTGCCAATCGTTTCGGATAACTCACACCCCTCGTATGCCCGGGCGCTGATGAGGCCAGCGCACTGCACAGGCAGGCCAATGGTCGCGTGCTCTTCGATCATGAGCACACGCGCGCCAGCTTTTGCGGCGTATTTTGCAGCCATTGACCCTGCAGGCCCTGCACCGACGACAACGACATCGTACTCCATGTTCGTAAGCGCTTACGAGTTTACTATTTATATACTAAACCAGTCTTAGGCTTTCGTGGCAGAGCTCACTGGTGGAGCCACCGTGTGAAGGAAGGACGTATGGAGTACAAGCAATCTCTAATTATTCGGTCAGACTTGAAATTGACATCTGGAAAAGCGGCGGTTCAGCTCGCACACGCTGCGGTCGCTGCATATGAGCGCTCAGATCACCTCACAAAGAGCCGATGGTACAATGAGGGACAAAAAAAAGTCGCGCTCAAGGTTCCGACGCTCAGGGAGTTGTATGAGATCAAGTCGATAGCAGAGGCGCGCGGTCTGGTCACGGCACTTGTCGTTGATGCTGGGCTTACAGAAGTACCGCCTGGAACGGTGACCGCTCTTGGCATAGGTCCTGAGAAAGAGGCGGAGCTCGATAAAGTGACGAGCGACCTAAAACTGCTATAGTGCCATCGACGATGACTAGCACGGAAACAGTGTCTGAGATTGATTCTTTCGTGGGGATGTCTGTCTACTTGACCGCTTCGCGCGGCATAGGCGGACAGATTCGACGGCGGCCTGAGGACTTTGTGGTAAACGAGCTCTATAACGAGCACCGCGCTTCAGACGGACGCTATCAACTGGTCAAAGTCACAAAGACCGATACCGAGACGCATCACTTGGTGCGCGACTTGTCACGGCGATTGAGGATCAGCCAGAGACGAATTAGCTGGGCAGGAACTAAGGACAAGCGTGCAATCACCGCGCAGCGCATGAGCATCGATTCGACGCAGCTTGAAGCGCCGCTTAACTTAGGAAAAGCCACAGTGGAGCCTATGGGGAGATCCGATAGACCTGTCTCGCTCGGGGACCTTGAGGGAAACGATTTCTCTATTACCGTAAGAACGCTTGAAGGCGACCGGGACGATATCACACGTGACATCGAACGAACCATCGATGAGATACGCGACGCGCGTGGAGTTCCGAATTTCTTTGGGATTCAACGTTTTGGATCAATCCGCCCCGTGAATCACCTCGTCGGACGAGCGCTTGTCCAAGGCGATGTTGAGCAGGCAGTTATGACGTACATCGGAAAGCCCTTCTACGACGAACCTGAGGACGTCAAAGAAGCCCGACGACTCATTTCAGATACCCATGATTATAAGGAAGCGCTTCGGCGGATGCCCATTCGGCTGCGCTATGAGCGCGCCATGCTAAATCACCTTGTAATGCGCCCCAATGACTTCGATGGTGCCCTTGGGGTTCTCTCAATGAATCTACAAAAGCTTTTTGTCCACGCATTTCAGTCATATCTTTTTAACATGATGGTGAGCAGCCGACTTGCTCACGGGCTTCCGCTCAATGCGGGAGTTGACGGCGATCGCGTGTGGGTACCGGATAAAGGGCGCGTAAGAACAGTCGTGCCAAAGAACATTGAAGATGTCAACCAGAGTCTCGCGGCAGGACGTGTCTCCGTTCAAATGCCGGTTCCCGGATACGAAACGGAGCTGTCAGACGGAGTTATCGGTGAGATCGAGCGCGAGGTCCTTATGTCTGAGGGGGTCGATCTAGACGCTTTTAAAATCGACAACTGTCCGCGACTGGCATCAAAGGGCGTTATGCGCAACATCGTACTGCCTGTAGACGTGGGGTTCGCGGTTGCGCCTGACGAGCTCATAAACGATCAAGTGAAAGTCGAACTACGCTTCTTCCTGCCTAAAGGAGGCTATGCAACGGCGGTTCTACGCGAAATTATGAAAACGAGGTTGTTTTAGTGCGGGCACAAACACCCATATTAATTATGCTCGTATGTGCGATGGTCGCAGCGAGCACGCTGCCCGGGTGCGTTACGACACACACCGGCGCGGTAAACAATTCGAGCAAAACATCCGCAACCGTGTCAGTACGCGCTGTCACGAAAAGCAGCGCAGACGGAAACTCTTCGACAGCGCGCTCCCACTACGTGGTTACGATTGGGAGTACTATGGTTAACGCTGAGTCAGCAAGCACGCCTGCCGAGCTTGAAACGGGCCTCATGAATCGGACATTTTTGAATGAAAATGCTGGAATGCTGTTCGTCTTTCCAACGGAACAAAAACAGAGCTTTTGGATGAAAAATATGCGCATCCCACTCGATATCGTGTTTATTACGAAAGATATGCACGTGCTTAATATTTACCAATCTGTGCCGCCGTGTACAGCCGATCCATGCGTTTCGTACGCGTCGAACGCGCCGATAAAGTATGTGCTGGAAGTGAATGCGGGATTCTCTGCGCAACATGGGATCACAATCGGTGATACCGTCTTGATAGCTCCCGCGAGCTAGGGCGCCTTCGATTTGTAGCGGTTATCGACTGACAGGCACTCGTATCGAATCGGACAGGCGAAGCACTCAGGAGCGGTTGCATGACAAAACTCAAAGCCGTGCTGGATAAGCAGCAAGTGACTTCTGCCAGGATGAGAAAGCTCTGTTTCAAGCGCTTCTTTGGCTACATCCTTTGACTTGTCGCTTCCGCTAATTTTTTTTGCATCGATTGCAAGGCCACGCCGCGATGCGCCACGCTCAATGAATCCGAGTCTGCGGGCAACCCGTTCAACGTGCGTATCTATCGGGACGACTTCGTGTCCTGCAGCATAGAGCAGAATGCAATCAGCGGTTTTTGGACCGACCCCGGGTAAAGAGACGAGCAGTTCGCGTGCACGATCCGGCGCATCGTAAACCCAAGACAAATCGCCGTCCCACCGGCGCACAATCTCGCGCGCGATGGAGACGATGTAACCTGCCTTGCGGTGTGGGCCACATTGGTACAGCACAGGTACGATGTCGTGTGGATTTATCACACTCAAGGTCTCAGGGGTAATCTTTCCGAATCGCCTGATGAGCTCATAAAAAGCCGCCCGAGCGCGCTCGGCGGTCTTGTTCTGGGTAAGCACTGTGAGTATGAGGCACCGGAAGGGATCTTGGCCGGTTATAAAATACAATCCCGCAAAGAAGTCTCTCAGCTTGCTGACATAAGGATCACGACTGGTCAGCGTGAGGAGCGGCGTCCACTGCATCTCATCAGGCTGCATGCGCTCCATGTCGAGGTGTGAGGACAGCGGGCCATGAAGGGGGTACGGGCTGATTTGCTGGGTAATACCATCAACCACCCGTAGATAGCCTTCTGAGTTGCAGATCCACTCAAGGGCGGGAATCTGAATCGTCATGGTGCGTTCAAGGTCGATTGGCGGTCTTATCGCAAATCGCACGCCGGGACACCTCGCTGGCCGCTCTGACTAAGGGGAAGCACAAGCGTATTTATGAAAATACATGGGTATATATTATCCGCGCAGACATCTTGTAATGTGATTGATTCGTGCCGGTGATTTATACATGGATTCACAGACACTCAAGGCGTTAGTCATATACGCTACAAGGACAAAGACTGGCGATTCTTCTCGAATCAAATGCGTAAAGATTCGCGCGGAGGACCAATGGCACTAGTGCGTGATCCCGCCTGGCGTATATTCGCTTATGAGTTCAACAAGTCCACGCTTCAACTAAAAGAAGAGGATGGAAGCGGTCCTACTTATGTCATATCTCCAACTGGAGCCAAGATCAACCGCTTGTTTGTTGTTGGCGTGCTTACTGAAGTAGAAAACGTTCGGGCGAATGAAGGCCTCTGGCGAGCACGTATCGCGGATCCGACGGGGAGCTTTACGGTCTATGCGGGAAAATATCAGTCCGAAGCGGCCTCATTTTTTGCTAATGCCGACGTGCCTCAGTTTGTTGCTGTCCTTGGACGAGCACGCCTCTACACGCGCGAGGACACCTCATACGCGTCTATCTGGTCAAACGAAATCAGCAACACGACGGAAACTGTCCGCAACAACTGGGTCATAACGACTGCAGAACGGACGCTTGATAGACTGGAGGCGCTCAAGATTGCGCAGAGTGCAGGATTAGAGGGCGATGCGCTGAAAACCAAGCTCCTTACGAGTAACGTTAATGCACTACTCGCCGACGGGATTATCAGTGCACGGGCTTCGTATGATGGATCTGAACTAATAGGCGATTTGGTCCCTGTCATCGCATCAGCTGTCGATGCGGTTGCCGAACCCCGCGGGTTTACGCCTGCAAACGAGGAGCCTCAGGTCGTGCGCAATACCGTGACTGAGGGTTTGACGGTGCAAGCGAATGAGCATGTCGATGGGCAAACGAGTGAGGCGACGAAGGAGCAGGAGCCCCCGACCACAACAGACGCGCTTGCAAGGAATAAGGAACGCGTCCTCCTCACTATGAATGAGCTAACCAGCGGGTCAGGCGTACCGTACGACCGCCTCATAGAGACGTTAGAAACTCAAGGTTTGGAAGAAGAGGACGTTGAGGAGGCGGTACAGGAGCTGATGGATGAAGGAAAGTGCTACGAACCCAAGCTCGGTATCCTTAAGTTGATTTAGCCGTCAAAGCCCCAACACGCTACTACGTAAGCCTTTGAGTGTCGTCCGTTTCATTAGCGATGACTCAGCTTGGTCGCATTCTGATTTCCAAAGCCCTAGATTGTGCTATTTGCGACATATAAGCTAATGCCGTCGCTTGCAGGCTGAAATGTAGGACGGTCAGTAGCGCTGCCACTTATCAGTGGGGCGCCTCTCTGGAACATGCTCGGGGACTTTTTTTATGCCCTTAGCGCACTCGTCGCTTACGTATAATCCACAGTAACACGCGCCAAATTCGGCAACATCTGGGTCGCAGTAGACGCACGGGCAGATAATGTCCTTGTCTAGCTCCTTGTCGTTTTGTGCCATACGGCATGGACAGTTATGGTACCCATAGCGCTCTTTGTTCGTGAGTATTCCGTCAACTAAAGCGTTTACGATGTCTTTATCGGGGTTCAAGAAACGTCCCATGCGCGGCGCTGCCTTCGTTATCGCTGCGAGGTATTGTTCGCGATCCATGTAAGTCCTTATTACCTCGCTTATTCTTTAAACTTGCTCAGAGCGACCGTTTACTTCGCAACTAATCAAACTTCTTAAACATCATTGCTTGGAGCTGACCGACCCCAAGGTGCTTGGACAAAAGCGCAATATCATTGCGGTTAACAGCGGACGCCTTGGCAGGTGGCAACGCCTTTGTGCCGCGCGCGTAGATCGTGCCCCCTCGCTTGTTAGCGCCTAAGTACCCTCGTGGCGTGCCGCCAACGATAAGAACACCCGACTGCATATCGATTCCAGCAAAAGCCTCTGCGTCTCCCCGTATGATCACTGTACCCCCCTTTAGAAGAGCGCCTGAATTCATGCCCGCATTGCCCGTTACGATGACGGTCCCGCGTTTCATGAGAATGCCGGTGCTGAGGTCAACGTCACCAGCAACGCAGATGTGCGCGTCACATGCACAACGTGCGCCAACGGTATCGCGCACGATCGCATCAGATAAGTGCAGTTGCATGCCTGAAAGGACATTAGGGGGGACAAGCGTGTCGTCTCCGAGGCCGTTACAAACCACATCAGTGATCGATCGATATTTCCGATACCCCGTTCGATCGGACGTCACTTCTACGACGTTACCAATCGGTGGCTTTACGACCCCGGCCACGTACACGGCTCCTGAGACCATACTTATTCCCATTCGGGTGTCGACGTCTCCATCAATAATGACGCTTCCAACGGAGATTCTGCCTCCACTGCCCGAAAAAAAACGCAAATCAACGCCGAAACTAGAACAAAACCGATGGCCAACGTTTCCACGAATAATTACGTCTTCTTTTCGTTTTAGCGCCTCAACGACGTCGCGATAGGTGTACTTGCTCCCTTCTTGATGTGGAATCGGTTCGTCAGGCTCTAACTTCGCACCCCGATGTTGCCAGTAAAAGTTGTATGTAAAATCTGCAATACAATCAACAGGTGCATTAAACTCTAGCTGCATTGCTAACCTCAGGACGCTTTTACACACTATCGAAACGGCTGACGTTCAATTAATAACGAGTCGCCACCGCGAAGCACAACGGACCCTTTGGCAGCAACAATTTCAAGTCCGTTTAGTCCAGGGGGTGCGCAAAGGACATCCTGTTCGGGATGTGTCCCTTTCTCGATATCGCAGCGCAAGACCGTGCGCTTTCCCACAGAAACTACTACTCGGAGCCGCGATGACGCGGGATGATCTTTCGGAAGGACGATGAGGGGCGAACCGGCGTCGCGAATAAGAGAGAGCGTGCAGACTATTGCTTTGGTGGTGGTGCGATCGTTGCTAAAACCCGATGCAACGAGAAGATCATCGGCGCTTACTGTCATAACGATCTCATCATCAATCGTCTCAATGAAGAGCTGCCGAGCGTATCCTGACTTAACTACACCAATAACGCCGTCGGCACTGCGCACGAACAAGATCTCGTCGGCGTCGAGCGGCACGCGCTGTTCCATGCTATACACTCTTGTTGATCCAGAATCCTCGATAAGAAAAAGGGCTAGTTAAGGACCAACACACACAAGTCAGTCTTCAAGCTCTGTTACGTCTTCCGATTGGCACGACGGACACATCGGGTTCTTACCGATGCCCTTGAATTTCGAACCGCACTCGTTACAGGCATATTGCTGCGGTTCGAGTCTTTTTATGTCCTCATTGCCAAACGGACCGCCAACGGTGCACATAATGGTTCTCCTTAATAATTGCATGGTAGTGACTGCGTATAAGGGTTTGTGTAGCTGTGCAAGTAGTTTCGTTATGTCTAAGATAAGGTTATATGCAGTTGAAGGAGAAAACTATAGAACAGCATGCGGATAACCGCATCGCTTAATATTGCTTCTAAATAATAATTTAATTTATATTAAATTACAGCTGCAATCTGTACGACAATGGCTTCAACTAAATTCATCATAAGTTCATCGTTCAAGCCGACTGGAGATCAGCCTAAGGCGATTGCTGAGCTTGTTAACGGTATCAACGGCGGGGAGAAACACCAGACCCTCCTCGGGGTTACGGGCTCTGGAAAGACGTTTACCGTCGCGAACGTGATCGCACAGGTGCAGAGACCCACACTGGTTATCGCGCACAACAAGACGTTGGCCGCTCAACTTTACAAGGAGTTTCGGGAATTCTTCCCGCAGAACGCTGTCGAGTACTTCGTTAGCTATTACGATTACTATCGCCCAGAAGCTTACATACCACACACTGACGTTTATGTGGCAAAGGAATCGGAGATCAACGACGAGATTGACCGGCTACGACACTCAGCGACTAAATCGCTCCTCACACGGCGTGACACCATTGTCGTGGCCAGCGTTTCGTGCATATTTGGCATCGGGTCTCCTGAAGACTACCAAGAGTCAGTTCTCTCGCTGCACGTGAACGAAACCGTCAAACGGAGCGAGATCTTGCACAAGCTCGCTGCTATGCAGTATGAGCGTAATGACGTTGACTTCTTCCGCGGAAAGTTTCGCGTGCGAGGTGATACCGTTGAGGTGTTTCCGGCGTACGGAAACACCGCGTATCGCATCGGGCTCTGGGACGATAAGGTGGAGGGACTGTACGAGTTTAATCCGATTAACGGAAAAAAGACGGCAGCGCTTGATTTTCTGCCGATCTACCCGGCGACGCACTTCGTCACCAACCGCGCGAGACACAAAGAGGCGCTGTACTCGATCAAGCGTGAGCTCACCGAACGTTTGGAGTACTTACGTGGGCAGGACAAGTTGCTCGAGGCTCAGCGGTTAGAGCAGCGCACAAAATACGACCTTGAGATGTTGCGCGAGATCGGCTATTGCAGCGGCATAGAGAACTATAGCCGACACCTCAGCGGACGCTCTGCAGGGGAGGCGCCCACGACCCTTATTGACTATTTTCCTGAAGATTACCTCCTTGTCATCGATGAGTCGCACGTAACCATCCCGCAGCTTGTTGGGATGCATGGTGGAGACCGATCTCGGAAAGATAACTTGGTAGAGCACGGGTTTAGGCTCCCATCAGCGTACGATAATCGTCCGCTTACCTTTAGTGAATTTGAAAGGCGGATCAACCAGGTTATCTACGTGTCGGCCACCCCCGGACCGTACGAGCTTGCCAAGTGCGAGCACGTCGTCGAGCAGATCATTCGTCCCACTGGGCTGGTTGACCCTGCCGTAGAGGTTCGCCGCGCAGAGAACCAAGTCGACGACCTTATCGCAGAACTTCAAACACGGTCAAACCAGCGAGTGCTTGTGACGACGCTGACGAAAAGGATGGCCGAGGACCTCTCTGAGCACCTTAACGAGATCGGCATCAAGGTGCAGTACCTTCATTCAGACATTAGCACACTCGATCGCGTCGACATCCTTTATGACTTACGGCGTGGCGTATTCGACGTCCTCGTAGGCATCAACCTTTTAAGAGAGGGTATCGACTTGCCCGAAGTCACTCTGATGGCGATCCTCGACGCGGACAAAGAGGGCTTTCTACGCTCTGAACGGTCACTCATCCAAACGATCGGGCGGGTCGCACGAAACGTCAACGGTCGAGTAATAATGTACGCCGACGTCACGACTGATTCTATGAAGCGTGCGATAAGTGAGAACAACCGGCGGCGCGCGCTGCAGCTCGCATACAACGAGCGCCACGGCATCACCCCCCAGACCATCGTAAAACCTATCGAGGAACTCGTCGAGCGACGTCGGCCAGAGCTCGTAGCTGACGAAGAACCAGCTCTGAACGTCGCTCCCGAGGAGCTCGAAGAGACGATCGCCGGGCTCCAAGCAGAGATGCAGCGAGCAGCACGCGGACTTGAATTCGAGCGGGCGGCGTTGATTCGCGACATGATTCGCTCTCTTGAAGAAGGGGCATAACGTGACTGAATCCATTCACATAAAGGGCGCTAAAGAGCACAATCTCAAGAACATTGACGTTGAGATCCCGCGCGACAAGTTTGTGGTCATAACGGGAATTAGTGGTTCAGGCAAGTCCTCGTTGGCCTTTGACACGATTTACGCCGAAGGACAGCGAAAGTACGTGGAATCGTTGTCTGCGTACGCCCGACAGTTCCTCGGTCAGATGAAGAAGCCAGAGGTGGAGCACATCGACGGCCTCTCCCCGGCGATCTCGATCGACCAAAAAACGACGAGCAAGAATCCCCGTTCCACCGTGGGAACGGTGACAGAGATCTTTGACTACCTGAGGCTTATGTTCGCGCGCGTGGGCACCCCTCACTGTCCTCAGTGCGGCAAGGAGATCGCTCAACAGACCGTGCAAGAAATCGTCGACCAGGTTATCCGGCTTCCGAAGGAAACAAGGATCACAATACTCGCCCCGGTGGTCAAGGACAAAAAGGGGGAACACCGGAAAATCTTGGAGTTTCTACTTAGCGACGGGTTTACGCGTTCACGTATCGACGGTGAGGTGCGCGAACTCGATGAGGCCATCGACCTTGACAAGAACAAACGGCATTCGATTGAGGTCGTAGTTGATCGGCTAGTCATCGCTCAGGACGAACAGCAACGCCTCGCCGATTCGCTTGAGACCGCCCTCGTTCTTGGAGATGGGGTCGTGATCATCGACGTTGCCGGCGCCAAAGAGCTCCTTTTCAGCGAACACTTCGCGTGTCCTGATTGTGGCATTAACATGGGCGAGATCGAGCCACGTATGTTCTCATTTAATAGCCCGCACGGGGCGTGTCCGACCTGCCACGGTCTCGGGTTTGAAAAGACGCTCGATGAAGACCTGATCGTGCCTGACAAATCTCTGCCCGTCAGAAGCGCTATCGCACCGTGGGCAAAACCGACGAGCGAGTATTACCCGCAGTACCTTTTAAGCGCGGCAAAACACTTTCAGTTCCACCCTGAAACGCCGTACGACGAGCTTACCGACGAACAGAAACGAATTATCATGTATGGCTCGGGGAGTCAGAAGATGCCCTTTGAGTACGCCGGTCGACACGGTTACGTGCGCTTTATGAGGCCGTTTGAAGGGGTGTTAAAGAACCTGTCGCGTCGTTATCGTGAAACTGACTCTGATTACGTCAGGGAAGAGATTGAGAAGTACATGCGGCTGCGTGCGTGTGACGCGTGCGACGGCAAACGGCTTCAGCCAAAAGCGCTCGCGGTTACGGTCAGCGATTGCTCGATAGCGGATGTCTCAGCGTTGTCTGTCGACGCTGCCTTCGCTTTCTTTGACAGTTTACGCCTCTCTAATGGGAAGATGGCCATTGCCGCAGAAGTGATCAAAGAGGTCAAGAAACGCCTCAACTTTCTGCAAAACGTCGGGCTGAATTATCTAACGCTCGATCGAGCAAGCGAGACGCTTTCGGGAGGGGAGGCTCAGCGCATACGACTTGCGACGCAAATCGGTTCGGGACTCGTCGGCGTTCTCTATATCCTTGATGAGCCGAGCATTGGCCTTCACCAACGTGACAATTTGAGGCTCATCGGGACGTTGAAGAGCCTTAGGGACCTTGGGAACACGCTCATTGTGGTTGAGCACGACGAGGAGATGATTCGCACGGCAGACTACGTCATCGACATGGGGCCCGGCGCTGGAGAGCACGGAGGGGCGATCGTGGCAACAGGCACACCGAGCGACATCGTGAGCGATCCAGAGTCTATCACTGGACAGTACCTTAGTAGGGTAAAGAGAATCGAGGTGCCACAACGACGGCGCACCACGAACGGCAACGCCCTGCGCATTGTCGGTGCGCGCCACAACAACCTTAAGAACATCGATGTGGAGATCCCTCTTGGGATCTTCACCTGCGTCACGGGGGTCTCTGGTTCAGGGAAAAGCACTCTTATCAATGATATTCTCCATCGCCGACTCGCTCAAAAGCTTCATCGCGCATATGGAAAGCCCGGCGACCACGACGACGTTTTGGGTATCCAGCACATCGATAAAGTGATCACGATTGACCAGTCCCCCATCGGGAGGACACCGCGCTCAAATCCCGCCACGTATACGGGGGTGTTCGATTTTATTCGGGCCCTCTTCGCTCAGCTCCCTGAGGCTAATGCCCGCGGC
>Ga0209253_10002318_pt1 | contig 16870 bp, 20 predicted proteins | sample FrelakmetBRP12BR_FD_187145 | JGI IMG/M metagenome (GOLD analysis project Ga0209253, IMG submission 187145) | Freshwater lake sediment microbial communities from the University of Notre Dame, USA, for methane emissions studies - BRP12 BR (SPAdes)... | ecosystem: Environmental > Aquatic >...
GTACACCAAAGCAGCCGTCACGCTCGTCCATGTGGCACTGGGGTACACCAACTGCGTCGCCGGTGACATCGGCAAGCCCGTCGTCGCGACCGGCTCCGGAGACACCGGAAACCTGGTGTCGTACAACAACGGCACCCGGACTTGGGTCATCGACCCCGACCTTCCCGCCGATGTCTTCGCCCACGACGACGTCTGCGCCATCACCGGTGGTACCGGCGCGGGTACAGTCGATACTGCCACTCCTTCGGGAGCGACTTGGGCCGCCACGGTCCCGGTCAGCGGCAACCGCATCCGAATCATCGGAGCCGGAAGCGTGTACGAGGACAAGTACTACGACTACTCCGGAACGCACGCCACCGGTGCGTGGGTCAAAGCGACCAAGCAGGTCCAGGCGCCGGCGATGTTCACCGCGCTTACCTCGGGCATCAAAACCAGCACCACCAAGCCCGAGGCATGGGCAGTGATCCAGGGCAACGATCAGTACGACGGCACCATGTCCAAAAAAGTGACCGCCGTAAAGTGCTCGAGCGGTGCCATCCTCGCGTTGCCCTGCACGATCGCCAACACACTCGTCGCGGGTGACCGTATCTGCGCCAACGCGGGCGCGATTCTGAAGCTGACTTCAGGCGGAGGCATGCAGTGGCCGCTTGGACAGGTGGTTTATTCCAATGCGACAGCCGGCGCGACCGGGCTGATTTACGTCGCGACGTACTAGCACGAGGAGACCCCGATGTCGAATCTGAATTCACTGTTCGACCTTGTGGCGGGGCTTCCTCCGACAGGGCGGAGTGCTCTCGAAGGCAACTTCAAGCAAAAAGCCGCTGAGAGCCCCATTCTCTCGGAAGGAATGATCGCCAAGATCGAAGACGAGGCAGGCGTGCCCGTACTGACGAAGCTGACGTCCGCCAGCATCGGCGCGACCACACCACCCGACTACCCTTGGCTGATCATGACAGGCGCCGATCAAACCGATGCGACGGTCGCCAACAAGCTCACCGCGCTCGCCTGCAAGTCGGGCCTCATCTTCAGGGTCGCGCACGCCTCCCCAGGTGGGTTTGCAGTCGGCGACCTGGTGTTCTCCTCCGCCGGTGTTCTCGCCAAGGTCACAGGGGCGTTTGAACAAGCCGTCGGCCAAGTTATCGAGACAGACGCCACCGCGGGCTACATCATCGTCGCCTGCGGCGGGTCAAACACGTAGAGCAGGAAAGGAACATCCACATGTCGAATCTGTCTTCGACCTTCGACATCCTCCGCGGCTGGCCCGACGGCTCCGCCTTGTGGTACGAGTTCCCCCAGAAGGCGGCGGTAACTCCGAACATCACCGAGGGCACGGTCGTCGCCGTCGAACCGGGTAGCCCAACCAACAAACCATGCGTCGATCGCTACACCTCCGCGGCAACGGCGAGCGGCAATCTTGACCATCCCTGGCTCGTCATTCAAGGGTGCGACCAGTACGACGGGCAGTTCACGGGAACGCTGACCTGCATCAAGATGCGCACCGGCGTGATTTTTCAGGTCGCCACCTCGATTTCTCCGGTGCCAGCCGTCGATTCGCTGCTGTGGGCGAACGCTGGTGTTCTGACAGCCACCGATCCGGGCGCAGGAGCGCTGCACCTGGGCAAAGTCGTCGGACGCGACCCTGACAACGGTCTCATGATTGTCGAGTCGTAGATAGTACAGGGAAAACAGGATCGTAAAATCCTCGAAGGAGATAGGGAGACAAAATGAGAACCGAAACCACGCAGGTATCCGCTCAGTCGATCAACTCGAACTTCCTCAAGAAGATCGAGGACGGAAGAGTCAAGGAAGCGCAGACCGAAGGGTCGGCATTCATCCGTACGCGTCTCCGCCAAACCTCTTTCGCCCGCGAGATTCTCACCCCACTCGTTCTGGCCGACGACGAAATCGACCGTGACGAGAACACCGATCTTCCGAAGAAGATCGTGGAGAAGGAGCCCGAGAGTCACGCGACGTTCGTGACTTTCAAGGGCACGGGCGAGCGCACCTGGTTCAGCGGTCCCCGCTACGCGATCTACTTCGGAAAGGTCGAAAGCCAGCGCTTCACGAAGTCGAAGTTCGAGCTGATGACCTACCAGAACGACATCCGGAAGATCCTCAGCGACAACTCCGTGAAGGACATGGCGGACCAGGAAGACGCCGCATTCTACGAGACTGCCGTCGCCTGCGTCACCGGCAAGCCGCTCCAGGATCTCGCCCTCGCGGCTCCGCTGTCCGGAACCAACATCAAGGCCGCGCTCAAAAAGCACATCGCGCGGAAGCGCCCCATCGGCAAGCTGCTGATGTGCAAAGAGCTCTACTACGACATCCTGGACGCCCCGGCCACCAACGTCGGTAACGACGTCGCCAGCCGCCACTACGACCAGGGTATCGAAGAGGAAGAGAAGCTCTTCGGTATCCCCGTCGTGACGACCATCAAAAACGACATCGTCCAGAACGACGAGTTCTGGATCTTCTCCCCCGAGAACTACCTCGGCAACTTCTTCCTGCTGCAGGATGCGACCCTGTTCATCAAGCAGGAAGCCGACATGATCGAGTTCTGGAGCTACGAGGCTCCTGGCATCGGCATCGGCAACAGCGAATCCGTCACGCGCGTCACCTTGTCGTAAGGGGGTGGGGCGTGAAGATTCTCTTCAACGAGAGCAACAAGACCGTCATCCTTCTGGGCGGTCGTGTGACTCTCTACCCCAAGGGAGCACGCAACCAACGCGATCGCCGGCAAATCCAAGATCGCGACGTGAACGCTCCCGACATCGCCACGTTCGTCACCAAGCGGCTGGTGAGCTTACTGTCCCTCGAGGAAGCCGCTGCCCGCGAAAAGGCGGAGCTGCAACTCGAAGCGGATAGCAAAGCCGTCGCTGCTGCAAAGGCAGCCATCGCCGCCGAAAAAGCAGCCGATGCAGCACAGCAGAAGTCCAACGCAGTGAAGGTTCCGGCTCCGGTTCCGGTTCCGGCTCCGGTTCCGGTTCTGGCGCCCGCACCCAGCGAAGATACAACGCCCAACGAAGCTGCGCCGAGTACGCTGTTTGGCACAAGCAACCCAAATCGGCGCCGGAGTAGTAGCAGTCGCCGCTAGGAGAGCGCGGTGCAAGCTGGATGGGTCGCATTTCGCACACCGCCCCGTATCTGACCCGCTGGCAGACGTCCTCTAACCGAGCACGTCCAGAACACATAGTTCAACAACAACACAGTGCTCGGGGATAGGAGGCAGAGAAGCCATGGCTATCACAACCGGGCATGTCAGTCGCTTCCTGCGAGACTTCGCGGACAACAACATCCTCCTCGCGGAAGTGCAGTTCACCGAGGAAGACATCACGGACGCAATGTATTTCGCCGTATCAGAGTACAACGCTCTGACTCCGGTGACCACGGCAACCGCGGACGCATTTCCCAACGACTGGCTGCTCCTCATGGGAACCGCGGCGCATCTCATGCGCAGCGAATCGTTCCTCCAACTCCGAAACCAAGCCACGTACAACGACGGCGACATCCAAAACATCGGCGTGGACGACAAATTCGCGTTCTACAGCCAACTTGCGGACAACTTGAAGCAAGAGTGGAAGACGACCGCACAAAAAGTGAAACAACAGCAGAACATGGAGTCCGGCTACGGGTACCTGTCTTCGGGGTACCGCTACATCTACCCCGGAGCGCGGAGCCGCCGATGATAACCAAGCAAGAATTTCTAAAATACGCGTACTGGCGTGGCTACCAAGCGGGAATCGAAAAAACAGCAGCGGGTCCGTTCCTAACTAACATGCTTAATTTCGGACGAAAGGCGCTTAACGTCGGACGGCTTGCCACAACCGGTGGTGGTCCGCTGGCGCCACACGTTTTTGGAAAGTTTCTCGAGCCCGCCCAGCAAGCGCTCAGTTTCGGAACTCTCGGCGGCGCCGTGAACGTCCTGACAGGTGACCCGGAAGAGGCTTGGTACAAACGCTTCGGCAAGGGGTATCTCGGTGGCGCTGTCGGCGGACTTGGCTGGCACTACGGCGGTCAACTCGGTAAGGGACTCACACGCCGCGTCAGTGGGAGCCGCTGGCTTACGCAACGCGCTCCCAATTTGGCCCAGCGCCTGCAACACGCCGTCGGACCCAAGGGAGAAGCGGGGATGGGCATCGGCGACATCTGGCGGGGAGTCAAAGCAGGACTGCCTCTCAAGGAGACTGCCAAACAACTGGGCGCCTACACCCTGGCCGGAATACCTGTCGCAGCCGGAGCGTGGTACGGTTCTGTCGGAAGCGAGCAGCTCACAAAGCCGCTGACCGAACAAACTCTGCCGTCGGCTGCGCGTGCAGCGATTCCCGTCGCCGCGCGAGCCTTGCGCGCCGTACCCGAGGGAGGACCGCCGTGGGGGTACTGAGCATCAGCACAAAATTGCGCCAATTGGCGGAACATCTCCGAAAACAAGCTGACGTGCAAACGATGCCAAAACCCGTACCCAACCCGGTTGCATCAAAGGCACTCGGAGACTTGGGGTCTGCCGCGCCAAAAGGAACAGCGGCTGGCACCCGGTCCGGATCTCAATCGGGCGCCCAATCCGGTGCGCGCTAAGGGAAAAAACCATGCGCTCTGTCCTCGTTCGAATTCCAATTCCAGCTCGCCTCGCTGACGAAATGCTGCTCAAGACAGCCGCAGCCTTCGATATCCCAGCCAATGCTGCAGGCGCGGCATTCGTCGACACGTGGAAAGCCCTCGCGCCCGCCGAACGCGACGGAATCATGAAACACGCCTACGACAATAACGTTTCGTTGTTGGAGGCGTTCGCCCACGCAAAGCAAAACACGGAATAAGAGTGCAGGTCTACATCACACACGTTCTTCCGTGGTATCCAACGAGCGTGCACTTGCAGTGGCGCTTAGACGAGGTCACTGAGAGTGGCACATTCCTGTTCGATGTAGAACGTTCCGGTTCTCCCGATGGTCCGTGGACCACGATCGTTATTGGGTTGACGAATACCTACACCTACGCTGACCCGCTCGACCAAGAAGACGCCAACCTCCTGTCTCTCACGCGTGACATTTACTACCGAATCCGCGCAGTACCGCCGAGCGGCGAAGTCAACGCCGTCTACTCGACCATCGTCAATCTGGACGAGCACGCCGAAACCGAAGTCGTCGGTCCTCGACCGGTCATGGGCTTCCAGGTCCTCGATCCAGCACAGCACGAACACGCGCCGTACACCGGCGCAACCATCCAACCTGTCTCCGATCAACTCGCGCGCAAACGTCTTCTGCGCCGCAAGATCATGCGCGACGAGTACATCCGCCTACGGCGCTTGACCGGCAGCGAGTTCTTCTTGCTGCAACGTCGCCATTTCGGCACGCGCTGTCCGGTGTGCTACGACCCGGCAACGCACGAGATTCTCGTTTCCCGCTGCCTGTCGTGCTACAGCACATCCTGGGTCGGAGGATTCTTCCCACCCCGCCTGGTGCTGGGCGCTCCACAAGAGCAAATCTACCAAACGACCATCGGCCCTCAAACGAAAGACGACGTCTCGCATTTCCGCATTCAGTTCTTGGATTTCCCACGAATGGACCGCGGGGACCTGATCATCGAACGCGCCCGCAATCGTCGCTACTTGGTGGAAGAGGTGTACACGACTACCATCAAAACGATCCAGGTCCATCAAACGGTGACGGTCACTGAGCTGGAACGGCAGGCAATCGAATACTCCGTTCCGGTTACACCTTTGACGTTGTAATAGGAGGATGTGCCGTGCTGAAACACGCTTACCAACTGGGTGTCAAACGCGCGTACACCGAAATGGGCCTCGCTCCCGCGCAAATGCGCGCGGCGCAGATACTGAGCGGCATCGGCGGGGGTATCACAGGTGCTTCGGGAGGCGCATTACTTGGTAAATCCCTCGGCGAACGCGCTGCCGAAGAATTCGACTTGGATCCGGAGCAGAGTCGTTGGCTCGGCGGAATCCTGGGAACGCTCGGAGGCGGAGCCCTCGGTGGGTACGCCGGCGCGCAGGTCCCCAAGTACCTAAAACGCGAGATGCCCGAGCGCACCGAAGCCACCCCCGCGTACGCGCCTTTGGTACGTCTTCGTGCAAGACTCCGAGTCAAGCCTGCCGTACACCATCCATATGAAAGCAACGCGCTTCAGCTGCTCCCGAACGCTTACAACAGCAGCGGATTGATGGGACTTAACTACGGCGGAGAGAACTTTTACCCGGAGATGTAGGTGACGATTCCGAAGCCAGTAGAGCGCGCCAACGCACTCACCCGACTTTCCACACCGCTGGCGACCATCGGCGTTTACGTCGCGCTGCTGCGAGAGCGTTTCAAGGAAGGCGTGACCAGCGACCCTGCGTTGCCGTACGTGTGGCGGAGTCTGGCGTCGGGAGACACGGATCTCAAAAACACAGACATCTTCATCGAGAACGGGTGGAACGAAAATATCGAAGCGCGCAACGTGCGCCCAGGTATTTGGATCGACCGCGAACAGACCATCTACGGCCGGCTGTCCATCGGAGATCAGGATCAGATCCCCGTCATCCAAAATGTCCGCTTGGAGTCATTTTACTGCCCCGCCGAGATCGACATCACGGTCGACTGCACCGCGCTCAAACGCGGCGAAAGCATGATGATCGGAAGCATCGTCCAAGACTTTCTACACATGTCGAGCCGCATCATCATGCTCTATTTCAATTTCCGAGATATCAGCCCCACTCTGTTGGGAAAAACAACCCCATTCGAAAAGGACACTCGACTGTGGACCACAGCAGTCACTTTCCGCGCTTCCTACGAAAACCGCTGGGCGACGATGCCTGCGGCGACGGCGATCCACGAGATAACGCTGCGACTCGCAGACGTTTCTGACCCTGACCTGTACTTCCGCGAAATTGCGCTGCGAAGCAGCGAGCCGCCGCCACAGGGTTGACAACATAACTGTTTGTGAGGACAGGAGAATTGACCTAACATTCGGAAAGATGCGAACCGCGCTGCTGATACCGACACCGGCTGGGTAGAGTAAAGGAGAGGCCATGTCGTTCGTCCGTCCAATCGTCCATGTCTACCAAGAGTATACTACCACTCCGGTCGTGTCGCCCACGCTTCCCGACTTGAACTGCTGTTTCGTCGGTCCGGCGTATTACATTCAGGACTATCCGACCGCGGCGACCGACATCCAAATTGTCGATTTCATCAAGAGCGGCTACACAAAAAACGCCGCCTGCACAACCACGGGCACGAGCTCGGGGCGGCCCGACGCAAGCACGACTTTCGTGACGCTGGCGAATCCGCCGAACCACATCTCCGGCGGTGTCCTGGATGCGGCTAGCGTCGATGTCGTCTTCGACAGTGCTCTCATCGAGCTTGCATTCGGCGCCGACGGCGCGCTCGCCGCCGGAAGCAACGTCCTGACCGCGGCCACCGGCGATTTCGTCAACAAGAAAGTGGCCGTCGGTGACCGCGTCGTCCTGACCAATGATCTGCTGAGTGCCACACTGGTCACGACAGTAAAAGCGGTCACAAGCGCCACGAAGCTCGAGCTCGTCACCGACCAACACACCGCGGTCGGAACGGCCGATGTGCGGTGGCGCGTCGAACACGAGCTCCAGGATCAACACATCGATACGGCGACCTACGTCACCATCGTCGGCAACACGATCAACATCAACACCACCCCCACCTCCGTGCTGTTGTCGTACGAAAGTCTGACCTGGAAAGTCAACTACGCCGCAGTTTACATCGGCTACCGTGAGCTCCGTACGGATCTGCAAGATGTGCAAACGTTGAACAGCGGGAACTACGCTGCCACGCTGGGCACCCCGGACGAGCGCAATCCGCTGGCCGCCGCCGCGCAAGTGGCGTTTTCGAACACCACCACGACGCTCCAGTTCTTCGGCGTCGGCGCCGACACCCTCGCCGGCCACCAGAGCGCAATCGCGCGCATGAGCACCCGCGACGACATCTACGCAATCGTGCCGCTGACCGACCCTGCGACCGGAATGTCCACAAGCACATTCCTGAGCGTCATCAGCGCGTGGAAAGCGCACTGCGTCGCGTACGCCGACCCCGACCGCGCGAAGTTCCGCATCGTCATCGGATCGTACCCCGAGCTACCCACCGAGAAAAGTTCCGCGCCCTCGAGCGTCGTCGGTACCACCGAAGCGCTCGGCACAGACCCAATCGACGTGTTCGTCGACCCGGCAGTCAGCGCCGAATTCGTAACTCTCGGTGTGGGCAGCAGCCACCTGCTCGACATTTCGAACGCCGACGCCCTTGTGACGATGGCCCTCGGCACGAACATCTTCACCACACCTGGCTACACGGGCGCGAAAGCACTTTACGGCGCCATCGGTGAGAAGCGTTTGCGCACGACCACCGCGTTTGCCGCTGTCAGCGGTAAGCGCTGTGACTACGCCGTCCGCGAAGCCATCCTGGCATCGGAAGGCGGTACGCCGGTTGCCACTGCGGATGATTGTACTTGGGTAAGCAGTGACGCCGGTGCCACAACCACCGTCACGAAAACAGGCAGCACTGCTTTCTCGACCTGCCAAGCGGGTGACATCGTCCACGTGACCGGTTCCGCCACGCACAACGACGGCTACCTTGTTCTGAGCAAAACGGCCGATACGGTAAAAATCAACTTGGCCTATGACGCCGACGCGAACTCCGGAATATTGGACGTCAAGGTCTACCGTCCCGTGGTCGGCGTCACCGACGCCACTTGGTCGGATGACCACACGATCACGAAGACCAGTGGCTTCACCGGCGCCACCATTGGCGACATCGCCATCATCACTCCGGATAAGGCTGGCGACACCACCAACCGCGGCATGTGGGTTGTCACCGCCGCCGATGCCAACCATATCGTTGTCGCAACGGACGGAACGTACAAGCTGGCGGACCCGGGCAGTGCCATCACGAACGTCGCCATCTTCCACACCGTCGCTTCCCACGGCATCGCCAGCGTCACAACGCGCCGGCGTCTCACGCGGCTCCGGGATAACACAGCCCATTTCATCACTACGGTCAAACCGGACGAGATCATCGAAATCCCATACCCCGCCAACGTCGACCCGCTGCACTGGGACACGGCAACGACGACTTGGCCCATCGATACCGTCGTCAGCGACGAGCTTCTGATCGCCAACCTCACCACGCTGGAAGAGCTCGCGCCGAAAGACTTCGTCGCCGAGTACTCCGGCGACTGCGCGTACCGCATCTCCATCACGCTGGACCCGACCGCACAGGTGGAAGAGCTCAACACCATCACCACCAGCCTGCAGGACATGCGCTGCGTCATGGTGTGGCCCAACGAGGTTTTGGTAACAGACCTCGAGAATGCTCTCACCGGTGTACAAAACCGCCAGACAGGACAGTACCTCGCGGTTGCCGTGGGCGGCATGGTCGCTGGTCTCCCATCGCATGAGGGTTTCTCTTTCACCGGTGTCGGCGGCATCCAACAGATTTTCAACTCGAACTTCTATTTCGACGACGACCAACTGACCAATCTGCGCAACGGCGGCTGGTACGTCTTCGTGCAAGACTCCGAGTCGAGCCTGCCGTACACCATCCACGAAGTCACGACAAACGTGAGCGCCTACGAGTTCGGTGAGCTCATGAACGTCAAGAACTTCGATTACGTCTCGCTCGCCATGAAAGCCGCGGTCGAGGAGTACAAGGGGCGCTACAACCTGCTCCCGGAAACCATCACAGCGATTTCCCGCTCCATCAAGAACGTCGCGCAGTCGCTGCAGACACGCACATTCCCCCGGATCGGCGCACCGCTCATCGACGCTGTCATCGAGAACACGACGATTCCGGAAGTCGACCGTCTGGACATTTTCGTATTTCTTACCCTGCCGCGCGTCCTCAACCAAATCGGTGTGCACCTGCGCGTTTGATGGGGGACACACCGTGTCAGTCTTCGAATTGAAAAAGCTACTCCCGGACGCCTTCGATAACTGCGTTCGGTAAGGAGACTTCATGGCCAACCCGACGCCGTTCCCCAATGTGGCACGCGACGCCGCGACCTGGAAATTCCAGCAGTCGTACGTCGAACGCCTCATGGATCACAACGCGCTGACCGCAGCGCACCCAGATGACACGCTCATCCTCGCGGGGCCGCCACGGCATCTCAATGTGACGGCGGGTGCCCTGGCATCCTATCTCCTGCCCCTGGGGATGATGCAACAGCTTCAAATTACTCAACAGTTACCGACCACTCCGATGCAGGCCATCGGCTCCGGGCGCATTTTCTATGTGAGCGGCAAAGCGCAGGGAACAGGCAGCGTCGCACGCCTGTTCGTGAACGGACGCAACCTGCTGCGCGCGCTGTACACCAATGCCGTCACGGCAGGCGTCGATGTGACCAAATTCGATGACGCTGCTTCCACGGGCGCCAAACATCAATACTGGGCTAATCTGGACTCCGAGCTCTTCAAGATTCCGTTTGGCCTCGCCGTCTTCTTCCGAGACAAGATTCATGACGAAATCGGCGCTTTCTATGTCGAGCTCTGCTGTCTGAACACCTGGGCAGTCGCGGTGGGAGCCGGGCAGACGATGATTCTGGAAAACGTCAACTTCATGTTCGACCGGCTCGTCCCGATCAGTACCGGCGCCTTCGGTGCGGCACCCGACACGTACAACAACTACGCCCCAACCGCCCCGTCGAATTCGGCGGTCTTCCAGGCGGTCTTCAACCAGAACGGCGTCCAGCCCAACGAGCCTGGCGGCCCGGGCGGCGCGGACGTCATCGACAACACGCCCCGCTGATCTGCCGTTCCTGCCCTATCCCGTCCTGCCCCCGCCAAATCCAGAATTTGCTGTATTTTTGCTTCTCTGTGCCTTACAATTCCGGGCATGGTGGCCCCAAAGAACAGATCCAGCAAGCGGGCTCTTGCACTCGGCGACCCCAACCTCGACAACCAGACGGGGACGTGGCTCGAGCGCGCGAGTGTCATCAGCGTCAACCCGAACACCTTGAGTTGCGAAGTCGAAAGCGAGTCGCGCGGGCGCATGACTTGCGCGCTGCCCGGCTTGCAACAAGACCCCGCGGGGAGCGGCGGGGAAGTCATGATCCCGCGCGTTGGGCAGCAGGTCCTCGTCCTGCGCGGACTCGGCCTACCCGTCATCACGCAGTTCCTGCCCGTGCCCGTCAGCCGCTCCGCCGATCGCAGCGCTGCCTTCGCTCCCGTGACGACAGCCGCCACAGCGGATACTGCCGCGGCGTTTCCCGCCGGAGGCCCGGTCAACTTTCTTGGGCAATTGCCTATCGGCCTCGCGCCCGGGGATTGGGTGCGCTTCGGCAATCAGGGGCAGCACCTCAGTCTGCTCGAGGGCGGTGTCGCCGAAGTCGCTTCCACTCCGTGGGCAGGATTAACGACGAACCGCATCGACGACACCGTCCGACTCGCGGGGCGGAATCTCCAAATCTACACCGGATTCGGAAACCTCTCGTTCTCGGACCAGGGCGGTAAACAATCATTCCTGTTGGAAGGTGGCACCGACCAAAAAACCGAAACCGGCTTCGGGATGGAAAACTGGACGTATCTCATCCGCGCGGGCGGAGAAGACGCCGAAGGCATGCTCGACATCGTCCTCAAGGACCGGCAGGGCGGCGTGTTGTACAAGCACACCATCAGCCCCATTGGCGCCGTCGAACAGCAGACCCGGGGTGACCATACCGAGCGGACGGGTGGCAACTGGACGGGCAACTTCGAGCAGGGCTGGTCGAGCCTCATTTCAGGAGAGCACAGCACCACCGTCGGCGGAACGCAGACCCTCTCCGTCGCCGGCGCGCAAGAAGTCACCATCAGCCAAAGCCAGTTGACCAGCGTCATGCAAGACAGCACGCTGACAATCAACCGCGACTGGGGCCTGAGCGTCGGACGGAACGGCAATGCCTACTTCGGTGGCAACGCTCTCGCCAAGCCCGGAGATGCCGCGCTGAAATGGGGCGTCGACAACGGCAGTTGGGTCGTCGATATCGGTGTCCCCGGGTTCGATCTGGGCACGGCCTTCAGCGGAATGAAAGTGACCACCTGGGGACCCCAGGGGGACATCGCTCTTACGTCACAGCTCAGCAAAATCATCTTGAACACGACCGTTCCGGGGAGCGTGCTCTTGGGCGCCATCGGCGGCGTTGCGCCGTTTCACGCAGTCTTGTGGGAACCGCTGCAGGCTTTCTTGCAAGCGTTGATCAGCTGGCTCACCGCACACATTCACCCGACGAGCATGGGACCCAGCGGGACGGCCGTCATCCCGTCGCCGGCGTCGGCACAGCTGAACCCACTCGTCAGCGTGATCAAATCGAACAAAGTGCTCATCGGGGCTTAGCGATGTGGGCAAAAAATACCGTATTGCCACAGCTACTCGAAAAGCTCGCGCTCTTGAACGAAAAGCTCATCACGCTCAACGCTCTGCAACAAGTCGATCGTGCGCACCGACAACTGCGTGCGGCGGCGCGCACCGTGACGGAGAAAAAACGTGAGTTGGACCAGCGTCAATCTCGCTGACAACGACGTCGTGCGGTCTCTCACTACGGTCCGCGATGGGCTGGTGCCCATCGTTGACACCATGAAGACTGTTACTACAACAGTTAAAACACTTGCCGATCTGGTCGTCAACCTCCTGGTGTTCGCCGCGGATCCCGTAACAGCCACTCTCCAGGCCGCCATCGACGCGGTTCGGGGTGCCCTGAAAGACCTCCAGGAGAGTGCGGGGTGCTACTACTTGGCAGTGCCCATCCGGGGAATCACCGAGACCACCGCTGCCGCCATCAACTACGCGCTCGAGCCCACGGATCCGCGCTTCCCGGCCGGCCTGCTGCCGCCGGCCAACGGAATGTCCGGTGGAAACTACGGCTTCCTGCGCGACGTGCAAGATTCCCTCGCCGACGAACTGGACGTGCTCCGCCCGCAGTTCACCAGCGAAGCGTACGTGGCAGGCGTTGTCATCGTCGCCGGATCCGACAACTACCTCCGGCTCCTCGAGCTCGTCGACAAGTTGAAAGCGCTCCTTTCCGGCGCCACCCTCTCGGGACCGGGAGAAGGGCTGGTCGACGTCGGCTACCCAAAGCCCCGGGGGCTGCGCGCCACGTTGGTGCCCTCGGCCGTGACGGGCAGCGACCGCCTCGCCAACCGCCTCACCAGCACTGTTTTGCAGCCGTACTCCGTCAAGCTCGAGTGGCCCCGAGCAAACCGCACGATCGCACGCGTCGATCTCGGTGAGCCCGCGATCACCTACACCATCAAACGCATCGGCGTCTACCGCCGCACAGAAGCGTCTTTCCCCATCAACGCCCGAGATGTGGAAGCGAATCCCTACGGGCTCTACACGCCCATCGTGACATTTGAGTACGACGGCTGGACGAACTTCGCCTACGACGACACCGTCCTGCCAGGAAACACCTACTACTACGGCGTCGGGTATGAGATCGAAGCCGCTCGAGGAACCGAGACAGTCACGTATCCCTTTGGGCCATTCGCCACAACAAGCATCGTGCTACCGACTGACATCGCCATCCTCCCGCGAACAGGCGTACCGCCGGACTGGTTGATGCTCCCGAGTCCGCTGTCTCTCATTCCCGCAATTGCCAACTTCGTCACGGCGATCAACCGCCAGCTGGACAATCTCGAAGAACGTCTGGCAAGCGCCCAAGATCAGTACCAGAAATACATCGACGCTCTCCAAGTCGAAATCGATCGCTACGCAAGATTTGCGCAGGACATCAACCAGGCGATCGAGCAACTCGTCGAGCTGATGACATTCCCAGACGTTTACATAGGAGCGTACCCCTTCGCGGGCAAAGGCGGCAACACGTTTTTCATCAACGCCCTCGGAAAAGCACTGACGGACACTGCGGACCCCAACCGCCCGCCATTCGATAACGGCGACGCGATCGTCACCGGATTCGTTCTGTACACCGGCGCCGAAACCCCCGGACGGCTAGAAAAGCTGACAGATCTCATCAGCATGTTGTTTGGCAGCACCAGCACCTCAGCGAGTTCGGCGTACGCACAGGCATCCGCCTCACTAGAGGGCGCAGTGCGCGAAATCGACCGACAAATTACATTTTTGCAAAACCTAGACCGCGATCCTAACCCCAGCACACAGGAGGCGACACCAGTGGGAATCGGGCGTGAATTGACGCCTGCAACCGAACAATACGAGCCAAAAAGGGAGTCGGTGCCATGACAACAACTACCATTCCATCCCTCAAAAACGTCACTCTCACCGCAGAAGATACTTACCGCAAAGAGCAAATGATCACATACCTCAAGAGCAGGGGAATGCTCGACGAGGCCAGCGAGTCGTTTATCAGGCAAGGTACACGGTAACGCGGCGATCGGGTGAACCACATGTACCCCCTACGCCGTTTTCTCACGATTCCCCTGATCGCAGGAGTCGTCCTGCTACTTGCGATAACGTCCATAGTTTGCGCACTCCGTCTACGTAACTTGGCGGAAGAACACCAAAATTTCAAAGATGAAGTCCACGTCTTACTGAATAAGTATCTGCAATTGGGACAGATTCTCACGGATCGCCAAGAGCGATTAGAAACAATTATGCTCACGAACGGCAATTTGTTATTGACACGCGACAATATAACCGCGTATAACAAAACTCACGCCTGCAACAGCAAAACCCGTTCTTCCGCGCAGGCAATTGGAGGTCCCTGATGGCACGCCCGAAGAGTTGGTTCGGCCATAATCAGTTGACAGATGCCGCGGCATCCGCCTCGGAACGCGGGTTGCGCGTGTACCAGTACATCAAGAAAAACCGAAATGGCAGCCAGACGAGCGGCTACTACGTCGGCCGGTTGGGAAAGAACTACGGCATCCCCGTGCGGCTGCGCATGCCGTGCGTGAAGATTCGCTGGGTCCGTCCCCCACGCGGAAAGTAAGACGCCGTGCACCTGCTCTGGCCGGATTTGCCGAAGGATTTAGAGCAGTTGTTGCAGTGGAAAATCGATCCCAAGGGACCACGCGGTTATTTTTTTGGGCTGCGCGCCCACCCAAAGCACGAGATTTGTCGCGCGTGCAAACAGGTCGTTGACCTTCCGCGCGATCGGAAGTGTCCAAAGTGCGGCGCTCTCAACGGAAATAGGAATCCGTGGATTCAGCGCCACAACGGACTCGATCTGCCCAAAGGTGAGGGCACGGCAGTCTGCGCACCCTGGGATGGCGTGGTGATGAAAGTCTGGTTCGACCCCAAACTGCAAGACGGTGGCCACGGTGGTGGAAATTCTCTATATATGAAATATATTGACGGACCGTGGTCAGCGGGTGGCTACTGCCACCTCTCACAAACCAAAGCCACGGTAAAGCAGAAGGTCGAAGCCGGGGACATCCTCGGCTACGTCGGCCGGACAGGCGACGTGACCGGGCCACATTTGCACCTCACTGCCTACGGTGCCCAGAAGGAGTACGTCGACCCGTTCCCCGATCTCCTCATGGGTGCGCAAATCGTTGAAATACCTTGGCATTTTGTCGGATAATTACTAGGTAAATCAACATCAGACAGTCGCCTTCGTCACGTCTTCCTTGAGTGTGAACTTGTCGCGGACGACGGTGTATGTCTTCCCACTGGCCAGCGTTATCTGAATGTCGTAAAGGTACGTCCCCGGGTTCAACGCTGTCGTGTCCGCCGGAACAATGTAAATTTCGGCTTTTCCTTCTGCACCGACCGTAATCTTAATTTGTGAATTGTCGCCACCGGCTGCCACATTTTTCTTGAGGATGAGCGCACTCGCGTCCGTGTCAGTCGACCGGGATTTCACAGTGAACCAAATCTTTGCACCTGTGAGGTTCACTGGCGTACCCGTGTCCAGATTGACCACTACCGACAATGTGCGATCGTCCCGGATGAACATCGTGATCTTGTTACCCTCGATTGTCATGACCTGACCGTCCTCTCGCAAGACACACGTGATCCACGTAACCAGCGGAGTTTCGACGACTACCGTGCCTAAGAGACGTGGTTCCACCTCGACGTACGCCACGATCTCGTTGTCAGCAGCGTCCTCGATGACCGTCGCAATCGGCAGAGGCTCGACGACTACCGTGCCCAACAAGCGCGATTCCACCTCGACGTGCCCCACGAGCTCGTGGGCAATCACATTTCTGATGATCGACGCCTCATCGTACCCAAGTCCCTTTGTGAGAAGCGTCGACATCGCGTTATACCGGAATCCTCTCGAAGATATTTACGTTTGACGGAATGCCATCGATGTCTTTCAGAGCAAAACGCAACAGCGGCGTGAGAGCGTCCTCGTCGTAAATGATCATCTCCTCGTCAACAATTCGCCAGCGCCCGCGCTCGATCTTCCTGATGAGCACCAGGTCCGCTTGCACCGCGATGTCGCGAATGTCTATATCCTCAACATCTACAAAATGATCATCAGCCAGATCGACCAAGGAGTATTCAGCGAAATAGTGCCCAACCGGAAGGGATACCGGCGTCCACGTGTAACGCCATACGTTCGTGCTGCCGACTTGGACAAGCGGTGTCGCCGCTAGTAGTACGACCTCACTGCCCGCTTCGATTTTGTAGACACGCACCGTCGCCGATGTGAGCACGGTCTTCGGAGTGCCGTCGAGGTTTTGCACATACACTTGTAACACTATTTTTTCAGGGTCGACTGTATCGATCAACATGCGTACCTCTAACTTACGGTCACTCGCAAATTATTTCCAGACTGAGAAAGGACCAGCGTCTTGCCCGTGTTGTTCGTGATGATCACAGGCAACGTGCCGCTCATTGTACTAGAAGCTGTGATCAGATTGTATACCCCGTTGGTCGTAATACCTGCATTGAAAATCAGACCTGCGCCTCCGAGAGCGCACGTTCCAGTCACGTTAATCCTGCTGAAAGTGGTCGTCGTGCTGTCG